>Ga0184637_10001783_pt1 | contig 14205 bp, 12 predicted proteins | sample PLM3_127_b2_FD_133143 | JGI IMG/M metagenome (GOLD analysis project Ga0184637, IMG submission 133143) | Groundwater sediment microbial communities from an aquifer in East River, Colorado, USA - PLM3_127_b2 | ecosystem: Environmental > Terrestrial > Soil > Riparian zone | place: USA: East River...
ATGACCGACTTCATCGTCGACCCGATCGTCGAGCTCGCGACCAACGTGATCGACGCCACGGGCCTGCCCGGGGTGTTCATCCTGATGGCGCTCGAGAGTGCTTGCATCCCGGTTCCCAGCGAGGCGATCATGCTGTTCGCCGGCTTCAACGTCTCCGAGGGGAACCTGACCCTGTTCGGGATCGTCGCGGCCGGCGTGCTCGGCAACATCGTCGGCTCGTGGCTCGCGTACGGCGCGGGGTACTACGGGCGCCTCGAGCTGCTGGAGAAGAACCGGCTGATCCACGTGAGCCCGAGGCAGCTCGCCCGCGCCGACCGCTGGTTCCAGCGCTACGGCGACGCGACGGTCTTCTTCACCCGCATGCTCCCGATCATCCGCACCTTCATCTCGCTTCCGGCGGGGATCGCGCGGATGCCGTTCTGGCGCTTCACCGCGCTGACCGCGCTCGGCTGCATCCCCTGGGTGCTGATGCTCGGAATCATCGGCCGGGAGGTCGGCGACCGGTGGGAGGAGTGGCGGAACTACCTCCACTATGGCGACTACGTCGTCCTGGCGGGGCTCGTGATCCTCGGCGTCTATCTCCTCGTCAGGCGGCGCCGCGGCAGGGCCGAGGAGGGCGAGGCACGGCCCGAGCCCGCGGCCGGCGCCGGCCCCTGAGCGCTTGCCAATCCCCCCGGAACGAGCGGCGGCGCTCGGTCTGATCCAGGGGCCGACCGAGCTCCTGCCGGTCTCGAGCTCCGCACATCTCGCCCTCGTCCCGTGGCTGCTCGGGTGGGACTGGGAGCACCTCGATCCCGAGCTCCGCAAGAGCTTCGAGGTCGCGCTTCACGCTGGTGCGGCCGCGGCGCTGCTGATCGGCCAGCGCCGGGTGATCGCCGACGAGCTGCGCCACTTCGACGCCCGCCGCGCGGCGGTGCTGGCGCTGTCCTTCGCCCCGGCCGCGATCGCCGGCTACACGCTGGAGCGACCGATCGAGCGGCGGCTCGGCGGCCCGGGGGTGACCGCCGCGGGGCTGGTGGCCGGAGCGGCGGCGATGGTGATCGCGGACCGCCGCCCGCAGCGCCGCGGCAGGGGCGAGGCACAGGCGGCGGACGGCCTGGCGCTCGGGATCGCCCAGGGTGCGGCGCTCGTGCCGGGTGTCTCCCGCAACGGGGCCACCCTCGCGGCCGCGCGGTGGCGCGGGTTCACCCGCGAGCAGGCCAACATGCTGTCGCGCACGGTCGCACTGCCGATCATCGTCGGCGCCGCGCTGCTCAAGGGGGTGCGCCTGCGCCGCCGGGCGATCGACCCGGCGATCAAGCGCGCGATGGGCGCGGGCATCGCCGCCTCGTTCGCCTCAACGCTGGCCTCTCAGCGCCTGATCCGGCTCGTCGAGCGCGACCGCGCCCTTTGGCCCTACGCGGCCTACCGGGCTGTGCTCGCTGGGATCGTCCTCGGGAGGCTGTGGCGGCGATCGCGCGCCCCTTCGCAGAGTGCCGGCGCCGTCACCGATCCGGACCGGACGCCGGGCCCCCTCAGCCCGGCATCCGACGGCCCCCCGGCACCGGCGTCGCTCGACGGCGGGAGACCCGAGCGACGGAGAAGCCGATCCCGATGAGCCCGGACGACGCCTATGCGCGCGCCGGGGTCAGCCACAGCGCGGCGGACTCCGCCGTGGCCGCGCTGCTCGAGTCGCTGGCGCAGATCGACCCCGGCCGGCCGTCGCGGCAGGTGCTCGGCCCCGGCCACTACGCGAGCGTGATCCGTCTCGAGGGGCGAACCGGGATCGCGCTGTCCACAGACGGGGTCGGTACGAAGCTGCTGATCGCCGAGCAGCTCGGGCGCTGGGACACGGTGGGCATCGACTGCGTGGCGATGAACGTCAACGACCTGATCTGCGTCGGGGCCGAGCCGCTCGCGATGCTCGACTACGTGGCCGTCCCGACCGCCGAGCCGGAGCTGATGCGCGAGCTGGGACGCGGCCTGCGACGCGGGGCGGAGCTGGCCGGGATCGAGATCCCCGGGGGGGAGCTCGCCCAGATCGGCGGGATCGTGCGCGGGCTCGACCTGGTCGGCGCCGGCTTCGGGAGCGTCGAGCTGGATGCGATCGTCACCGGCGCCGGGATCGAGCCGGGCGACCCGGTGCTGGGGCTGCCCTCGTCGGGCCTGCACTCGAACGGCTACACGCTCGCCCGCAAGGCGCTGGACGAGATCCCGATGCAGGACGAGCAGCTCGGGAAGCCGCTCGCCGACATCCTGCTCGAGCCGACCGAGATCTACGTCTCCGCCGTGCTCGAGCTGCTGCGCTCACCGGCCGACGTCCGCGGGCTCGCCCACATCACCTCCGGCGGGCTCGGCAACCTGCGCCGCCTCGAGGCCGAGGTCGGGTACGAGATCGACGATCCCCTGTCCGTGCCCCCGATCTTCGAGCTGATCGCCCAGCGCGGGTCGGTCGGCGACGACGAGATGCACGAGGTATTCAACATGGGCTGCGGCTTCTGCTGCGTTGTGGCCGCGGCCGACGAGCAGTCCGCGCTCGAGCTGCTGCGACGCCACCACCCTGAGGCGGGGCGGATCGGGCGCGCGACCGACCGGGCCGGCGAGCTCACTCGCTAGCCTCACGCCGATGCGGATCGCCATCCTGATCTTCGACCGGCTGACCGCGCTCGACGCGGTCGGGCCTTACGAGGTGCTGTCGCGGCTGCCCGGCGCCAAGCTCGACTTCGTGGCGGCTAAGCCGGGCATCAAGCGCACCGACACCGGCCGCCTCGCGCTCGAGGCCGACCGCTCGATCGCGGAGGTGCCCTCGCCCGAGGTGATCGTCGTTCCGGGCGGTCCGGGGAACCGTCCGCTGCTCCACGACGAGCCGGTGCTCTCGTGGCTGCGCTCTGCGCACGAGAGCTCGCGCTACACGACCTCCGTGTGCACGGGGTCGCTGGTGCTCGGCGCCGCCGGGATCCTCGATGGGCTGCGAGCGACAAGTCACTGGGCCTACCTGGAGCACCTCGCCCCGTTTGGAGCCACCCCCGTCTCCGAGCGGGTGGTCGAGGACGGCAAGGTGGTCACCGCCGCGGGCGTCTCGTCCGGGATCGACATGGCCCTGCACCTGGCGGCAAAGCTGGCCGGCGAGGAGATCGCGAAGGCGATACAGCTGGGAATCGAGTACGACCCGGATCCGCCCTTCGATGCCGGCTCGCCCGACAAGGCCCCCGAGCACCTCGTCGAGGCCGTGCGCAAGCTCGAGGACGTGTCGGCCCTGGCCTCGCCGAGCCACCTCCACTAGGGCCGCAATGTCGACTTCGTCGTGTCGTCCTCCAGCAGGAGGTCGAAGGCATCGAGGATCGTGCCGCAGACGACGTCCGCCGCCCGCAGCGTCCGGCCTCCGGCCCCCTCGGGGCCGACCACGACGATCCCCAGCCGCACCGTCTCCAGCATCGGCACGTCGTTCACCCCGTTGCCGACCGCGGCGCAGCGCTCCCGCCCGAGCTTCTCCGCGTAGTCCCGCTTCTCGGTCCCGTTCGTGACCCGCTGGGCATCGACCCCGAGGTGGGCGGCCGTCTCCTCCAGGTTGTGGAGCGTGTCGGCGGAGAGCAGATGCACCTCGAGCTGCTCGCGGATCCGGGCGATTCGCTCCTCCACCCCGTCGATCAGGTGCGCCCGGTTCGCGATCGTCCCGTTGACGTCGAGCAGCAGATGCTCGAGCTCGAGCGGCTCGGCGCCGGGGATCTCGCGGCTGATCGTCACGTGGCCATCAAATCACGCCAACTCCCACATCGTCCCGGTGAGCACCGGGAGCGGACGCAGGCGCCAAGCGCGCGCCGCGGCCCACAGCTCCGCCTCGACGAGCGGTCTCGGCTTGGCGCACACGACCTCGACCTCCCGCGTCGCCGCGCGCCCGAACCGCTCCACGACCTCGACCGCCTCGGAGGGCGGGTCGGCGACCGCGCGGGCTCCGGCCCCTACGGCCGCATCGCGGTAGGCCTCATAGGGCCGCCGGCCCCACACCCCGTGCCGGGAGCCGTCCTCGCCCACGAACAGCGCCGAGGGAAATGCGATCCGCTCGCGCCCCTCGGTCCGCACCGCGGCACCGGCCTCCCGAGCCTCGTCCGGGATCGCCCTCACCTCCTCGAGGTCGGCCGCGAACGCCTCGGTGATCGCGTGCGAGGAGAGACCGATCCGGAACCTCTCCACATCGAGCCCCGCCGGGCCCGCCTCCGCGACCAGCGCCTCGGCGTGGTCGAGCTTGCGGCGCGCGAGCATCAGCCCCTCACGCAGCCGGCGAAGGTAAGCGTAGGTGCGCTCGGCGCCCTGCTCGGCCGCGGCCTTGACCGCCTGGCAGGCGGGGTAGGTGGAGGCGATCGGGCCGTGACGCCACAGGCGCGGGTCGATCGGCATCCCCGTCTCCGCGCTCAGCTCCAGCCAGTCCGCCGTCAGGTCGGCGAAAAGGTCGGCCGCGCCCTCGATCCCGGCCTCCTCGTCCCGATACTCCGGCCCGAACTGCCTCGCAAGCCCTCCCATCACCCAGGTGAAGCGGAGCTCGTCGCCGAACTCCCACATCAGTTTTCGCACCTCGGGCTCGTGGCCCCAGGACCGCGGACAGGCGGGATCGGTGTAGTAGCGAACCTTTACTGGCATCGATCGGGTGGCGGCGGGGCTCGGGCTCAGGCAAGCTTGAGAGGTCACCTGCGCGGACCCGGGTTGCGAACGTCGAAAATACCGTGAGCATGGACAGCGTCGAGCAAAGCGGCGAGGGATGCAGGCCGGATCGGTAATCGGCACGGTCCTGTCCGGCCGCTACCGACTGGAGGCGAAGCTCGGAAGCGGCGGCATGTCGACGGTGTACCTGGCCAGCGACGAGACGCTGGAGCGCCGCGTCGCCGTCAAGGTCATGCACGCTGAGATCTCCGACCAGCCCGATCAGATCGAGCGCTTCCGGCGCGAGGCGCGTGCCGTCGCACAGCTCTCGCATCCGAACGTCGTCTCGGTCATCGACGCGGGCCAGGACGCCGGCCATCCTTACATCGTCTTCGAGTACATCGACGGAGAGACGCTGAAGCAGCGCATCGAGCGGCTCGGGTGCCTTCCGCTCGACGAGTCGGCCGCCTACGCGATCGAGGTCGGCCGCGGGCTCGCCGCGGCACACGCGCGAAGCTTGGTCCATCGCGACGTAAAGCCCCAGAACGTGCTGATCGACCCCGAGGGGCGCGCCAAGGTGACCGACTTCGGGATCGCCCGCTCGCTCGAGGCCAAGGGCCTGACCGCCACGGGGCGCGTTCTCGGCACCACCGACTACGTGGCCCCGGAGCAGGCCATGGGCCACGCGATCGACGCTCGCTCGGACATCTACTCGCTCGGGGTCCTGCTGTACGAGATGCTCACCGGAAAGGTGCCGTTCTACGCCGAGACCCAGGTCGGTGTGGCAATGAAGCACGTGAACGAGCCGCTCCCCGACGTGGAGAGCCGGCGGCCGGACGTCTCGGCGGCCCTCGCGGCGGTGATCGAGACCTCGACCGCGAAGGATCCCGAGCACCGCTACCTGGGCATGGCCGCGATGCTCCGCGACCTCGAGGCCGCGCTGGAGGTCGAGGTCTCGCGCGCCGGAAGGGCCACCGGAGAGGTCACGACCGTCCTCGACTCGGTCCCGCCGCGCCGGCGACGCGTGCTCACGCGGAGGCGGGTGTCATGGGCGGGGATCCTCCTCGTCCTCGCCGGGGTAGGCGTCGCCGTCGCGATCGTGGCGTTCGCGGGCGACGAGAGCAAGCAGGAGGCGGAGGGGGGTCCCCCCGCATCCGAGCTCCAGGCCGCCGACGACTTCGACCCGCCGCCCGGGGACGGACAGGAGCACAGCGAGGAGGTCGACCTCGCGATCGACGGCAACCCGACCACCGGCTGGCCGACGGAGACCTACCAGACGGAGGATCTCGGCAAGCCCGGCGTCGGGCTGTACGTCGATGCCGGCGCGCCGGTCCGGGCGAGCGCCCTCGAGGTGGGCTCGGCCACCGGCGGCTGGGACGGGGAAGTGTACGGGACCACGGAGGACCCACCGCCCAACACGCTCGAGGGCTGGGGCCCGCCGATCGGCTCCGCTACCGACATCGCCGAACAGCAGGAGATCCCGCTCAACACGACCGAGCCGCTCCGGTACTACCTGATCTGGATCACCAAGCCGGCGTCCAGCGACGACGGCTTCCTGGTCGAGCTAACCGACGTGCGCCTGGTCGAATGAATCACTCCCGCCACGGCGGGGTGTGGAGGCTCAGAAGCGGTACTCGCGCTCGCGCCTGTGGCGCTCAACAGCGAGTTGAACGAGGCGGTCGCATAGCTCCGGGTAGGAGATCCCTGTCGCCTCGAACAGCTTCCCGAACACGCTCGTCTCGGTGAAGCCGGGGATCGTGTTGAGCTCGTTGACCAGCACACCGTCCTTCTCGCTGACGAAGAAGTCGCACCGGGCGAGGCCGGTGACCCCGGTGAGCGTGAACACCTGCGCCGCGAGCTCGCGGACCCGCTGCCCGGTCGCCTCGTCGACCCGCGCAGGGATCACGAGCTCCATCCCGCCCTCGGAGTACTTCGCCTCGTAGTGGTACCAGTCGGCGTGCGCCACGATCTCGCCCGGCACGGAAGTCTCGGGCTCATCGTTCCCGATCACCGAGCACTCGACCTCCTTGCCGTTCGCGTCGGCCTCCACGATCACGCGGGGGTCGTGCCGGCCCGCGGCCGCGACCGCGCCGTCCAGCTCCGCGAGCTCGGCGACCCTGGAGATCCCGACGCTGGAGCCGAGGCGGGACGGCTTCACCCACACCGGGAGCCCGAAGCCGGCGACGAGGTCGCGCCAGCCCTGCTCGCCGGCGGCGCAGAAGCGGGTCTGCGGCAACCCGTGGAAGGCCAGCAGGCGCTTGAAGGTCAGCTTGTCCATGCACACCGCGGAGGCGAGCACGTCCGCACCCACGCACGCCACGTCGAGGATCTCGAGCGTCCCCTGGACGGTCCCGTCCTCGCCGAAGGGACCGTGAAGGACGGGGAAGACGGCGTCGGCGTCGAGCAGGCCGCGGGCGGGGACCAGGTCGAGCTCGGAGCCGTCCCTGATCCAGCGGCCGTCCCGCTCGATCCTCACCGGGACGACCTCGTGTCCCGCGGCGGCGAGCCCCTGCGCGACCGCCGCGCCGGAGCGGATCGAGACCTCGTGTTCGCTCGAGCGGCCGCCGCTGAGGACGACGACCCGCATCAGCCACCCTCGAGCGGGGGCGCGTCGAAGCGCCCCACGACGATCCTCACCGTGTCGCCGACGCGCACACGGGTGCCCGCGGACGGGGTCTGGTTTAGGACCACCCCGTCGTCGCGCTCGGACGAGACGCCCTGCTCGCTCACGTCCACGTTGAGACCCTGACCGGTGAGGGAGTTGACGGCCGCCTTCTCCGACAGCCCGACGACGTCCCGCAGGATCACGGAGCCGGCGCCCGTCGAGACCACGATCGTCACCTCCGAGCCGCGCTCGAGCGTGCTCCCGGCGCCCGGGTCCTGCGCGATCACCGTTCCCTCCGGCTCATCGGAGTCCTCGGTCTCGACGTTGGCGAGCAGCCCGGCGTTCCTCAGCTGCGACTCGGCGATGTCCTGTTGCTGGCCGAGCACCGACGGCACCTCGACCAGCTCTGGGCCCTCGGAGACGAGCAGGGTGACCCTCGCGCCCTGCTCCAGTGGCGTTCCCTCCTCGGGCTTGGTGCCGATCGCGAGACCGGCCCTGACGTCGCTCGACGCACGCCCCTGGCTCTTGACCCGGAATCCGGCGCGGTCCAGCTTCTTCACCGCCTCGCGTTCGGGCAGCCCCTCGACCTTTGGCACCTCCGCGGTCCCGGGGCCCTGGCTTACCGTCAGCAGCACGGTCGAGCCCTCGTCCGCCTCCTCGCCGGCGCGGGGATCCTGCTCCAGCACGGTGCCGGGCGGCTGGTCCGTCGGCACCCCAGTGGTGTCAACCTCGAATCCGGCGTCCTCGAGGGTTGTGGTGGCCTGCTCCTCCGGCTTTCCAAGCACCGATGGGACGACGACCTGCGCCGGGCGCGTCAGCGCCCACACGGCGAGGCCGACGAGCGCGAGGGCGAGGGCGCCGATGATCGCCCAGCGCCACCGGCGCCGCCTGCGTGCCTGGTCCTCCTCGGAAGGCGGCTCGGACGGTGGCTCCGCGGGCGCGCCACGCACCTCGGTGCCCGGCCCGGCCGGCGGGGGCGCGAACACCGCCGTGTCGACCGGCGCCTCGGCGGGGTTCGCCTCGGCGGCGTCGAGCGCCGCGTCGAACTCGTCCGCGCTTCGGAAGCGGTTGGCGGGGTCCTTGGCGAGCGCCTTCAGCACGACCGCATCGAGCGCCCTTGGAACCGCGGGGTTGAGCTCGCTCGGCCGCCTCGGCACCTCCGACACCTGCTTCAGCGCGACCGCCACGGCGCTGTCGGCCTCGAACGGCACCCGGCCGGTGAGCAGCTCGTAGAGGATCACTCCGACCGAGTAGAGGTCGGAGCCCGCCGTGACATCCAGCCCCTGCGCCTGCTCCGGCGAAAGGTACTGCGCAGTGCCCATCACCGAGCCCGTCTGGGTGATCTCGGAGACGCCCGCCTTCGCGATCCCGAAGTCGGCGACGGTCGCCCTGCCCTGCTTGTCGACGAGCACGTTCCCGGGCTTCAGGTCACGATGGATAACGCCGTGCGAGTGAGCGAACTTCGCCGCGGCGAGGATCTGTCGGGTGACGGCCACCGCAGCCGGGACGCTCATCCCGCGCGAGATCAGCTCCCGCAGCGACGCCCCCTCCACGTACTCCATCGCGATGTAGTAGGTGCCGTCGAACTCGCCGCGGTCGAACACGTTGACCACGTTCGGGTGCTGCAGGCCCGCCGCCGCGGACGCCTCGCGGCGGAAGCGCTCCACGAACTCGTGGTCCTGGGCGAAGCGCGGCTGGAGGATCTTCAGAGCGACCTTGCGGTCGAGCTGCGTGTCGTCCGCGCACCACACCTCGGCCATCCCCCCTGACCCGAGACGGCGGATGATCCGGTAGCGCCCATCGACGACGGTGTTCTCGGCCACAACCATCGCCGGCTACTGGTCGGTCAGTACCTGCATCACCTGCTGGGCGATCGGGCCGGCCACCTCGCCGCCCGTGCCACTGGTCCGCTCCACGGTCACAGCGATCGCCACCTGCGGGTCCTCCACCGGCGCGAAGCCGATGAACCACGCCTGGTTGACGCCCGCATCGACGTCGATCTCCGCAGTGCCGGTCTTGCCCGCGACGTCGATCCCCGACAGCGCGGCCGCCGTCCCGGTCCCCTCCTCGACGACGTTGGACATCATGTCGGCGAGCGTGGCCGCGGTCTCCTCGCTGATCACCGTTGACTCCTCGTCGGGATTGAGCTCGTCGGTCGTTCGTCCCTCGGAGTCGGTCACCGACTGGACGAAGGTGGGCTTCATCAGCTTCCCACCGTTGCCGACCGCGGAGGCAACCATCGCCATCTGGAGCGGGGTCACCTGGAGGCGCTCCTGGCCGATCGCCACGCGGCCGATGTCGATCGTGGCACCCGCGTTGAGCAGGTTGTCGCCCTCGTACACGCCGCTGGGCCTCATCTGGTGCGGCGGATAGTCGAGCGGCGGGGTGTCGTTGAACCCGAAGCGGTCCATGTACTCGTACATGGTGTCGGTGCCCAGATCCTCGGCCACCTGCGCCCACACGGTGTTGACCGAGTTGGTCAGCGCGTCGGTCAGGGTGATCTCCCCGAAGCTCTCGCCGCCGAAGTTCTCCAGCGGCACGCCCGAGATCGGGACCCCGGAGTCCCCGTTCACCGTCGAGTCGGGGGTGAACTCCCCGCTGTCCAGTGCCGCCGCCGCGGTGACCACCTTCATCGCCGAGCCGGGCTGGTAGCGGCTCTGCGTGACCCGGTTGAGAAGCGGCGAATCCTCCGCCTTGTTGAGGGCCTGGAACCCTGCCGAGTCGTTGACCGTGTTCGGGTCATACGGGGGGTTGCTCGCCATCACCCGCACCGCCCCGGTCGCCGGCTCGATCGCCACCACGGCGCCGATCTGGCCACCGAGCGCCTCGTACGCGGTCCGCTGCGCATCGGCGTCGATGGTCAGCGTGACGTCGCTGCCGGCCTGCGCGGTGCCCTCGAGCTGCTCGATGATGGAGACGAACTCGGCCTTGCGGCCGGCGAGGACGTCGTCCAGGGAGAGCTCGATCCCGGAGCGGCCCCGGTCGAGGAAGTAGTAGCCGACGGGATGGCCGAGCAGGTCGCCGAGCGGGTAGGTGCGCTCGAAGAACTGCTGCTCGCCGCGCTGCTGAGGCTGGCTCTCCGCGACCAGCTCGCCGTCCGAGGTCGTGATCGTCCCGCGCTCGATCTGCGCCTCCTCGAGCAGCAGGCGCCGGTTCTCCGGGTTGTCGCGCAGGTTCTCCGCGTCGATCACCGACCAGTAGGAGGTGAATCCGATCACCGCCGCGAGCAGCACGAGAACGAGGGCGAACAGCCTGTAGATCGAGGCGTTCACGCGCGCGCCTCGCGGAGCGAGAGGTCGGGCTCAGGCTTCGCCCGGGCTGGCCGGCGGGCCTGGTTCGAAATCATCAGCAGAAGCGCGAGCAGGACCATGTTCGCGACCACCGAGCTGCCCCCGTAGCTGACGAACGGGAGCGTGACCCCGGTGAGCGGGATCACCCGCACGACCCCGCCGATGATCACGAAAGCCTGCAGGGTGAAAACGGCGGTCAGCCCTGCGGCGAGCAGCTTCGAGAACCCGTCGGGCGCCATCACCGCGGTCTTGAACCCCCGCGCTGCGATCAGCGCGTAGATCAGGACCAGCGCGGCGCCGCCGAACAGCCCCAGCTCGTTGACGATCACCGCGTAGATCAGGTCGGTGTGGGGAGCGGGTAGGATGCTGCCGCAGTTGGGGAACTCGCCCAGGCAGTCGCTGGACACGCTGGGGAGCTGCAGCAGGGATTTCCCGAGCCCTTCCCCGAACAGGCCGCCGTCCGCCTGAGCGAACAGCGACTGGGCGACTTGAAAGCCGTCGCCCTGTGTGTCCTCGAACGGGTCGAGCCAGATGTCCACGCGACCGCCGACGTGGGGGACCGTCTCGGCGAAGAACCAGGCGCCGAGGACGAACATCACCATCCCGATGAGCACGAACGACACCCGCGCTGTGGCGACGTACAGGATCGCGAGAAAGGCCGCGAAGAACATCAGCGAGCTTCCAAGGTCGCGGATGAACACCAGCATCAGCATCGCTGCGCCCCACACCACGAGCAGCGGCCCGAAGTGCTTCAGCGGCGGCAGCACCACCCCGAGGACGCGGCGGGCGCCGATCACGAGCACCTCCCGCTTCTCAACCAGGTAGCTGGCGAGAAAGACGACGACGCACAGCTTCGCGAACTCGGCGGGCTGGAAGGAGAGCGGGCCGATCTCGATGCCGAGGTAGGCGCCGTTGATCTGGGAGCCGACCCCAGGCAGGCGCGGCAGCATCAGCAGCAGGATCCCCACCGAGGCGATCAGGTAGCGGTAGCGCTCCAGCACGCTGTAGTCGCGCAGGAAGATCACCGTGAGGGCGAAGAAGGCGAGGCCGAGCAGGAAAAGCGTCGCCTGGTTCAGCGCCAGGTCCTCGTCGATCCGGTACAGGACGACGAGCCCGATCGCCGCCAGCAGCGCGACGAGCGGGAACAGGTACGGGTCGGCGTTCGGAAGGTAGATGCGGATGAAGACGTGGGTCGCGACGCAGATCGCGAGGAAGTAGCCGCCGTAGATCAGGCTCAGGTCGCCGACCACGGCGTTCTGGACGATGAACACGGCCGTAAAGCCGGCCGTGACCAGGATCGCGACCGGGATCAGGCCGAGAAGCTCGCGGTTGCGGGCGCTCACCTCTGCCTGTTCCCCTTGCGTTTGGCTGCGCCGCCGCCCTCGCGCTTCCCGCCGCCCTTCTTCTGAGGCTTCCCGCCGCCCTGAGGCTTCCCGCCGCCCTTCTGACGCTCTCCGCCACCCTCCGGCGCGCCCTGCTCCTTGCCTCCGGCCGCCGCGGGCGCGGCGGCGCTCTCGTACTCCTCGATCAGGGAGACCGCGTCGTCATGCGAGCGCAGCTCGTGGTCGGTGACGTTGGTGCGCAGCTCGGGCGGGAGGGAGTCGAACTGCACGGGGCTCGAGTAGCGCTCGTCGTACAGCTCGATCCCGAGCGGGAGGTCGTAGGGCAGCCCGCGGTACAGGGTCATCCTGCCGCCCTCGTCGACGCCGAGGAAGTACACCTGCCTCGCCCCGTACGTTGCGGCGACGCCGAGCGCGCCCAGGATCACGAGCGCGACCAGCGCCCCTGCGAGACGGCGCGGCCAGCGCCGGGCGGGAGGGGCCTGAGCGGCCACCGGCGCCTGCTCCGGAACCCGGACCTCCTCGGCGGTCAGCCCGGCCTCCTCCGCGGCGGGGCCGATCAGGGTCGGCTCTTCCTCGGCGGGCACCTCGGCCTCGTCGAGGCGGAACGCGACCACGGTGATGTTGTCGCGACCGCCGCCCTCGTTCGCCTCCTTGACGAGCCGCGCCACCGATGAGTCCAGGCTCTTCGAGTTGCCGAGGACCGCCGCGATCCGCGCCTCGGGAACCATCGTGGTGAGGCCGTCGCTGCACAGCAGGAACACGTCCCCCGGGCGCGCCGGGTAGGTCATCGTGTCCACCTGCACGTCCGGCTCGGGGCCGAGCGCGCGGGTGATGATCGAGCGCTGCGGGTGCTCCTCGGCCTGCGCGTCCGTGAGCCGGCCCTGGCGGCGAAGCTCCTCGACCAGGGAGTGGTCGCTCGTCAGGCGCTTCAGCTCGCCGTCCCGGTACATGTATGCGCGGCTGTCGCCGACGTGCGCGAAGCTCACCTCGTCGTCGCGGATCAGCGCGGCGGTCAGGGTCGTCCCCATGCCCGAGCGCTCGGCGTCGCGATCGGCGAGCTCGTGAATCCGCTCGTTGGCCGTCCTCACAACCCGCCGCAGGTAGCGCTCCGGAGCGACGTCGCGATCGTCGACGGACTCGAACGCGTCAGCGGCGATTCGCGACGCGACCTCGCCGGCCTGGGCGCCGCCCATGCCGTCGGCGACCGCGAACACCGGCGGCCGTGCGTAGTACGCGTCCTCGTTGGCGTTCCGCTGGCGCCCCGTATCGGTGCGGTCTGCCTGCTCGACGACCCTCAGCATCGGTGCCGGTCCTCCATCCGCCTCATCCGGGTGTGCGGGGTTGTGGGATCACTCAGCCAGCTCGAACCGGAACTCGGTGTCGCCGATCTCGATCGTGTCGAGGTGCTGGAGCTCCAGCTCTCCCTCCAGCTGTTCGCCGTTCAGATGGGTCCCGTTGGTCGAGTTCATGTCCTCAACGTAATAGCTGCCCGAGCGAGGGTAGATGCGCGCGTGGATTTGCGACGCGAAGCGATCCTCGATCCGTACGTCCGCCTCCGCCGAGCGGCCGATCGACACCCCCCCGAAGAGGTCGAACCGCTCACCCGAGTCCAGGCCGCCACCCTTCAGCACCAGCAGCCACGCGTCGGGGACCCCGCGGCCCTCGCCCGGAAGGGAGTGATAGCCCGTTGGCTCCGGCGCCGGCGCGGTCGTCCCCCGCAGCTCCCGCAGGGCGCTGCGCGCGACCCAGAACAGGAACAGGTAGAGAACGGCCAGAAAGCCGAACTTGAGCGCTACTGCGACTGGATCGGATTCCATGGGTCGGCTGGATCTAGGTCGCGTCCAGTGGTCACGAGGCCCGCCGGGGGACGGGATGCACCCGCCGGCGGCTCATTGCTCGATGTCGAAGACGAACCTCGTCGTCCCGATGATGACCTCGTCGCCCGGCGAGAGGCGTGAGCTCCCGACTCTGCGCCCGTTGACCTTGACGCCGTTGGTCGAGCCGAGGTCGACGACCTGCCAGTCCCCCGTCGGCCCGCGCCGGAGCTCGGCGTGGCGCCGCGAGATGTTGGGGTCGCGGAAGATGCAGTCGCACTCCCGGGAGCGGCCCAGGGTCGCGACCGGCCCCTCGAGCACGTAGCGGCGATCGTCGAAGGAAACGATCGCGCGCGTCTCGATAAGGCGAGCGCCAGGCTGGCGGTTTCGCTTCGGTTGCTGCTTCGGCGCCGTGTAGACCATCGTGTGGCCCTGCTCTCCCTGCTCGGGCTTCTCGCCCTGGCGCGGTGGCGGCTTGACGAGCCGGGTCTGGCTCCCGAACTCGCCGAGGCGGAGGCGATCGTCTGTCTCCAGGGAGA
>Ga0184637_10001785_pt1 | contig 14201 bp, 5 predicted proteins | sample PLM3_127_b2_FD_133143 | JGI IMG/M metagenome (GOLD analysis project Ga0184637, IMG submission 133143) | Groundwater sediment microbial communities from an aquifer in East River, Colorado, USA - PLM3_127_b2 | ecosystem: Environmental > Terrestrial > Soil > Riparian zone | place: USA: East River...
TAAACGAGCGGGCATTTTGCAGCGCGATAGCGACCTGATTCGCCAGGGACTGAATCAAGTCGGCGTCCTCCGCTTGAAGACCGTCCACGATGTCGTGCTGAACGTCAAGGACGCCCAAGACGTATCCTGAAACCGCGATGGGCACCGCCACCTCCGACCTGGTTTCGGGCAGCAACGGGTTGGGCAGCCAGCCTGGGTCACGGGAAGTATCGGGGACCAGCACGATCTGGTTGCTTTCGGCAGCCCGACCCACCAGCCCCCTGCCCTTCGGAATCTTGTGGCCGCGCTCCAACATGACCCGCCCGGCCTCGCCCGTGCCGCCGGCCATCAGCAGGTTGTCACGCGGGTCGTCAAACAAATAGATATGCACGTGGTAGTAGTTGAAGGCGCGCTGCATCTGCTCGACGACTTCCAACACTAACTGGTTTTGATCCAAGATTGTGGAGAGGCGGCGGCTGACCTCGGCGCTGGCGGCCAGGGCGCGGGTGCGCTCAGCCACGCGCCGCTGACTGGCCAGCAACGCCTCGGCCATCTCGTTGAAGGCCTTACCCACCTGACCGACTTCGTCGGCCGTGGCCAGGTTGACCCGGGCGGATAGGTCACCCCCGGCTAAACGTCGGGCAGTCTCCGCCAGTTCAGTCAAGGGGCGGCTGATAGCGCGCATGGTGAGCAAGCCAACCAGGAAAGCCACCAGAATACCTGCCAACGCCAGCGCCTCTATGTAAATGAGCCGGAGAGTCAGGCTGTTAATGCGCGCCTGAACCCCAATTTCCAAAGCCTGGGAGGCCGCCTCATAAAACGTGGCATTCGCCTCAAGCGCACGATTGGCGGCGGCAATAAAGTCGGAGGTTTCAACCCCGATCGTTGGCGCGCTGACGATCCTGGTATCAATCAGCTCCAAAAACTGTTCCGTAGCGGCAATGGTCTCCTGGAGCGGGGTTTCGATCAGAGGCTGCATTTCTCCAGTTGCATTACTCCGCAAACCTACCTGCACGTTAACCTTCATAGCGTTGAGGTCAGACTCCAACAAGCCGGTGAGGAGGATGAGCTGCGTTCGGTTGTCAGCCGTCAGCGCCTCGCCGGTGACGGCCGCGTCCTCGCCCAAGTCTAATGTTTGGAACAGAAGCGTTTGAAGCTCGGGCAGTTTGAGCAGTACTGCATCCATCATGTAATACGTATCCAGATCGGGGTCCAAAATGAGAAAGGACGTATCGCCGACGCGGGAGATGACGGCCCGAATGTCCGCCATAAGCCGGATGTGTTGGTCTAAAAGCTCTGCCTTGCTCAGCGTCGGGGTGCTGGCCTTCAGCGTCTGCCACTTCGCGCTTAGGTCGTTCGGTTCCGTGCTCATTTGAAGGGCGGCGCTATACTGCTGATGAACAGTCTGAAGCGCCTGGAAGTCCGCCTCGATGCGCGATTGCGCTTCGGCGAGTTCCGCAGGCGTAGCCGTTCCACCAAGATACTCCTCGGCCTTCAGTTTATGCTGCTGGACATCGTGCAAAAGGTGCTGCAGAGGCCGGAGGTACAGGGTTCCATAGAGTTCCTTCCATCCGTATTGGTCAATGCGGGTCGTCTGATCGGAAACCAGCGGATAGAAGGCGGTCAGCGGCGCCACGAACAGCAGACTGATCAAAACGAACTTTTGCGGGTAAGTGAGCTTGCCTAACTGAGCCTGAACGCGAGAGAAGGGTAATTTCATAGCGATGGTCCTTTCCCGGCGATTAGGGTCTCCTTTCGCCGGTCGGGGCGCCTCTGAAGTTTATTTCCGGCTGTTTCCAGCTCCGGACGCTCCGTAGCCAAAGAAATGAGGATGGCGTTCCGCGCCTGGATCGGGGTGGGGGCGTGCGATTGCGGTTTGATGATGATCATAGGACTACCTCACTCCCAACCTCACGGCCTATTCGGCGTGACGATTCTCGGACGGGCCAGAGGCGCCCAATTGCACGGTGGTGCGCGGAGCCTGTAAGGCCCGGCCGAGTTCACGCGCCGCAATTTGCAAAGCGCTCTCCACCGTGGTCGCGCCTTGAATCTTCTGGCTGATGGTGTTGACCAGGGTTTCGCGCTCCACCTGCTGACGGGCTCGCGCATACACCCGCGCGTTTTGCAGAGCCACAGCCACTTGGGCCGCCAGAGCCGTTTGAATGCGCACGTCTTCGTCGGTGAAGCGATCCACCATGCTGGACTGCACGTCGAACACGCCCAGTAAGACATCCCCTACGACGATGGGGACGGCCAGCTCCGAGCGGGTCTCGGGCAGGAGAGGGTGCGGTAGGAAACCGAGATCAGCACGCACGTCGTTGACAATGGTGCCCTGCCGGGTGCGGGCCGCGCGAGCTACCAGCGATTGTTCACGGTTGAGCGGGATGCGCCGCCCGTCAGCGACCATTTGCCGCCCGACCTCGCCCGCGCCTGAGGCCAGCACCAGCGTGTCGCCGGCCTCGTCGAGCAAGTAGATGTGGGCATGGTAGAGGCCGAAACTGGTCTTGGTCAGGTCTACCACTTCTTGCAACAACTGATCGGGATTCAAAATCGTCGTGGCAGCGGTGCTCACTCGCACTACGGTGGCCAGTTCGGCCGCGCGCTTGGCCAGGGCGGCTTCGCCCCGCTTGCGATCGGTGATGTCGGTGACGCTAAAGCGGACAAGATGCTGGCGTGGGGCGGCTATACCGACCAGGCGTACTTCACAGGGGATGTCCTGACCGGCAGCGTTTCGGTGCGTCCATTCAAACACGGGGTGACCGCCCGCCAGCGCCTCACCAATTTTTTCCAACGCCTTCTCCATGGACGGGCGGCCATCCGGTTGGAATTCAGGGCTCATCTGGCCCGGGCCGACTTTCACCAGTTCAGCACGGGGCAGGCCATACAAGCGCTCGGCAGCTCCGTTGACGTTATCGAAGAGGCCAGTCCGGATGTTCACCACGCCAATTGCTTCGGGCGAATACTCCAACAGGGTCTGCAAATCTTCTTCGCGTTCGCGCAGGACGGCTTCGGCCTGCTTGCGTTCGGTGATGTCTTCGGAGATGCCCAGCAGATATTTGGGCTGGCCAGACGCATCGTAAACAGGAATCTTGCGCGTATGCAGCCAACGTACGCCTTGGTGTGCGGTCTGGATTGGCTCTTCCGGGATATCGACTAACGTTCCCCCGCCCAACACTTCACGATCCTTCAGGATAAAGAAGTCGGCCTCTTCCTTCGGGAAGAAATCGTAATCGTTCTTGCCCAGAAGGGCCTCCCGCGAATAACCGATCAGCTCTTCCCCAGCCTTGTTCCAGCGGATGAACCGCAGCGAGTCGGCTTCCTTCACGAAGAGCATGGTCGGCAGGTTTTCAATGACCGAGTCCAGGAAGGCGCTCGTGTCTTCCAGTTCGGCGGCGCGCCGGGCCAACTCGTGTTCAGCTCGCTGGCGCTCGGTGATGTCGGTTTGCGCCTCCGCCGCCAGCCACAGGTTGCTGAGGACCAGGGCCGCCTGGGTGGCAAACAGTTTGTAGAGCCGCTGCTCCGCCTCGCCAAAGACGCGCTTCTCCGGCCAGCCGAGCGTGATGAAGCCTAGCCAACGCCCGCCGTGCCGCAGGGGCATGACCACGCGCGCGTAAGTCCCGGCTTGCAGGTCCAGGCTGCGCGCCAGGGGCGCCAGGCGCGGGTCAGTTGCCACGTCGCCCACCAGGAACGGCTCGTCTGGTCGCTGGAGCCAGATTTGGGCGTCGTGCAGATGAGTGACCGGCACGCGCACCCCAACCGCCAAAGCGCTGCCCAAACCGGGCTCGCTGACCCAAGTCGCCAGGGCGTTCGCCCACTCCGGGCGGCCCTGCTCGTCCAAATCAAACAGAGCCAGGCTCCCTACGGTGGCCGATCCCACTGCCACAGCCGCGCGCATCACGTCGTCGTAATTGGCAGCCGCATTGAGGCGAGCGCTAATCTCGAAGAGCAGACGGTTCTCGGCCAGGGCGGCCTGCAAGGCATCGTCGTCCGGCTGGAGAGCGGCGCTGTCGTTTGGCGACCTCACCTGCCCGTTGAACGGCGACATGATTGTTCGATAATTGTTCATGAGGTTCCTCCTACACCAGGGCCTGTGCCTGGCTGCCATTCAGCGCCGACGAAACGACCGAAGCCGTTGGCAGGCTGAAGCTGAAGCGGCTGCCCTGCTCCAGCGTGCTTTCCACAGTGGCCTGGCCGCCGTGCTGCTCGATAATGGATTTCACAATCGCCAGCCCCAGCCCGTTGCCTTCGATATCCTGCGTGGCATCGCTCTGCACCCGATAAAACTTGTCGAAGATAAAGGGCAACTCGGAGGCGGGGATGCCGAGGCCCGTATCTATCACGTGGACGTTCACCATCGTGGCCTGCTCCGAGACTTCGGTCAGCACTGTCACCTGGCCGCCCAGGGGTGTGTACTTGATCGCGTTCCCCACCAAGTTGCGCGCCACCTGACGCAAGCGTGTGTGGTCGCCCAGCACGAAGGGGAGAGGGTCGGGCGCTTGAAGCATGAGCGTCTGCCGTTTGTCGGCGGCCTGCGGTTGAAACTCGTCCACGATATCGGCCAGCAGGGTGCGCACGTCGCAGGGTTCGAGCCGCAAATCCATGCCCAGGTCGGCCCGCGCCAACTCGAGCAAATTCAGCACCAATTCGTGCATCTGATTCGAGGCGCGGCGGATGCGCTCCACAAAATCGGCCTGGCGCTCATTCAACGGCCCAACTCTCTCCAACAGCTCCGAATAAGCCAGCACGGTGGTGATAGGGTTTTTGAGGTCGTGTGAGGCCGAGGCGATAAACTCGTTCTTGACCCGCTCCAGTTCTTTGAAATGCGTCACGTCGTGCAGGATGGTCACCTGCCCCCAGTTTTCGATAGGCGTGACCCGGGTGGCAAAGGTGCGCTGGTCGGGCCAAGTGATTTCGCCTTGCACGGCGGCCTGCGCTTGGCGGCCCTGGTCGAGCAGCGAGATCAAATCGTCGTAGCCGCGCCCGACCAGGAGGGGCTGCCCGATCTTGGTTTCCACGTCCGTAAACAGGCGCTGGGCAGCAGGGTTCACCAAACGCAGTACGCCGTCGGTGTCGAGCACCAGGATGGCATCGGCGGCGCCATGTAACACGGCTGCCAGCCGCTGCTGTTCTTGCTCAACCGACTCGAACAGGCGAATGCGGTCGAGCGCGCTGACCACCTGCGCCGCCAGGTTCTCCAGCACCACCCGGTCGCTCTCCTGAAAGACATTCAGGCGCTGGGTGTGAATGGCGAGCACGCCGCTCACCTGGCCATCCCACATCAAGGGCACGGCCACGGCCGATTGCGTGGGCAGGGTTCCTGTGCCCTGGCGCGTGCCGGACCGTTCTTCCACCTCGCCCGACAGCAGCGCCGGTTGGCCGGTCGTCGCCACTTGCAGAGGCGCAATCGCCAACACCGAACGGCGCGGCCCCTTTTCGGCCCCGGCGATACTGCGCAGTTCAGGCATCGTCTTCTCTCTCTCAATCAGCCAGAGCGAGACGGCGGGATAGCCCAGAGTTTGCTGCACGAGCGCCGGAAGTTGATCGAATAACTCCGCGGAGTGCGAAAAGCGGTTAATGTCGTGCGTGAGCTGATTGAGGGCGACCAGTTCTTTCACGCGCCGGATTTCGACCGCATACAGTTGAGCATTCTCGATGGCAATGGCAGCCTGGCTGGTGATAGCTTGCAGCAAGGCCAAGTGATCGGCATTAAAGTAAGCCGCACGCGTGTGCATGAGGGTCAGCGTCCCGATGACGCCGCGGCGACTGAGCAGGGGCACACACACCGCCGACTGAGTCTGGTCGTTGGGCAAGCGCAGCCAGCGCGGGTCTTGTTCGGCATTTTCGACAATCAGGCCGTGCCGCGCGGACGTCACCTTCACCACCAGACCCTCGGTGACTAGCCGGGTTTGCGCTTCTTCCCACGTCCAGGGCGCAAAGTCAATCGGTGTGTGCAGTTCGTGATACGCCCCGCCATCGGGATAGAAAACGACCATGTGGCCGTTCGTCGCCTTGAGGGCTTCGACACTGCGGCGCAAGGTCACGTTCACCACTTCTTCGACGTCAAAGCGCGCGCTCAAATCCTGGCCGATCTCGGGGAGCATGTTCAACTCGCGATTGCGGCGACGCAGTGTGTCTTCGGCCTGCTTGACGCGCAGCTTGGAACGCACACGCGCCGCCAACTCGCGCCAATCAAACGGCTTGGTTATGTAATCGTCCGCGCCCAGGCTCAGGCCCTCGCGGATGTCGCGCGAGGCGATGCGGGCGGCGGTGATGACGATGACGGGGATGTGCGCGACCAGCGGATCGGCGCGCATCTCGGTCAACACTTCGAAGCCGTTCTTCTTGGGCATGTCTACGTCCAACAGCACCAGGTCGGGCTGCTCGTCGCGGATTTTCTGAAGGGTCTCTTCGCCATCGGTCGCGACGACGAAGTCGTAGCCCTCACTGCTCAAGCGTGTCGCCAACAGATGCACGTTGTCGGGCCGGTCGTCGGCCACCAGAATTTTGAACGGCGCCGGGGCAGGAATTTCGGCGGCGGACGGCTGAGGCAGGTTGAGGTTGACCAGGGCCTTGCCGACGATCTCGCGAATTTTGTCGGGCTGGAACGGCTTGACGAGGTAATCGTTGATACGCAGGCGGCGGGCCGTGGCCGCCAGGCCGGGACTGTCGTAGGCCGTGATCAGGATGGTGTGGGTTGGAGGGCGGCCCTCCTGGGTAAGCTTCTCAACCAAGTCGAGGCCGCTCATCCCCGGCATCATAAAGTCGGTGATGAGCACCTCGACGGTGCCGGGGCCGATCAACTCTAGGGCTTGCTGGCCGCCCGAGGCGGTCAGGATTTCGGTGGGCGTGCTGAATTCACCCAGGGCGCGGGCCAGCATCGCCGCCGTGTTTGGATGATCGTCCACAATCAGGACGCGGGCAGGGGCAGACGAACGTGAACCGAGTGCAAAATTGGCCATGCTCGGATTATCACGCAGTCCGCCGGTTTTTACGATAGGTTTAGGGGGTAACAGTTAGGGAGGGGAGGCGCAAGTTAGAAAAAGGTTATGCGGTGGGGTATCAATCCACGACCAGCCGATAGCCAGTGCCGCGCACGTTAAGCACATGTCGGGGCTTCTGGGGCTCCGGCTCAATGGACTCGCGCAGTTCGTGAATGTGCCACTTCGCCAGTTCCTGAGCCTGCCGCAAGTCTGTCTGATAGCCCTGGGCTTCGGCCACCAACGTTTGATAGCTGACCACATCCGGCGCGTGGCGCGTGAGGACGACCAAATAGTCAAAAGCCGCAGGCGGCAGGGTGAGCATCCGCCCGCCAAACGTGGCGCGCCGCGCCTGCAAGTCGAGGATTAGCGGGCCACGCTTGAGGAAACGGTCGGCCGGAGTGGTGAAGGTGGGCGTAGTTTTTTCGGGCAGGCTGGAGCCGGGCGCGGCCTCAGACGGCGGGACCGCCGCGTCCAATTTTCTGAGTTCAGCTTGCAAAGCCTCGATCTGGGATTGAATCTCGCGCCGCCGCCGCTGAACCGACTGCTCGGTGAGGATCACCTGCGTGCGCGAGATGAGGGTGTCGGGGTCTACCGGCTTGACCAGGTAATCCATCGCACCCAAACGCATCGCCTCCAGCGCCGATTGCAGGGTGGCGTGCCCGGTGAACAGAATGACGGGAAGCTGTGGATAAAGCTGGTGGACTTCCTTGAGGACTTGCAAGCCGTCCTTGCCCGGCAAATGAATGTCGAGGTAAGCCAGATCGTACGACGCACCCGACAGGCGTTGCAACGCCTCCGCGCCATCGGCGGCGGTCGTCACCTCGCACCCCGCTTGCCGCAAAATGCGGGCAAAGGTTTGGCGCACGGGAACGTCGTCGTCAATGATTAGAACGCTACCGGAGAGAGTCGTCATCGCTCATTATGGTTGATCGTCCGAACGCGCATTGTGCCGTGTGAAGGCCGTATTGTCAATTGGCAGCCAAACCCGGAACGAGGTGCCCTGGCCCATTTCGCTCTCGACCTCGATTCGTCCGCCATGCCGCCGGATAATATCGTGAGTGATGGCCAGCCCCAGGCCTGTGCCGCTCTCCTTGGTCGTAAAGAACGGGTCGAACACGTTCGGCAGCGCCTCAGATGGGATGCCCATCCCAGTATCGCTGACGGTCAACAGTACACCGCCCGTATCAGGCAGATAGCGTGTACGCAGGTTGAGCTGACCGCCATTCGGCATGGCCTCGACCGCGTTCAGGCTAAGGTTGAGCAACGCTTGCTTGAGTTGGTCGCGCAAGCCTAGCACCGGGGGCAGGTAGGCTTCGCCGTCGAAGTCCAGTGAGACGTTGTTATGACGCAGGTGCGTGGTGATGAGCTTGCGCACGTCTTCGACCAGGGCGTTCAACGACTCGGGACGGAATTCTTCGCTGCGCGCGGGCCGGTACGTGGCGCGCAACCGGCTGATCAGGTCGGCCATGCGATCGGCCTCGGTGAGAGCTACCTGCAAGTCTTCGCGGGCCTGTGCGCCCAGGCCGCCCTCCTGCTTCACCAAATAGAGCGCGTTCTGAATGGCCTGCAACGGGTTATTCAATTCGTGCGCTACCGAAGCCACCAAGCGCCCCATCGCAGCCAGCTTTTCCGACTGCACCATTTGAGCGCGGGCCGTCTTTTCCTGCTGCAGGGCCTGCGCGAGATCACCCACGAGCCGCGTGTTCTCGATCGCCACGCTCAACTGGCGGCCCAGGGTCGAAAGCCAATCCAAATCGTGCTGATCCAACGGCTGGTCAGCGTCGGATTCGACCAGCAAGACCCCCAACGCACGGTTGGCGTGGACGAGGGGCACACTGATCAGCGAGCGCACCGCTGGGGCCGCTTCCACGTAATCGGGGTCCAAGCGAACGTCGGGCACGAAAGCGGGGTGGCCCGTGCGCATCACCCGCCCCACCACCCCCTGCCCTAGCTGCAATTCACCAAAGAGGTGGGCATACCCTTTTTGGGCCTGCAACGCCAGCCGGTCCCGGTCAAGCAAATAGATGCTCACGTATTTGTAGTTGGCGATCGTGGCGACGGCTTCGACGACGGCCCGCAACATTTCGGGCAGATTGAGCTGCTGAATCAACACCTGCGTGACCTGTTGGAGCGCTTCCGCTTCTTCGGCGCGGCGGCGCTCGACCTCGAACAAGCGCACATTCTCAATGGCGAGGCCGGCCTGCACGCCCAGCGTGGCGAGCAGCCACTCGTCGTCGCTGGAGAAAGCGTTGGACGCGGCGCTCTGGATGCTGATGGTTCCCAAACGGCGCTGGCCGCTTTGCACCGGGGCCACCAGCAAGGAGAGCAAATGCGTGGCGCGTCCCAACGGCAGATAGCGCGGATCGGTCTGCGTGTCGCCGATGTTAAGGACGACGCCCTCGGCAATCACCTGCCCGGCCACACCTTCGCCGGGGCGCATCGAAAATTCAGGGCGACCCAATTCGTCGAGTCCGGCCACCGCCGCCGGGCGCAATGCCTGGCGTTCTTCATTCAACAGGTGAATGACCGCGCGCTCGACCTTGGGGATGATTTGCCGGGCCGCGTCCACGATCATCTGCAAAATCCGACCCAGGTCGAGGATCTCGTTGAGGGCCCGGCTGATGGCGGCCATAGCTTCGCTTTCCTGCAAGCGTCGCCGCAGGTTATCGTGTTGCCGGGCGTTGGCAATCGCCACCGCCGCCTGGTCGGCAAACAAGCGCACAATTTCCACATCGTCTGAGCCGAACCGGTCGGGCCGGTCATCCGTCACGTTGAGGACTCCCAGCACCTGGCCCTGCCACTTGATCGGCGCGCTGACGACGGCCCGGAACGGGGTGTCCTTGTAAATCTCGGCGCGCCCCGCCCATTGGCTGTAATCGCCGACCACAAGCGCCGCCCCGGATTGGGCCACGCGGCCCGCCAAACCTTCTCCCAGTCGCAACTGCGTCCCCGTGTAGTCGCGCGGCCCCGACAGGCTGACGGTCAACTCCAGGTTTTGATTATCGGGGCGGAGAAGATACAGGCCTCCCATCGACGCCTCCAGCATGTCCGCCGAACGCTCGACGATGGTGTACAACAAGGCCGAAAGATCGAGTTGGGCGCTCAGGTCGAGGCCGGTTTGGTGCAAGACCGTGAGGGCGGCCACCCGCCGCCGCTGGGCCTCGAACAGGCGCGCATTTTGAATGGCAATCCCGGCCTGCCGACCGACCGACTCGGCCAGCGTCAGGTCGCGCCGGGTGAAACGTTTTTCAGGATTCAGGCTGAACAAACCCAGCGCGCCCAAACGCGCCTCGCCCGCGATCAGGGGCACGGCCAGCGTGCCATGCACTCCTAGGGCTGCCCAATCGGCTATCGCGTTGGGATCGTCACCGTAATCGTCCACCAGCACCGACTGGCCCGTTTTGATGATTTGCCAGGCCAAACCCTGTTCGAAGGGGACCGGGATTTGATCCAGGCTTGGGGGCAAATTGAAGAGGTGCGACACCTTGAGCGACTGGCCGTTGGGGTCGAGCAGCGCCAACGCGCCCGCTTCAGCCTGCACCAATTCGGCAGCCAGGCGTACCACGTTTTGCAAAATGGTGGGCAAATCCACAGCGCCGCTGATGGTGCGCGTGACCTCGTCCAAGCGTGTCTCGCGGGCCAGCGCGTCGAGCGCCTCAGCGTGCAGGCGGGCGTTGCTGATAGCAATGGCGGCCCACGCGGCGGCGGCCTCTAACAGAGGCAGGGCGCTGGCGTCCAGAGCGCCGGGCTGGGTGTGCACCGCTTCCATCACGCCGATGAGTTCGCCGCGCACCAGGAGCGGCACGGCCAACAATGCCTGGAGGTGATAGCCCCGGATGTTTTCAAATTCGTGGTACATCGCCGCCGCTTCCGGGTTGGGCACGGCAATGGCCCGCCGGGTTCGCAACACCTCCCCGGCAAAGCCCACGGTGGCCGGAATGCGCTGCCCTTGCAAAGACCCTGCCCCCGCGCCGCTCACCGCCGCAAAGATTAACTCGTGTTGATCGTCCGACAACAGCAAAACAGAAACTCCCTCCGCACCCAACAAAGGAGTCACCTCGCCAATCACCTGGTACAGCACTTCGGCCACGTCCAGGCTACCGACTACCGCCTGCCCCATCTGGCTTAAGGCCGCCAGCTTGCGGGCGTTGTGCTCAAGCTGGGTCTCAGCCCGTTGGCGCTCTTGCCGGGTGTGGTGCTCTCGAATGACAATCGAAAGATAATCAGCCACTTCGGTGAGGGTGGTGGCTTCGTATTCACCCCAGGCGCGGGGTGTGGACGCAGCGAAGCACAGCAGCCCGGCCAGTTGCTCCGGATGGTGCACGGGCACGGCCAGCCAGGCCCGCACGTGGCAAACGCTCAATACCTCGGTTAAGGGGGTGGAATAATGATCGTGAGTCAAATCCTCGACGATCACCGGCTCACGGCGACGCCAGGCGCTCAAATATTCCGGGGCGTCGAGCAAAGGCAACGTCGCGCCCAACAGCGGCGGCACAGCGGACGGCTCGACCGCATACTGCCCGGTGGCCTGCGTCTGGTTGTCCACACTGAAATACGCCACGCGCGCCCCGGGGAAATATTCGCCCAGGCGCTTGACCGTGCGCTCGACGATCTGTTGGACAGGGACCCCGGAGGCCAGGCTGATGAGGATGCCATTGAGGAGCTTCAGGCGCGTCTCGCCCTCGCGCAGAGCCGTTTCAGCCTGCTGGCGGGCCGAGATATCGCGCGCCGAGAGGAGAATGCGATGGACGGTGCGCAGGTCGTCGCTCACCACGGAGAGGATGGTCTCCGTCGGAATCCACGCGCCGGTTTTGTGCCGCAGGCGCATTTCAATCATCAGGCCGCTGCCCGCATCCAACAGCGCGCCCAGCGTGGCCCGCACCCGCCCCTGGTCATCGGGGTGAATCATTTCAAACAAGCTGCGATCTACCAACTCGCCGACGGGATAACCCAGCACCTGTTCGTGCGAGGGCGAGGCGTAGAGCACGCGGCCTTGCAGGTCGAGCATGCCGATCAGGTCGCGGGAATGTTCAGCCAGCAGCCGGTAGCGCTCTTCGCTTTCCCACAGGGCCGCCTCAGCCCGCCGGTTCTCGTCGCGCAGATATTTCTCGTCCAGGGCGCGCTGCACCGCCGGGCCCAGGCGGCCCAGCCGGTCTTTGAGGAGATAGTCGGCCGCTCCCTCCTTCACGCACGCGACGGCGGCTTCCTCCCCGATCGCGCCGGTGACGACGAGGAAGGGAATGTCCTGGCCGCTGTCGAGCAGCAAATGCAAAGCTCGCAGCGCATCGAAGCTTGGCAGGTTGTAGTCAGCCAGAATCACGTCGGGGCCGAGGGTCAACTGCGCTCGGTAGTCGTCCTCGGTGTCTACTCGCTTCCAGCCGGGGTCGAACCCGGCCTGACGCAGTTCCTGCACCATCAACTCGGCGTCGGCCAGGTGGTCTTCTAAAATGAGCACGCGTAACGGCGTGGACATAGGGGCCTCAGCCATGGATTGTAGAGCAGATTGTCCCAATCGGAAAAGGCGCTTCCTGCCCCAACTCATACGGCATTCAAATGCTGTCGGACGGCCCGGATCAAGTCGTCGACATCGTAAGGCTTCTGCAGAAAGCCTACCCACCCTTCCCCCGCAAAGTGGCGAGCCGCCTCCGACTGGCTGAAGCCGGACGACAGCAGCACGCGAACGTCGGGCCGCAAGCGCCGCAGTTCGTGGAACGTCTCTTCGCCGCTCAGGCCGGGCATGGAGAGGTCGAGCAAAACCAGTTGCACTTCTGCCAGATGCTCACGGAAGAGTGCGATACCCGTGGCGCCGTTCGCAGCGGTCATGACGGGCAAATTCTCCAGGGCCAAAATATCGGTCACGGCCAGGCGTACTGGCTCTTCGTCGTCAATCACCAGCACCAAGCCGGGAACGGCCGGCGACGATTCTGAGACTGTGGCGGGAGCTAGGGGCGGCACGTCGGGAACCGCCTCGGTCATCGGGAAGAACAATTCAAAGGTTGTGCCCACACCGGCTTCGCTCCTCACCCGCAGTCCGCCCTTGTGGCCGCGCACAATTCCCAGCACCGCTGCTAACCCCAAACCGCGGCCGGTAAATTTGGTCGTGAAGAAGGGGTCAAAAATTTTCGAGAGCGTAACCGCCTCCATACCGACTCCGGTATCTTGAACCGTCAGCGTCACGTAGCAGCCCAGCGCCAGGGGGTCCTCCGTGTAGTGGGCTCCAATTTCCTCTCCTTCCTCCACCATCCGAATGGCGGTGCTCACCCGCACAACACCGGGCTGCTCACCAATCGCCTCCACGGCGTTGAGGATCAGATTCATCACCACTTGCTGCATCTGACCCGCGTCGGCTTCGATGTAGGGCAGGCCTTCGGCCAGTTGGGACTGGAATTGGATGTGCTTAGGAATGGCAACCTCGAACAGATGCAGGTTTTCGAGGATGAGCTGATTGAGGTGGAGCGGTCGGCTGGCGAACTGCCCTCGGCCCGAGTAGGCTAGCAATTGCCGAGTGAGGTCGGCGGCTCGTTCGGCGGCTTTGACCGCTTTCCCCACGCTGGCGCGAGCGGGGTGATCGGGCGGGAGCTGGACCATGGCCAGGGAAGCCTGGCCGAGCATGGCCACCAATAGGTTATTGAAATCGTGCGCCACCCCGCCAGCCAGCACTCCCAGACTCTCCGTTTTTTGGGCCTGACGTAGCGCTTCTTCGGCCTGCCGCCTTTCGGTGATGTCGCTGACGAAACCCTCCAACAGCAAGAGTTTGTCGTCCCTATAGAGCCCGGTCCCCCATTCTTCGACCCAGCGCCACTCGCCTGACCGTTGACGCAACCGATAAATCAAATGGAAGGGCTTGCCTGCGGCAAGGGCCTGATCTACCTGCGAGTAAATGCCGGGCGCATCCTCCGGATGGTACAGCTCTGCGCAACTGATCCGGTCGGCCAGGAAATCTTCTTTAGGATAGCCAGTGAGATGTTCGATCTCGTGGTTGAGGTAGATCATGCTATGGCGCGCGTCGTTGCGGCACAAGTAGATGACGCCAGGGATGTTCTGCGCCAGCACCCGAAAGCGCTCTTCGCTCGCGCGCAGTTCGGCCTCGGCCCGTTTCCGCGCGATGGCGGTGGCGACCTGGGTCGAGACAAATTCTAGAATGTCTTTGTCCCCCTGACGCAAACGCACCGACTCGGTGTAGGTTTGCACGACGAGCACGCCCAGCGTCTTGTGGTTCGTCTTCAGGGGCACACCCAGCCA
>Ga0184637_10001786_pt1 | contig 14200 bp, 9 predicted proteins | sample PLM3_127_b2_FD_133143 | JGI IMG/M metagenome (GOLD analysis project Ga0184637, IMG submission 133143) | Groundwater sediment microbial communities from an aquifer in East River, Colorado, USA - PLM3_127_b2 | ecosystem: Environmental > Terrestrial > Soil > Riparian zone | place: USA: East River...
CCGACGGGTTCGTGGTCACGTTGACGTGGAGAACGCGACGCCGATCATGGGCGAGGATCAGGAAGACGAAGAGGATCTCGAACTTGACGGTCGGGGCCACGAAGAAGTCGATGGAGATCATCTCCGCGACGTGGTTCTTGAGGAACGTCATCCAAGTCGGCGAAACGGGCCTCCGGGGTCGAATCCTGTATCTCTCGACCGTAGACTTCGCTACCTCGATGCCGATCTTGCGCAGCTCGCCGACGATCCGAGGTGCTCCCCATAGCGGGTTGGCGGTGGACATCCGCCTGATCAGATCGAGGACTTCTCTCGCCACGGTCGGTCGTCCCGGCTTTCCGGACCGGCAGAGCCTCGACCAGTGGTCGCGGAATCGCCGTCGCTGCCAGGAAATAACCGTTCGAGGCTGCACGATCACGAGTGCTTCTCGCCAACGAGACCAGAGCCGCGCGATCCAGGACCAGAGGATTCTGTCTGCCGGCGTGAGTCGGGGATGCTTCCCAAGCCTCTGGTAGACGGCGAGCTGGTGCCGAAGCGCAACGATCTCGAGCTGCATCGAAGCTCGGGACCGGATGGTGGCTGTGAGGAACGCGATGAGGGCAAGGAGAACGGTATCCATGAGTTGTGGTTGGCTCGGCCGTGGTGGAGAGGAAAGGAAGCCTACCACGGGGACGAATCTGTGCAGGTCCTGGCCGATCATTGGTACGGGGGGACCGAAAGACGGCGACCTGCTAAGCTGAATAGGGGAAGCCGAGACGAGGTATCGGGAGGGACAGAACCATGAGCGAAGATGCACACGCCCGACCGTCAGGGGACGCGCCGCAGCCGCTGTACGACGTGAATGTTCCGACGCCCACCCACGCCGAGCGCGCGCGAACATTGGTCGCCCAGATCTCGACCGGGACCCTGTGCACCCTTGCCCTGGAGCCGGAGGGTTACCCTTACGGCTCGTTCGTGACCGTCGCCTTTGACAACGGAAACCCGATCTTCCTCATCAGCGGACTCGCTGAGCATACCAAGAACTTGGAGCGGGATCCCCGGGCGTCTCTTCTGGTGGCCGAGAGCGGCTCTGCAGATCCGCTCGCCAATGGCCGCGTCACGATGATCGGCCGGTGCACGCGCGTCGAGGGGGACGGCGGCAGCGCCCGTGCCGCATTCTTCGCCGCGCATCCGAACTCCACCTACTACGCGGACTTCCGCGACTTTGCGTTCTGGAAGCTGCACGTGGGTTCTGTCCGGTACATTGGGGGCTACGGCCGGATGTCGTGGATCAGCAAAGCCGACTGGCAGGTGGCCGAATCGGATCCCCTCGGTCCGTCGGCCGCCAGCACGATTGCTCACATGAACGCCGATCACGCCGACGCGATGGTGCTTTACTGCGCGGCTTTCTCCGAGGCGACCGAAATCACCTCCGCGAGCATGACGGGCGTCGACAGGTACGGCTTCGATATGTCGGCCAATACCCCGGAGGGACCGCGACCGATCCGCCTGGCGTTCGCCAAGCCGGTCAGCACGCCGGAGGAAGTGCGCGCCGCGCTGATCGCGATGTTGAAGGACGCCAGGGCCAAGCTGGGGTGAGGGCACGGTCGAACGAACTGGTGGTCTTGATGCTGGCTGGAGTGCGGGACTTTGCTGCGCAGATCTGGCGCAGTCTTACTGCGCTTGCGGGCGGCCGTGCTTGGTTTCAGGCACCAGGGGCCTACGCCACGAGCTTCTCGATGGCCTGGACCGCGTCGATCTCCAGCTCGAAGTCGTAGACGCTCAGGTCCTGGGCCATGTGCTCGGGAGATGTTGTTCCCGTAAGCGCGGTCATGCCGACCTGTAGAGCAAAGCGAAAGATCACCTCGGGCACCGCCTTCCCTGTCCGTGACGCGATCTCAGTCACCCGCCGATGCCTGAGCACCTCACGGTTGGCCGTGAGCAGCGAGAAACCTTGGTAGAGGATGCCACGCTCATTGCAGAACTTCCTGACAGACCGATCCCAGCCCATTGAGGCAAAGCACCTATTCTGTACTACGGCTGGCTTGATCGATGCTTTGGTGTAGAGTTCCTTGAGCTGCTCGATGGTCACGTTCGAGACGCCGAGGAGCCGCGTCTTACCGTCTCGCTGCAGGCTCTCCATCGCCTGCCACGTCTCCCAGTCATCAGCGCCGAGTCCGTGCCGTATGGATGGGCCATGTAGAACGTACGAGTCGAGGCGCTCGACTCCAAGGTGTTGCAGCGAGCTCGCAAACGACTGCTCGACTTGCTTGGCGAGCGGTGCCTTCGGATCGTATGGGAGGCGGTGGTCTTGTCCGTCGGCATAGGTGAACTTCGTCTGCAGAAACACGTCCTCGCGCTTCAGGACTCCAGCCGCCAAGGCATGGGTGAACGCTTCGCCAACTGCGGCTTCAAAGTAGTGGCGGCGCTGATTGGCGGTGTCGATGCTCCGAAACCCGGCATCGATCGCCATGCGGGTCAACCGGGCCGTCTCCTGTTCCTTCCACGCCGTGCCATAAATGAAAGTCGGAACGCGGACGCCCTGCACATCGGCGTATCGTCTCACTCCGGTCAGGGTCATGGCATCTGTCTGTCCCGATTACTGGTGGACCTTCTGTTCGTTGAGCTTATCGGATTCCTTCACAGCCGTCACTTGCCGCCGCCGCGGTCGGATCGGCCCTCGGGCGGCGTCCTGCCTCACGTGGTAGGGTTCTTGGTTTCAAACGATCGCCGGGAACCCACCGCTAGACATGATCATCGTCCTTTCGACACTCATCTCCTTCGTAGTCAACGCCTTCCGCTCCAGAGCTGCTCTGCACACGGAGAACTTGGCGTTCCGCCATCAGCTCGCCGTCTATCAGCGGTTCACAAGGCGTCCGCGACTCAAGCCAGGAGAGATCTCGCCACACATCGGGCAGGCCCGAACCGGAGCATCGGACCGACTGTCATCAGCTCGCCGAAAGAGCACTCGGCCTTGGCCGGTGATCGGGTCTCTTTTTAATTTAATGAAGCTTGACATGCCAACGGGTGTGATGTACGAATGCTGCGGATCTGTCCCTTTCGCGCCCTGAGCGCCCTGCGTCGCGAGAGCTGTCATGGCCGGGATGGGTCTCTGAGTTGTTTAACCGAAAACGATGAAAGGCGTGTCTAGATGGCAACAAAACTCGGTGAGGTTCAGTCTGTGATGACTGCCGACGTCAAGAAGACAGACGATTTCAAAATCGGGTGGGCAGACAAGTTGAAGGAAATGGCATTCAAACCCTCTGGCGACCTTAAAAAGGGTGACAAGGTAAAGATCACGGTTGAGAAACTATAGGCAGTTTCCACCGGCTCCGCCGACCCCCCGCGTAGTCAGCGTAGGCAAGAAAGTTGATGGTCGAGGTCGGCGTTTCGGATCACGATCGCTGATGGAATCGGCCGAGACGCCATCAGGGAGCGCAAACAGAACCCCCTCAAGGAGCTTGCTTCAAGCGCCCCGAGGGGGTTTCCCCCGGTGACTGATTGGCCTGAGTTGGTGGCGTGACTAGCATGCTCCAACACGGGCATCGCGGTCCGGCCAACGGGCCTTTTTGGGGCATTGTCCGTCCCGAAAACTCAATCACCATGAGCAATGGCTCGTTCGGCCGTGAAAGGGAAGGGCAAGAGGTGTGCTCTTCGCGGTCGGCTCCAGCATGAGGAAGTTGGCCACGGCTGAGTGCCGGTCGTAGCCGGATCGTTGGCGTGAGTCAGCCACGCCGGTGCCTGAAGGTGAATTGACTCGTATCGGGAAGGCGGCTTCAGGCAGCTCGTCTTTCGTAGTGATGGTGCAACCCGCCGACCTCAGGTATCTCGACGACCCGCCCGTGATCCTGCGGCTGGAGGATACGGCCATCCGGTGCATCCATGTCGAGCGACCTATGTGTGCGCCAGCCGTGGTAGTAGGCCAAGTACCGCTTGAGCACTCCCCTGAGATGCCGTTCGTTCAGCACGATGACATGGTCCAAGCACTCTCGGCGGATGCTCCCGATGAGCCGTTCGACGTACGGATTCTGCCACGGGCTCCGGGGAGCGATCACCACATCCTCGATGCCCATGTTCTTGACCCGGCGTTGGAAGTGAGAGCAGTAGATCGAATCTCGGTCTCGGAGGAGATAGGCTGGCACGTCGCTCCACGGAAACGCCTCGACGATCTGCTGGGCTGTCCACTTGGCCGAGGGGCTCGTGGTCACGTTGAAGTGGAGAACGCGGCGCCGGTCGTGAGCGAGGATCAGGAAGACGTATAGGATGTGGAATCTGACCGTCGGCACGACGAAGAAGTCGATGGAGACCATCTCCGCGCCGTGATTCTTGAGGAACGCCATCCAAGTCGGTGAGGCAGGCCTCCGGGGGCGGATCCTGTATCTCTCGACCGTAGACTTCGCCACCTCGATGCCGATCTTGCGCAGCTCGCCGACGATCCGAGGCGCTCCCCAAAGTGGGTTAGCGGCGGACATCCACCTGATAAGATCGCGGACTTCTCTTGCCACGGTCGGTCGTCCCGGCTTCCCGGACCGGCAGAGCCGCGACCAGTGGCCGCGGAATCGCCGACGCTGCCAAGCGATGACCGTCATCGGCCGAACGATCACGAGTAATTCTCGCCAGCGGGGCAAGAGCTGTGCGATCCAGGACCAAAGGATTCTGTCGGCCGGCTTGAGTCGCGGGCGTCTGGTGGCCCGCTGGTAGACGGCGAGCTGATGGCGGAGGGCCAAGTTCTCCATGTGCAGAGCTGCTCTGGAGCGGAAGGCGTTAACTACGAATGAGATGAGTGCCGCAAGGATGGTCGTCATGTCTAGCGGTAGGTTCCCGGGGATCGTTTGAAACCAAGAACCCTACCACGTGGCTAAGATCGAGGAGGCAGGACACCGCCCGAGCCGATCGGAGCGCGGTGAAGGCGAGTGACGGCTGTGAAGGAATCCTTATAAGCTCAACGAACACAAAGGGCACCAGTAATCGGGACGGACAGAAGAGCTTATAAGGGCCGTCGGCACCCGAGACTCAAGCAGAGGGAAATCGCGATCGCGCTTCCCCTAGCCGGTGCCCATGCGCAGGCAACTCGATATCAGCATCCAAATGTCGCAAATGAAGTTTTCGCTAGATGTGGCGCCCCTCTCGTGGTAAGATCCCGCCCGATCGGGGCTTGTGGAGGACTGGAGCGCCATTGGCTCGCGGAAGAGCACGACTTTCAAGGACCGCTCCGGTTTCTCCCGCGGAGAAACGCCAACGTTCCCAAGGCCGCCTCTGAGGATCGTGTCGCGTCGTCCCGATCCGTGACCGCGAGCACGTCCTCTTGTCGATAGGGAGGCCCACCATGATTCGTCTTGTGCTCGTTTTCATAGCCCTGACGTCGTTCGCCTCGACGGCCTTGGCTACCGATGCCTGTCCGCCTGCGGGTGTCACGCTCTTTGATGACAGCGAAGGCTACGGGGAGGTGATGGTCCCCGGGCTCCCCACACCGCTTCCCTTCATCGCCTGCGGCCCGGCGACGATTGAGAGAGGGGATCCCGTTTTTATGGACCCCCCCGCCCCCGCATGCACGATCCCAACCGAGATCGTTTCAATGACCCTCACCGGGGTGTTTGATCCCTGCGGAACGAGCCCTTTCGCCAATCTTCCGGTGAGCATCACGCTGGCTCCCTCGCCACCCAGCATCGGTTCGATCGAGTCGGACACCGGGCATTTCCCGGCAAGGAGCTTTTTTGATGTCTTCACGATCGTTGACATCAATGGCGCCATGCCGCCAGCTCCGATTCCGCATATGGTCACCGTCACGGAGGATCCCCTCGACGCCATTCCACCCGGAAGCTCGACACCGGGGGGGCCCCCATGCGTCATGCCGGGCGATGACGTGTACGAGGCGGGTTTCCCCGCCCACGAGCACAACCCGTGTCCGCCCAAGTTCTGTTGCGAGCTCCCATGCGGAGACAAGATCTTAATGTCGCAGCGGGCCTGCCAGCGGTTGCATGGGGTGCCCAACCCGGGGCCTTGCCAGCCCCTTTGCCCGGAGAATGTACCCGTCGAGCCCAGCACCTGGGGGGAGATCAAGCACACCTACCAGGACTAAACGCCTAAGGACTCGACCCAGAGCCGACGCGGGCTTCCAAGTGATTGAATGCAGCGGCCTGCGGCCTCCTGCCCGGCAGGAGGCCGCAGGCCCGTTTCATGCTCGCAACCGGACCGGCAGCGGAGCGAAGGTCGTCTTCGCGGTCGTCTTCGCTCTTCTCCTCGCGCCGCCGCCGGCCGCCGCGCTCTCTCCGCGGTCATCCCCGGCCTTGCTCGACGAAGGACGGATCCGCGGGATTCATTTCGCGCACGTCATGGAGGTCTTCCCTCCCGGAGTTGAGGCGGTTCTCGACGGTCTCCCGCCGATCGGAGCCGCCGCCGCGGCCGGGGACGTCAACGGCGATGGCCGTGACGATCTTTTCCTCGTGAGCTCCGCGCGCGGCGCCGAGTGCGCCCTCTATCTTGCCGGTCCCGACGGTCAGTTCCGGGATGTAACTCCCGCCGCCGGGCTTCTGGGCCTCAACGACGATCTCGGCCTCGCCACCGGCGCCTCCTTCGCCGACGTGGACCTGGATGGCGACCTCGATCTCCATGTGGTGCGCTGGGGTCCCGATCTACTCCTGCTGAATCACGGCGATGGGACTTTCGAGCGCACCAGCGGTGCTGCCGCCGACCCGGGAAACGGCGCTGCGGCGGTGTTCTTCGACGCGGACAAGGACGGCGATCCCGACCTTTATATCGCCAACCTCCTGCCCGACGTTCCCATTCTCCAGGTCGATCGCCTCGATGGGCCGGCTTTCGGTGTCGACGGCGCCTGGAATGGCGGCACCAACCGCCTCTACCGCAACGACGGCGGCCGTTTCGTCGAGGTGACCTCGCATTCGGGGACAGGTGACACGGGCTGGTCGATCACCGCCGCCGCCGGCGATGTCGATGGTGACGGGGATCCCGACCTCCTGGTGGGCAACGTGTACGGGCCGCTCCGACTCTACCGCAATGATGGGAGTTTCAGGTTCACGCCCGATCGCGACTGCTTCCGCGGGTTGAGCATGAGCCTCGGCATCGATTTTGGCGATGTGAACAGGGATCTCCGTGACGACATTCTGGTCACCGGCTTGGGGCATCCGAGGGGCGCGGTGGAGCGCTCTTGCCTGTGGTTGAGTCGAGACGGGGAGGAGCCGGAGGAAGCCGGCGACGCCGCCGGCCTCGGCGACGTCTTCCGGGGGGCGGGCGCTCGTTTCGTCGACCTCGACCGGGACGGCGACCTCGACCTCCTCTTCGCCAACGGCTTCGACCGGCGGGGGGGAACCCTTGAGAGCCATGCGGCGCGCTGGGTCCGCCTGGACTCGCTCGGTTCCGCCAATCCACTGGCGCGCTTTCGCTATCCGGGGGCCAAGGGCGGCGGGCGCTGGTGCGTGGCCTGGAACGATGGCGGCACGTTCACCCTGGACCGCGAGGGCGGCGTCCTGGCCGGTCCCGGTTGCGCCGCTTCCATCCTCGATGTCGACGCCGACGGCCGCCTCGATGCCTACGTCGCCTGCCAGGGCGCAGTGGGCGCGCTTCTCGTCCATGCAGTCGAGAATCGCAACCGGTGGATCGCCTTCGAGCCCTGCCTCCGGAACGGACGTAGCGCCGCCTGGGGAGCCCGAGTCACCGTTCGACCTCGCGACGAGGGCGGCGACGGCGGCGGCACCGGCGGTCGTCTCTTGGCTCGTGGGCTGGACGCAAGCGGCGGTTCGCGGGGGGAAGCGGGCCGGCACCTCCACTTCGGCCTGGGCGAGCGAGAGACTGTGGATGCCCAGATCGTGTGGCCGAGCGGAGCGGTCGAGTTGCTCACCTGTCTTGCTTCCGGCCAGACGCTGCGGCTCGTCGAGCCCGAGGCCGGCGCCGACGGCGTCGGCTCCGGCTCCCGCTCCGGCTCCGGTCCCGCTCGCGGCGCCGGTTTCGCTGGCCACGTCCGGTGGGCTCCGGACGACTCGCTCGAGCATCGGATCTTCGCCTTCGAGCGCGCCCTCCGCCGCCAGCCCCTGAACTTCGAGCTCGCGGCCGATTACCGGGACTTCTGTCTCGAGCACCAGCTCTATGCGCGCGCGCTGCGCTTCGTCCGCGAGCTGCGCGGGCCGTTGCGCACGAGCCTTGCGCTCCATCGCCTGCTCACGCACGTCGACGGCGTGCGCCGCATCGAGGAGGGTCTTCTGGTCCAGGGCGGCTCGGCGGCGATGGCCCTCATTGAGGCCGGGGAGCTGATCCGCGTCCACCCAGAGTTCTGGACGGCGCATCGGCTTCGGGCCCTCAACTACCTCTACTGGCCAGTGGAGTTCGATCAGCTCCCCAGGTGCGTGGCAGACTATCGGCGCTGCAGCGAAATCCAGAGCGAAATCCAGGCGAGATCGCCGGGGTCGCGGGCGCTGCCCCGCCATCGCGCGCAGGTGTTTCTCGAGCTCGGCGACGCCTATGCGAAAGGTGGCCAGGTCGAGGAGGCGTTATCCGCCTGGCGGCGTGGTCAAGAGATGGATCCGGGCGAGTCCGGGTTCGCGGAGCGCCTGGCATGGCCCAAGAACGAGGTGACCGCGATTGTGGCCCAGCGGCGAAGCCTCGATCGTCCACCTTCGACCAGGATCCCGTGGATTGAGACGGAGATGTCGCGCGAGCCACTGAGCGCCGAACGCGCGCTGGCGCAGGCGGGCGCCAGGTTCTGGAACGCGACCGGGAGTCAGTGCCGCAATCGGCGACGCCCGGTGGGGGTGGATCACCCGGGTCGCCAAGCGATGGCGAGCCAGCTCCTCGCCCAGGCGGCGGAAGAGCCCAACAACCTGGTCACGCACATGCTGGCCTATGGGCGCGCCCTCGCCCAGGTCGAGGACCTGGTCGCTGAGGCTCAGGGCGCGAGACCGGGACCGAGCGCCGGGACCCAAGCGGTCCTCCTTGCCCGGGCCTGGCTGCTCCTCAAAGGGGCGCTCACCGTCGAGCAGGTGACAGCCGCCCACCAGGCGCTCGGGGTCGCGGCATCGCGGCTTGCCAGCGCGGAGGGGAATCACCCGCGCCGCGAGCGCTATGAGCTCCTTGCTCGCCTCGGGATGGGCGACGCTGAGATCCTGCTCGGCCGACTCGAGTCCGGATACAAGACTTGGCGGGTGCACAAGGACTTCCTCGACGATCCCGTGGTCGCCAGGCGGGCCTTGCTTCCGGTGGAGCATGTGGAGCAGGAGGTCTGGTCCTGGTCCTTCGGACAAGGCGCTCTCGAGATCGACACGCTTGCCGACCTCCTAGGTAGCGTGAACCGCCCATGATCGCCCCACTCTCATCAGATCGGGGTCCATGCAATGGACGCAAGACGATCGCACGCCCGCCCATGCGATAATTCCCAATTGCTGCGGTGGGACGCTGGTGTCCTAACCCTCCGATTGCTCGATGCCGCATTCCGGCAAGGGAGGAATCCCCGATGCCTCTACTCATGCTCCGATTCCGTCGTTTTCACTCCGATCGCGCCATGCTCCATCCGCTTGGCGCCGCCCTTCTCGCGGCCCTGATCAGCCTCAGCTTGTGGGCGGGCACGACCACTGGCGACTGTATCGACTACGAGGACTACATCCACTGGGTCAGCGTGCTCGACATGGTTGTCGCGCGCGATCTCGCAGTCGCCGGTGACTACGCCTATGTCGCCGATGGACCCGCGGGTCTCCGCGTCGTTGACATCACCGACCCCTCCTCCCCGGTCATCGTCGGCAACCTCAGCTTGCCCGGGGACCTGGTCGGCATCGCCGAGGCCGGCGGGTTCGTCTACACGGTCTGGTTCAGCGGCAATGCGGGGGGCCTCCACGTGATCAAAGTCACGACCCCCGCTTCGCCCGCTCTGGTCGCGACTCTCAACTTGACTGTCCGCCCCGAAGGCCTGGCGGTTGCCGGTGGCCATGCCTACGTAACCGTCGGCGATGCCGGCCTCCGGATCATCGATGTCTCGAACCCGGCCAATCCAATGCTCACGGGTAGCCTCGACACGCCGGGCCTCACGCGCTCGATCGCGGTGGACGGAAGCTACGCCTATGTCGCCGACGGAGAAGCCGGTCTTCAGGTGGTGGACGTTTCCAACCCGGCTTCCCCGGCGATCGTCGGCAGCGCAGATACCCCGGGCTTTGCCAGGGGCGTAGCCGTGTCAGGACAATATGCCTACGTCGGCGATTCCAATGCAGGGTTTCACGTGGTCGACGTCTCGAACCCGCTTGCCCCATCCCTGGTTGGGACTGTGCACACGGGTCCTTTGACGAGGGGCGTGGCGGTTGCCGGAACCTACGCCTACGTGGCCGAGGGATTCTATGGCCTGGTCGCGATCGATGTCTCGATCCCGGACTCGCCGGTCATCGTCGGCATCGTCGGCGACCCAGGCGGCGGTACCAGCGTGCGAGTTCAGGGAGACCACGCCTACGTCACTGCGGGAAACTTTCACGTGATCGATATCTCGAACCCCGCGGCGCCAGCCATTTTGGGCGCCGTGGACACACCGGGCTCGCCCGTCGGAGTCGCTGTCGCCGGCTCCTTCGCCTACGTCGCCGGCGGTACCGGCAACGTCTTCCATGTCATCGACGTGTCGGACCATACGGCCCCGGTGCTCGCGGGGAGCGCCCCCTTAAGCGGCTATGTGTCTGAGGTCGCGGTGCACCCCCCCTATGCCTACGTGACCGCTATCGGCTCGGGCCTCCACGTCATTGACGTCTCGGACCCGTATGCTCCCAGCGAGGTGGGGAATGTCGACACGCCCTTCTACTCAGCAGAGGGAGTAGCCGTGGCGGGCAGCTATGCTTACGTTGTGGATCCCAATCCCATCGGGTTCGGCCCATCCTATCTCCTGGTGATCGATATCTCGAACCCGACCCTCCCGGAGGTCGTCGGCAGCGTCGTGTTCTCCGGGACAGCGGTGGATGTCGCCGTGAACGGCAACTTCGCCTATGTTGGCGCCCTCCATAAGCAAGGGCAAGGGTTCAAGGTGATCGACGTCACGAATCCCCAAGCTCCGACGTTGGTTGGAAGCCTCTCAGGGACCTACGAAGTCCATGGCGTGGCTGTGGTCGGAACGCTCGTCTATATCTCCCACGAGTTCTTCCTCGGGGTGGTCGACGTCTCGAATCCGTCCTTGCCGGTTCTCCTTGGCGCCGTCGAGACGTCCAGGAACGCTGCCGGGACTGCGGTCGCCGGGAATCACGCCTACGTCGCGGTCGGACCGGCGGGAGGGGTCGTCGTGATCGACGTCTCGGATTCCAGCTCTCCCCAGGTTCTGGGTGGCGCCGACACGCCAGGTTGGGCCGCCGACGTCGCCGTGTCCGGCGACCTGGTCTATGTGGCCGACGGGGGCTATGCGCCCGACGGGCGTCCGGGGCTCCGGATCCTGCCCACCGAGTGTGGTGCGGCGGCCGCCGTACCCGCGTCCGGGAGCGAGGCGATCGCGGGCGTCCGGCTTGCAGTCTGGCCCAATCCCGCCCAGGGCTCGGCGAGGCTGGGGTTCGACTTGCCGGTAGGCGGGGAACTGCGGCTCGACATCTTCGACCTTGCCGGCCGGCAGGTGCGCCGCATCTTGCACCAGAGAACTGCGCCGGTCGGGCAAACCGTCGTCTTGTGGGACGGCCGGAACGAACTGGGCGCGCCGGTGGCGAGCGGGGTCTATGTCGCCCGGCTCACGGGTCGCGGGGGTTCGACGGCTGCGCGTTTCACGTGGCTGCGATACGGCTCTCGCTGAAGATCTACGATGTTCAGGGCCGCCTGGTGCAGGTGTTGGTGGATGGATGGGATGCGGTGGCCCGCTCGTCCTCGGTTGCCGGCGCCTGCCCGCGTGGCAACCGCATCGCTCCAGGCGAAGACAAGCTCGGTCATCTCGGCGATGAGCTCGGCATTCCCGGGACGCACATGCCCGCTCTCTACCAGATGGAAGGTCGTCGCGGCCGGCGCGGCGCGACGCAGCGCTTCGATGCAGGGACGCGGCACCAGATGATCGTCGAAATCGTTCACGAGGAGGACCGGCATGGCTTCGAGGCGCTCGAGGTGCAGAGCCGGCTCGAGGTGGTGCACGAGGCGGGAGGCGAGCACGGCGGCGCCCTGGCGGAGCGGGGGCGGCCACTCGAGGCGCCCGAACGCGTGGTCGAGCATGGCCGCAATCGCTCCGCCGATGGTCGAATAGTCGTCGGGAACGATTAGGGTGGCGGCCGAAACCGAGGCAGCGCGGGCCGCGAGGACGGAATCGGCGGACGCCGAGGTGCGCTCCCGGGCGCGGCGCCTGCTGTGCCCGCCGGAGGAGCCGTCCCCGTTCCAGTTCGGGTTCGATGAGTGATGGCTCGCGACCTGGCCGGGGAATGTACTTGCTCACGACGCCGGCGGAGAGCTCCATCTCCCGGGCGACGGCGCGGATACTGAGGCCGTGGCCGTCCTACCCCCGGCGTTCGTGCTTTCCTCTCGCAGTGATGTCTTCTACCATTGCGCTTGTGCATGGGGTCAGCAAGATTCGGGTGTCAAGGCGCGAGCCTGCCGACGCCGCTTGCCATGATCAGCGACTCATTGGCGACGGCCCCGCGGGGTTGGAGGATTCGACCATGCGCTGCGAACTCAATCCATGGCGTCTCTCGCCCGTCGGCCCCCTTTTCATCGCAGTCATGATTCTGCTCATGGCATGTGATGAAGACACAAACCAGCCGGAAGATAACCTGCCACCTCCTGAGCCGGTTCAACTGACCACCACGGGTGGCGACTTACCCACGGTGTCGAGTGATGGACTCTGGCTTGCCTACCAGACAAGTGCCGGGATCGCCAGGATCCCCGTCAGCGGTGGTACTCCTCAGTTGCTGATTCCGGGTGGCGATGATCCCGATTGGTCACCCGTAAGCGACCTCATTGTCGTCGATTCAGACTACGGGTTGTTTGTGTTCGACGTTGCGGCGGGCCAACTGGACTCCCTGTCAGAAAAAGGCGGAAGCTGCCCGGCCTGGTCGCCGACAGGCAACGAGATCGCCACCCAGCTAAATAAGAAACCTCCGTTCGAAGGGTTGCTCATTCTCGCTTACCCTAGCGGTGAGGTCGTGGGGCCGGTCTCGTGCATAAATCCGACCGATCCGGAGTATCCGGAGTGTGCCGGCGAGGGTCCGACGTGGTCTCCGGACGGAGAGTGGATTGCCTTCGAAGACGGCCTCGAGATCCTGAAAGTGCGAAGGAGCGGCGGAAATGCGGACGTGGTGGTCGGCGGACTCCATGACGTCACTGAGCCGGCGTGGTCACCCGACGGCCGATGGATCGCCTTTGCCATGGATGACAGCACAGCCGACCACATCCACATCTGGGTCGCCGATGCGAGGGGGATGCAACACGGCTTGCTCCAGGTGACTTCAGGAAACCACTACGACCGCGCTCCCGAATGGGCTCCAGATTCCCGAACGCTCTACTTCGCTTCAGACCGAAGTGGACATGAGATATCGGAGATATGGGAGATCGAGTTCAGAGACTGAAGAGCCCGACCCTGGACAGCTCGCCCGCGCTCCGAACCATCGATACCTCGCCGCCTTTGGATCGCAGGTTCCTGAGCGTACCACCCGGCTCGCCCCCGGGACACGCCGCCGTCAGATCAGCGAACTCCCTTGTCGCCCTGGGGCTGCGAGGTCCGGGCTGACGACAGTTCCGGGCAATCAACGAGGATTCCCTGAGGGCGAGCAGAGCTTCCATGTCCTTGCGATCTCTGCGTTCTCGCATGACGCCACGATGGCCCCGACAGCGGCGTCACTTCTAGGCGGGCTTCACAGAACGCTTACGTCTATATAGACGTGCTGGGCCGTTTGCCCTACAGGAGGTCGCCTGACGACGAACCCTGGCTACTCATGCGCATAAGCTTCACCGTCGGCGACTGGGCGCGCGGGCGACCAACTTCCGCTGCTTGCCCGGCGTCTAGCCGGTCGGCATACCCGCTCGTCTATGGGGCCACTCTCCGCTCTTCTTCCGTCGCATGAATCAGGCGAAGGTTTGGGAAGCTCGTGGCGGCGCTCAACCCAGCCGCGTCGTAAACAGTTGCAGTAATGCCGGTATATTCGACGTCTAGATACGTGATGAAAATGTCACTTGGCGAGGGTACGGCTGGAGGATAAACGCCGAACCAAAGGATAAAACTACCCGTGGCGCAGCCCCTGACTGACCTCCCGAATGAAGCATTCGCCCTATCGATCCGCGGAGCGGCTGGACA
>Ga0184637_10001787_pt1 | contig 14200 bp, 14 predicted proteins | sample PLM3_127_b2_FD_133143 | JGI IMG/M metagenome (GOLD analysis project Ga0184637, IMG submission 133143) | Groundwater sediment microbial communities from an aquifer in East River, Colorado, USA - PLM3_127_b2 | ecosystem: Environmental > Terrestrial > Soil > Riparian zone | place: USA: East River...
CGATCTAGTCGGGCGGCTGCTTGATCTTGCCTGGATTGAGGGCGGAATGCCGCTGGAGCTAACCGATCTCGACCTGGGGGCGCTTATTCACCAGATTACCGACTCGCTGGCAGAAATCGCGGCGACACGGCAGATCAAGATTGAGCTTGAACTGGACAAGAGCCTCGGCCTGGTGCGCGCCGATGAGGAACGCATCACGCAAGTGGTGGATAACCTCATCGGGAACGCGGTGAAGTACAACCGCGACGGTGGGACGGTGTGGGTGACAACGCACGGGGAGGGTGATTTCGCACAGATCAGCGTGCGCGACAGCGGCATCGGCATCCCGGCGGAAGACATGCCTCAGGTGTTTGACCGCTTTTTCCGCTCCCGGCTTGGCGTCGAGAACGGCATCGAGGGCAACGGGCTGGGCTTGACCATTGTCCACGCCATTATCCGCGAACATCATGGGGAAATCTGGGTGGAAAGCGAAGAGGGGCAAGGCACGACCTTTACCTTCACGCTACCGCGACGAATGCAGTTCAGCGAGGGCAGCGACGCGCAGGGTGAAGCTCCATACAAGGCAGGTGAAGGGCGCGCCGAGGGGACCATGTTCCATGCGGAACGCTCCAGCGAGGCGAGCGATTCGGTGGACGATGATCTCCAAGAGTCACGCGAGGGGTCAGAGGATGACGATTCGCGCGGCGATGATGTTTAGTCTCTTGCAGCCCATTGTGCGAAATAGTACAATTCGGGTGATTGCGTTCAAGTGATGGGGGTAAATCAATGAAGCGAGTTGCTTTTGTGCTTGGTGCGCTGCTGCTGGTGATTATCGGCGGCGGGCTGACGGCGCAGATTGCGCAGCAGGGCGGGCGCGACGCGATTCCCGTGTTTGTGATCCAGACGGAAAACCCCGACGCTTCGGTGTTCGAGTCTGTCCCCTGGAAGGCTGAACAGCTCGTGCTGTTCGTTGGCTTCGTGCTGTTCAACATGGTTGGCATCGCGGCGACGATTGCAATCGTCATGTGGTTGCTGCACCGGCAGGTCAAGAGCGTGCGCGGCGATATCAAGCCTGCGGCCAAAGCGGCTGTTGAACCCGCTGAGAGTGCCTGACCCAATCTACCCAAAGCTAGAAATACTTTGTGCTTTTGTGTACAATTAGCGGCGAACAGCGAGGTTTGAACAGATGCAAACGTCGAAAACGCCGCGTTTGTTTATGACGCTGGCGATGGTAGCTGCACTGCTGGCGCTGGGACTGATTGTCCTGGGGGCTGTCGTTCGTGTTACCGATTCGGGCCTGGGCTGCGGCGACGATTGGCCGCTGTGCAACGGCACGATTTTCCCACCCCTGAACAACGTGACGGCCTGGATTGAGTGGTCGCACCGGCTGGTCGCCATGTCTATTGGCGTGTTTGGGATCGGAATGCTGGTGACGGTGTTTCGTTCGCACCGGAGCAACCGGCTGGCAGTTGGCGCAACGGTGCTGGCCGCTATCCTGTATGCGCTTCAGAGCGGCATTGGGCGCGGCGTGGTCAAGGCTGAACTATCGCTCACGCTGGTTGCGTTCCATCTGGGTACGGCGATGCTGCTGCTGGCGGCGCTGACTGTCGCGGCGGTTGCCGGACGCTACCGGGCGGGACTGGGCTATGCGCGCGACAATGTGACGACGCTGGTGTATATCAATGCAGCGCTGTCACTGGTGGTGATCTTGCTGGGCGCGATGGTGCGGGGCAGCGGTGCAACGCTGGCGTGTACTGATTGGCCGCTGTGCAACGGGCAGGTGCTGCCGTTCGCGCAGGGGCAGTTAGCGACGATTCACATGATCCACCGATTCGCGGTGTTGGCGCTCGGCATTACGCTGTTGATGCTGGTATGGTATGCGTATCAATATCGCCCAGCTGGTCGCGCGCGCGCGATGGCGACGCTGACGTTCGTGCTGTATCTGGCGCAGGCGGGGGTTGGCGCGATGTTTGTCATGAGCGCCGCAGGGCCACTTTTAGGCGCGGCGCATGTGGGGTTGGCGGCGGCGACATGGGCGCTGCTTGTTGTGTTTAGTACCGTAGAAATGTTGAATACCGGAGAGCAACCGGAAACGCAATGGAAACCACAATCGGAACCTCTCTCACAATAGGCGAAACGCTGCGGGCGTATCTCGAACTGACGAAGCTGCGAATCGTCATCCTGTTGATATTTACCACCGTGACTGCTATGGTCATCGCGGCAGGGGGCAGCCCGCGCATCGAAATTCTGCTTCCCACAATTATCGGCGGGTCGTTGGCGGCGGCCGGGGCAAGCGCCATCAACCAGTACATTGACCGCGACATGGATGGGCAGATGACACGCACCAGCCGTCGCCCGATTCCGTCGGGGCGGATTGTGCCACTGAATGCACTGTTCTTCGGCCTGGCGCTGCTGGCATGGTCGGTGCTGGTGCTGGGCGTGTGGGTGAACTGGCTGGCGGCGGGATTGGCGTTCCTGGGCAGTATCTACTATGTCATCATTTATACGCTTCTTCTGAAACGCAACACTGTTGTCAACATTATCATTGGCGGCGGTGCGGGCGCGATTCCGGTGCTGGTTGGATGGGCAGCGGTGCGCGGGTCACTGTCAATCGAAGCCTTCATTCTGTTTGCGATTGTCTTCTACTGGACGCCGCCGCATAGCTGGGCGCTGGCGCTGCTTGTGAACACCGATTATGCGAAGGCCAATGTTCCGATGATGCCAGTAGCGCGCGGGGAGGCGGTCACGCGCATTCAAATCCTGTTGTACTCTGTCCAACTTTTCCTCATTACCTTACTGCCCGCGCCGCTGCAAATGCTGGGGGTATTCTACTTCCTGGCGGCGACAGCACTGGGGATCATCATGATTCGGATGGCGTTCCGGCTGATTAAGATCGCGGACAAGGCGGCGGCGCGGCGGATGTATAAGTATTCAACGGCCTATCTCGCGTTTCTGTTTCTCGCAATGATTCTCGATCAGGCGTTTAAGTAATTTATGAGCCAAACGACTGTCCGGCACGCATCAAAGCTGCCGGTCTATTTTGCGTTGGCGCTGCTGGTGGTATTCACGGCAGTGATGGTGCTTGAGGTTGTGACAAGTGAGGATGACGGTGAATCCGCCGAATCCGACATCGCGCTTCCTGTAACCATCACTGAGCTGCTGGCAGATGCTGACGCTGCGAATGGTGGCGCGCTCGTCGAGCGGATTGGTTGCATCGCGTGTCACCGGCTGGGTGCAGAGAATGGCATCGCGCCGTCGTTCGTCGACATAGGCGAACGCGCCGGACAGCGCCATCCTCCCCTGAGCGCCGCCGAGTATCTCTACGAGGCAATCACGAACCCAACAGCTTTTGTGGTAGAAGGGTATAATCCTGCAATGCCCCAGGACTATCGCAGCAGACTTTCTGACCGCGAATTGGGCGATATCATCGCATATTTGTTATCGGCGGACGCGCATTAGCCATGTATCTCGATGTTTTCACGATTTCGGCGCTGGTAGATGAATTCCTCGATACGCTCGTGGGCGGGCGGGTACAGGATTCGATTGACGTTGACCACACCGCCATCGGCCTCGAAATCTACGCCAGCCACAAGCGCCAATATCTGTATCTGAGCGCCGACCCGCAGACGCCGCGCGTGCATCTGGTGGGGGATAAGCTGCGGCGCGGATTGGTGAAGCCGACGCAGGTAGGGCTGCTGTTCCGCCGGTATATCGAGGGCGGCACAATTACTCATGTCAGCCAGCCGCCCTGGGAGCGGATTTTGCAGATTGACGTGGACGGGCCAGAAGGCGAATCTTCCATCATCATCGAGCCAATGGAGCGTCGGAGCAATCTGCTGCTGGTGCAGGCAGGTGTGATTATTGACTGTATACGCCGCGTCGGGCCGGACGAGAACCGTTACCGCGTGAGCCTGCCCGCGCACGAATATATGCTGCCTCCGCCGCAGGTTGGGAAGCGCGACCCGCTTACGCTGACGATTGATGACCTGGAAGAGATCTTCCAGCAGAATCCCGACGCGCGGCTCAAAACGCCGCAGCTATTGACCTCGCGCCTGCTAGGGATGAGTCCGCTGCTGGCGAAAGAAATCGTGTATCGCGCCAGCGGTGATGTGAACCAGAAGGCTGTAGATGCCTACCCGGACAGCATCCTCGAATCGTTGAAGGCCGTGATCGCGCCGCTGGCGAAACGGGAGTGGCAGCTGGGATTGGTCGAATCGGGGCAGGGCATTGAGGCGTTCAGCGTCTACCCGCTCGAACACATGCCAGGCTGGCATTCCGTTGAGACGGTAAGCGAAGCGATGGCCGCGTACTACGGTGCGCCGGTGGGAGCAGATGCCTACAACGAGGCGAAAGTCCCGGTGCGCGAGGGGATTCAGGAGGCGCAGGCAAAACTGGGCGCGAAACTGGCGTCGCTGGAGCGTTCACTCACCGATGAATCCGAGCGAGAGGTACTGCGACAGAGCGGTGAGCTAATCCTGGCATACCAGTACGGATTGCAGCCTGGGCAGAAGGAACTGCGCGCACAATATGATATGGACGCGCCCGAAGTGGTGGTGTCGCTTGACCCCGCGCTGTCCGCGCTGGAAAACGCGCAGCGCTATTTTGACCGCTACAATCGGGCGAAGCGCGCGCTGGACGATGTGCCGGGTCTACTCGAAGACACGAAGCACGAATTGAGCTACCTGTCCCAGCTTGAAACCGACCTGGAACTGGCCGCCAATTGGCCGGAGATTGACGAGGTACAACAGGCGCTTCAGGCGCAGGGACACTGGCGCGGCAAAGTGGCGAAGCGTATGGGCGGCGGGGGCAAGAGTGGGCCGCTTCGCGTAGTCACAGAGAACGATTTCGTGATCTGGATAGGACGCAACAGCCGCCAGAACGAGATCGTCACGTTCGACAAAGGGCGCGATATGGACTTGTGGCTGCACGCCCGCGATGTACCGGGTGCGCACGTCGTCGTCAAATTTGACGGGCGGCAGATACCGGAAAACGTGATCGAGCAGGCGGCGTCGCTGGCCGCATACTACAGCGCACGACGCAGCGACGGCAGTGTGACGGTGGATGTCACGCGCTGCAAATACGTCAAAAAGATCAAGGGCAGCGGGCCGGGGATGGTGACCTACCGTAACGAAGAGACGCGGCTGGTCACGCCGCGCAGCGAACAGGATTTCGCGCTATAGTTATTCGATGGAAATTGTCGAATATTCCCCACATCTCCTTCCTGAACAGACACAACTGATTAACCAGCATATTTGCTCTATACCACCTGGATGGGTATTGAGCGAGACGCAGGTCGCTTCTGTTCTCACTGACGCCGAGCCATTCTGGTCGCTGCATTTTCCAGAGGAGGAGCTATCGCCAAATCAGATCACCTGCGTTCTGGACGGACGCCATCTTGCCGCTGCCTGTCAGTGGAATTGCTGGTCGCCCCCAGACGACGCTAATGTGAAATTTGCCACGCTGATCTGGTTTACTTCTGTACCCCCAAGGACAGAGGCAGTGGACACACTGTTAGCCGCGATTACCCATCGGGCTAGGGAACTGAATTGCAGTCGAATTATGACTTCCAGGTTTGGATTTGGAGTCGGCTGGCTCGGTATTGCAAGCCAACGGACACATCTCGTCGAGGGATTCCTACGGGCGGGATTCGCAGTTAGCGATAAGTGGGTCGTCATGACCACCAGCACCAATCAGCATCTTCACCAACCCCGCCCAAGCGGCAATTCAATTGCTCTCAAATGGGATGTCAACGAAAGCAGTCTGGAATGGAATATCGAAGCCTATATAGAGGGGGCATTGGTCGGAGAATGCCAAGCCTGGGGCATCCCAACCTATTTCCGGGGATGCAAGGATTTTCCTGAATGGATTACCGTTGAATGGCTGGGAGTGGAAGAACCCTACCAACGGCAGGGCATTGGCCGCCTGCTCTTGCATGAGCAGATGCGTTTCCACGCTCAACGAGGCGTAAAGAACATCATTGTTTGGACGGAAACCAATAATATCGAGGCGCAAAAATTCAATGAGGCGCTGGGCTTTAGATATGGCCCGGAATGTTGGTCATTTACGATGGCACTTGATGGGGGAGCAAGTTATGGCTAAACAAAACATTGTTCCGCCGCCGGGAAGCAAAATCCGGCTCAAGGATTACGACCCGGACTACCACGAAGATTACGACAAGAAAAGCGCGAACAAGGAAACGGATCGCCTGCAAGCGCGGATGTGCGAACTCCAGGAGATGCTGCACGCGCAGGGAACGCAATCGCTATTGATCGTGCTGCAAGCGATGGACCCTGGCGGCAAGGACGGTACGATTAAGAAGGTATTTGAGGAGATCAACCCCGTTGGTGTGCATGTCACCAGCTTCAAAGCGCCGACGACCCACGAACTGGCGCACGACTTTTTATGGCGTGTTCATCAGCATACCCCGTCAAAGGGCGTGATCGGTATTTTCAACCGTAGCCACTACGAGGATGTTCTGGTCGTGCGTGTGAACCAACTTGTCCCGCCGGAGGTGTGGAAGGGGCGCTACGAACACATCAATCACTTCGAGCGTTTGCTGGTGGATAATGGCACGCGCATTCTCAAGTTCTATTTGCATATCAGCAAAGAAGAGCAGAAAGCTCGCTTGCAGGCGCGTTTGGACAATCCCCAAAAGCAGTGGAAATTCTCATTAGGTGATTTGCCGGTACGCGAACGCTGGGACGATTACATGGAAGCCTACGAAGCTGGGCTGACCCGCTGCAACACCGAGTACGCGCCCTGGCACATCGTTCCGGCAAATTACAAGTGGTATCGTGATCTGGTCGTTACGCGGGCGATTGTAGACGCAATGGAGGATATGCGTCTGTCATATCCTCCACCGGAGCCAGGACTGGAAAATGTGGTTATCCCCGATTAGTAACGCGGTGTATGGCCTCCAACACATGCGCGATAGTGATGTCGCGCACGCAGGGGTGGAACTTTGGGTCGTCGCTTCCCCAATCGAGCACTCGACACGGACGGCAGCCAATATTCGAAGTGAGTACCACATGCCTGTCCGATGAACCCCAGGGGCTGAACTCCACTGGATCAGCAGGGCCAAAAAGCGCAACCGTGGGCGTTCCCACTGAGGCAGCCAGATGGAGCGGGCCACTGTCGGGTCCCAGTACAACGGACGCACGCGCGAACAGCGCCGCCAACTGCCCGACGCGGGTATCCCCCGCCGTAATGCAGGCGACCTGTTTCATTTGGGCGGCGATGCGCTGCGCCAGCGGTTGCTCCTGGTCGCTGCCGGTGAAGATGATGGGTGCATCAAATTGTTGATGCAGCGTGTCAGCCACCGACGCCCAACACTCTTCTTCCCATTGTTTGACTTTTGTGCCTGCTCCGGGGTGAATGCAAATGACGCGCTGCTCCGGCACAATGCCCCATTCGCGCAGGTAGCCGTCAATATAAGCGCGGTCAAGTGTGTCAGTCGGGAAGCGGTAGATGGCATTTTCTGGCGCTATCGTTCCTGTCCACGACTCGACCAGTCGCAGGCTTTGCATGACGGCGTGCTCGTGTTGGTGCGCGATAGGGTGCGTGAGGAACGGAGCGACATCAGGCAGATCATAACCGACACGGTGGGATATACCCGCCAATTTCGCCAGCATTGCGCCCCACCAGTGATCGGGGCGGAAGATGATGGCGCTGTCATAGCCAATGTGCCGCAAATGGCGGGCGGAGCGGACAGCTAATTCGTATGGTGATCTCCAGTTCCCCCCAGGGCGGCGGCTGAACGCGGGGAAAGGCAGGGTTAACACCGCATCAAGGTCGGGATAGCCCGCGATAGCTTCTGCCGACCAGGGGCCGACGAGGGCGTGCAGTTCCACATCGGGAAGGGCGGCGCGTAGCGCGTGAATGGCGGGGGTGGTCAGCAGTACATCGCCGAGATGGTCAGGGCGTATGAGCAGGATTCGCTGGGTAGACTGCCGTTTGCTCGATGGCAGAGGCGTGTACGCGACCAGTTCCAGAATCCCCCGTCGCATGTGATGCTTCAGGGGCATAGCATGAAATGCTTCCGCCATGCGGCGGTTGCGTAAGACCAGCGCCTCCCTATCCAAGACCGATTTCCCTGTACGCCGCCAGCAGATTCGGAATCAGCGCTGACCAGTCGTAATGCTGCCGAACGTAGGTTTGTGCCGCTGTGCCGAGCGACTGGCGTTTGGCGGGGTCGCGCAGGAGCGTGAGAATAGCGCTGGAAAACGTACTTTCTTTATCCGAGATCAGCATCGCGCTGCGGGCCTCTGTGCTGAGGCCAGAGGCAGCGAACGATGTGGCGACGACGGCGCAGCCAGCGGACATCGCTTCAAGTATTTTGAGGCGCGTGCCGCTGCCCATCCGCAGGGGCGCGACATAGACATGCGCTGCGTGCAGATACGGGCGCACGTCGCTCACCCAGCCCGTGATGGCGACGTTGGCCTTGTCGCGCAACATCTCGACACGCGCATGGGGCCTCTGTCCAACGATGTACAATTGGGCGTCCGGGATTTCGGCGCGTACCAGTGGGAGAATCGCGTCTGTGAACCACTGCATGGCGTCCACATTCGGGCGATAATCCATCTTGCCGGTGAAGACCAACACATGATCGCCAAGATCAAGCTGCTCGCGGATTTCGGCATATTCCTCGGTGAAAATGCCGTTGGGTACTACCGAAACGTGCCCATCCGGGCGAAAGATGCGCAGCGAGTCGGCATCTTCTTTGGAGACGGCAACAACACACTGTACTTGACGGCAAACCTCGCGTTCAAAATGGGCAATACGCCGGGATTGGATAAATGAATAGGCAGCGGCAGGGAGACGGCGCAGGTTCTCTCGGTCTACCTGGAAAATCGCTTGTTGAAGGGAATATTCCGCGTTGTGGGCATCGTAGCAGAGTTTGGCCGATGGCTGCTCCTGGCGGACAGCGGCGAGATATGAGGTCATCTCGAATCCCTCGAACTGGACAAGATCAAATCGTGTGCTATCTAAGACGGAGCGCAGGCAGTCTTCGAATATCGGACTGGAGAGCCGCCGGAGCAGGTCGGGCTGGCGCGACAGCACCAGATCACGCACCCGCCTGGTGCTTGTACGCTGTGGCATCGGGACGGTGTGAACTGCGGCGCAAAGGCTGGGCAGGGGAGTGGTTTCAAGCGCGGTGCTGTCGTCGTGGAAACTGAGCAGAGTGACTTCGTGATCAGCGTCATGCAGGCCGCGCAGGATGCCGAAATTGCGAATCGCGCCACCTTGATGCAGCGGGTAGGGTAGGATGGGAGTCAACATCAGAATGTGCATAGGTGAGACATTATAGGGATTGGTAGACAGATAAAACAAGGGCTGCCGTGCGTTCCCAGGTGAATGTAGAGGCGCGCTCCAGCCCGGCTTGCTGCATCTGTGCCATCCACTCAGGATGGGTGAACGTGTACTCCATCGCATCGGCCAGTGCGCCAGGGTCGTCGGGGTTAATTTGCAGGCCGACATCGCCGACCACCTCTGGCAGCGAGGAGCGATTGCTGACGATCGGGACCGTGCCACAGGCCATCGCCTCTAACGCTGGAAAACCGAACCCTTCGTAGAATGATGGCATTACCAGCAGGCTCGCCACGTTGTACAGCGCAGCTATCGCCTCTTGGGCGACGTTCTCTCGCCATTGAATACGTGCGCCCAGATCGAGCGACTCGATATACGCCATCGTCTCGTCGAACAGCCAGCCGCGCTGCCCGGCCAGCACCAGCGGAGGTGTCTCAGGCAGGCGTGTGGCAAGCTGCTGATAGGCGTCCAGCAGCCCACGAATGTTCTTGCGCGGCTCGAAAGTGCCAACAAAGAGAATGTATTGGGGCGGGAGTTGTAGTTTGCTGCGCCAGCGCTCCAGTTCAGATTGCGGCAGAGGTTTGAAGCTTTCGTCCACACCCAGCAGGTGAACGGTTATCTTGTCGGGAGCGACACCTAGCATGTTTACGATGTCGGTCTTGGTCGCTTCACTGATGGCGACGATATGGTCTGCCTGCCGGACAGCCGGGTTGATCTGACCGTTGTAGTAGCGGCGGCTCTCCGCTGTTAGGAACTGGGGATAGCGCAGAAAACTCAGGTCGTGAACGGTAATCACATGATGCCGCGCACCGCGCAATGGGGGTATAAAGTCGGGGCTGTGCAGCACGTCCAGGTTGAATCGCGCCAATTCGACTGACAGCGCAATCCGCTCCAGGCGATGGTGGCAGGGCGTCCACAGCTTCGCGTGGCGAAAGCGCGTCACGAGCGACTCGCGCGCTTTACGGCTGTGGAACACGGTGTACTGGTTGTCCCTGTCCAACCGCTCAAGCGCCTCAACCAGACGGCGGACGTAGGTGCTGATTCCCCCGTGCCGATAGTAAGTTATTCGCGCGTCAAAGCCAATGTGCATAAGTGTGCCAGTATAGCGGGTCGGCAGTACACATTCCAGACTTCGACTATAATGGGTCTTTTATCACTGGAGATATTTTGGCGCGCATTATCACCATCGCCAACCAGAAGGGCGGCGTTGGCAAGACGACAACCACGTTAAATCTGGGTGTCGCCCTGTCTCGACAACAGCGGCGCGTGCTGCTGGTAGACCTCGACCCACAGGCCAACCTGACGGCGCTGCTCGGCCTCGATCCTTATGAGAAGCGGCGCAGCAGCTACTCCCTGCTGATGTTTCCCGATACCACCGTGACGCGCGTGATGGTCACGCTCGACTCGTGGCTGGCGCTGGTTCCCGCCAGCATTGACCTGGCCGTCGCCTCAGTCAAGCTGGTGCAGGGTGAGGGCATGATAGACCGGCTGCATGGCGCGCTGCGCGAGAGCCGAGTTGTGTTCGACGACATTCTGATTGATACGCCGCCCGGCCTCGATGTGCTCACAGCAGTCGGGCTTATCGCGGCGGACGCTGTCATCATTCCGGTGCAGTGTAGCAAGCTGGCAATGTTGGGAGTGCGTGCGACTTATGAGGCCATACAGCGCATCAGCGCCGGGTCAAGCAACCCCGGTCTGCGGCTGTACGGTGTACTGCCGACGCTTTTCGATGCCGACCTTGCTTACTCGGCGGCCATCCTGAACGAGCTGCGCGTGGTACTTCCCGGTTTCGTGTTCGATACGCTCATCCCCTATGACCCTTACGTCGCCGACGCCCCGCATACCGGTAGGCCGGTCGTGGACTACGCACCGGACAGCCCGGCGGCGCTGGCGTATCTGACGCTTGCCGACCTGGTGGCTCAGGGCTAACCCTCATCGCGTGTTCCAATCAGTATTAATCAAATTCGTAAAATTTTGGGATTTCTTAACACTCCACCTTTGGAAACGACCGTAGAGTAAATTTATTGCCCTCTATCTCCAGCGAGGAGTGAGCCTATGCAATCGTTGTTTGCACCGGCCATCGCCGTCATGAACCGACTTAAGTACGTGCAGAAGTTCCTGCTGGTTGGGCTTCTACTCGTGCTTCCGCTGGGACTGGTGATGAGCCAGTACCTTGCCGAAGTCGAATACGACATCAATTTCAGCGCGAAGGAGCGCCTGGGGCTTGAGTACAACGCCCCGCTCGTGAATCTGCTCCGCGAATTCGAACAGCACGCTGCCGTCAGCAGCGCATTCCTCAGCGGCGCTAGCAGCACTAACGAGACGGACATGCAACCCATCCAGGAATTGATTGACACGCGCATCGCCCAGGTAGACGCCGTTCATGCCAGCCTTGGTGGCGTGCTTAATGTCGGCAACTCATGGACGGACATCAAGAATCACTGGGAAGAACTGCGAAGTAATGTGCTAACACTCACCCCGGACGTGAGTTCGGAAGCGCATAACCTCCTCACAAACAGGGTGCTTTCTCTGATTACGCAGGTCGGCAACAATTCCAACCTGATCCTCGACCCCGATCTCGACAGCTACTACTTGATGGATGCGGCTATCAACAAACTGCCGCAGACTGTCGAGCAGTTTAGCCAGCTCAGAAGCTACGGCATGGCGCTGCTGGCGCGTGACACAATCACCTACAGTGATGTCACGCGGGTCGTCATTCTATCCGGGTTGGCGAAGAACACACTGGATGCCAATACGACAGGTTTTGGCTACGCATTTCAAACCAACCCCGCGCTGGAAGGGCAGCTCGATCTACGGCTTGACACGAACCAGCAGGCCATCAACGCATTTCTGGGCATGTTGAACACATTCATCATCGAGCCAGCCTCTTCCGGCGAAACAGTGGCGTTATCTACCATATCGCCGGATGTTTATTTTCTGGTCTCCACGCGAGGTATTGACAGCAGTTTTGCCTTGTACGATGAGGTGTCGTTGGCGCTTGATGAGTTGCTAGAGATACGTATCGGCGGTTTTGTCGCCCAGCGGCAAATCGTCATCGTGGTCGCACTGGCGGCGCTGATCGGGGCGGTATATCTGTTCGCAGGCTTCTATCTTGCGGTGAAACGAACTATTTCAACGCTTGGTCAAGCGTCGAAAAGCATGGTAAGCGGCCACATGACCGAAGCGCTGGTGCTCGACAACCGCGACGAACTCGCCGAGGTCGCCATCGCCTTTAACAACATTGCCAACGAAATGATCGCGGCGCGCGACCGTGCGCTCGAAGCCAACCGCCTGAAGGATGAGTTTCTTGCCACCATGTCGCACGAACTGCGCACACCGCTGAATTCCATTATCGGTTTCACGGGGATCATGCTTTCGGGGATGCGCGGCGAAGTAGACGAAACCGCGCGTAACATGATTAAGCGCATCAAGGACAGCGGTCATCATCTGCTCAACCTCATCAACGACATCCTCGACATCGCCAAAATTGAAGCGGGTCGCCTCGAAATCGCGTATTCACCGATGGTGCTGCGCGATATGGTGGGCAAATGGCACGCCCAGATGGACGTACTCGCCCGGCAAAAAGACCTCACATTCGAGGTGTCGGTGGACCCCATTTTGCCTGATGAGGTCTACGGTGATTCCGAACGCATTACCCAGGTTGCGATCAACCTGTTGTCCAACGCCATGAAGTTCACCGAAAAGGGTAGCGTGAAGCTGAGTGTTTCTCAGAAAGATACCCACCAGTGGACACTACAGGTTACGGACACGGGTATCGGCATTCCTCCGCACGCCCTCGAATACATCTTTGACGAGTTTCGTCAGGTGGACGGCACGACCCAGCGCGCTTACGGCGGCACCGGCCTGGGACTGGCGATTGTGCGCAAACTCTGCGTCGCTATGGGAGGCCGTATCCAGGTCACGAGTACACAGGGTGAAGGGAGCACCTTCGCCGCCACACTGCCGCTGTACACCGCCCCCGCCAAGTTGGAGACAAGGAGAATTGAGCATGTTGCCTGATGTTTCGCGCGATGCGCTCAAGGGATGGACGATAGTCGTCGTGGATGACGACCCCGGCAGCCTGGATGTCGCTACCATGATCCTGGAATTTTATGGGGCTACGGTACACAGTGCAATGAACGGCCAGGATGGACTGGCGCTCGTCAAGTCAGTACGCCCGCGCTTCGTCATCTCCGACCTCTCAATGCCTATGATGGATGGCTGGACGATGATGGATGAAATCAAACAGGATGCCGGGGTAGCGGAGATTCCGGTGATTGCGTTGACGGCGCACGCCATGGTCGGCCACCGCGAAAGGGCAATAGCGCAGGGGTTTCACAACTATCTCACCAAACCACTGACGCCGGAAACGTTTATCCACGATTTACTGGCGTTGTTGGTGGACATTCCCGTATTAGCAGTCGCATTAAAGTGAGAAAAGGGAAAACATCATGAGTAACTGGCGAATGCTGGTGGTTGAAGATGATCCAAATGGGCAGGAAGTGGCCGCCATGATTCTGGAGTTCCACAATATCGGCGTGGATGTCGCCCAAACTGCCGAAGATGGGCTGCGGCTGCTCGAAACGAACGAATACACGGCGGCCATCATAGACCTTTCGCTGCCGGGAATGGACGGCTGGACGATGCTGCGGGCTATTCAAGATGATCCGCGCACCGCTCACATGCCGTGCTTTGCGACGACGGCTTATCATGCCACCACTGTCGCGCAAAAAGCCATCAGCGCAGGCTTCACCGCTTATTTCCCCAAGCCACTGCAAGCTGAGACTTTTGTGGAAGATTTGCAGCAGTTCCTCTCATAATTAACGATCACTCGGTAGGGGCGACCTGCCACGCCGCCCCTCCACGATTACTCCGCGTCCCCGCGCCATATACCACGCATTTCCGCGCTGTTCGC
>Ga0184637_10001788_pt1 | contig 14199 bp, 14 predicted proteins | sample PLM3_127_b2_FD_133143 | JGI IMG/M metagenome (GOLD analysis project Ga0184637, IMG submission 133143) | Groundwater sediment microbial communities from an aquifer in East River, Colorado, USA - PLM3_127_b2 | ecosystem: Environmental > Terrestrial > Soil > Riparian zone | place: USA: East River...
CGCGCGTCGGCCTCGGAGTAGACCGCCACCGTCTTCACGCCGAGCCGGCGCGCGGTGCGGATCACCCGGCACGCGATCTCGCCGCGGTTGGCGATGAGGACTTTGGTGAACACGCTCTGGTGTGCTGCTCCACAAGCGCTCTAGCGCGGCCGAGCCTATCACACGCACGCCCGGTCGATCCCGTTCGCGGGCAGCGCAGCGCGACTCGACTGACGGGCCTCCACCTGAGGTACTCGGGCTCATCGCGACGAAGTGCGTGCTGGCTGTGGGCGTTAATCGAGGGCGGCGCGATGGCCAAGACCGCCCTGGGAATTTGCCGTGTGCTGACTGCACAAGATCAGGCTCGACGATGATACTAAATAGATGTACAGTAGTCGCATGGCTACTCGGCGCGCCAAGGGCACGGGCAAGTCGCACCGATTCGGTGGAGACTGGACTACCGTGAAGCTCGACGTGCTGGCCAGGTACCTCAAGAGCTACACCACTGCGCTCAAGGACCAGCCCTCGAAGGAACGTCCGTTCCGAAAGGCGTACATCGACGCCTTCGCGGGGACTGGCTACCGTGATGCCGGGCATGACGACGAGAGAGTTCACGGCCTCCAGAACCTGCTCTTCCCGGACTTGGCGGGACGTGAGCCCCAAGCATTTCTCGACGGCTCGGCGCGGCACGCCCTGCGGACTGAGCCTCGATTCGACCGGTACGTATTCATCGAGCGAAGCGCCGCGCGCTGTGCGCAGCTCGAAATGCTGAAGACGGAGTTTCCTCACCTCGCTCAAGACATTCAGATCCGACACGGCGATGCGAACATCGAGATCCGTGACCTTTGCGGCAAAGACTGGAGTTCTCGTCGTGCCGTCCTGTTCCTTGATCCGTACGGAATGCAGGTTGAGTGGGCTACGATCGAAGCCATCGGCGCGACCAAGGCGATCGACCTCTGGGTTCTCTTTCCACTCGGCATCGGCGTCAACCGGCTGTTGACAAGATCAGGCGACATTCCGGAATTGTGGAGAAAAAGGCTCAATATCCTCCTCGGGACGGAGGACTGGTACGACGAGTTCTATCGCGTCGAGAGTAGCCCAACGCTCTTCGGGACGCCGGAAGAAAGGGTGATAAAGGCGACCACCGAGACCATCGGTCGCTACTTCAACGAGCGACTTAGGTCAGTGTTTGCGGCCGTCGCTGGAGAGCCGAGAGTCTTGCGCAACGCCGTGAACTGCCCGCTCTACCTACTTTGCTTCGCGGTGGGCAACCTAAGAGGTGCACCCATCGCGCTGCGGATTGCGAACCACCTTCTCACGAAAGGAGCGGAGTAATGGCGCACGGGTCCGGCATCGAGTGGACGGAGTCGACGTGGAATCCGGTGACCGGCTGCACGAAGATCAGTCCAGGCTGCAAACACTGCTACGCCGAGCGGCTAGCGGAGCGCCTGCAGGCTATGGGCCAGCAGAACTATCGGAACGGGTTCCAACTCACTCTGCAACCTCACATGCTTAAGCTTCCGCTGCATTGGAGGCGGCCACAGACGATCTTTGTGAACTCGATGAGCGACTTGTTCCACGACGACGTGCCGGTCGAATACATCCGGCAAGTCTTCGACATAATGGGACGTGCATATTGGCATCGCTTCCAAGTGCTCACAAAGCGCTCGGAGCGGCTAGCCGAGCTTGCCCCAAAGCTCGATTGGGCGCCGAATATTTGGATGGGGGTAAGTGTCGAGAGCGACAAATACCGGCCACGCATCGATCATCTCCGCACGACGCCTGCGGAAGTGAGGTTCCTTTCGCTTGAGCCACTGCTCGGGCCGCTGCACGAGCTTGATCTCCGGGCTATCCACTGGGTGATCGTTGGCGGCGAGTCAGGCCCCAAGGCACGCCCAATGGATCCAGCGTGGGCGATTGATGTTCGGGACCAGTCCCGCCGAGCAGGAATCCCGTTCTTTTTCAAGCAGTGGGGCGGAAGGAATAAGAAGCAAACTGGCCGAGTTCTTGAAGGCCGGACTTGGGACGAGATGCCGATCAATGCCGCTGCCCGCAAGACAGCGCTGCCACGGCTGTCCGCCTGTCTGGCCACAGCCACGTAGACGACAGGCGGTCGGACTAGGTGCCGTTGCGCACTTTCGAACCTTCGCCGGCGACTGACGTCCCTCGATGACCCAAGCGGGCTTGCGCTTCTCCAGGAACGACTGGATGCTTTCCTTGCCGTCGTCGGAGGCGCGCGGCGGCGATGCGCGGTGCGGTGTCAGCGATTAGGTCCTCGGAGATCGGGCGGCCCGCGATCGCGCGGATGAGTCCTTCGTCCCTGCGTGCGCCGTTGGGCTCGCGGCGAGCAGGTGACCGAGATGCGGGGTGATCGCCCTCATCGACGATGCGCACGTCGTGCGACGCATTGTTAAGCACTTGGCAATTCTGTGCCGCGGGCTCGACCCTACCGTCCCTGCTCTAGTCCTCGTCTGCTGGCTCTAATCCCACGGCGTCCGCGAGTACTGCATCGGATGACAAGATAACGTCCAATACCTGCTTTACGTCGCTGAACGCTATCTCAGCTGTCAGATCCTTGTCTAACCGTCTTTGAACGAAGCGCACGGTATTTGCCTTTGCTTGATGCACTGACCCGGGGGGCTGCGCCTGACCAACTGCCCCTCGCCAGTGATTCCAAAGTCCGTCGTCTATTCGGTGGTATTTCGCCTCAGGTATGAGAGTCACTTGCCACGCGAAGGCATCAAGCGGCTCGTCGAACTCCACTCCGAAGTTGATTCGCGCCACAACTACGAATTTCATACCCCGCTTGAACCTGAGATCACATCCGCCAACGGCATACTGGCTGCTGAGCGGTACCCCAGACTTGCCTTCCACGTCAATCTCACGAGGCAGATCGATCCTCACTCTGGTCTGCACCCATGGCTCCGAGCGCGCACGCCGTAGCGCGCTGAGGATGTTCGTCACATAGTTTCTCGTATCTGAGGTGAAGATATCCCTCGCCTTCTCAAGGTCGCCTGCGCGCTGGCCGATCAAGAGCGTCACTTCACTAAGAGTGCTCATTGGACGCGCTCCTCTCTCTGGCGGATCGACCGCAGTTCAGTTCGTAGAACGCCAGCTGCTAGCGTCTTGACGTAGCTAGCGAGAACGAACTGCTCCTCGGGGCCTAGACTTGCCCGGATCGGGCCTTCGAGCAGGCAGCCCAACATCTCCAGGTACGACACCGGCTTGAAGCTCTCCGACGTCGCGGGGAGGCCCGCCGGGGACAGAAATATGCCTGCGTGAGCAATGCGAAGCTGCTCTAGCCACTCCCAGTACCTGCTCGTCTGTTCTCCATGCTCCCTAGATAGCACTTTGTTCTCGATAGCCAACACAAAGTCGGGGCCGGACACTACGAGATCAATGCGATCAAGGCGTGTCTCATGGGTCCATTCCCAGGCTATCGTGTATTCGCGACGCACACAGATAGAGTCGCGGTCAATGGCCTCATGGATGCGGCGCTGCCAGACTGACCCTTCATCCAGGCGAGCAACGAGCGCGTTCAGAGTCGCTGGACCGATCGTGGGTGCGGTCCGCGGATCTAGCAGCCATCTGAGGACGTTCGAGTTGGTGTTCTCGTCCATTGACAGCTCAAGGATGTCTAGGAAGTCAGGGACTGGCGCGTCCAAGAACGTCCGGAGCGCGGCGATCTTCTCAGGCCCAAGCGTCACCCGTACGCGATCAAGCCACACCGCCGGGAGACTTTCAAGACAATCGCGTATCAAGGCAACCCGATCACCTGCGAACAAGGCGGCTACCCCGCGCGCCGCCGAAACACGGGGCGCGGGTTCCTGCTCCAGCGCGAGAAGAATTCCTTGGAGGCTGCTTAACAGCGCGGGCTGCTCGACGCCAATCGGGGAAGTATGCAGGGCGGTGACTCCGGTAGGAGGCAGGGCGCTCCGGAGTTCATCCAGCAGGAATCTTAAGCTCGCAGGATCTGGGAATCCGCCCACTGTCCGCATGCCCAAACAGTAGCGCATCCCGGGGGAAAATAGCAAAGGGGCTCGCGGTCGTGCTGGAGAAACCCCTGCTGGACCGGGTCAACGTCGGTGGACCGGCGGACCTGACGGTCAGGCCAACTAGATCGGCCTGCCAGCGCTGGGTAAGTTTGCCAAGCTCGACCAGACGCTCGGGCCCTCGGGGTCGGATACGCGTGATCCGAGCGTCGGGAGTGCGGGCGGCCCAGGGGCACCTGCCCTGGCCTGATCAGCAATGGCTCCTCTCGCTCTTCCCCACGCCGGGCGAGGCGCATGTCCCTGCGGGCTGAGCCCGGGCAGAGCGTGCCCGTCGTCGACTACTACTTGTCGGCCGCGCGCGATGCGGATCGCCCGGCACGCGATCTCGCCGCGGTTGGCGATCAGGATCTTGGCGAACATGGTCTTGACCGGGCTCGCCGCATGCTATTCCAGGAAGAGCGCGAAGACCGACCCGGTGTTAGCGATGATGCTTCGCACGCAGCTTCCCGCGGATGAGCTCCTTCGCGCGCCCGGAGGTGTTTGCCGTTCGGACTGGCTGCCGGTCAGCGCCGAAGAGACCCTTGCCCAGCTCCCAGGAGGATTGAGCTCCAGCGACCCATGCGGGCTTGCGCTTCTCGAGGAACGACTGGATGCCTTCCTTGCCTTCGTCGGAGGCGCGGGTGGCGGCGATGCGCGTCGCGGTATCGGCGATGAGGTCTTCAGAGACGGGGCGGGCGGCGACCGCACGGATCAGGTCCTTCGTCGCGGCGTGCGCTGCGGGACCGCCCGCGAGCAGGTGAGCGACGAGCGCGTCGACCGCCGGATCGAGCTCAGCGGACTCCACGCACGCGTGCACGAACCCGATGCGGTGCGCTTCCTCGGCGCTGAAGCGCTCGGCGGTCAGCATGTAGCGTCGCGCCGCGCGCTCGCCCATCGCGGCGATCAGATAGGGCGAAATCACCGCCGGGATGAGCCCGAGCTTCACTTCCGAGATGCAGAACTCGGCACCGCGCGCGGCGAACGCGATGTCGCAGGCCGCGACCAGGCCCATGCCGCCGGCGAACACGTGCCCGTGCACGCGCGCCACGGTCGGCTTCTTGAGCGCGCGCAAAGCGTCCAGCATGCGGGCGAGTCCGAGCGCGTCCTCGTAGTTCTGCTCGAACGTGTAGCCGGCCATCCTCTTCATCCAGTGGAGGTCGGCGCCGGCGCAGAACACCGGCCCGCGGCCCGCCAGGACCACTGCCCGCACCCCGGCGTCTGCCTCGAGCGCGCCGAACGCGGAGGTCAGCTCGGCGATCATCGCATCGTCGAACGCGTTGCGGAGATCCGGCCGGTTCAGCCAGACGACGCCGATGCCGGCGGGTCGTCGTTCGATTTCGATCGTTTGGTAGGCCATGGTGTTCAATCCACCGGAGGCGCAGCGGGCAACGCGCGAATGATAGTGGATGGCGCTGGCACAGGACGCCTCATCCCGCAAAGCGCTTCGCGACTTCCTCGAGCATCACCTCGGTCGCGCCGCCGCCGATCGCCAGCACGCGGGCGTCGCGCACCAGGCGTTCGATCGCGGTCTCGCGCATGTAGCCCATGGCGCCGTGGAACTGCTGGCAGGCGTACATGACCTCGTTCGCGAGCTCGCCGGTGAGCGCCTTGAGCATCGACACCTCGCGCACGCAGTCGCGGTTCTCGCCGGCGAGCCAGGCGCAGTGGTACAGGAGCTGACGCGCGGCCGCGGTCTTCGCCGCCAGCATCGCGAGGCGTTGGCGGACGACCTGCAGATCCCACAGCACCCCGCCGAACGCCTTGCGCTCGTTCACGTAGCGATGCGTGAGCTCGAGCGCGGTGAGGCAATGTCCGATCGCCATCGCGGCGAGCGCGATCCGCTCGGTCTGGAAGTTGCGCATGATCGCGTAGAAGCCGTCGTTCTCCTCCCCGAGCAGCGCGTCCGCGGCGAGCCGGCAGTCCTCGAACACGAGCTCGGCGGTGTCGGAGCAGAGCCAGCCCTGCTTTCTGAGCGCGCGCCCGACGCGGAAGCCGGGCGTGCCCTTCTCGACGATGAAGATCGAGATGCCGCGCGAGCCCTTCGCTGCGGCATCGGTCCGCGCCGCCACGAAGTAGAGGTCGCCGTGCACGCCGTTCGTGATGAAGAGCTTGGTGCCGTTCAGGACCCATCCGTCCCGGTCGCGCCGGGCGCGGGTCCGGATCGCGGCGACGTCGGAGCCGGCGTCGGGCTCGGTCACCGCGATCGCGGTGACCAGCTCTCCGGCGATCACCTTGCGGAGATAGCGGTCGAGCTGAGCTTTCGTCCCGGCCCGCACGAGATGCGGGCTCGCCATGTCGGTGTGGACGAGCACCGTGACGACGAAGCCGCCGAAGGTCGACCGCGAGAGGGCCTCCTGGAACACGACCGCGGTGACCCCATCGGCGCCCGCGCCGCCGTAGTCCGGCGAGTACGCAATGCCGAGCAGGCCCAGGCTGCCCAGCTTGCGGATCACCTCCCGCGGGACGAAGCCCTGCTCCTCCCATGCTTCCCCGCGCGGTTCCACAGCCTCGGCGAGAAAGCGCGCGACGGTCGCGCGGAGCTGGTCGTGCTCGGAGCGGTCGTAGATGGAGGGCTGCATTCGTGAGGGGGCCGGAGCGGTCAAGTGCGAACATCGTGCCATGGATGGCGCCGGGACCCCGGTGCTGCAACGCCGTACAATCGGCCGGCCGCCGAGGCAGACCGTCCGGGTGGCGCAGCATAGGAGGCAGCCATGGGATTGCTCGACGAACTTCTAGGCGCGCAGGGCGGGCTCGGTCAGGCGATGGGGCAGCAGGCGCTCCGCGGGCGGGGCGGGTTGGGCCAGCAGCCGATGGGGCCGCAGGGCGGCGGCATGAGCGGCGTGCTGATGGCGCTGCTCCCGCTCGTGCTCTCGATGCTCGCGAACCGTCAGCGCGGCGGGGGACTCGGCGGCAACATAGGCAACATGGGAGGCATGGGCGGCCTGCTGGAGCAGTTTCAGCGCATGGGCTACGCCGACCAGGCGAACTCCTGGGTGGGCACCGGCACCAACCTGCCGATCTCGCCCGAGATCATCGCGCAGGTGTTCGGCCGCGACGGCCTGTCCCAGATCGCGTCGCAGGCCGGCCTCACGGAGTCGGAGGCCTCGGTCGGCCTGTCGCAGATCCTTCCCGACGTCGTGGACCGGCTGACGCCTCAGGGCCAGATGCCCGACCTGGACGCGCTCGTCGCGAGCGTGGACGACCTGCAGCGGCGGCTCGGCTAGCCACCCGGGCCGCGCGTCGGCGCGGTCAGGTCAATCGAACTCCGGCTTGACGACCACGTCGCTCTTGACCGAGTTCGCGATGAAGCACTTCGCGTGCGCGCGGCTGTGCAGCGCGCGCACCTCGGCCTCGGTCGGGTGCGCGCCGTTGAAGGTCACCGACGGCTTGAGGGTCACCCGAGTCATCGCCAGCTTGCCTTCGTCGTTGTTTTCCAGCACGCCCGCCGCCCGGTCGACGTAGCGGTCGACGACCAGCTTGGCTGCGCTTGCGAGGTGCAGGAACCAGAGCATGTGGCAGCTCGAGAGCGACGCCACGAACGCCTGCTCGGGATCGACGCCCGGCGAGACGGGCGCGGTCGGCGGGATGTTGGCGCGCGCGGCGGTCGCCGGCACGCGGATGTCCTCGCTGAAGGCGAGCCAGTGCCCGCGGTCGTAGGTCAGGGGCTCGAAGTCCGGCGTGAGCCGGCGCCATTCGATGGTCGCTTCGTGGATCGACATCGCCGCTACATCCGGAACACGCCGAACCTGGTTGCCTCGATCGGCGCGTTGAGCGCGGCCGAGAGCCCGAGCGCGAGCACCCGCCGCGTGTCCTCGGGCGCGATCACGCCGTCGTCCCAGAGGCGCGCGGTCGCGTAGTAGGGGTGGCCCTGGCGGTCGTACTGCTCGAGGATCGGCCGCTTGAACGCCTCTTCCTCCTTCTGCGACCACGCGCCGCCCTTCGCCTCGATGCCGTCGCGCTTCACCGTCGCGAGCACACTCGCCGCCTGCTGGCCGCCCATCACGCTGATCCGGGCGTTCGGCCACATCCAGAGGAAGCGCGGGCTGTAGGCCCGGCCGCACATGCCGTAGTTCCCGGCGCCGAACGACCCGCCGATGATCAGGGTGAACTTGGGCACCCGCGCGCACGACACCGCGGTCACCATCTTTGCGCCGTCCTTCGCGATCCCGCCCGCCTCGTACTTCTTGCCCACCATGAAGCCGGTGATGTTCTGCAGGAAGAGGAGCGGGATGCCGCGCTGCGCGCACAGCTCGATGAAGTGCGCGCCCTTCAGCGCCGACTCGGAGAACAGGATCCCGCTGTTCGCGACGATGCCGATCGGGTAGCCCCAAATTCGCGCGAAGCCGGTGACGAGCGTCGTGCCATAGTTGGCCTTGAACTCGTCGAGCTCCGAGCCGTCGACGATGCGGGCGATGACCTCGCGCACGTCGTAGGGCTTGCGGACGTCGCTCGGGATGACGCCGCCGAGCTCCTCCGGCGGGTAGAGCGGCTCGGCGGGCTCGGCGATCCCGAGCGTGAGGTGCTTCCGCCGGTTCAGGTTCACGACGATCCGGCGCACGATCGCGAGCGCGTGCTGATCGTTCAGCGCGTAGTGGTCGGCGACGCCCGACTGGCGGGTGTGCACCTCGGCGCCGCCGAGCTCCTCCGGCGTGACCTCCTCGCCGGTGGCGGCCTTCACGAGCGGCGGCCCGCCGAGGAAGATCGTGCCCTGGCCCTTGACGATGATCGATTCGTCCGCCATCGCCGGAACGTACGCGCCGCCGGCCGTGCACGAACCCATCACGCAGGCGATCTGCGGGATGCCGTCGGCCGACAGGTTCGCCTGGTTGTAGAAGATCCGGCCGAAGTGGTCGCGGTCCGGGAACACGTCCTCCCAGCGCGGCAGGTTCGCACCGCCCGAGTCGACGAGGTAGAGGCACGGCAGCCGGTTCTCGCCCGCGATCTCCTGCGCGCGGACGTGCTTCTTCACCGTCATCGGATAGTAGGTGCCGCCCTTGACGGTGGCGTCGTTGGCGACGATCACGCACTCCTGCCCCGAGACCCGGCCGATGCCGGTGACGATGCCGGCGCAGGGCGCCTCGTTGTCGTACATGTCCAGCGCGGCGAGCTGGGACAGCTCGAGGAAGGGCGACCCCGGATCGAGTAGCTGCCGGACGCGCTCGCGCGGCAGGAGCTTGCCGCGGGCCACGTGCTTCGCGCGCGCCGCCTCGTCGCCGCCGAGCGCGGCTTTGGCAACCTTGTCGCGCAGGTCCTGAACGAGCGCCGCCATCGCGGCGGCATTGGCGCGGAATTCCTCCGCGCGGGGGTTGATGCTGGTCTTGAGCGCCGGCATGGCGGGATTCTAGCGAGATCCGGATCACCGGGCCGGGGATGGCGAAGCCGAGCGGGAATCTGCGATACTCACGGCCGCCTGCGCGGAACGCCCATGTCAGCACCCGCCCCAGCCAAGCCAAGAGGGACGCGCGTCGCCTGCTCGATGCGCGTCGGCAACGGCGCGAACGGCGTGTACTCCGTCTATCCCGGCGCCGAGCTCAAGTCGATCGGCAGCATCGAGCCGGTCAAGTGGGACAAGGATCCTGCCGGCCCGGTCGTGCAGGGCGTGTTCACGATCATCGGCGAGATGGGCATGACCGGGCAGGTGATCCTGCTCGACCAGGCGAAGTGGGACGCGCTGCAGAAGACCAAGCTCGTGACCCACTTCTATGCCGCCCTGCTCTGGGGCGGCACCCCGCTCAAGGTCGTCGACGACGCGGTGCTGATCGCGAAGCGGGGCTAGCGGCGCTTCTCGCGCTCTCGGTGTAGGGGAGGGCGAAGGTCAGGGAGTCTCGTTCGGCCGGTCGGTGACGTATACCGTACCGGTGAAGCTCGATACGAGGACGCCGTCCTGGCGCGCGACATCGATGCGATAGACGCCGAGCTTGCGTGAGCGCGAGACTTCGATCGCCCTCGCGGTCAGCGTGTCGCCGGCTCTTACCGCGACCTGGTAGGTGATGTGGGCGTCGATCGCCGCGGCGATCACGCCGTGCGAGTTGGACGCGAGACCGAATGCGCTGTCGGCGAGCGCGAACGTCACGCCGCCGTGGCAGGTGCCATTGAAGTTGAGGTGATCTTCGCGGACGGCCAGCGACACGACTGCGTGCCCGGGACCGCCGCCGACCCACTCGATCCCGAGCAGCCGCATGAGCGGATCACGCGCGGCGAGCCGTTCGATGCGCTCTGCCGAAACCCCCTGGCCCGGCGGGCCACCCCCCTTGTCAGGGGGGCCGGTCGGCGAGTCCATCACTCGAAGCCCTCGAATCGCGCGAACCCCGCGACCGGCTCGCGCTCGGTGACAAGCCGGCTCTCCGGCGGGTCGGGATCCGCGTAGCCGAGGCTCATCCCGCACACGACCTGCTCGTTCGCCGGGAGTCCCAGCTCGCCGGCGATCGTCCGCGGGAACTCCATCCACGCCGCCTGCGGGCAGGTATCCAGGCCGCGGGCCCGCGCCGCGACCATGATGCCCTGAAGGAACATGCCGTAGTCGAGCCAGCTGCCCGGCTCGAGGTCTCGCTCGATGGTGAAGATGAGCCCGACCGGCGCGTCGAAGAAGCGGTAGTTCCGGCGGTGCTGCGCGTGCATCCTGGCCTTGTCGCCGCGGCCGATCCCGAGCAGCCCATAGAGATCCCAGCCGATCTTCCGTCGCCGGGCGAGATAGGGCTCGAACCACTTGGTCGGGTAATAGTGGTACTCCGGATGCTCCTCACCGGCGTCGTACGCCGCGGCGACCGCCCGCGAGAGCCGGTCCTTCGCCTCGCCCGACAGCACGTAGACCTTCCACGGCTGGATGTTGCTGCCGCTCGGGGCGCGGCTCGCGACGGCGAGGAGCTCCTCGACCGTCGCCCGCGGCACGGGGCGCGGGAGGAAGGCTCGCACCGAGCGCCGACTCGTGATCGCGCGGTCGACCGCCGCGACGTCGTCGATCGTCGTGGGCGCCTGCGTACGCAGGCGTCGGCCACGCCCCGCGAAGGCGCCGTGCTCCTCGACCTCGTCGGCGAGGGCGGGGACGCCTTCGCCCGTCGTGGCGGTCGTGCGCAGGACCCTGACCTCCCACGGCCCCCGGCGGCGGAGCCGCAGCATCTCGCGCAAGGTGCGCTCGGTGTCCGGGGCGAGCGGCGAGTCGCCCCGGTTCACGACCAGGAGGTCGGCGATCTCGAGCACGCCCGCCTTGATCGCCTGGACGTCGTCGCCGAGGCCCGGCGCGCAGACCACGATGCGCGTGTCGGCGAGCTGCGCGATCTCGACCTCGGATTGCCCGGTACCGACGGTCTCGACGATGATCGCGTCGAACCCGGCGGCGTCGAGGACGTCGATGATCCGGTGCGTGCCGCGCGACACCCCGCCGAGGTGCCCCCGGGAGGCGACGGAGCGGATGAACACCCGGTCATCGCTCCCGTGGCTTCCCATCCGCACGCGGTCGCCGAGGATCGCGCCGCCGGTGATCGGGCTCGAGGGGTCGACCGCGACGACGCCGATGCGCCGGCCCCGCGCCAGCCACTCGCCGAGCAGGGCGTTGATGAGCGTCGATTTGCCGGTGCCGGGCGCGCCAGTGATGCCGACGACGTGCGCGCGGCCGGCGTGCGGCGCGAGCGCCTCGCGCAGGCTCGCGGCCGCCGCGGTGTCGTTCTCGACGGCGGTGATCGCGCGCGCGATCGAGCGCCGGTCGCCGGCCAGGATCGGCGCGATGAGCGGCTGCTCGGCAGCGTTCATTCAGGCATCCGACTCAAACCGCCGCCGCGAGACGGGCGGCGATCTCCTCGGGGAACGGCACTGCGCGCCGCGCCTCGGTGTCCATGTGCGCGGCGGTGATCGTCGTCGAGGCGACCTCCTCGCCGGTCTCGACGTCGTACATGCGGTGGGTGAACCGCACGACCTTCGGCTTGACCTCCTCCACCTCCGAGGTGACGCGGATGAGCGCGCCGGGCAGGAGCTCGCGCCGGTAGTACGTGTGCTGCTCGAGCGCCCCCATGCCGCGGCGGTGATCGCGCAGGTAGGAGCCGTTGAGGCCGAAGTTGGCGAGGAGCTGCCAGCTCGCCTCGTCGAAGCGCGCGATGTAGAACTGCACGTTCATGTGGCCGACGTGGTCGGTCTGCCACGGGTAGACCGTGCCGCGCGCGGTCTCGAACTTCGTGCCCATCTAGAGGATCGCCTGCACGTGGCCGAACCCGAGCTCGCGCCGGAGCCGTCCGCAGATCTCGCCGTGCGTGCAACCGGCCTCGGCTGCGGCGACGACCGCGGCGAATACGTTCGCCTTCGGCTCGTGCGCGGCGGCCGCCAGCGCATCGAGCGCCCGCGTCACCGTCGCCTCCGAGCGGCCCGCCTTCCACGCCCTGAACGACGCGATGTGGGCGCGCATCCGTGCCGGGTCGGGCCTGGCGAGCGCCTGGCGCTCCGCCGCGTCCTCCGCGACCTGGTAGCGGTTCACGCCGACGACCGTCTGCTCGCCGGACTCGACCCTGGCCTGGAAGCGGCGCGCCGACTCGCCGATCATCCGCTGCACGAGGCCCGACTCGACCGCCTGGTACATGCCGCCGGCGTCCGCGACGATCCTCATCACCCGGAGGATCTCGGCTTCCATCCGGTCGGTGAGCGCCTCGACGTAGTAGCTGCCGCCGAGCGGGTCGATGACGTCGGTGAGGCGGGCTTCCTCGCGCAGGATGTTCTGGGTGGCGATCGCGACGCGCGCGCCGGCGTCGGTCGGCGTCGACAGCGCCTCGTCGTAGGCGTCGGTGTGCAGCGACTGCAGCCCGCCGAAGATCCCCGCCATGGCCTGCACCGCGACGCGCGCGATGTTGTTGAGCGGCTGCTGGCGGGTCAGGTCGACGCCCGCGGTCTGGCCGTGGAACTTGAACCGCCAGGCGCGCGGATCCTTCGCGCCGAAGCGCTCGCGCGCGACCCGCGCCCAGATGCGGCGGCCGGCGCGGAACTTCGCGATCTCCTCGAAGAACGAGATCGAGATGTCGAAGAAGAAGCTGAAGCGGGGGAGGAACTGATCGGGGTCCATGCCCCGCGCGATGCAATCGTCGGCGGTCTGGATCGCGGTCGCCAGCGTGAACGCCATGGCTTCGGCCGGGGTCGCGCCCGCCTGCTGCATGTGCTGGCCGACGACCGACATCGGATTCCACTTCGGGACGTTCCGGTTGCAGAACTCGATGTGGTCGACGAGGATCCGCCGCGCCCCGGTGAGCGCGATGCGGAAGAACATGTGGTTCGCGACGTAGTGCGAGAGGTAGTCGCTCTGGTTCGAGGTGCCGCTGATCGCGCTCCACGGCACGCCCCGCCGCTGCGCGGTCGCGAGCAGGAAGGCGGCGAGCGTGAACGGGCTCGGGTCGTTCATCGCGCAGGAGGTGCGGGCGAGGTCCACGCCGGCGAGCGCCTCGCCCATGTGCGCGGCCGAGTTCACCACCGTGCCGCAGGTCCCGAGCAGCTCCTCGTGGACCTCGTCCATGTCGTAGCCCCGGAACACCGAGTTGCACGGGATCAGCGAGACGGCGGTGGTGCCGTGGTCGATGAGATCGCGCAGCCGGGCGTTGTAGTCTGCCGGCGTGCCGAGCCCGACCAGCTGGCGCTGGGTCCACGTGCGCCCGCGATGCATCGTCGCGTAGATGCCGCGCGTGTATGGCGGCTGGCCGGGGAAGCCGAGCGCATCGTCGTAGCGGGTGGTGTCCCAGTCGCGCGGCGTGTAGAGCGGCTCGACCGGGATGCCCGAGCGGTTGACGATCGGACGGTCGGCGCCGATTCCCTCGGCGTACTCCGCTTCCCAGCGAGTCTCTGCCCCCCTGTCAAGAAGCGGCGCGAGCCGGGGGGTTTCAACGGGTTTGTTCACATCGCCTCCTACACCATCTCGCGCGCAGCGCGCACCTTCGGCGTCACGTCGCGGACGAACCCCGCGATCTCTTCCAGCGACGCTCCTGGATGGAACACCCTTGCGACGCCGGTCTGGAGCAGCACCGCCTCGTCCGCGTCCGGCACGATGCCGCCGACGATCACCGCGACGTCGCCCAGCCCGGCGGCGCGCAGCGCGTCCATGAGCTTCGGCACGATCAGGTGGTCGGTCGCGAGCGAGGAGATCCCGATGACGTCGACGTCCTCCTCGGTGGCGAGCTTGACCACGGCCGCGATCTCCTGCCAGGGCGGCGTGTAGATCACCTCC
>Ga0184637_10001789_pt1 | contig 14198 bp, 10 predicted proteins | sample PLM3_127_b2_FD_133143 | JGI IMG/M metagenome (GOLD analysis project Ga0184637, IMG submission 133143) | Groundwater sediment microbial communities from an aquifer in East River, Colorado, USA - PLM3_127_b2 | ecosystem: Environmental > Terrestrial > Soil > Riparian zone | place: USA: East River...
CAGCTTCGTGTAATCCGGTTTCACGTTCGGATGAATGCCGTAGAAGTTCACGCATGCCCCCACGGCGGGGTTGAGGGTGGCGGCGTAGAGGGCGAGCTGACCCCCCATGCAGAAACCCACGGCGCCGAGCTTGGCCGTCGACGAGTGCGAGGCCAGGGAGGCCGCCGCCCCGCGCAAGTCCTTCTCGGCTTGCCCGATGTTGAGAGCCATGAAGAGCTTGCCCGCAAGGTCGGGCTCGCTGGCCGTCTCACCGTGGTACATGTCCGGCGCCAGGGCGGTGAATCCCTCGGCGGCGAACCGATCGCAGACGTTCTTGATGTGCTGGACGAGGCCCCACCACTCCTGGATGACGATGACGCCCGGACCCTTGCCGCTCACCGGCGTGGCCAGGTACCCGTCCGTGGTGGTGCCGTTGGTGGGGAACTTCACCATCTTGCCCGCCATGTGATGTCTCCTCCTTGTGGGTCCGGCTTCTCGCGCCGGCGCCCTGTCGCTGCGCGCCCGTCGCTAGCCGGGTTCGCTCGCCCCCGGCCGCGCGGGGGCGATCTTGACCGCGATCACCCGCCGGCTGTCCGCCTCCAGCACGGTGATGGCGTATCCGGCAACCAAGAACTCCTCCCCCGTTCTCGGAATTCGGCGCAGGGTGGCCAGGACGAGTCCCGCGATCGTCTCGTAGTCCCGCTTGGGCAGACTCCAGTCCAGCCGTTCGTTCAGCTCGTCGATGTGGGTGCGCGCCGCCACCCAGTAGCTTCCGTCGGGCAGGCGCTCCACCGAGGCGGGGGGGCGGTCGTGCTCGTCCTCGATCTGCCCCACGATCTGCTCGAGAATGTCCTCCAGGGTGATGGCGCCCGTGCTCCCGCCGTACTCATCCACCACGATGGCCATCTGCAGGCGGCTGCGCTGCATTTCGCGCAGGAGGTCGTCGATCCGCTTGGTCTCCGGGACGAAGTACGGCGTCCGCATCAGCTCCGACAAGGCCCGGGCTTCCGCGCCGTGCCGCAGCAGGTCCATGGCCGTCACCACGCCCACCACGTCCGTCTCCCGCTCCCGGTACACGGGCAGGCGCGAGAAGCCGCGCCGCTGGATGGCGGCGATCGCGTCGTCGGGCACGGCGGTCTCCGGCAGCATGACGAGGTCCACCAGGGGGACCATGACCTCGCGCACGCTGGTGTCGCCCAGGTCGAAGATCTTGTCGATCATCTCCGCTTCCTGGGTGGTGACGTCGGCCTCCCCGGGCTCCATCTGGAGCAGCGCTTTCAGCTCTTCGCGCGACACGAAGGCCCGCGCGTCCGGCTGACCGCTTCCCACCAGGCGCATCACCGCACCCACCACGGCGTTGGCCACGATGACGAAGGGAGCGAGCAGGATGGCCGCCCAGCGAAGGGGATGGTAGAGCTTCAAGATGAGGCTGGTGGCCCACTCGCGGGCGAAGGTCTTGGGGAGGATCTCGCCGAAGACGAGCATCACCGGGGTGAGCACGGCGGTGACGACGAGGGGAGCATAGGGGCCGAGGCTGGGCAGCAGGCTCCAGGTGGCCGCCGAGGAAGCGATGATGTGGGAGACGGTGACCCCCACCATCGCCGTGGCGAGCACGCGCTCCGGTCGGTGGAAGGCCTCGAGGTACTGCGCGGCCACCCGGTGTCCCTCCTCGGCGAGATGGCGCAGCTTCAGGCGGTTGGCGGCGATGAAGGCCATCTCGGCGGCCGAGAAGAACATGGTCGCGGCCAGGCAGAGGAGGGCCAGCCAGATGAGCATCAGGCCGCCGCCTGTCCCGGGGTCGGCCGGCGCAGGGTCACCAGCACCTCCACCACGCGCGTCCGCTCCACTCTCTCCACGGTCACCACGAAGTCGGGCGTCTCCATCTGTTCGCCCTTGCGTGGAACGCGCCCGAAGAGGTCCAGGACCCAGCCGCCCACGGTGTCGTAGTCTTCGTCGCTGATCTTGAGCCCGGTCAGGGCGCGCAGCTCGTCGATGGAGAGCTTGCCGGCCACCCGGTAGGTCTTGGCGTCGAGCCGCTGCACCAGGCGCTCGGGCTCGTCGTACTCGTCGGCGATCTCTCCCACCAACTCCTCGAGAAGGTCCTCCAGGGCCACCAACCCCGCGGTGCCCCCGAACTCGTCCACCACGATGGCCAGGTGCAGCCGCTTGGCCTGGAATTCCTGCAGGAGCTGGTCGGCGCGCTTGGACTCGGGGACGAAGTAGGGAGGGTGGAGGTGGGCGCGCAGGTCGAAGTCCTTGGCCAGCCCTTCCCGGACGAAGGGCAGGAGATCCTTGGTGTAGAGCACACCCACGATGACGTCGATCGAGCCCTCGTACACTGGCACCCGCGAGTGCAGGTGCTCGCGCAGAGCGGGGAGGATCTCCTCGCGGGGGGTGTTCACGTCGAGGCAGACCATGTCGGTGCGGGGGATCATCACCGCCCGCACCTGGGTGTCCTCGAGCTGGAAGACCTTGTGGATCATCTCCCGCTCTTCCCGCTCCACCACGCCCTCGCTGGCCCCCACGTCGACCAAGGTGCGCAGCTCCTCCTCGGTCAACTCCGACTGACGCGTCTGCTCTGCCCCGCCGACCAGACGCAGCGTGAGGCTGGTCAGCGCACCCAGGGCCACGCGGACAGGGGTGAGGAGCACGCCCAGCCAGGCCACCGGCCGGCGCGCCACGGCCAGGAAGGCTTCGGGGCGCTTGACCGCGATGGTCATGGGGAGCACTTCACCGAAGGTGGTCAGGATGAGGATCATCGCGATCATCTCGACGGCCATGCCGAACCGCTCGCCGAACAGCTCCACCGCGATGGTGGCCGCGATGGCCGCGGCGCCGATGTTGACGAGGGTGATGCCGACCAGGAGCGTCACCAGCAGCTCGTGGGGACGCTCGATCAGCGGGGTGGTGGGCGCGTCCTCCGGGGCGTGGCTGGCCAGCCGCTTGAGCCGGTTGCGTCCGAGCGAGAAGTACGCCGCCTCGGCACCCGTGAGGAGCGCCGAGCAGATCACCAGGCCGGCCAGCGCGAGCAGCTTGAGGGTCACGTGACGAAATGCTCGAAGCCGCGCGCGAGCGACACGGGAGACCCCGCGGCGTCGAGGAACCCCACCCCGGCCCCCGCCTCCACGATCTCCCCGATGGCGCACAGAGCGCGCCCCGTGGCTTCCTCCAGGCCTCGCCGGAGTCGGTCCCAGGCGCGAGGGTCACAGGTGAGGAGCAACTCGTAGTCTTCCCCGCCACCGGTGGCCCAGGCCAGGGCGTCATCACCGCAGGCTGCGGCAATCCGCCGGACCGCCGCGCTCACGGGAAGACGGTCGACCTCGATGCGCGCGCCCACGGCGCTCTCCTCGGCGAGGTGTCCGACATCGGTGACGAGGCCGTCCGACAGATCGATCATGGCCGTCACACCGCCGGCCGCGGCCAGCCACCGTCCCTCGCGCACGCGAGGCACGGGACGCAGGTGGGCCGTCGTGACGTCGTCGACATCGGCGGCGGCGAGATCCGGCCGAACCGTTCCGGAGGAGAGCAGCGCCAGCCCGGCGGCCGAACGGCCCAGCGGCCCGGTCACGGCCACGACGTCACCCACTCGCGCGGTCGATCGCAGCAGGGGTGCCCGCGGGGTGTCACCCAGGAGCGTAACGTTGACGATCCAACCGGCCGGGGACGCGGAGGTGTCTCCTCCCACGATAGTCACCCCGTGCTCTCCGGCGAGCGCCCAGGCCGCCTCGTAGAAGGCTTCGACCTCGTCGGTCTCCGTCGAAGCCGGGCACGCGAGCGCCACCAAGGCCCAGCGAGGCTGCCCCCCCATGGCCGCGATGTCGGAGAGATTCACGGCTAGGGCCTTCCAGCCGATGTCCGCCGGTGTGGCGTAGCGGCGGCGGAAGTGCACGTCCTCGATGAGCAGGTCGGTGGTGGCGAGGAGGGAGGCTCCGCTCTGCGGTTCCAGGACGGCGCAGTCGTCGCCGATGCCCACGCGCACGCCCTGTCCCTGGCCGGCTCGGCTCCGGATCGCGCGGATGAGGGCGAGCTCCTGAACCGGTCGCCTCGTCATGGATCCGAGGCGGCGGAGCCCCTCGCAGATTCTGAAGCCGACGGAAATGTCAGGGTCGTCGGGACTAATAGAAGCTCGCCCCGCGCGGGACTACGCCTGCGCGTCCAGCTTCTCTTTGATTCTCGGCTTGGGGACAGCGCCGATCACCTGATCGACGACCTTCCCTTGCTTCAGCAGCAGGATCGTCGGGATCGAGCGAATCCCGTATCGCGCGGCCAGTCCGGGGTTCTCGTCCACGTTCACCTTGGCCAGGGTGACGCGGCCGCTGGATTCCCTGACCAGCTCATCGAGCACCGGGGCGATGGCCCGGCACGGTCCACACCACTCGGCCCAGAAATCCACCAGCAGCAGGCCCTCATGCGTCGAGAGGGTCTCGTCGAAAGTCTGCTCGGTCAGGTGGATGGTGGATGCATCGGCCATGGGAATGATTCCCTCCGTGCAGGATCAGATATCGACGCTAACATGCCGAACCCAAAAGAGCAACCCGACGCGGCAGCCGTTGCCAGACTGGCACCCGACGCGGGTGAATCTCCGAGGAGACTATGGCCAAAATCCTGGTGGTCGACGACGAGCCCGCCCTGCTCCAGGTGCTCCGCGAGGCGCTGGTGGGGTGGGGCTACGAGGTGTACTGCTCGGCAACCGGGATCGAGGCCACCGCGGCGCTCCGCACCCAGCTCTTCGACGCGGCGCTCATCGATGTCAGGATGCCTGACATGACAGGCCTCGACCTCCTGCGCGAGATCAAGCGTCAGGACGGCGCCACCCAAGTCGTCATGATGACGGGGTATCCGGCCATTTCCTCGGCCATCGAGGCCTTGAAGGAAGGGGCCTTCGACTACCTCTCGAAGCCGTTCATCCTGGAGGAACTGCGTCACCTCATGGGCCGTCTCCTGGAGCAGCGGTTCCTGCGCGGCGAGGTCTGCTCCCTGCGCGCGCGCCTGGGCGAAAGGCTGACTGTCAACGAGCTGATCGGTGACTCCGCCCCCATGCGACAGGTCAAGGACCTCATTGCCCGCGTCGCTTCGACCGACTCCCCGGTGCTCATCGAGGGGGAAAGTGGCACGGGCAAAGAACTGGTCGCCGCGGCGATCCACCGACTGTCGCCGCGGGCGCGGTGCCCTTTCATCCCGGTGAACTGCAGCGCCATCCCCGCCGACCTGCTCGAATCGGAGTTCTTCGGCCACGTGCGCGGTGCGTTCTCCGGTGCGGTGGCGGATTCGCTGGGCCTGTTCCGCAGCGCCAACGAAGGGAGCCTCTTCCTCGACGAGATTGCCGAGCTGCCGCCCGCGCTCCAGGTCAAGCTCCTCCGGGTCCTGCAGGACCTCGAGGTGCGCCCCGTGGGCTCGACGAGGGCCCTGCCTGTTGACGTCCGGGTCATCGCCGCCACCAACCGGAATCTGGACGTCGCCATGGCCCAGGGAACGTTTCGGCAGGACCTCTACTACCGGCTGAACGTGGTGCGCGTGACCCTGCCCCCGCTGCGCGAGCGCCGCGAGGACGTCACGGCCATCGTCCATCACTTCATCCGGCGCTTCAACGCGAAGCTGCGACGCAACGTGCGTGGCATTGCGCCCGACGCCCTGGGGGCCCTCATCGCCTACGATTTCCCGGGGAACGTGCGCGAGCTGGAGAACGTCATCGAGCGGGCGTTCGCCATGGGCGCCCGGGAGCAGATTGCCCTCGCCGACCTGCCGGCCCTGGGCCGTGGTCCTGTGCTGACCGTGACCGATACCGCCTCCGTGCCCAAGCTCGAGAGCGTCGAGCGCGAGCTGATCATGAAGGCGCTGGCCGTGTTCAACCACGACAAGGACGCCGCGGCGCAGGCCCTGGGGATCTCGCGGCGGACGATCTACCGCCGTCTCAAGGAGTACGGCGTAGTTTAGTCGGAGGGGGCCTCTACGGGCCCAGCTCCGTGGGACCCCACCGGGGATCTTCGGCGCTGGGTGCGGAGCGTCGCCGTCGCGTTCCGGTCGATGCGTCCGGACGGGCCGACTGCGCAGCCGTAGTCGCGCTCGGCGCCCGCCGGGGTGATGTAGCCATCGTCGAGGTCGCGCTGGACCTCGTCGATCGCCCGGTCGAGCGGATCAGCGTAGCCCGCGCCCCCGGCGAGCTGGACCTCCAGGATCTCGTCCGGACGAGTCAGCGTGATGAGGCCACCGATCCCGTGGTCAGCGGCGACCCCGCCGTCCGCAGTGCGCGTGACGCCGCGCACGGGTCCGCCCTCGCGACCTCCGAAGAGTCCGGCGGTCCGCGTCAGGACGCCGTCCGGGTGCAGGCCGGCAAAGATCGGTCGTCCGTCATCGTAGAGCTTGCGGACCCTGACGATCTGGCCCAGTCCGCCTCGATGGCCACCGGGCCCGCCCGTGTCCGGCACGTAGTTCTTCTCCAGCACCAGCACCGGCGTGCGCGTCTCGAACAGCTCGATCGACGTGTTTCCCGCGCTCGTCGGCCAGAGCAACCCGGACTTGCCGTCACCCTGCGCCGAGGCGCCCTGGCCGCCCCCCTGGAAGAGATGGTCATTGAAGACGCGCCCGTCGGGGCCCACTCCGTAGAAGGTGACCGAGGCCGGCAACCCGGTGAACGACTGGACCAGCTCTGGAGCGGCCTGGCTGAGGGCCATGAAGAGATTCGGCGCGATGTACCACCCCGTGCGCGTCCGCGTGTTGACGGCCGCCGGCCGCGTGCAGTTGAGGGTGCTGCCCTCGGGAGCGGTGACGCGAAGCGGGCGATAGGCGCCGGCGTTGCTCGGCACGGTGGGCGACAGCATGCACTTCAGCGGATACACCGTGTGGGCAGCCGTGTAGCCGTAGGTGCAGTTGGAGCCGCCGCGCGGCGCCTGGGGCGGCGCCTCGGGAAAGTCGACGTCGATCTCGTCGCCGCGCACGATGATTCGCACCTGGTAGCGCTCGGGCGTGCCCATGCCGTCGTTCCAGATCTCGCCCTCGTAGACCCCGTCGGGCAGGCGGCGGATGGCCTCGCGCATGGCGACCTCCGAGCGGTCCTGGATGACGGTGGCCAGCGCTTCCAGATCGTGCAGGCCGTACTCCTCCATGAAGTCGAGTAGCCGCCGTGCCCCGGAGGCGTTGGCGGAGATCATGGCGTGGATGTCGCCGAGCACCTGCTCGCTCTTGCGCACGTTCTCGGCGAGCAGGGTCAGGAGGTCGTCGTTGGGCTCGCCGGCCCGGTAGAGCTTCATGGGCGGGATCTGGAAGCCCTCCTCGTAGATCTCGCGCGCGTTCAGGCTGTCCTTGGTGCCGCCGATGTCGGCCACGTGGCCGATGGTGCCGATGAGCGCCACCACGCGCCCGTCGCGGAACACCGGGGTCACGATGGCGACGTCGAAGAGATGGCCGGCGCACATCCACGGGTCGTTGGTGGTCAGGATGTCCCCGGGCCGGAGCGTCTCCACCGGGAACTTCTCGAGCATGGCGCGCACGGCGCGCGGTAGGGTGAGGTTGAAGACGGGCATGGCGCGGGGGGAGTGGGCCAGCGAGTTACCCCGCGCGTCCAGGATCTCGCAGGCGAAGTCCTGCGCCTCGCCGATGATCAGCGAGAAGGCCGTGCGCCACACGGTGAGCCAGCACTCCTCCACCAGGTTGATCAACCGGCTCCACAGGATCTCGAGCCCGATCGGATCGCCCTCGAGGCGCGCCACGGCCTCCCGCAGAGGCAGCGAGCCCGGGGTTCCGGAGGCCAGGGCGCTGGTCTGGCCGACGTGGATGCGAAGGTTGCCTCGGGCATCGACGTCGAGAGAGTCGCCGGGCGTGATCACCGTCGTGGACTCGCGCTCCTCCACGATGGCCGGCCCGGCGATGGCCTGACCCGGCTCGAGAGCGTAGCGGTCGTAGACGGGCGCGTCGGTCCAGCCTCCGGCGTCGCCGAAGTAGGCGGGCCGGCGGCCCTTGAGAGCGGCTCGGCGGGGAGCCAGCCCCACCTGACGCTCGACGCTGATCGAGGGCGCCGACCCCGCGCACTGCACGCGCCAGCTGATGGCCTGGATCGCCGTGCCCGTGTAGACGTGCGTGTAGAGCCGCTCGTACTCGCGCGCGAAGGCGGCCTTCACGCCGTCGAGCGTCGAGGAGGCGAGCGGCTCGGCGGGGAGCGGCACGGTGATGTCGTGGACCTGACCGAGCAGCCGCATCTCCCCGCGCCGGGTCACCGTCACGTCCTGTGCCGCCACGCCGGCCTCGGCGAGGAGGGCGCGCCCGCGGGCCTCGAGGTCGGCGAGGAGCGCGTTGACCGCGCCGAGGTTGAGCTCGTCGAGCACGCCGGGCAGCGAGGTGACCAGCTCGAAGCTGATCGGGGCGACCAGAAAGCCGAGAGCGGAGGCCGCGCCCGAGGCCGGCGGCACGATGACCTCGCGCACTCCGAGGATGCGCGCGACGCGCGCGGCGTGGGCCGGCCCCGCGCCGCCGAAGCCCACCATCGCGTAGCGCCGCGGGTCGCGTCCCTTCTCGACGATGTGCACGCGCGCCGCCGCCGCCATGCTCTCGCACACGATGGTGTAGACGCCCCACGCGGCATCCAGCGCGCTCAGGCCGAGGGGTGCCGCGACGGTCGACATGGCGGCCTCCGCGGCGCGCCCGTCGAGGCGCATGCGTCCCCCGAGGAAGAAGCCCGGGTCGAGATAGCCGAGCATGAGGTTGGCGTCGGTGACCGTGGGCTCCTTGCCGCCGAGGGCGTAGCAGGCCGGTCCGGGATCGGCGCCGGCGCTGTGCGGCCCGACTTTCAGCAGACCCAGCGGATCGACCCGCGCGATGCTGCCCCCGCCCGCTCCGATCTCGATCATGTCGATGACGGGCGTCTTGATGGGCAGCCCGCTGCCCCGCTTGAAGCGGTGCACGCGCGCCGCCTCCATCATGGGCGCGATGTCAGGGCGTCCCTGCTGGATGAGGCACGCCTTGGCGGTCGTGCCCCCCATGTCGAAGGAGATGACGTCGCGATGACCGGCCTGGCCGCCGAAGAAGGCGGTGGCGAGCCCGCCTCCGGCCGGACCCGACTCGAGCAGGCGGATGGGAAAGGCTCGCGCGGTGGCCGGCGAGGCCATACCGCCGGAGGATTGCATCAGGTAGAAGCGCCCCCGGCACCCGCGCTCGGCCAGAGCCTCCTCGAGGCGGGCCACGTAGCGGTCCATCAGGGGCTGCACGTAGGCATTCGCGGTGGTCGTCGTCCCCCGCTCGTACTCGCGCAGCTCCGGCACGACCTCGGAGGAGAGCGAGACGGCCAGCGACGGGAAGTCGCGCCGGATGGCCTCGCGCGCCGCGCGCTCGTGGACCGGGTTCTTGTACGCGTGCAGGAAGCAGACGGCGATGGCTTCCACGCCCTGTGCTACCAGGGCGGCCACCTCGCGCCCCACCCCGGCGAGATCGATGGGGACCACGACCTCGCCGTCGCGGCTCACGCGCTCGTCGATCTCGCGCCGCCAGGCCCGCGGGGCCAGCGGCTCGGGAAACTGGAGAAAAAGATCGTAGATGTCGTAGCGCTGCTCGGTCCCCATCTCCAGGGTGTCGCGGAAGCCTCGCGTGGTGAGGAGGCCGAGCGCCGCGCCGCTCCGCTCGATGATGGCATTGGTGACCAAGGTGGTCCCGTGCACCAGGTAGCCGACGTCCGCGAAGGTGAGGCCGGCCGCGCGCAGCAGCTCCTCGAGCCCTTCGAGCGCCCCGGCCGCGGGATCCTTCGGGGTGGTGAGGCACTTGTGCAAACGCAGCTGACGGTGCTCGGCATCGAACAGAACGAAGTCCGTGAAGGTGCCCCCGATGTCGATCCCGACGCGATAGCGATCAACGTCGGGGGGAGCGAGGCGCCGCTCCTCCCCGACACCCCCCACCGCCTCGACGGCGCGTCGACGCTCAGGCGTCGTCATTCGGTAATCTCCGCGAGGACCCGGGCCACGGCCGAGCGCGCCAGGATCACCGACCGCCCTCCCGCGGCGGCGCGGGCCTGGGCCTTCATCGGGAGCGAGTAGCCCATGCAATCCATGAAGATCAGGTCGGCGCCGCGCTCGGTCACCTCCCGCACCGCCGGCGTGACCTCGTCGCCCTCGAGGTAGGGCGAGGCGGCGGCCACGACCGGATCGACGCCATAGTCTCGCCACTTCGCGCGCGCCTGCCCGATCTGCGCGGCGAGCGGCGTGAGCACTCCGATCGTGCGCCCCGCGCCCGCCAGCCCCAGCACCAAGTGGTAGAGCACCGGCTGGGGTTGCACGATCAGGCGCTCGGACTTGAACTCTGGGAACGTTCCGGTGCAGAGGAGGAGGATGGCGTCGACGCCGTCGCCGACGAAGGCGTCGATCTGCTGCTGCAACCGCGCCAGGATGCGGGGCTTGGCCAGGGTCACGCTGGTCCCGTCGGCGAGGAGCGTGATCAGTACGTACTCGCCCGGCCGCGGCGCCAGCTCGGCGATCTCCACGCGGGTGAGGCCGTCCAGGGCTCCCCGCTCGACGATCGCGTAGGCCGGCCCCAGCACCTGCCGCAGTTCGCCGACGGTATCGTCCGCGCGCGGCGCCTCGCCGATGGTCAGCACGCCCAGCCGCTTGCTCATTGCCGTCCTCCCCAGTAGAGCGACTCCAGACCGCCCAGCCGCTCCGTCAAGATCACCACCGCGAGGGTGATGAGGATGTTCACGGTCCCCACCGCGGCGGCGGTGGGATCGAAGGAAAAGCGCAGATAGTCGAAGACCTGGATGGGCAAAGTGGTGGTGCCCACCCCGCTCAGGAGGAGCGAGATCGGGAACTGGTCGAACGAGGTGATGAACGCGAACACGGCGCCCGAGATGACGCCGCCCTTGATGATGGGCAGGGTCACGCGTCGAAACGTCGTGAAGGTCCCGGCGCCCAGACTCCGCGCGGCCTCTTCGAGGGAGCGATCGAAGTTGTAGAGTACGGCGGAGACGGTGAGGAAGGCGTACGGGGTGCACACCACCACGTGGCCCATGAGGAGGCCGAGGTAGCTCGTCCCCCCGAGGCCGATGCCGTAGTAGAAGATGAGCAGCGCGAGGGCGGTCATGATCCCGGGGAGCTGGAGGGGCGCGACCAGCAGCATGCGGAGCCCCCCGCTGTGCCGCGCGTGTCGGACCACGTAGAGCGCGGCCGCGGTCCCGATCATGGTGGCGATGAGGGTGACCACGGCGGCCAGGCGCAGGCTGAACAGGAACGATCGCACGAAGGGCCCGCTCTCGAGGAACTTCGCGTACCACTGGAGCGACAGCCCCTCGGGAGGGAAAACGAGGAAGCGCCCCGCGTTCAGGCTGGCCATGACCACGATGACGATGGGCGCGATGAGAAAGACGTAGAGCAGGACCAGGAGGCCCAGGAACGCGTAACGCCCCGGCCCGCCGCGCCTCACCCGGCGAGACCCCGCATGGCCCGGTTCATCAGCTTGAAATAGACGCCGATGCAGAGGAGTGAGGCGGCGAAGAGCACCATCGCCTGCGCCGCCGCCCCCGGCCAGTTGTTGACGTCGATGGCCGTCTGCACCACGAGCAGCGGCGTGGTGATGACCTTGAACCCACCGAGCAGCACGGGGATCACGTAGGAGCTGACGGCGAGGACGAAGACCAGCAGGCATCCCGCGAACACCCCGGGCAGCGAGAGCGGGAAGATCACGCGTCGGAACGCGGTCATCCCGGACGCGCCGAGGCTGCGCGCGGCCAGCTCGAGGTCGGGGGCGATGTTCTGCAAGGTGGCCGAGATCGACAGCACCATGAAAGGCAGATAGATGTGCACCGTGCCCACCAGCACGCCCAGCTCGTTGTACATGAGCTTGACGCCGTCGGGGGCGAGCCCCGACGCTTTGAGCAGCGAGTTGATGAGCCCGTTGTCGGCGAGCAGGACCATCCAGCCGAAGCTGCGGATGACCACCCCGACCAGGAGGGGCGAGAGCAGCAGCACCAGGAGCAGCCCCTTCACCCGCCCGCTCGCGCGGGCCAGGTTCCAGGCCAGGGGGTAGCCGAGGAGCAAGGTGAAGAGCGTGGTCAGGAAGCCGAGCTTCAAGGTGCGCCCGAGGATCCACCACTGAAAGGTGTCTCCCAGGGCTGCCCCATAGTTCCCGAGGGTCAGGACGGGATCGTACGGTCGAGCCTTGGCGGGGGCGAAGAAGCTCATGAGGAGGAGATTCGCGTAGGGCAGCACGAAGAACACCCCCACCACCGCCACGGCCGGTACGATCAGCCACCAGGTGGCGCGGCGCGTACCTCTCCTGGCCATCGCCGTGGTGCTGTTCATCGTCACGAGCCGTCGGCCGCCGGCACCGACCACGCCGCCGCCGGTGCGAACACCACGTGCACGCCGTCTCCCACGGCGAATGGCACATGGGGGTCGCCCTGCACGCGGAGGACGATGTCGGGCGCGACCTCCACCCGGTAGTCCATCAGGTTGCCGAGGAAGGCCCGTGCGCGCACCACGCCACGCAGGCGGTTCATGCCGGCCTCGCCGCGCGGCTCGGCGGAGAGCTGGAGGGCTTCGGGACGCACGGCCAGGAGCCGCGTCAGTCGCCCCCCGGCGGCCTCGCCTCGACACCGGAGCGGCCCGAGCGCCGTCTCGAGGGTGATGAGGCCGCCTTCCCCCGCCCCCACCTTGCCCTCGATGAAGTTGGTCAGCCCGATGAACTCGGCCACCATCGCGGTGGCGGGATGGTTGTAGACCTCGTCGGGAGGTGCGAGCTGGTGCACACGCCCGCCGAACATGACGGCGATCCGGTCCGCGATGACCATGGCCTCGGCCTGGTCGTGGGTCACGTAGATCGCAGTGATGCCAATCTCTTGCTGGAGCGAGCGCACGTAGAAGCGCATCTCCTCGCGCAGCTTGGCGTCGAGATTGGCCAGCGGCTCGTCGAGCAGGAGGACGTCGGGGGCGATGACGAGAGCCCGCGCCAGGGCCGCCCGCTGCTGTTGCCCGCCGGAGAGCTGGCGTGGGTAGCGCCGCTCCAGCCCGGTCAGCTGCACCTTGGCCAGGACCGCCGCCACCCGCTGCGCCGCCTCGCCCGCGGCGGTCTTGCGCATCTCGAGACCGAAGACCACGTTCTCCTGGACGGTCAGGTGCGGGAACAGGGCGTAGTTCTGGAAGACCATCCCGATGTTGCGCTGCTCGGGCAGGAGGTCGGTGACGTGACGATCGCCGAAGTAGATCTGGCCGGCGTCGGGCATCTCGAAGCCGGCGACGCTCCGGAGAGTGGTGGTCTTGCCGCAGCCGGAGGGGCCGAGCAGCGCGAGCAACTCGCCGTCGGCGACGTCCAGACTCAGGTCGTCGACGGCGACGACGTTCCCGAAGCGCTTGGTCAGGCCCCGGAGGGCGATGACCGACATGCGGCGCGTTCTAGCTCGACATCTCCTTGTTCCAGCGGTCGACGAGCTTGGCCCGCTGGTCGTTGATCCACAGCCAGTCCCCACAGGAGGATCTTCGGGATGTCGGCCTGGGTGGCCCCGAAGAGGGGACGGAGATCGTCCGGCATCTTGACTTGGGTGTTGGCGGGCAGCCAGTAGAACTGGCGCAGCCACATCTCCTGCGTCTCCTTCTTCAGCATCCAGTTGACGTAGCTGAACGCCGCGCCCTTGTTCTTCGAGCCGCCGGTGACGGCCACGTCCTGCTCGAACATGATCAGCCCGTCGGACGGCGCCACCCATCCGATGGGAGCGCCGGCCTTCTTGAGCCGGATGGCCGCCGGCATGTCGAGGATGCCGACGAGCACTTCGCCCTGGATGAGCAGCTTCTCCATGTCGCCGGAGAAGTCCGTCTGCTTGAAGGGCTTCAGCTCGGCGATCTTCTTGTAGGCGGTGTCGATGTCCTTGTCGGTGCCCGTCCAGATCTTCGACGTGAGACAGACGAACATCTGCCCCGCGGAGTTGACGATGTTGTAGATGCCAATCTTTCCCTTGTACTCGGGGACGGTCCAGAGATCCTTCCACGACTTGGGCGGCGTCTTGATCTTGTCGGTCCGGTAGGAGAGCCCGATCGGCCCCACCAGGGCGAGCACGCCGGTGTCGTCCTTGATGCGGAGGTTGGGCGCGACGTCCTTCAGGTTGGGCACCGCGGTCAGCTTGGTGTAGTAGCCGTCGGCGCGAAGGGGCGCGGCCCACACTTCGTTGGTGATGACGATGTCGTACGGCGGGTTGTCCTTGCCGGCCGCCTTGAGCTTCGCCACCCAGTCCTTGGAGAGCCCGATGCCCAGCTCGA
>Ga0184637_10001790_pt1 | contig 14197 bp, 9 predicted proteins | sample PLM3_127_b2_FD_133143 | JGI IMG/M metagenome (GOLD analysis project Ga0184637, IMG submission 133143) | Groundwater sediment microbial communities from an aquifer in East River, Colorado, USA - PLM3_127_b2 | ecosystem: Environmental > Terrestrial > Soil > Riparian zone | place: USA: East River...
ATGGCTCGTCGTCGGAAGCTCGGCGGGCCGGGAGCGACCGGAGACACTCGGGCCCGGCGCGCTTGGATCGGTCGACACCGGGTCGTCGGGTCGCTGTGCGGGGCGGCGGCCGCGGCGCCGGCGTGGGCCGTGGTCGTCACCGGCCGCCAGCTTCTGCCGGAGGAAGGCGGCCTGCGCATGCCGCCCGTGGGACTCGGCCAGCGCGACCGCCGCCGGAAGATCGCCTGTCCGCTGCGCGTCGATGATGCGCAGGTCGATCGCCAGCTCGGGCTCACCGCCCTCCTCGAAGGCGCTGGCCGCGCCGGCATAGTCGCCCCGTCTCAGCGAGAGCCGCGCGCGGCACAGGGCGGCTCGCCTGTCCTCCCCGAGCGAGGTCCAGAGCACCAGCGCCTCCTCCCACCGCCGTTTCTTGTCGAGCCGCTCGGCATCGCAGCGCATTGCCGCCCTGGTGTCTCCCACCACGGCCCAGGCTCGGCCCGCACCCTCGAACAGGCCGTGCTCCTCGAGGAGCGCCGCCGCCACGGCGAGCTGGCTGTCCCGCTCGAGGCCCTGGACCCTGCAGCGCAGCGCCTGATGGGGATCCCCCAGGTCGGTCCAGAGCGACTCCGCCTCCTCGAGGCGACCGGCGGCTTCCGCGGCCGAGACCCGGCACGCCAGCGCGCGCGTCCCCGCATTGCGCTCGGGCGCCATCTGCCCGGGTCGCCGCTGACGAGCCCGTGTCGCGGCGTGGAGCCGGGCGGGCCGGCCGCCCGCGGTCCAGCGCCGCGTCGCTCCCGCGGGGAGGACGAGCGGCGCCGCCTTCGACGGAGGCTGACCTGCCTCCTGGGCGCGGGCCCATGCCTGAGCGGCCGCCTCGAGCTCGCCGAGCGCCTCCAGCGCCTCGGCCGCGCGGGCCGCCCGGCCCGCGGCCAGGTCCGCGCGCGCCTCGCACAGCGCGGCGTCGCGGGGCCGGCCGGCCCGCCGCCAGGCGCGTGCCGCGGCCCCCGCCTCACCGATCTCCTCCCACAGGCGCGCGGCGTCCGCCCAGCGCTCCTCCGCCTCGAAGGCCGCGGCGGCGGCAAGGGCCGCGCGTCTGTCGTCCCCGAGATCGCGCCAGGCCCGAGCGGCCTCGCCCCAGCGGCCGCTGGCCTCGTGTCCGAGCGCCTCTGCGCGGCGCGCGTCCGCCGGGTGCCCGCCCCGCTGCCACGCGGAGGCCGCGCGCTCCCAGGCGTCCAGCTCCTCCCAGCGCCGGGCGGCCTCGGGCCAGCGCCCCTGCACCTCGTCCGCCTCACCCAGGCAGCGGAGCTGGCGGCTCCGCTGGCCAACGTTCCCCCAGCACCGGGCCGCGTCGGCCCAGGCGCCGAGCGCCTCCCACGCGAGCCCCGCCACCGCCCAGTCACGGGCACCCTCGGCAGCGCGCGCCCGGCAGCGCTGTGTGGCGGTCTCGTCCCCGAGCCTCTGCCAGAGCGCGGCGGCATCCGACCATGCCTCGGCTTCCTCGAAGCAACGCGCGGCCCTGGCGGGCTCGTCGAGCTCGAGCCAGAGGCGACCTGCCGCCAGGCCGTCGCCGGCCCGCTGATGATGGAGCGCCAGACACTCGGTCTCGCGCCGCGCCTCGCCCGCTCGGCGGAAGCACTCGGCGGCCTGACGTGGCCGACCTCGCTCCAGGAAGTACTCGGCCTCCTTGAGCCACTCGGCCGGGCGGGCCGCGTGTACGAAGAGCCGCTCCAGCGACCGGGCCGGCTCGACTTCGAGGCGCGTGGCAAACCGCGCGCTTGTCCACAGGGCCGGCGCGCCGGCCGGCTCGTACACGGCCAGATGCCGGCGCGCGCGCGTCACGGCGACGTAGAGGTGGTGGAGCGCCCGCCGGCAGGCGGGATCCTCTCTGAGGTCGAGGCCGGGATCGAGCAGCCGACCCCACGGACCCGGATCGGCGGCCACCAGACCCCAGAGCACGACCACGTCGAACTCGAGTCCCTTGGCGTCGGGCACGGTGAAGATCCGCGTGGTGTCGAGGCGCGACTGAAGCCCCGCCGCCGCGTCGGCTGAGCCCACCAGCACGGCGCATCGCGGCCCGAAGCCGGCGACGACGGCGGCCAGCTCCTCCTCGCTGCCGTCCACGCGGACCGGGATGGCCCCGGCCACCGCCGCCTCCTCCGTCTCGTCCCCGTCGCTGCGGCCCGTCCGCTCGCGCTTGAGGGCCAGGATCTCGCCCGCCAGCTCGACCACGCCGCGCACGCTCCGGAAGTTGCGCGTCAGGCTCGTCAGCGCCGGCGCCGGACGACCGAAGGCCCGCAGGCGCTCGCGGATGGCCGTGCGCACCTCAGCCCAGCGAAAGCCGCTCGGGTTGATCACCTGCTGCGGATCACCCGCGAGGAAGAGGCCTTCCAGACGCTCGCCCCGGTGCAGGCGCAGCAGCAGCTCCACCTGGATCTCTGCCAGGTCCTGCGCCTCATCACAGACGACCTGGTCCCAGACGGACGGCCTCGCCCGGTGGGCTGCCAACGCTCGCCGGCAGAGGTCGATCTCGTCCACCCGCCCCGCGGCGCGCAGGCGGTCCTGCCAGCGACGCGCCACCTCGTGTAGCCGGGGCCGCTCGCTCGCGAAGAGGGGCGCCCGCTTCCGGCCGAGCGCCTCGTACTCGTCGCGGCGCAGCAGCTCGCGTCCCGCGTCCAGGCACGCACCCTTGACGATGCTCCGGATCTCCTCCCAGGCCAGGGCGGCATCCCCGCGCCGGAACCCGTCGCCGTACCAGCGGGCGAATTCCGGGTAGTCGACCACGCGGCCCGCCCCCTCGCCCGCGGGGCCGAGCAGCCGACGATACAGCTCCTCTACCGTGAGGAAGTCCGGAGCGGGGCCGGGCTCTCCGCCGCGCGTGGCGCGCAGGGCATCGAAGAGCCGCCGCGCGTGGTCGCGCAGCCAGGAGCTGTATGTGAGGTAGAGGACACGGGCCGGGCCTGCGCCGTCAGCGGCCAGGCGGTGCACTGCCACCGTCGTCTTGCCGCTGCCCGCGCTGCCCGACAGCAGGAGCGGCCCCGGCACCCGCACCACGCCGTATTGCTCGGAGGTCAGCTTCAGCTCCAGCTCGTCGCTGCCGCCGTCCATCAGCCCCTGCCACTCCCCGTCTTCCACCAGCAGGCGCTCGGGTAGGAGATACCAGCGCACGCCGCCGGTGATCTCCTCGCGGTCCGGCAGCCGGAGGTCCTCGGGCGCCAGCATCAGCTCCAGCACGCCCGCCTGAGCGCCCGGACTCGCGGCCGGCACCTCGTCGAAGGTGGCGCCGGGATGAGGCGGCGGCCCGTCGGTCGTCTCGGACTCCAGCTCGTCGTAGTCGAGGAACTCGGCCTCGGGGGCCCGGTTGACACGGGCCGCCGCGGCCGAGACGCGGTCGTGCGCCACGAGGTCCCACACCTGGAGGTACGTGGTGAGCCCACTGCCGTCGGGCGCCGCCGAGCGGGCCAGGGTGAACAGGACGCGGTCACCGTCGTCGTGGCGCGCCTCGAACACGGGCTTGGCCACGCCGCGCAGCTTCTTGACACGGGTCCCGCCGCCCCAGCGGCCGGTGGCCAGCCGCTCGGCAAGGCGACGAAAGCGGGAGCGCCGCTCCGCGGGCTGCCGGCGGAGCGCCGAGTAGAACGCCGAGTGCAGCAGGACGGGAAGGCGGCCAGTCACGGTTCCGTTACTCGGACCCTAAGCCCGCTGACCGGACGGCGTCAACTATCCATTCCGCAACGCGGTGCACCCCATTCTCTACCTGGAATCGAACAGAGACAGATCGACCGCGTCGCCCATCGTGTTGTAGCCGAGATCGCTCGGGTGGAGATGGTCGCCGCAGTCGTAGATCGGCAGCATCCGGGTCGGGTGGTCCGGATCGCGCAACGCCTTGTCGAAGTCGACGACCGCATCGAAGGCGCCGCTGTCGCGGATCCAGGCGTTGACCGCCTGGCGCTTGGATTCACGCTCCGGGGTCCACGCGCCGGGGAGAAAGGTCTCGTTCTCGAACGGTGTCAAGGTGGCGCCCAAGATCTTGATGCCGCGCGTCTGGGCGCGCACGGCAAGCTGCTTCAGGCCGGCGATCATCTCCTCGGCACTGACCTCCTCCTCGGGCTTGGCCCAGCGGTTGCGGAGATCGTTGGTGCCGAGCATCACGATCGCGTGGGTGACGCCGGGCTGGACCAGCACGTCGCGGTCGAAGCGGCGCAGTCCGCTGTCGCCACGGATGTCATGCAGGATCCGGTTGCCGCCGAGCCCCTGGTTCATGACTCCCATCGGCGGGCCACCGGAGCGGGCCAGCAGGCGGCGCGAAAGCTGATCGGGCCACCGGCAGAAGGCATCAATCGTCGAGATATTGGCGTCGGTCAGCGAGTCGCCGAGCGCGACGATCCCGCCGGTTTCTCGCGAGGCCAGCACGTCGACACCACAGACGAAATACCAGTCGTCGGTGAGCTTGCCGACCGGCATCGCGACCACGGAGGCAAAGTCGCCCGGGGGTGAGACGTAGTTCGTCTGACGCGAATAGCGCCCGGTGATCCCGAAACTCGCCGGTAGGTCGCCCGGCAGATAGACGCTGATCGCGAGGTCGCAGAGCGGCGGCAGTGGAAACGACACCGGATCGCTGACCAGGAACGCCCCGGCGGCGATCGTCGCCCCCTCGGCGCCGCCAAAGGTCAGCTTGCGGTCGGAGCCCGAGACGATGCGGGGGCCGGTGTCGCGCCGCCCGATCCGCGCCGCGCCGACGACCAGCTTGCGGCTGCCATAGGCGTTGGAAAGGCGCACCCGCAGGGTGTCACCGCCGATGCTGGCGCGGATGTTCATCCGCACGGTGTGGTTGCTGAACGCGGCGCCCTCGGCCGGCGCGGGTGCGGTGGTCCAGGTGCCGACCCAATGCAGACTACTTGGCATCGCGACCTCCCCAGCAGGTCTGGGTGGGACTCTCCCGCTACGCGAGTGAGCCCACGACCAGCCGCTCGTGCAGGGCCGAGAGCATCTCGTCGATCGCCGCGCAGCCCCAGAGGCGCATGAACGGCAGCTCGATCTGGAACGCGCGCCATTCGCGCATGAAGCGCGCCCACGCCTCGTCCTTGGTCTCGCCCGGCTTCGGGACGCGCATCGCGTCGGTGATACGCCGCCGGTGGCAGATCGCGGGAATCTCCGTGTAGCGGTAGAGACACTCGAGGTCCTGCGTGTAGAAGACCACGACGGGCACCGACTGGAACGTCTGCCCGTTCTTCTCGTTCAGGAACTCGTTCACGATGTCGGCGTTCGGCGACTCGTCCGGATTCGCCCGGGGATCGCGCCCCAGCTTCTTGCCGTCCCGCGTGAAGATCCGCAGCTCCAATCCGCCGGCGGCCGCGAGATGCGCCACCATCGGCACGTCGCGCCGGCAATCCGACGACCACTCCTCGGAGATCGCCAGCACCTTCCGCGGCCCGTTCGGCTGGGCCGCGAGCCAGCGGATCGCGTCGATCTGCTCGTCGCTGAGACGGAGGCGCGCGTGGTACTGGCGGAGAATGTCGCTGAAGTCCATCCGCTGCGGGCCGAGCCACCAGCCCGATTCGCGCTCGAGGTTCTCGGGCGTGCCGATGTACTCGAGGTACTGCTCGAACGTCATCCCCATCGCGAAGCGTTCGGGCGTCATGCCGATACCGGCCGTGGTTAGTGTCCCGTCCCCGAGGTCAGGGCAAGGACATCCCTCTCCCCTCCGGGGAGAGGGCAGGGTGAGGGGCGCGCGAGTGATCGACCCTCACCCCAACCCTCTCCCTGTCCAGGGAGAGGGGGAAGTTGTCGGAACTTCGGGGACGGAACACTAGGACCGCAGCACCTGGCCGGCGGTCGCCCCGGTCAGCTTCCCGTCCGCCCAGGTCACCGCACCGTTGACCAGGGTGTACTCGACACCGCGCGACGGCATCACCATGCGCTTGGCGCCCCCGGGGAGGTCGAACCGCCGCTCACCGCGATTCGTCGAGCCGACCTTGGCCGGGTCGAAGATCGCCACGTCCGCGGCAAGACCGGGCTGGAGCCGCCCGCGGTGCTTGACGCCGAAGCAATCGGCCGGGTCCGAGGTCAGCCGCCGCACGCCTTCCTCCAGCGTCAGCACGCCTCGCTCGCGCACCCAGGTGCCGAGCAGGTAGGTGGGGTAGCCCGCGTCGCAGAGCATGTCCACGTGGGCGCCGCCGTCGCCCAGCGCCACCAGCACGCTCGGGTTGCTCAGGATCTCCGCCATCCGGTCCACGCGCGTGTTGAACGACGCCATGGTGAACTCGATGTCCAGATCGTCGGCGAGGGCCAGATCGAGGAACGCGTCGACGCCGTCCTTGCCCTGCTCCCGGGCGATGTCGGCGATGGAGCGGCCCTCGAGCGCCTTGAGGGCCGGGGACTGCGCCTCGTGCACGGTGATGCGCGCCCAGTTGCCGAACGCCATGGGCCGCTTCAGCTCCTCACGGAACTGGTTGCGGAAGGCGGGGTCGGCGTAGACCGCCGCCTGGGCCGGCTTCGACTTGTCGACGAACACCCGGTTCCAGCTCGGGAAGGCCGCGAAGGAAAACGGGTTGCGCATGTTGATGTCGCGCGTCAGCGGCAGGGGGGAGGTCTGCGGCCGTGCGCCGCGCGCGATCAATGGCGCGGCCTTCCGCAAGGTATCGCGCACCGCTTCCGGGATGTCGTCGCGGTCGAACAGGGCCAGGAACGTGACGGGCTGGCCGCTCTCGCGCAGCAGGAAGTCGAGCAGCGCGTACTCCTCGTCGTCCATGACCGCGACCTTGCGGGTGAGGGCAATCTCGATCGAGCCCTTGCGCCGCTCCTTGAGCGCGTTGGCATAGGCGCGGAGCTCGTCGTGGCTGGCGTTGCGGCAGGCCAGCGGCCGCCCCTGGAAGCCGACATGCTGGTTGAGGATGGTCGTCGAGAAGCCGAAGGCGCCGGCGTCCAGGGCCTCCCCGAGCAGCGCCTTGATCTTGGCCGTCTCGTCGGGCGTGGCGGCGCGCTCCATCGACGCCTCGCCCATCACGTAGTGGCGGAAGGGCGTCAGGGGCGCCAGGAAGCCGAGATTGAGCGACGGGTGTCGCCGGGCCGCGGCGGCGAGGAAGTCGGGGAAGGTCTCCCAGTCCCAGGTGATGCCCTTGTCGAGCACGTCGAACGGAATGGCCTCGACGTTGACGAGGTCACGCATGGCGATCTCGCGCGCCTCGGGCTTGCAGGGCGCGATGCCGACGCCGCAGTTGCCCATCACCACGCTCGTGACGCCGTGCCATGACGACGGGGTGACGGCGCCGTCCCAGCAGATCTGGGCGTCGTAGTGGGTGTGGGGGTCGATGAAGCCGGGCGCCACGACGAGGTCGGCCGCGTCGATGACCGTGGCCGCGCCGTCCTTCACGGTGCCGATCTCGGCGAGCTTGCCGCCGGCGATCGCCACATCGGCGCGTCGCGCGGGCGCGCCCGTGCCGTCCACCACCAGGCCATTCTTGATCACCACGTCGTAGGTCATGGATTCCTCCTGATCGGTCTGGGCAGCGGGAACGGATGGTGCGTCAGCACGCGCCGGCCCGCCGCCGCTCGGCGTCCTGAATCGCCTGCCACACGCGCTCGGCGGTGGCCGGCATCTCGATGTGCTCCACGCCCAGGTCGGCCAGCGCGTCGATGATGGCGTTCACCACGGCGCCGAGGGCCGGCGTCGTCCCGCCCTCGCCGCCGCCGCGCAAACCGAGCGGATGCGAGGTCGAGGGCACCTCGCTGATCTCGGTGGTGAACGCCGGCAGCATATCCGCGCGCGGCAGCGCGTACTCCATCAGGGTCGACGACAGGAGCTGGCCGGTCTCGGCGTCGTACGCACAGGATTCCCAGAGCGCCTGGCCCACGCCCTGCGCGATGCCGCCGTGCGTCTGGCCGTGGAGGATCATCGGGTTGACGGCGCGGCCGCAGTCGTCCACGGTGGTGTAGCGCACGACCTCCACCGCGCCCGTCTCGGGATCGACCTCGACCTCGCACACTGCTGCGCCGTAGGGGAAGGACGGCAGGGGCATCGTCTCGTCGCTCGTCCCGTCCAGGGGACCCCGGCAGGCCTCGGGCGCGTCGCGCCTCAGCGCGGCGGCGGCCGCCTCGAACAGGTCCACCGAGCGGTCGGTACCCTTCACGCCGAACCGGCGCCCGCTGAACTCGACATCGGCCGGCGCCGCCTCGAGCAGCCAGGCGGCGATCCGCGTGCCCTTCTCCACGATCTGATCCGACGCCTTCGCCATCACCACGGCGGCGAGCCGGAGGGCGCGCGCGGAGTGCGCGCCGCCCGCGACGACGGTGACATCCGTGTCGCCGGTCACGAGGTTCACCTGCGACAGCTCCACCCCGAGCCATTCCACGACGAGCTGGGCGAAGCTCGTCTCGTGCCCCTGGCCCGATGAAAGCGTGCCGACGACGACGTCGATCCGTCCGTCGGGTCGCACGGTGATGTCGGCGCGCTCGCGCGGGGCGCCGGTGTTGAGCTCGATGTAGCTCGCGACGCCGATCCCGCGGCGGCGGCCGCGACGGCGCGCCTCGGCGCGGCGCGTCTCGAAGCCCGACCAGTCGGCGAGCGCCGCCACTCGGTCCAGCGCGGCCCGGTAGTCGCCGCTGTCGTAGACGGTGCCGACGGCGTTCCGGTACGGCATGGCGCTCGCCGGCACGAGGTTCCTCCGCCGCAGCTCGAGGCGATCGAAGCCGTGGCGATGCGCGGCCAGGTCGATGAGCCGCTCCATGACGAACATGATCTCCGGGCGTCCGGCGCTCCGGTACGGCGTGGTCGGCGACGTGTTCGTGACGACGGCGCGGCCGCGGATCGACACGGCGGGCATGCGGTACACCGTGCCCGTGAGCGCCATGCCCTTGTTGAGCGGATGAAAGGAGACAGCGTGGGCGCCGAGGTTGCTCGTGTTGGCGCCGCGGAACGCGAGGAAGTTGCCCTCGGCGTCCAGCGCCAGCTCCGCCTGCACCGCCAGGTCACGGCCCTGGTAGTCGGCGAGGAACGCCTCGCGCCGCTCGGCCGTCCACTTCACGGGGCGGCCGAGGCGCCGGGCCGCCCAGGCGACCAGCGCGAACTCCGGATAGCAGCTGTTGCGGGTGCCGAAGTTGCCGCCCACGTCGCCGGCCATCACCCGCACCGCGCTCTCCGGAACGCCGAGGGCGCCGGCCACGCCGGTGCGCGTCCGTCCGAGGCCACCCGCGCCGGCATGGACGGTGTAGCGGCCGCTCGCCACGTCCCAGGCGCCCACCGCCGCGCGCGGCTCCATCGGCACGCCGGTGACGCGCTGGACCCACGTCTCGAGCCGGACGACGTGGGCGGCGCGGGCAAACGCGGCGTCCGCGGCCCCGCGATCCCCGGCCGCGACGTCGACGCACACGTTCGAGCCGGTGCCGTCGTAGAGGATGGGCGCCTCGGGGCGTCCGGCGGCCAGGCTGTCCGTCACCGCGGGCAGCGGCGTCCAGTCCACGTCGACTCGCTCGGCGCCGTCGCGCGCCGCTGCCGGCGTCTCGGCGATGACCATGGCCACCACCTCGCCCGCGAAGCGCACGCGGTCGGCGGGAATGGGCGGATGCGGGGCGATGAAGGACACGTCGCGGTCCCGGATGATCTCTTCGTGAGGATTGCCCGGCATCGGGCTATGCGTCACCGGCTTCACCCCGTCGTCGGCGGCCTCCCGGCCCGTGAGGACGGCGATCACGCCGGGGGCGGCGATCGCGGCGGCGGTGTCGATGCGTCCGATGCGCGCGTGGGCGTGCGGGGAGCGCACGAAGCACGCATGGGCCTGGCCGGGCAGGTTGACGTCGTCGCTGTACGAGCCTCCGCCCGCGAGCAGGCGCGCATCCTCCTTGCGGAGGACGGGCTTGCCGAATCCTTCGCGGGCGGAGCGGGTCCGGAACTGAAGGAACGACACGTCGCCGCCGGGCACGTTATAGCGCTCGATCAGACGGTGACGGGCTGGAACTCCAGCGTGTTGCCGTCGGGGTCGTTGCACAGCAGCTGGACGCGCCCGCCCGGCTGCGTGTTCTCGGCGTACTCGATGCCCTCGCGCTCGAGCGTGGCCTTCATCGCCTGGTAGTCGGCCACCTCGAAGCAGGTGTGGCGGACGAGCGGGCTGATCGCCGCCCCCGGCCCCGGCGGCACCTGTTCGGACTGGATGATGTGGATCTGCGGGAAGATGCCCGGGGTCCCGAGCCAGTAGCCACCGCTCCTGAACGCCGGGCGGGGCAGGACCTGGAACCCGAGCACGCGGCAGTAGAAGTCCTTCGCCCGCTCGGCGTCGGCGGTCACCAGGCCCTCGTGCTGCACGCGGACCACGTGGGTGCCCGTCACCGGCCGAACCCGCTGCTGCTCCGTCGTCTCTGTCGCCATGAGAGGCCTCCTCTGCGCGCCGCCTGCCGCGCGTCCGCAATTGTACGCGAGAGAAGCCTCGCTCGTCTCGCGCACCTCCGAGAGCTGCTGGCCGCAAGGCCTTCGTGATTCGCTCTTGGCCGACCTGCCCGGCGAGAGGCTGGTCGGGCCGCCGAGTGTGCCCATGTCCGCCGGCGCCCTGGCGTTCCGGGCCAACCTGGCGCTCATGCGGGCACTCGTCTCGCCTGCGATTGCCTCGGCTGCGGTTGACGAGTCATCACCCTGGCCGTAGTGTCCATGTATCCATCATTGGACGCTGACAGGAGTCGCGATGGGGGATACGGTGCCCAGGGAAGACCGTGAGATGGCACCCCGCACGGAGCCGATCATCAGGCGTCGCCGCTTCACCGTCGAGGAGTATCGCCGCATGGGGACCGCGCGGATCCTGGACGAGGCCGAGCGCGTCGAGCTCATAAACGGCGAGATGGTCCAGATGGCGCCCATCAGGCCAGACCACGCCAGCGTCGTCGCGCGGATCGCGAAGCTCCTGGAGTCGGCGCTCCGCGAGCAGGTCATCGTCTGGAGCCAGAACCCGGTGAGCCTGAGGCACGAGGCGTCCGAGCCCCGGCCCGATCTCGTACTCCTGCGGCCGAAGCCGGACTTCTATCGCTCGGGCCACCCGGAGCCTCCCGACATCCTCTTGCTCCTCGAGGTCATGGACACCTCAGCCGCCTACGACCGCCAGGTCAAGCTGCCGCTCTACGCGCGCGCGGGCATCGCCGAGGTCTGGCTGGTCGACGTGAACGTCAATACCGTCGAGGTCCACCGGGATCCGACGCCGACCGGCTATCGTGACCGGCGCATGTTCGCCCGTGACGATATCGTCGTCCCGCTCGCCTTCCCCGAGGTCACGCTCCACGGCCGTGACCTCACCGGTTGACGCCGTCTTGCCGGAACGTCAGCTCACCCCCGCACGCAACAGGCGCTCGTAGAGCTCCCAATTCGTCATCGCCGGCACCGGACAAGAGATCCGGTGCGCCTCCGCGAGTGCCCACGACACGATGCGCATGAGCCTCTCTCTCGCGTCGGTCCAACGCGAGCCTTCCTGTCACGCCGGCGCCGATGCCTCTCCGTGCCGGCTCGATCGTGATCGGCTCGGCGCGCGCAACCATGGGCACCTCGCGCGAGAGACCCGCGGTGGCGCAACAAGAGATTCGATGCGTGCAGACGATGGACCGGGGCTCGGCGTTCCTGCCGTGTATCCATCTTTGGGCATTGGCGAGGTTCCCGCTCGACCGTATCGTTCGGTGGCAGCGCCATGCCCACGAAACGTCCGAAGCCTTCGCCGCGCGCCACGCTGGTGTGGTCGACATGAAGCTTCGATTCGACCGGGGCACCATCCTCCTCACCGAGCCGCCCGATGACGTGAACCTTGTCGAGGCCCCCGGCGTCCTGTGGGACCCGCGCGTGAGCGCGCATCGCGCACCAGCCAGCCGCTACCCTGCCCTTCGCAGCTGGCTCCGGGAGGCCCGCGTGGAGTTCGAGGACCTCGCGGCCCTGCCTCGGCTGAGCCCGGATGCGTGGTCGCCGGTTACCCTCCGGCCTTACCAGGAGGCTGCCCTCTCGGCCTGGGAACTGGCGCAACACCGAGGCGTCGTTGCCCTCCCGACGGGCAGCGGCAAGACTCGGCTGGCCATCGCCGCGATCCGCCGAACCGGGTTGAGCGCGCTCTGCCTGGTGCCGACGCGCGTCCTGCTGGATCAATGGTCGCGCGAGATCACCACGGTCTACGGGGGCGCCATTGGGCGCTACGGGGACGGGGCGCGCCAGCTGGCTCCCCTGACCGTCGCCACGTTCGAGAGCGCCTATCGGCACATGGCTCGCCTCGGTGACCGATTCGATCTCCTCATCGTCGACGAGGTCCATCACTTCGGCTCAGGCCTTCGCGACGAGGCCCTGGAGATGATGGTCACGCACGCTCGATTGGGGCTCACGGCGACGCCTCCCCGCGCGGCCGCCGTCGTGAACCGTCTCGCGGAGCTGGTGGGCCCGATCGTCTTCGAGCTTGCCGTCGGCGACCTCGCCGGAGGGTTCCTCGCGAGCTTCGACGCCATCACGCTCCACCTGGAGCTGTCGCCCGAGGAACGCTCCGCCTACTCGGCCTTGCACGCGCTGTTCACGCACGTCCACGCGGAGTTCCGGCGGCTGGCGCCGGACGCGAGCTGGGCGGACTGGAGCCGGCACGCCGCCCGCAGCGCCGAGGGCCGCCGGGCCCTGATCGCCTGGCGCCAGATGCGAGGGCTCCTGGCGTTCACGCACGCCAAGCGTCGGGCCCTGCGATCGCTGCTGGAACGGCACCGATCCTCGCGGACCCTGGTGTTCACCGCCGACAACGACACCGCCTACGCGATCGCGCGCGAGCACCTCGTCATGCCCCTCACCTGCGACATCGGCCGCCAGGAGCGCGACGACGCGCTCGAGCGGTTCCGCCGGGGTCAGATCCGGACACTGGTCTCGGCGCGCGTCCTCAACGAGGGTCTCGACGTCCCTGACGCGGACGTGGCCGTCGTGGTCGGCGGCGCACTGGGGGAACGCGAGCACGTGCAGCGTGTGGGCCGATTGCTGCGACCGGGTGAGGGAAAGCGCGCCCTCGTGTACGAGCTGGTCACGCGTAACACCATCGAGGTCGGCCAGGCGCGTCGGAGGCGCCAGGGCCTTGTTGCCCGATCGTCTGCTCAGCTATAGCGTGGCGGGGGCCTTCGTCGTCCCCCACTTCCTCGGAGAGCACGACCACCCCTGGCTCCGGGCGCTCCTCGACGAGCATGGGCGGTTCGTCGGGCGCCCCCAGCGGGAGCTGGATGCCCGGCTGCGCGAGCCAATGCCGTGCGAGAGCCCGCCGATGAAGCTCAGGCTGGCCGTGCAGGTCCTCACACGGCTCCAGCGGGGCCATCGCACTCGCGCGGCGGTGCCACCCAGACGAGCCCGGGCGTTGCTCTTCGAGGAGGCGGCCCGGGCCCCGGCCCCTCCCTCCGACGTCATATCAAGGGTGGCCGCCACGCTGGCGGTGACGCCGCAGGACCTTCGCGATTCGCTCTTCGCTGACCTGCCCGGCGAGAGGCTGGTCGGGCCGCCGAGTGCGCCCATGTCCGCCGGCGCCCTGGCGCTCCGGACGAACCTGACGCTGGTGCAGGCGCTTCTCCTGCATGCGATCGCGGTCAGGATCGACGTCGACGGGGGCGCCCGGGTCCTTGTCCGTCACGCGAAGCTGCGGGGGCTGATCTGTACCGTGACGGCACGGTCCGGCAGCCGCGGTGCCGTGCTGGAGATCTCCGGGCCATTCGCGCTGTTCCGGAAGACCCAGCTCTATGGTCGCGCGCTCGGCGAGCTCGTCCCCCTGCTCGCGTGGTGTCCTCACTTCGGACTTCATGCCGAGTGCGCCCTGCACGGCCGGCGGCTCACCCTCGATCTCCGGCCGGGCGATCCCATCTTCCCGGCGGCCGAGCCACGGCAGTACGACAGTGCCGTCGAGGAGCGTTTCGCCCGGGACTTTCGGAAGCTCGCGCCGGAGTGGGATGTGGTGCGCGAGCCGGAGCCGATCCTTGCCGAGGGCACGCTCGCCTTCCCAGACTTCGCCCTCCAGCGCCGCTCCGATCCCACGCGACGGTGGCTGCTGGAGATCGTGGGCTTCTGGACGCCTGACTACTTGGCACGAAAGCTCGCGCTCTATCGAAGCGCCCGGTTGTCCAACCTGATCCTGTGCATCGACGAGGATCGCAACTGTGCCGATGCTGAGCTTCCTCCGGGCGCGCGCGTCGTCCGGTTCCGGCGGCGAGTCGATCCCGCGGACGTCCTACGCGTGGTCAACGCATGACGGCTACCGCG
>Ga0184637_10001792_pt1 | contig 14187 bp, 16 predicted proteins | sample PLM3_127_b2_FD_133143 | JGI IMG/M metagenome (GOLD analysis project Ga0184637, IMG submission 133143) | Groundwater sediment microbial communities from an aquifer in East River, Colorado, USA - PLM3_127_b2 | ecosystem: Environmental > Terrestrial > Soil > Riparian zone | place: USA: East River...
TACTGGAACCGTCCGCGTGAAATGGATGCTCTCGAGAGTCAACCCTCTCTGACGAAGCGCCTCGACCTGCCGCTCTCGGCCGATGAACGTGACCGGCGCTCCGGCGAGGGCGAGCATTCCGCCGAAATAGCAACCGACGGCGCCCGCACCGACGACCGCGATCCGCGGCCAATCGTTGTCCGCCACGTTACGAAAGATGCTTCTTGAAAAATTTCTGCACGCGGTTCCACGCGTCGGCCGCGGCGGCGACGTCGTGGACCTCTTTTCGGGTGTCGTTGAAAAAGCCGTGGTCGCAGCCGGGGTAAATGGTGAAGTCGGTCGCGACTCCAACCTGCTTCAGGTCCGCCTCGAGCTTTTTCACGACTGCGGCGGGAACGTAGGCGTCCTTCTCCGCGAACAGACCCAGAACGGGCGCCTTGATGTTGGCGTAGTCGGGCTTGACGTTCGGATGGAGTCCGTAGAAATCAACGCACGCGCCGATCGCCTCGTTCTTGCTTGCGGCGAAGAGCGCGAGCTGCCCGCCCATGCAAAACCCGACGATCCCGAGCTTCTTCCCGCTCGACTGGGAGAAAAGATACGTCGAGGCACCCCGAAGATCCTTTTCCGTCTCCTCGATTTTGAGAGCCATCATGAGCTTTCCCGCCTCGTCGGGAGACTTGGTAGCTTCACCATGGTAGAGGTCGGGGGCGAGAGCTACATAGCCCGCAGCGGCGATGCGGTCGGCGATGTTCTTGATGTTCTCTACGAGACCCCACCACTCCTGAATCACGAGTACTCCGGGGCCGGATCCGCTCTCCGGCTTCGACAGATAACCTGGCACCTTCCGGCCGTTCGCCGGAAACTCGATGATGGCACCCTTGAGCTCGGCCATGACACCTCCTCCTCCAGGGACCGGATGGTACTTGACGCCGGGCGCCGCGTTCAAGACAATCAGGGTCTAGGAGCTCCGGAGAGGCGGCGAGGCGCCCCTCTCCGGGAACGAACCGTCGCCCGCGGCTCCTGATTCCAGCGATTGGCGACGGGAGTCACAGAGCCCGATCCTGCGGAGGGCGGGCGAGTACGGGTGACCAGCCGAGGCTAGCCGCGAACGCGTTGGGGCTTCGTTTGCTTGGTCGCCCTCACGGGCCGCGAGCTCATCGTATCGAGAAGTGTAACGATTCTGGAATGTTACTCAGCCGTGAAGAGATGACGTTCGACTTCGGTGAAGCTCGCTTCGACGCCGGAGGCGATCGCGATCTTCTGGTCTGGATCTTCAGCCAGTTCCTCTACGGAGAAGTGACGGGAATCCAGGTGGGTCACTGGCTCTATCGCGCACCTACCCTCGACGCCGCGAATTTCCTCGCCCGCCAAGCAGTGGAGGAGCTCTCGCACGTGGACCGCTTTCGGGACATCCTGCGCCATCTCGGCGGAGCCCCCGTCCCGGCTCACCGCGCCGTGCGCTTTCTCGCCTCGGGGATGATGGGAGACGATTGGGCCGAGCATGTTTGCTTGGAGATGGCGCTCGGCGAGGGCTACGTGCTCGAAGTGCTCTACGCACTCATCGACACCGTCGAGCACGAAGAGATTCGCGCCATCCTGCGGCGGGCGACGAAGCAGGAAGAGCGCCATGTCGCTTTCGGCGAGGCGGAGACGGTGAAAGCCCTCGCGGGGCGCCCGCGGCTTCGCGGCCGGCTTTTGGGGCTTGCGCTCTGGTCTCTCCTCGGAGTCTCGGCGCTCGCCCGGGCAGTCGAGAGCAAGCGCGAGGAGCATCCCGTGCTTCGGCGCCTCCCGGAATTCCTTCGCCACCTGCAGACCACGACGGAGCTGAGGCTCGAAAGGCTCGGGCTCCTGGAAGGCCCCGTTTCAAAGATCCCACTCGCGGCGCGATGGAGTAAGATGATGGCCTCCGCTGCGGAGCATGGGGTGCGGCGTATCTGGCCATCGAGACCACTGCTTTTGACCCGGACCTATCTCTCGGATGAGAGGCTCCGGCCCGAGCGAGCCGAGAGGGAACCTGGGCTCAAGTACAAATCAAGGTCGTCGTTCGCGTGACGCCCTTCAAACCTCCGATAGAGCCGGCGACGAGATGAGAGAACTCTCGAATCTCCACCACCTCGACGAGCGCCACGATGTCGTAGGGACCGGCGACGGAGTCGACGGAGTGGACCGTGGGCATTCTGCGGAGCGCGCGGGCAACGCCCTCGAGGCGGCCGGGAAGAGTTTGGATGAGCACATAAGCTCGAAGGCCCCGGGGCGACGGATCGCTCTTGGTTTCGTGTTCTCGCTTCATTCTGTTGTCCCTTGATGATACCTGATGATATTAGACTCGACTTTTCGCTACAGCCAGGAATCTGCTAAGATGCGAGGTGAGAGCCACGTACTGGGTTCTCGTCTCGACCTCTCCGGCAGGATTCTGGTTGCGGCGCAATCAACTGCCTCTTGATGCTGCAAGACTTCGATTCGCCGCAACGAGCCCTTGCTAGAACCTGCGGAGTTCGCCGCGAAAGCGGTGATTGTACCGACATACCTGTGAGTGCCATGAATACCATGAATGCCATGCCAGAAAGCGTCGCGACTTCTACACAAACCGCCGAGGGTGTGCTCGAGCTGGATCCCCAGGGAAACGGCCACCTTCGGCAGCTCAGCAACAACTTCCTTCCCTCGCCTCAGGACGTGCGCGTCCCCAACCGGTTGATACAGAAGTACTTCCTCAAGGAAGGTGTTTTCCTCCAGGGCCCGACCGGTATCGCCCGGAGGCGGAACAACCGGCGCGGCGGAGGAGGACCTCCCCACAAGGAAGTCCTCGAAATCGAGAGCATCAACGGCTTCAGGATCGAAGAGCTGCCTCCACCGCGGCACTATCAGGAGCTCGTGAGCGAGCACCCGTCGAAGCGTCTTCGTCTATCACAAGATCCCGAAGGACCCATCTCTCTCCGCGTCATCGATCTGATGACCCCCATCGGCCGAGGCCAGCGAGGCCTCATCGTGGCCGCCCCCAAGACGGGAAAAACCATCCTCCTCGAGGAGATTGGTTTCGCCATCTGCCAATTCTATCCGGAGATCCATCTCTTCGTTCTGCTGGTCGACGAGCGTCCCGAGGAAGTGACCCATATGAGGCGCGCGGTGAAGGGCCAGGTCATCGCCTCGACTTCCGATGGAACGAGCGCGAACCACCTCCGCATCGCGAGGCTGGTGCTCGAGCGAGCCCGGCGGTTGGTCGAGATGGGCGAGGACGTGGTCATCCTGCTCGACTCCATCACCCGTCTCGGACGCGCGGCCAACCGCGAGCAGAAGGGACGCGGCAAGACGATGTCCGGGGGCATCGACTCGCGCGCGCTCGAGTTCCCGAGACAGTTCTTCGGCGCCGCGAGGAACATCGAGGACGGGGGGAGCCTCACCATCCTCGGCACCGCCCTCGTCGACACCGGAAGTCAGATGGACGAGGTGATTTTCAACGAGTTCAAAGGCACCGGCAACATGGAGCTGGTTCTCGATCGGAAGCTCGCCGAGTCCCGAATCTTTCCCGCCATCGATATCTCGCGCTCGGGGACGAGAAAGGAGGAGCTCCTTCTCGACGACGAAGAGCTTCCCAAAATGCATCTCCTGCGGCGGGCTCTTGCCGGCCTGAAACCCACCGAGGCTATGGCGCTCCTCCTCGACAAGATGAAGAAGACGAAGAGCAATAAAGAGCTCCTCGATCCGATCAAGGTCAAATAGTCGCCGCGGCCTGGATGCGCTTCACATGCTCGGGAGCGACGCCTTCGTCGTCATGTTTGGCGTACAGGTAGATGTCCTGGACTTCTCGCGATAAGCGCTTCACCAGCTCCCCCGCTCTCGCGATCTCCTCTTCGCTATACGGAGGAGTCTTCCTCAGACGTACGTAGGCGAAGGGCGCGGTCACGGCCACCTCCGGAGCTTCGCCGATCTCGATGTCCGCCGCGGCGAGTGCCACGCCCGCGGCTCGGAGACGAAGGGCGGCCTCGGGATCGTTCCACGAGTCGTGGCGGAACTCCATGGCGTAGGAGTGGCCTTCCGGGAGCTCGCGAAGGAAGGCGTCGAGCCTCTGGAGGTCGAGCCGAAAAAACGGGGGCAATTGGAACAGCACGACCCCGAGGCGGGGACCGAGGGGCATCAGGGTATCCATGAAGTCCCGGACCGAGGAGCTCACGTTCTTGAGGCGGGACATGTGGGTCACGCTCTGGTGCATCTTGAACGAGAATCTAAAGCTCTCGGGGGTCGCGTCGGCCCACGACTGGATCAGCTCCGTCCGGGGAAATCTCCGAAAGGTGTGATTGATCTCGACGCTGGTGAGCTTGGAAGAGTAATAAGCGAGGAACTGACTCCCGGGGGTTTTCTCCGGATAGAAGCCGCCGACCCATTCCTTGAAGCTGTAGCCCGACGTGCCCGAGTAGATCACGGGGCCACGACCCAGCGGAAGCCGAAATCCGCGTAGTGGAGCCAGGGAGGAAGGCAGCTCCGCGCGGCGCAGGGCGTCACGACGCGCGCGTGTCGCCAGGAGCCTCCGCGGGCCGATCGGCGCTCGCTTCCCGAAGCGCAGGGATCGATCGCGGGAGAGACGGAGTAGTAGTCAGGGACGTAGGCGTCGAGGCACCACTCGTGAACGGTGTCCGCCATGTGAAAGAGGCCGTAGCCGTTCGGAGGCGTCGATCGGACTCGGTCCGGACGGGGAAGCGGGCCGCGAAGCGTTCGGTGTCCCCCGGAAGCCGGGTCGTCGCCCCAGGGGAATACCGCGCCCTCGATGCCACCGCGAGCGGCTTTCTCACGCTCCGCTTCGGTGGGAAGACGGATCGAGAGACCCGTTTCCCTGGAGAGCCAGGAGCAATACCGGAGTGCTTGATCGAAACTGACTCCGACCACTGGCTGATCGGGGGCGCAGAAATCGAGGTCCTCGAGGAAAGGCGGGGGCTCATCCCCGGTCGCGAGAAGGAACCGCCGATATTCGTCGTTGGTCACCGGCGTCACCGCCATCTCGAGCTCCGAGACCTGAACGCGATGGACCGGCTCTTCGTTGTCGCGGACGCCGGTGCGCCCCATGAGGAACTCGCCTGCAGGGACGAGAACGCGCTCGAGCGCTGACTCCCCTTCAGGCCCCTCAGGACTTGAAGAGGTTGTGGAAAGCGCTTCGAGCGTCTTCGGCGCTGTTCGCCCTCCGGCCCGTGGCGTCGAGTGCCCGGACTGGCTTGAAGATCGAGCAGTCATTCGCCGCCCACTTGTCGGCGATCCGGGCGGGGACAGATTCGCGGCACTCGAAGCGGGCGTTGGGATCGAAGTGCTTGCAGTGCCGGCAGGTGTGGAGCGGAGTCCCGCACTTCGAACAGGTGGTCTGAGGATCCACCTCCAGCTGACTCGCGGGCACTTGATGCCCGCATTTCGCGCAGCGGGTGACGACGATGGTTTCCCGATCGATGGCGTGGCGGAGCGACCGGATCTGCTCCCGGTTTCCGAGATCGGGCGGCTTTTCGTCGCGTTTCGCCTCTCGACGACGGTCCTCGGCGTACTCGTCGTCCCGATAGCCTTTCTGGCGATACTTCATAGAACACTAACCTCCTCGACCGGCGAAGTATTGGAGATCCACGCGATCGTGGAACCGAAGAGATAAGGGCGACGTTCAGGGGGGAGAGCCAGGTGCGCGACCCCAAGGCAAACACTAACGGTACCGAAGCTAGGCCTAACATAGCACGGTTTGTCAAGATTTCGCCAACCGCGAGTCTAGATAGACTCCAGGGCGCGGCTCAAGTCGGCAACAAGGTCTTCGGGCGACTCGACTCCGAGTGCGAGGCGCACGAGGCCATCGGCGATCCCCGCCCGGCGCCTCTCCTCCGGCGAGAGCATCGCGTGCGAGGTGAGGCAGGGGATCGAAAGAAGCGATTCCACCGAGCCGAGGCTCGGGGCGACGCGCACGAGCTCGAGCGCGTTCGCGAACCGCTTCGCTTCCTCGAGCCCGCCGGCGACCTCGAAGCTCAAGACACCGCCACCGCCTTTCATCTGCCGGCGCGCGAGCTCGTACTGCGGGTGCGATTCGAGCATCGGGTAGTGGACAGCACGGACCAGGTCGTGGCCCTGGAGAAAGCGGGCGACCTCGAGAGCGTTCTCGTTGTGCCGTTTTACCCGGAGCTCGAGGGTCTTCATGCCCCGGAGGAGGAGATAGGCAGCATGGGGATCGAGGATGCCGCCGAGGACACGGAGATGCGACTTCACGCGGGAGACGAGGCTGCTACTTCCGGCAAGAGCCCCCGCAAGGAGATCGGAGTGCCCTCCGAGATATTTTGTCGCGGAATGGAGGACCCCGTCGATCCCGAGCTCGTGAGGCCGGGTGTTGAAGGGCGAGGCGAACGTGGAATCGATGAAAGTTAGGACTCCTCGATTGCGCGCCACTCGCGCGACGCGCTCGATGTCGACGAGCTTCAACGTGGGGTTGGTGGGCGACTCGAGGTACAAGACCCGGGTGTTCTCACGAAGGGCTCGCTCGAGGCCGTCCGGGTCCATCGATTCGAACCAATCCACCGAGACGCCGTAGCCGGGGAGGATCTCGGTCGCGAACCGGTGCGCGCCTCCGTAGATCTCACGCTGGAAGACCGCGTGGTCTCCCGCCTTCAAATGCGCGAGGAGTGTCGTGGTGATGGCGGCCATGCCGGAGCCGAAGACCACGGCGGACTCCGCTCCCTCGAGATCGGCGACGACTCTCTCGGCGAGGCTCAGGGTCGGGTTCCCGTAGCGGGTATAGAAAGTGTCGGCCTTTCGCTCCTCGAGAGCGACCTGCTCGTCGATATCCTTCGACTCGAACGTGGAGGAGAGATGGATTGGAGGCACCACGGGCTGGTTCACTCGGGGTGTCGGGCTGCCTCCATGGACGGCGCGAGTCGCCGGGGTCGTTTCTCGTTTCATGATTTGGCTTTCTTCGGCTGGCAGCGCGGACAATAGTAGCTGGAGCGTCCTCCCTGCACGAACCTCAAGATGGGGCTTCGGCAGCGAGGACAGGGCTCGCCGCTCTTCCCATAAACCCTGAAGTCGTTCTCGGATCCTTCGTGGAGGTAAGCGGGGCTCTCCGAGCGTGAGCGCGCGATTTCGCTCGCGAGCGTTCGCCGGATCGATCGGACGAGGCGCGCGACCTCCTTGTCGTCGAGCGAGCGCGCCTCCCGACCCGGGTGGATCCGCGCGAGGAAGAGCGCTTCCGCCGCCTGGATATTCCCGACCCCGGCGATGCGCCGCTGGTCCATGAGGAAAATCTTGATGGGCTTCGCGGACTGACGGGTGAGCTCGAGGAGCCTTCGCGTCGTAAACTCGGGGCCTAGGGGCTCGACGCCGAGTGATGCAATCCGGCGCTCTTCGACTTCGTCCATCAGTCGAAACTGCCCGAGCCGCCGGGCATCACAGTAGACGACGCGATCTTTTCGGCCGAGATCGATCGAGGCGCGCGCGAACCTGGGAAGCGGTTCGACTTTCGACTGAAAAAGGAACTTCCCGGTCATGCCTAGATGGGCAACGACCGCCGCTCTCCTCGACCCGAGATCGAAGACGAGGAACTTTCCCCGCCTCGAAACGCCGCGCACCGAGGCGCCCACCAGGGCTCCCTCGACTCTCCTTCGAGACTGACCGCCGCGCATCCGGGGGTCGGTCACTTGGGCGCGCGCGATGCGGCGACCGACGAGCCAGCGCTCCAGGTTCTCCCGCGCGATCTCGACCTCGGGGAGCTCAGGCATTGCGTCGCCTCGAGAAACGGGCAAGCCCGCGCCAATGGGAGAGCATCTCTTTGTAGGTGAAGTGGGCGTTGCGGCCGCTCGGGTTCGGGAGGACGAAGAGCGCGGTCTTTCCGATCGTCTCCGGGCGCGGCCCGCAGGGAAGCTCCTTCGGCGCCGGTCCCGTCGCGATCGCGGGCCAGAGCTCGCGAAAGACGGTGACCCCCACGAAGGCCGCTGTCCGGGGCCGGTACGTTTCGATCTTGGCGAGGAGGGTGCGGCGGCCTCTTTCAAAATCCTTGCGGCCGAGATCGCTGCTCGAGCGGGAAGCCCGGGCCACGATGTTCGTGATGCCGATCCCGTGCTCGGGAAGGCGGAAGTCCTCCTCGTAGTTCATTCGCCGAGCAACGAGCCCCGATTCGAAGAGGAGCTTCCAGAACTTGTTGCCGGCCCCCGCAAAGTGATGCCCCTTCCGCGCGGATCGAACGCCAGGGTTGATCCCGACGAGAAGGAGGTCGAGCGAGGGCTCGAGGTAATCAGGAAGCCCCCTCACGACACTTCCATCACCGCCATTCCTCCGGCGACCTGAACGGCGCCCGGGAGGTCGTCGACCGCGAGCACCACGTGGCCCTTGGTGGTGACGTATACCGACTCGATGTTAATCCCCGCTTCCGACATGACGAAGGCGACGTCGCGCAGCATTCCGGGCTGGTCCAGCACGTTGACGATCAGTACATCCCTTCGCGTGAAGGACATGTGCGCTTCGTCGAGGACGTGCGCAGCGTGGTCGGGATTGTCGGTGATGAAATGCACGACGCTCCCCGACCTCCCGCTTCGGCCCTGGATAGCCTCGATGTTTACGTCGGCGTCTCCAAGGACGGTTGTGAGCCGCGCGAGCGAACCGGGTTGGTTCTCGAGAGCGACCTCGAACTCGATAGGCATGTTCCGCACCCTCCTGAGCTCTGGCCGGGATTCCGGCTCCCCATTCTACTTCCGGCCAAGCTCGCGAGGGGTCCTTTGCTTGTGCCCGAGGACAGGGTGGGGGCGGTACGGGTTTTCGAGTTTTTGGATGTGCTCGTCGCCGAGCTTCAGATCGACCGCTTCGACCAGCTCTTCGAGCTGCTCGAGCTTCGTAGTCCCCACGATCGGCGCATCGACGCCGGGAGCGGTGAGCAGCCACGCGAGAGCGACCTGCGCGGGTTTCTTTCCGATTTCCTTCGCGACCGCGACCAGAGCATCGACTACATCCCAGTCCTCCTCCTTGAAGTACATGTCGTCCGCAAAGGGGTCGCTTTCCGCTCGCGCTGTCGGTCCCTTGCCTTCCCGCTTCCGGGTTCCCGCGAGGAAGCCTCGGGCGAGGGGGCTCCAGGGAATGAGCCCGACGCCTTCGGAGAGGCAGAGAGGAATCATCTCCCGCTCTTCCTCGCGATAAACCAGGTTGTAGTGGTTCTGCATGGAGACGAAGCGGTGAAGGCCGTTCGCATCGGCGAGGAACAAAAGGGTCGCGAATTCCCACGCGGCCATGCTGCTGGCGCCGAGATACCGGACCTTCCCCGCACGCACCAGAGAGTCGAGCGCGTCCAAAGTCTCTTCCATCGGAGTCGTATGGTCGAGGCGGTGAATCTGGAAGAGATCGATGTAGTCGTGCGAAAGCCGCTTCAGGGAGGCGTCGCAGGCCGCGAGGATGTGCTTGCGGGAGAGGCCTTTTTGGTTGGGCCCCTCGGCGAGGGGGAAGAAGCACTTGGTCGCGAGAACGTAGTCCTCGCGTTTTGAGAGCTCCTTGAGGATCTTCCCCGTCACTTCCTCGCTCGCGCCGTTCGAGTACATGTCCGCGGTGTCGAAGAAATTGAAGCCGAGCTCGATCGCCCTCGCGAAATGGCCCCGGGCGTCTTTCTCGGGGAGGATCCAGGGGCGCCAGCCGGGGTCCCCGTAGGTCATGCAGCCGAGGCAGAGCCGGGAAACTTCGAGGCCGGTGGACCCGAGCTTGGTGGTCTTCATTGTCTTCAGGGGGTCTCCAGATGGATTCCAAAGTGCCGCGCGAGTGCGGAGTAGAAGGCCTCTTCGCCGGCGAGGGGAGTCTCGCTTCGACGATTCCCCTGGCGAAGGATGACATGGTCTCTTGTGACGGTGACTCTACCATCCTCGAGAGCGCGGGTCGCGAGGACGGTCCGCGTGAAGGTGGAGTCGGGCGACTTCTGGTGGTGCTCGCAGCCTCCGCGGTAATCCGCGAGAAGGCGGGGAGCCGTGGTAAATCGATACTGCACGCCGTATTCGTCGCTGTCGCGAGAGGCGCGCTCCAGGTGCCAGTACGGCTCGTGCCGGGTGAGGCGGTAGCGGTACTCGGGCTCGTCGTGCACCTCGCCTTCGTCCAGACGCAGAGGGTTAAGGAAGGAGTCCCCGAATCCCACGTCCGCGAGCCAATCGTCGCCGTCGATTTCGGCCAGGAGCGTCATATGGTCGAAGGGGATGCCGAATCCGCCTTCCGCGCGCGCGACCTCGGCGCTGAGAAGGCTGACCCGGTATCCGAGCTCCGTCAGTAGCCAGTGAAAGGCGGTGTTGAGCTCGTAGCAAAAGCCTCCGCGCCGGTCGTCGACGACTTTCTTCAGGATTCGTTCCCGCTCGAGAACGATCGGGACCCCGCGGTAGATGTCCAGGTTCTCGAAGGGAACCGCGCAGAGATGCGCTCTGTGCAGGTCCCGAAGGCTTTCTGGCGTCGGGCCCTTCGGGGCCTGCGCGTCGATGCGGGCCAAATAGTTTCGCGCGTCCATCTCCAATGCTCGCAGCCCATCTTAGCGGGGAAGGATTTTGGGTACAATGGCCGACTCACTCATGAAGGGCTGGCATCGTCGCTCCGATGAGGAGCTTCTGTCTCTGCGCTTTCGGGACCTGGAGCTGCACTCGACCGACCGGCTCGTCGCGAGCGCGGTGAAGGAGCTCCATCGGGAGCTCCAGCGCCGGGGGCTTCGCTTTCGTCCTCACGTGTGGCTCTCCGACGAGTGGTTCTCGCCCGATGGCGTCCCCGGCTTCGCGATTCCGTTTTACCTCGCTCATCCGCGGCTCCGGAGGCTCGAGCGAAGCCAGATGCTCGAGGTTGAGGGCGGCACGCTCAGAAGCTGTCTCCGCCTGATGCGGCACGAAACGGGCCACGCGATCGACAACGCCTTTCGGCTGCGGCGGCGGAAGGAGCGCCAGCGGCTTTTCGGCAGCCCGAGCGACCCCTATCCGCGCTCGTACGCCCCAAGGCCGTTCAGCCGCCGGTTCGTGCGTCACCTGGAATTCGGCTACGCGCAGTCTCATCCCGACGAGGATTTCGCCGAGACGTTCGCCGTGTGGCTCGATCCGGGGTCCCGGTGGCGGGAACGCTACGCGGATTGGCCGGCGCTCGAAAAACTGCTCTACATCGACGAATTGATGGGCAAGATCGGCGGGGGGATTCCTCCAGTGCGAAATCGGCGGCGGCCGTACCCGCTTTCATCGCTGAGGCGCAGCCTCGGGACGCACTACCGTATCAAACGAGAGCGCTATCGCGTGGACTTCTCCCAGAACTACGACGAGGACCTCTCCCTCATCTTCGGGCTCAAGGGAGACGTTCTCGCCTCCAGGTTCCTCGAGAGGCACCGCGGCTTCCTGCGCCGGCAGATCGGCAGGTGGACGGGCATTCCGGGCTACGCCGTGGACCAGGTGCTCAAGGATTGGATCGAGAGAAGCCGCGAGCGCAAGCTCCGGTTGCGAACCGCTCCCGAGAAGGCGCTGCGTGACGTCGTGACCGCGTTGACGGTGCGGGTGATGCAGTACCTCCAGAGCGGGAACTACCGGGTCGCGCTATGAGAAGAAAGCGGCTTCGGGTGCTGGTCCTGGTGCACGAGGAGCTGGTGCCGCCCAAGGACGTGTCGGGGATCGACGTCTCGCAGGTCGAGTGGAAGATGGAGTTCGACGTCATCGAAACGCTCGGACTCATGGGGCACGTGGTCGCAGTCGTTGGATTGAGAAGCGACCTGACGGTCCTCGATCGAGCATTGAAACGCTTTCATCCCGACGTGCTCTTCAACCTGCTCGAGGATTTTCACGACATCGCGGTGAACGATCAGAATTGGGTCTCCTATCTCGAGCTTCTTCTCATCCCGTACACCGGGTGCAACCCGCGTGGACTCCTGCTTTCCCGCGACAAGGCTCTGTCGAAGAAGGTTCTGGTGTATCACGGCGTGCCCCTCCCGGATTTCGCAGTGTTTCGGCGCGGCGAGCCGGTTGCCGCTACGGAGGAGCTTTCGTTTCCGCTGATCGTGAAGTCTTTGACTCTCGACGGTTCGGTCGGGATCTCTCAGGCCTCCGTGGTCTCGACGCCGGGGAAGCTCGAGGAGCGCGTTCGCTTCGTGCACGACAGCATCGGTAGCGACGCCATCTGCGAGGAATTTATCGAAGGGCGGGAGCTCTACGTGGGAGTGCTTGGAAACGAGAGACTCGCGACCTTCCCGGTTTGGGAGCTCCATTTTGGGAAGAGACCCAGAAGCACGAGGCTCATCGCGACGGACAAAGTGAAATGGAGCGATAGCTACCAGAATCAAGTGGGCGTGCGCACGGAGGAGGCTTCCCTCGGGGAGGCACAGGCGAAAAAGGTGCAGGGTCTCGCGCGTAAGGTCTACCGCATCCTCGGACTCAGTGGCTATGCCCGCATCGACTTCCGAATGGGCGCCGACGGGAAGGCTCATTTCCTCGAGGCGAATCCCAACCCTCAGCTCGCCTACGGCGAGGACTTCGCCGAGTCGGCCGATAAAGCAGGAATCTCTTACGAGTCCCTCTTGCAGCGAATCCTGAACCTCGCGCTCTCGAGGCGATGGGAGTGAGATTGAGTAGCCGGAGCGGCTGACCGCTCACAGCTGCTACCCGTGCGTACGGTTCCGTAGACTGCGGTTCAAGCTTCCACACTCTCATTCGCGTCCGACACCCTCTCAGCCTGAAGTAAGGCGCCGTCGCCGGACTTGAGCTTCGACGGGCAAAGCAAAAGCCCGACCGGAGTAAATATCCGATCGGGCTTTGGTAATACTCCCGGCGGCGCCCTACTCTCCCACAAGGTCTCCCTTGCAGTACCATCGGCACTGGAGGGCTTAACTTCCGTGTTCGGAATGGGAACGGGTGTGGCCCCTCCGCTAATGCCACCGGGAATCTCTGTTGAATATCCAGCACTTTGGGTACACCGCGCATTGCGACGGTCGAGAGCTTTGCTCCCTGTAAATTTTATGGTCAAGCCTCACGGCCGATTAGTACTCGTAAGCTGAGGTGATTACTCACCTTACACATCGAGCCTATCAACCTGGTAGTCTACCAGGGGCCTTTAGGGACCTTACGGTCCGGGAGATCTCATCTTGGGGTGGGCTTCGCGCTTATATGCTTTCAGCGCTTATCCCTTCCGAACGTGACTACCGAGCGCTGCTCCTGGCGGAACAACTCGTAAATCAGAGGTTCGTCCAACCCGGTCCTCTCGTACTAAGGTCAGCTCCCCTCAAATCTCCTACGCCCACGACAGATAGGGACCGAACTGTCTCACGACGTTCTAAACCCAGCTCACGTACCGCTTTAATGGGCGAACAGCCCAACCCTTGGAACCTGCTACAGCTCCAGGATGCGATGAGCCGACATCGAGGTGCCAAACCTGGCCGTCGATATGAACTCTTGGGCCAGATAAGCCTGTTATCCCCGGCGTACCTTTTATCCGTTGAGCGACGGCCCTTCCATACGGGACCGCCGGATCACTAAGTCCTGGTTTCCCACCTGCTCGACTTGTTTGTCTCGCAGTCAAGCGCGCTTGTGCCTTTACACTCTACGGCTGGTTTCCAATCAGCCTGAGCGCACCTTCGAGCGCCTCCGTTACTCTTTAGGAGGCGACCGCCCCAGTCAAACTACCCGCCTAACAGTGTCCCCGACCCGGGTAACGGGTCTAGGTTAGAACTTCAGTGCGATGAGGGTGGTATCTCACCGTTGGCTCCCCCAAGGCCAAAGCCCTAGGTTCAAAGCCTCCCACCTATCCTGCGCACAACGCACCAAAATTCACTGCTAGGGTATAGTAAAGGTGCACGGGGTCTTTCCGTCTAGTCGCGGGTAACCGGCATCTTCACCGGTACTACAAATTCGCAGTGCCCCTCGTCGAGACAGCGCCCAGATCGTTACGCCATTCGTGCAGGTCGGAACTTACCCGACAAGGAATTTCGCTACCTTAGGACCGTTCTTCTTTGTTGCTCCGTGAAACTTCAGATATCACTTTATCTGTTTCACGTGGCACGGGCATTTCTGCCGTGCTCTCCATGTCGCCATGGAGGTCGGACTGTCTCATCCCGCATCTCGATGGATTTCTCGAGGCGAGTCTGGCGTTCAGTCTCTGAGGATCCCCTCGCGGGTTTCCTGCTGATTGTCCGCACTTCACACTTTGTCACTCACCCATTCTCAAAATGGGCGAGTAGCGGAAGATACTCGGATGTTCCAGCATACAGCCAGATTTATTTGCGTAACTACAACGGCA
>Ga0184637_10001793_pt1 | contig 14185 bp, 14 predicted proteins | sample PLM3_127_b2_FD_133143 | JGI IMG/M metagenome (GOLD analysis project Ga0184637, IMG submission 133143) | Groundwater sediment microbial communities from an aquifer in East River, Colorado, USA - PLM3_127_b2 | ecosystem: Environmental > Terrestrial > Soil > Riparian zone | place: USA: East River...
CGGAGGCGGAGGCGGTGGCGGACGTGACGCTCGAGCCCGGCGGCCGGCTCCAGGGGATCGTGCGCGACGAGCGCACCGGCGCGCCGCTCGCCGGAGCGCGGGTGTCGGTGGAGGGGAGCCGCGAGAGCGCCGCGTCCGCGCTGCCGGTGCTCGCCGACGCGGTGACGGGGCCGGACGGCCGCTTCGAGCTCGGCGGCCTCCCTCGCCGCGTGTCGCTCTTCGTGGCGGCCGCGGACCACCACGCCCGCGTGCTCGGCGCCGACGCGCCGCCGGGGGTGCTCGGCGGTCCCGTGGACGTGGCGCTGCGGCCGCTCGCCGGCGGCGAGGAGCCGCGCGTGGACCTCGCTGGCATCGGCGCCGTGCTCGCGGCCAGCGGCGATGGGCTCGCCGTCGCGCAGCTCGTCGCGGGCGGCGGCGCGGCGGAGGCCGGGCTCACCCGCGGCGACCTCGTCGTGGGCGTGGACGGGCGGCCGGTGCTGGAGCTCGGGATGGAGGCGGCCATCGACGCCATCCGCGGGCCGGAGGGGAGCGCGGTGAACCTGACGGTGCGACGCGGCGAGAGCACCTTCGACGTGCGGGTGGCGCGCCGGGTGGTCCGCGGCTGATCGGCGGGCGCGAGGCGGGCGCTCCCTCCGCTGCGGGTCGACGCTCGGCCCGCCGCGGCGCGATGGACCGCCGGCGTGCGCGGGGCCGGGTCGCCCGTGGCGCCCGGCCCCGCTCGCTCCCGTCCGTGCAGCGGCGAGCTACATCGAGTAGCCCTTGCCGCCCGGCGAGCTGCCGCCGGAGGTGTCGCCGGAGCTGCCGCCGGTACCGCCGCCGTTGCTGATCGCGCCACCGCCCGAGCTGCCGGTCGAGGACTCGGAAGCGCCACCGGTGGTCGAGCCGGAGCTCGTGCTGCCCGGGGTGCCGTACGACCCGCTGTCCGACCCGGCGCTCGAGCCGGTGCCGGAGCTCTGCCCGCTCTTCGCCTGCTGCCGGTCGAGCGCCTTCTCGAGCTGCTTCGCCTCCTCTAGGTGAGCCTTCATCCCGGTGTGCGTCTCGTCGAGGAACGATGCGAGCTGGGCGTGGTTCTCCTCGCGCGCCTTCTTCGCGGCCTTCTCGAGATCCTCGACGCTCTCCTCGTGGTCCTTCACCATGTGCTCGACGTAGGCCTCGTCGAACTCCCGCCCCTGCTTCTTCTGCAGGTCCTGCGTGTGCTCGCGGGCGTCCTTCTGCGCGGCGTCGAAGTGCTCGCCCTGGAGCGAGACGCCCAGCGTCCGGGCGAGCGTGGTGAGCTTCTGGTCGTTCTTCCGGTGGTCGTCCGCGAGCTTGGTGGCGTACTGCTTCACCTGCTGCGACTGGGCCTGCGTCCGGACGGACTGCTCCATCTGGATCTCGGCCTGGTTGTCGGCGTGGAGCTTCTGGATGGCCTCCTCGAGGTCATCCGGGACGTCCTTCGACGCGGTCATTCCGGCGCCGGTGCCCTGGCTCGCGGCGTCCGCGCTCGAGGATCCGGTCCCCTGCGTGCTGCTCGCGTCCGACGGCGTGCCGGTGGTCGTCCGGGCGCTGCCCTCGGACGGGACCGCCTGTCCTCCCGTCCCCATCTGCTTCCCCGGCTCGTCTTCCGCGAGCGCCGGGCTGGCGAGCCCGAGCACCGCTGCCAGTCCCGCCGCAATCCCGTTTCGAACGATCGTCATTGCATCCCCCAGTGAAAGAAAGACTGATCCCTCGAGGCGCGTCGGCCTCGGGCCCACAACCTGGGGTGGCGCCGCGAGCGTTGCACGGGACGCCCGGGGGACCGCCGTCTTCGCCTGCCGCCGGGCGGGCCCGCGCCCCCCTTCTCCACGCGCCACGGGCGTGCTACCGCTTTCACATGACCCTCGACGAAACTCGGGTGGGCGGAGCCCCCCAGGAGACCGGCCGGGCCAAGACCGCGAACGCGGCCCTCGTCGTCGTCCACTCCGCGGACGCGAGCGAGCAGGGGAAGCGGTATCCGCTCGGCGACGAGGACGTCACCGTCGGTCGAGAGGCGGGGAACACGATCGTGGTCCCGTCCGACCAGGCCTCGCGCCGCCACGCGCGCATCTTCGTCTCCGGCGGAGCGCACGTGCTCGTGGACCTCGACTCCACGAACGGCACGTTCCTCAACTCCAAGCTCGTGAAGGAGCAGACGCTCCGGCACGGGGACGTCCTGCGCGTCGCCTCGACGGTGCTGAAGTACGTCGTGGAGAGCTGAGGGCGAGACCGCGGCACCGTCAGCAGGTCAGCGTGTCAGCTATCTCCGGCGATCGCGATCCTTTCGGCGCGAGGTGCCGCGCCGCCGTCCGGGCCTGAAGCGCTGCTCGTCTCGCCAGCGCCTGCGGGACCGGTGCCGCCCGCAGCGTCGGCCCGGCCGGCCTCGGCGCCCGAGCGGCCGGTCCCGCTCGCGATACCGGCCGCGGCGTCGGCCTGCCTCGATGCGTCGGCTGATCGTCCGGTCCCGCCCGCGATGCCGCCCTCTGCTGCGTCGCTCCGCCTCGCCGCGTCGCCCGAAGGGCTTGGCCGCCCCGCCTCGCGGTCCCCGCCCCCCGGCCGCAGGAACTCCGCCATGTGCTCGCGCCCGAACTCGAGCTCGGCCTCGAAGATGTTGTGAGGCTTGCAGCGCAGCGAGATGTTGGCGGCCGTGGGCGGCCCACCCTTCGCTGCGGCCTGGAGGTGGTGCAGCTCGAGTCTCCACCGGCTCCCGCAGCGCCGACCGTCCGGAGAGACGTAGGCGCAGGCGCCACCGTCGCGAGCCCACACCTCACGGCGGACGTGCGCCGGGATGGCCCGCAGGTCCATCGGCTGGTTCGCGGGTGCGCTCGGCGCGCCGGGCCTGGCACGCGGCCGCTCCGGAGCCACCGCACCCCTGCGCTTGCCATGCCTTTCGAGGGCGCAGCGGATCGCCTCGTGCAGGACGCCGCCGAGGTCCCGGCCGGTCGTGTGGCTCATGAGCTCGACGAGCCGGTCGAGGTCCGCCTTGCATGCGGCGTCGAGAGTCGCGCGCAGCGAGAACGTATCTGCGTCGATCGGGATCACCTCGGCGCGCCGGGAGGCGCGTGGCGCGGGCGGCGCCATCGAAAGAGCGGCTTCGCGCTCGAGCATCGGCCGCGCGCCGCCTCCCTCGCTCCGGACGTCGGCCCGGCCGGTCGGCGGAAGCCGCCGAGTACGACGCGACGATCCAGGAGGTACGGCGCCTCCTCAAAGCGGCGGATGCGAAGGCAGCTCGCCTCCGTCATCTGATTGAGCAACGGATCGCGGCGGCTTTCGACCTCCCGGCGACCGGGGCCGACGAACCCCAGCGATAGCGATCCCGCCTGCGCGCTGCGCTTCGCCGCGACCCTGCCCCTCCCACGCCGGGCCCGGTCGCGGACGGGCCGATTACGATCGCCGGAGATAGCGAATTCACCCGCGTGGGTGCCGTCGCCCCCGCTCCGTCTCCGCTCCGTCCTCTCAGGTTCGGTCGCTGACGCGACCTCACAGGAACCCCAGCTCCAGCTTCGCCGCCTCGCTCATGCGCGACGGATCCCAGGGCGGGTCGAAGACCAGCTCCACGTCGGCGTCCTTCACGCCGGGCACGCCGATCACCTTGCGGCGCACGTCGTCCATCAGCACCGGCCCGATGCCGCAGCCAGGCGCGGTGAGCGTCATGCGCACGTGCACCTTCTGGCCGCCCTCGACGGGCTCCGCGGCGACCAGGTACACGAGGCCGAGCTCCACGATGCTGGCGGGGATCTCCGGGTCGTAGACGGTCCGGAGCGCGTCCCAGACCTTCTCCTCCTCGAACGCGCCGCCGGCCGCCGAGGCGCGCTCGGCGGCGAACCGCGCCGCCTCCGCCTCGAACTCGGGGCCGAGCGCGTCGGCGTCCTTCCCGTCGACGCGCACGAGCCCGCCGCGCTCGGTCATCGCGGTGAACTGCCCGCCCAGCGACTGCTGGACGACGAGCCAGGTGCCGGCCGGGATCAGGAACCGCTCGCCGGACGGGATCCCGACCCCCTCCACGTCGCGGCTCGTGCTGACGGGCGTCCGCTGCATTCGCTACTCCGTCGAGACGGCGCCGGCGCCGCCGTGCAGCGCCTGGCGCAGCGCGTGCCAGGCGAGGCTCGCGCACTTCACGCGCGTCGGGTAGTCGTGCACGCCGCCGAACACGGCCAGCTTGCCGAGGTCCTCGCTCGCCGCCACCGGCCCCTCGGTCACGAGCCGGTGGAACCGCTCGAACAGCGCCTCCACCTCGGCGGCGCTCTTGCCCTTCACCACCCCGGTCATCACCGACGCCGACGCCTTCGAGATCGCGCAGCCGCTCCCCTCGAAGCGCACCTCCGCGAGGCGATCGCCGTCGAGCCGCGCGTGGACGGTGAAGTGGTCGCCGCAGAGCGGATTCAGCCCCTCCGCGTGGTGCGTCGCCCCCTCGAGCGGCCCGAAGTTGCGCGGGCGCTTGCCGTGGTCGAGGACCACCTCCTGGTACAGGTCCGAGAGCTCGGAGGAGGCCGTCACGCGAACACCTCCCGCACGGCGTGCAGCCCGCGGACGAGCGCGTCCACGTCCTCGCGCACGTTGTAGAGGCCGAAGGAGGCGCGCGCCGTGGCGGCGACGCCGAGCCGGCGCATGAGCGGCTGGGCGCAGTGGTGGCCGGCGCGAACGGCGATCCCGTGCCGGTCGAGCACGGTGCCGACGTCGTGCGGATGGACGTCCCCGAGGAGGAACGACACCACGCCCGCGCGACGGCGCGGCGCACCCACGATCCGCAGGTCGGGCACGGACGAGAGCGCGTCGAGCGCGTAGGCGAGCAGCGCCTGCTCGTGGGCGGCGACCGCCTCCGGCCCCGCGCGCGTCAGGTAGTCGAGCGCGGCCGCGAGGCCGAGGGCGCCCGCGATGTTCGGCGTGCCCGCCTCGAACTTGTGCGGCAGCTCGTTGTAGACGGTCTTCTCGAAGGAGACCGAGAGGATCATGTCGCCGCCGCCCTGCCAGGGCGGCATCCGCTCGAGCAGCTCGCGCCGGCCCCACAGGACGCCGATGCCGGTCGGCCCGTACACCTTGTGGCCGCTGAACGCGTAGAAGTCGGCGCCCAGCGCCGCGACGTCCACGCCGAGGTGCGGGAGCCCCTGCGCGCCGTCCACCAGCACCGGCACGCCCCGCGCCTTCGCGCGGCGCACGAGCTCCGCGAGCGGGGTGACCGTGCCGAGCGCGTTCGAGATCTGCGTGACCGCGAGGAGCCGCGTCCGCGGCCCGAGCAGCGCGTCGAACGCGTCGAGGTCGAGGTCGCCCGCGTCGTCGATGGGGACCGCCTTGAGCGCCGCCCCCTTCTCCTCGCAGAGCATCTGCCAGGGGACGATGTTGGAGTGGTGCTCGAGCCCGGTGACGAGCACCTCGTCGCCCGCGCCCACGCTCCGGCGGCCGAACGTCTGCGCGACGAGGTTCACCGCCTCGGTGGTCCCGCGGACGAAGATCACCTCGCGCGGATCCGCCGCGCCGATGAAGCGGGCCACGGTGGCGCGGGCGTCGTCGTACGCGCGGGTCGCCCGCTCGGACAGCAGGTGCACGCCGCGGTGCACGTTGGCGTTCAGCTCCTCGTAGTAGCTCGAGACGGCGTCGATGACGGCGCGCGGCTTCTGCGTGGTGGCGGCGTTGTCGAGGTAGACGAGCGGCCTGCCGTGCACGGGGCGCGACAGGATGGGGAAGTCGGCGCGCAGCCGGGCCGCGTCGAGCGGCGGGGCCGGGCGGGGGCTCTCCCGGGCGGGCGCGGACGAGCTCACGCGGCCTCCAGCAGCCGGGCGCCGGCCGGCAGGCGGGCCGCGACGAGGTTCTTCGCGCGGGCGCGCACCGAGGGCGGGCCGACGAGCCCCACCATCTCGCTCGCGAACGCCCACACGAGCAGGCTCTTCGCGTCCGCCTCCGGCACGCCGCGGGAGCGCAGGTAGAACAGGGCGGTCTCGTCGAGCTGCCCGACCGTCCCGCCGTGGCCGCACTTCACGTCGTCCGCGAAGATCTCGAGCTGCGGCTTCGTGTCCACGATCGCGTCGTCGGAGAGCAGCAGGTTCGAGTTCATCTGCCGCGCGACGGTCTTCTGCGCGCCGGGCATGACGCGGATGCGGCCGGAGAACACCCCGCGCGACTTGCCGTCGAGGATGCCCTTGTAGGTCTCCTCCGTCGTGCAGCGCGGCACCGCGTGCTCGATCCACGAGAAGTTGTCCACCAGCCGCTGCCCGTCGGCCATGTAGAGGCCGTTCGCCGCGACGCGGGCCCCCTCCCCGCCGAGCCGCGCGTACGTCTCCGCGCGCGACAGCCGCGCGCCGAGCGTGAACGCGTGCGCGACGAGCCTCGACCCGGCGCCCTGCTCCGCGTGGACCGAGGAGACGTGGAACGCGGCGTCCCCCTCGACCTGCAGCCGCACGTGCTCCACCTCGGCGCCGTCCGCGAGGACGAGCTCGGTCACGGCGTTGGTCAGGTAGGCGGCGCCCTCCGGCCCGAGGAACCACTCCTGCACGGTCGCGCGCGCCCCCTCGCCCGCCACGAGCAGCGTGCGGGGGTGGGCGGCGGCCGCCGCGGGCCCGTCGGAGAGGAAGACGAGCGCGATGGGCGCGTCGAGCGCGGCGCCGGCGGGGAGCTTCAGGAACGCGCCGTCCTCGAAGAGCGCGGCGTTCGCGGCGACGAAGGCGAGCGCGTCCGGCCTCGCGAGGCGGCCGAGGTGCGGCCGGACCTCGTCGGGCCAGCGCCGGAGCGCCTCGGCGAGGCTCGAGAGCACGATGCCCTGCGGCAGCGACCCGCCCGCGGAGAGCTCGGCGCAGAAGCGCCCGTTCACGAAGACGAGCCGCGCCCCGTCCTCGGCGGCCGGGCCGCGGGCGAGGAGCGCGCGGGCGCGTGCGAGGTCGCCCTCGGGCGCGCGGGCGAGCGGCAGCGGCGCCAGGCCGGCGAGGCTCGTGAAGCGCCAGTCCTCGTGGCGCGCCGTCGGGAGCCGCAGCGCGGCGAAGCGGGCGAGCGCGCCGCCGCGCAGGTCCGCGAGCCAGCGCGCCTCCCGCGAGTCGTGCACGAACGCCGCGATGAGCCCCTCCTCCGCCTGCGTCATGGCCCCACCGCCCCCCGCGCGGCGGGCGCCGCGCCCGCGGCCATCTCGGGCCGCATGCCCTGAACCCAGGCGTAGCCGGTCTTCTCGAGCTCGTCGGCGAGCTCCGGCCCGCCCGAGCGGACGATCCGGCCGGCCGCCATCACGTGGACGCAGTCGGGCGAGACGTACTCGAGGAGCCGCTTGTAGTGGGTGACGAGCAGGATCGACCGGTCCTCGCGGCGCAGGGCGTTCACGCCGCGCGCGACGACGCGCAGCGCGTCGATGTCGAGGCCGGAGTCGATCTCGTCGAGGATGGCGAGCCGGGGCTCGAGCACCGCCATCTGGAACACCTCGTTGCGCTTCTTCTCGCCGCCCGAGAAGCCCTCGTTGACCGAGCGGCTCCCGAACGCGGGGGCGAGGTCGACGAGCTTCATCTTCTCCTTGGCGAGCGCGAGGAAGTCCATCGCGTCGAGCTCCTCCTCGCCCTTCGCGCGTCGGATGGCGTTGAGCGCGGTCCGCAGGAAGTAGAGGTTGCCGACGCCGGGGATCTCCACCGGGTACTGGAAGCCGAGGAAGATGCCGGACGCCGCGCGCAGCTCCGGCGCGAGCGCGAGCAGGTCCTCGCCGGCGAAGGTCACCGACCCGCCGGTCACGGCGAAGGTCTCCCGGCCCGCGAGCACGCCGGCGAGGGTGGACTTGCCCGAGCCGTTCGGGCCCATGATCGCGTGCACCTCGCCGGGCCGGAGCTCGAGGTCGAGCCCCTTCAGGATCTCGTTCTCGCCGACCTTCGCGCGCAGGCCGCGGACGCTGAGGAGCGCGCTGCGCTCCGGCCCGGTGCCGCCGTTCTTGCCGTTGCCCGTCACCCCACGCTCCCTTCCAGGCTCATCCCGAATGCGCTTCTGCGCGCCAATCGCAACGCTTCGAAGCTCCTCGGCATGGCCTAGCCCACGCTCCCTTCCAGGCTCATCCCGAGGAGCTTCTGCGCTTCCACCGCGAACTCCATCGGCAGCTCCTTCAGGACCTGCTTCGCGAACCCGTTCACGATCATCGAGACCGCGTCCTCCGGCGGGATGCCGCGCTGCCGGCAGTAGAAGAGCTGGTCCTCGCTGATCTTCGAGGTGGTGGCCTCGTGCCCGACCTGGCAGGTCGGGTTGCGCACCTCGATGTACGGGAACGTGTGGGCGCCGCAGCGATCCCCGATGAGGAGCGAGTCGCACTGCGAGTAATTGCGCGCCCCCTCCGCCGACTTCAGCATCTTGACGAGGCCGCGGTAGGTGTTCTGCCCGTGCCCGGCGCTGATGCCCTTCGAGATGATCGTCGAGCGGGTGTTCTTGCCGATGTGGATCATCTTCGTGCCGGTGTCGGCCTGCTGGCGGTGGTTCGCGAGCGCGACCGAGTAGAACTCCCCCACCGACTCGTCGCCCTGCAGGATGCAGGACGGGTACTTCCAGGTGATGGCCGAGCCGGTCTCGACCTGGGTCCAGCTGATCTTGGACCGGCGCATCGCCTTCCCGCGCTTGGTCACGAAGTTGTAGATGCCGCCCTTGCCGTCCTTGTCGCCCGGGTACCAGTTCTGGACGGTCGAGTACTTCACCTGCGCGCCGTCGAGCGCGACGATCTCGACGACCGCGGCGTGCAGCTGGTTCTCGTCGCGCATCGGCGCGGTGCAGCCCTCGAGGTAGCTCACGTGCGAGCCCTCGTCGGCGACGATGAGGGTCCGCTCGAACTGGCCGGTGTCCTTCGCGTTGATGCGGAAGTAGGTGGAGAGCTCCATCGGGCAGCGCACGCCCTTCGGGATGTACGCGAACGAGCCGTCCGAGAAGACCGCGCTGTTCAGGGCCGCGAAGTAGTTGTCGGTGAACGGCACCACCGACCCGAGCCAGCGCTCGACGAGCGCCGGGTGCTCTCGCACGGCGTCGGAGAACGAGCCGAAGATGACGCCCATCTCGGCGAGCTTCTTCTTGAACGTCGTCGCGACGGAGACCGAGTCGAAGACCGCGTCCACCGCGACGTTCGAGAGCCGCTGCTGCTCGGCGAGCGGGATGCCCAGCTTCTCGAAGGCCTTGCGGAGCTCCGGGTCCACCTCGTCGATCGACGAGAGCGCCTTCTTCTGCTTCGGGGCGGAGTAGTAGACGATCGACTGGTAGTCGATCTTCGGGTAGTGGACGTTCGCCCAGGTCGGCTCCTCCATCGCGAGCCAGTACCGGAAGGCCTTGAGCCGCCACTCCAGCATGAAGGCCGGCTCCTGCTTCTTCGCCGAGATGAGGCGGACGATCTCCTCGGACAGGCCGCGGGGGACCTGGTCCTCGTCGATGTCGGTGACGAAGCCGTACCGGTACTTCTGCTCGGTCAGCTCCTTCAGTTGCTCGGCGGTGCTCATGAGGCGAGGACTCCCAGGGTGACGGGGGCGGCGGCGCCGGGCTCCGCGGGGGCGCGGTAGGGCGCGATGGCCGAGAGGGGGAGCCCCGCGAGCGCGCCGTGGATCGCGCGCGCCACCGGGTCCCAGGTATCCCGCGCGGGGCACACGTCCTCGATGAGGCAGGGCGCCTTGCCCGCGCTGGAGCAGTCGGTGAGGCCGATGGGGCCCTCCAGGAGCTCCACGATCTCCGCCACCGAGATCTGCTCGGGTGGGCGGGCAAGCTCGTAGCCGCCGTGGCGACCGCGCTGCGAGTGCACGAGCCCCGCGCGCGAGAGCTCCTTGCAGAGCTTCGAGACCGTCGGCAAGGGGACGTGCGAGCGGGTGGAGAGCTCCTGCGCCGTGAGGGTCCGGCCGGCGCTCTGCGCGAGGTGCGCGAGCAAGACGATCGCGTAATCGGTCAGCTTCGACATGCGGATCATGCGCGCTCCCCGACGCCCCGCCCCGGCCGATGGGCCCGGGTCCGGGGTGTGAGCCATCATGGACCGAACCGGTCCACTAACGCTGTATCATAACGGGGTCGGGGTCGATTTCATGCCAGCGGCCCCGAACGGGAAGGAAATCCCGGTCTATCAGGCGCCAGGGCGGTGAAGCGGGCCGTCGAGCGTCGTGCCGCCGACGTCCACGTAGACGTGCCCCTCCACGAAGGTGAAACCCGCCCGGATCCGTCGTTCGTCCCGCGTCGCCAGGGCGGCGAGGAGCGGGGGGTCGATGGCGGCGAGGTCGGCGGCGCCGAGGCGGGTGATCCCCTGCCCGCTCGCCTCCTCGAGGAACGCCGCCATGCGCCGGGGGGACTCGAAGAGCACCGCCACGTGCGCGCCGCGGTTGGCGCGAATGTCGCGGTCCACGCGCGCGGCCGCGGGCGTCCCGACGCGGACGACGAGGGCGCGCCGTCCGTCGGGCAGCGCCACGGCGGCGTCCGGCTCGTCCGGCTCGCAGAGGCCCGGACCGAGCGTGATCCCGTCGGTCCACTGCCAGGCGAGGGCGACGATGCGCAGCCAGAGCCGCTCCGGGCTCTCGGATGGGTGGCGCGCGACCTTGAGGGCAGCGCTCGCCTCCATCCCGCGATCGGCGTGTGCGACGTGGAGGTCGAGGTGGTGCAGGGTGGACGGGAGCGCCATTCGACCCGGAGAGATCGCGCATCCGGGCGCCGAATGCCAGCGAGGGGTGTGGTTTCGTGCGCCGCGGGCCGGCGGCTACACTCGCCGCCGGAGGTTCGATGTCCCTCGCAGCCCTGCTCCTCGCCGCCGCGCTCGCCCAGGTCGACGTGCCGCTCCCGCCGCCGCCGCCCGGCACCGCCCGCCGCCCCGCACCTGAGGAGGCGCTCCCCGTGCCCCCGCCGCCGCCGGTGGCCGAGCCCTCGGAAGCCCACCCGCGCTTCGGCCTCGTGCTCGAGGGCGGCTTCCCGCAGGGCGCGTCGCTCGGGCTTCTCTACCGGCCGATCCCGTCGGTCCGGCTCTGGGCGGGCCCGGCCTGGAACTACGCCTCCTTCGGCCTCCAGGGCGGCGCCGCCTTCCAGCCCTGGCGCTTCGCGGTGTCGCCGGTGCTCTCCGTCGAGGGAGGGCGCTACTTCTCCTCGGACGTCTCCGTCCTGGCGAACGAGTCCTCCGGAGTGCCGGAGGAGATCGCGCCGCTGCTCGAGGACGTCCGCTACGCCTACGGCGCGGTCCACCTCGGCCTCGAGGTGGGCAGCCCGTCGGGCTTCTCCTTCTCGCTCAAGGTCGGGCTCGCCTACGTCTCGATCCAGGCGAAGGGCACCGCGACCGCGACCGGCGACACGGGCGGGAGCGGCACCGGCACCGTCGAGTTCGACGATCCGCGGCTGCGCGGCACGTTGCCGTCCGTGAAGCTCGGCCTCCAGTACTGGTTCTAGGGAGCGGACATGACCCGCCCGAACGTCGCCCTTCTGGCCGCCGTCCTCGCCACCCCCCTCTCCGGCTGCGGCCCCATGCTCTTCGCCGAGCTGGACGTGCCGGAGGTCCGCATCACGCTGCCGAGCCAGGCCTTCCCCGCGTCGCCTGCGGTGCCGGCCGACTGGTGCTTCCCCGACACGCCCACGTGCGTCGCCACCGAGCTGCAGTACCAGCTCGCGGCGCAGGTGCCGATCGTGAACGAGCCGGGCGTGACCTATGACCTCAGGCTGAAGCGGGTCGCCATCGTGCTCACCGCGTCGTCGGCGGGGACGGATCTCTCCGGCATCGTGTCCGCCGGGATCCGCATCCTGGACCCGTCGGGCGGGCCGGGCGTGGTGGTGGCCTCGTACACACAGGATCCGGCCGCCCCCGCGCCCACCTCGCTCGCCGTCTCCGGGGATCCGAGCCTCGACCTCGAGCCCTACGTGCGGAGCGGCAACCTCATGGCGCGGGTCGAGTTCGTCTACGACCCGGCCCACCTCACGCCCGCGTTCGACGCCGACGTCAGCGCGGCCTTCGCGCTCGACGTGAAGGTGGACTGGGGGGAGTACCTGTAGCCACGGTCCCGGCGCCGCCCCGCGCCGGGACGCGGGTGACCCGGCGCCCCGAAGACCCGCCGCGCACTCGAAGAGCTACCGCCCGCGCAGGATCCGCAGCAGCGCCTCGCCGTACGCCTCGAGCTTCCGCGGCCCCACGCCCTTCACCTCGAGCAGCCCGTCCTCGTCGCGCGGCCGCGCGAGCGCGAGCTCCGCGAGCGTCGCGTCGGAGAAGACGACGTAGGCCGGCACCGACTGCGCCTTCGCGACCTGCCCGCGCCAGGCGCGGAGCGACTCGAACAGCTCGAGATCCACCTCGGCGGAGTCGGCGCCGTCCGACCCCGACCCCGACCGCGACCGCGACTCCGATCGCGACCTCGTCCCCGACCGCGACCGCTCCCGCGATCTCCCTCGCACCTTCACCGCCGGCGCGCCCGCGAGCACGTCCTCCCCCGAGCACCGGTCGCACGCGTCGCCGCACGCCTCCGCGACCTCGCCGAAGTGGCCGACCAGCCGCTCGTGGCGGCAGCCGTCCGCCTCCGCGATCCGGAACATCGCCCGCGCCTGCCGCCGCTGCAGCTCGGCGACCTCGGGCTCCGAGTCGTCGAGCATCCGCTCCCAGCTCATGACGTCGGCCCACGAGTAGAAGAGCACGCACGTGCTCGGCGCGCCGTCGCGCCCCGCGCGCCCGATCTCCTGGTAGTAGGCCTCGATCGACCGCGGCAGGTCGCGGTGGATGACGAAGCGGATGTCGGGCTTGTCGATCCCCATCCCGAACGCGACCGTCGCGACCACCACGTCGATCGCGCCGGACTTGAACGCGTCCTGCACCTTCGCGCGCACCTCCGGCTCGAGCCCCGCGTGGTAGGCGAGCGCGCGCACGCCGTGGTCGGAGAGGAACTCGGCCATCTCCTCGACGGACCTTCGCGAGAGCGCGTAGACGATCCCGCTCTCGCCGCGCCGCGCGCGGACGAGCCGGAGGATGGTGTCGCGCGTCTTGAGCCCCTCGCCCTTCTTCACGGCGTGGAGCCGCAGGTTCCTGCGGAGGAAGGAGCCGCGCACGAGGAGCGGGTCCTTCATGCCGAGCTGCCCCGCGATGTCGCGCGTCACCTCCGGCGTCGCCGTCGCGGTGAGCGCCAGCACCGGCGCGCCGTAGCGCGTCCCGAGCCCGGCGAGGTTCCGGTAGGCCGGGCGGAAGTCGTGGCCCCAGTGGCTGATGCAGTGGGCCTCGTCCACGGCGATGAGCGAGAGCTTCGTCCCCTCGAGCGCGCTCCCCACGGAGGCCTCGAGCCCCTCCGGCGCCGCGTAGAGCAGCTCGAGCCCGCCGCCGCGCAGCGCCCGCACGCGATCGCGCCGCTCCTCCGGCGAGAGGCTCGAGTTGAGGAACGCCGCGCGCAGCCCGACCCGCGCCATCGCGTCGACCTGATCCTTCATGAGCGCGATGAGCGGGGAGACGACGAGCGTCGTTCCGCCGAGGAGCCGCGCCGGGATCTGGTAGGTGAGCGACTTGCCGGCGCCGGTGGGCATCACCCCGAGGCAGTCGCGCCCCGCGAGGATCGCGTTCACGATCGGCTCCTGCCCCGGCCGGAAGTCGGCGTGGCCGAACGTCTCGCGGAGGACCCTGCGCGCTTCCCCCGGCTCGACCCGGGGCGCCGGCCGCGCGAGGGCGGCCCCCCCCGGCTCGAGGCGCGGCTCGAGGCGCGGCGCGGGCCGCGCGAGGACGAGCGTGCCCTGCGACGAGGCCGGCCCGCCGCGCGGCGCCTCGGCCAGCGCGCGCGACACCGCCCGCAGCGCCTCCACGCTCGCCGGCGAGAAGAGCTCCGGCGCCGCGCGGTACCGATCGCGGAGCGCCTCGACCCGGTCCGCGCAGGAGCGGCGAGCGCCAGGATCGGCGCCCCCGGCGGCGCGCCAGGCCTCCGCGATCGCCGCGACCTCCGCCGCGATCTCCCGGCGCCCTTCCGCCAGGCGGTCGATATCGGTCGGCACGGGTCGGCGACTCTACACTCCACCGGCGAGGCCGCGCCAGCCACAGGCGAGGCCATGACCAGCGAGGCCTCGCAGCGGCCGAGCCCCGGGCCGCAGCGACCGGTTGGTCTGACCCGATCACGACCAGGGCGCCGACGGCCGGATCGAGCGGGGCATCGGCACGGCACAGAGATCCCCCCGGCTCACCTCGCCGCGCGGCGAGCGGGCGGCGAGCGGGCGGCGAGCGGGCGGCGAGCGGGTCGGGATCGCGGTCGGGATCGCGGTCGGGATCGCGGTCGGGATCGCGGTCGGGATC
>Ga0184637_10001795_pt1 | contig 14179 bp, 14 predicted proteins | sample PLM3_127_b2_FD_133143 | JGI IMG/M metagenome (GOLD analysis project Ga0184637, IMG submission 133143) | Groundwater sediment microbial communities from an aquifer in East River, Colorado, USA - PLM3_127_b2 | ecosystem: Environmental > Terrestrial > Soil > Riparian zone | place: USA: East River...
CGCATCCCGATGGCCTTCCTGCCCCACCGGGCCGCGAGGAGCGCCGACTCGTTGATCACGTTGGCCAGGTCCGCGCCGGTGAACCCGGGGGTTCGCTTGGCCACCGTGTCGAGGGCCACGGTCTCGTCGAAGGGCTTCCCCTTGGCGTGGACCTTGAGGATGCCCTTCCGGCCCTCCAGGTCGGGCCGGTCGATGACCACGTGCCGGTCGAACCGCCCCGGGCGAAGGAGCGCCGGGTCCAGGATGTCGGGGCGGTTGGTCGCCGCCATCAGGATCACCGCGGTCCGCTGGTCGAACCCGTCCATCTCGACGAGCAGCTGGTTCAGGGTCTGCTCCCGCTCGTCGTGGCCGCCACCGAGGCCGGCGCCTCGGTGGCGCCCCACGGCGTCGATCTCGTCGATGAACACGATGGCCGGCGCATTGGTCTTGGCCTGCTCGAACAGGTCGCGCACGCGAGCGGCCCCGACGCCCACGAACATCTCGACGAAGTCCGACCCGGAGATCGAGTAGAACGGGACCCCGGCCTCGCCGGCCACGGCCCGGGCCAGAAGCGTCTTCCCCGTCCCCGGCGGACCGTACAGCAGGACGCCGCGAGGGATCTTCGCTCCCATGGCTTGGAACTTGGCCGGGTTCTGGAGGTACTCCTTCACCTCCTGGAGCTCCTCGATGGCCTCGTCCACCCCGGCCACGTCGGAAAACGTGGTCTTCGGCTGGTCCTTCGACACGACCTTGGCCCGGGACTTGCCGAACTGCATGACCCGGCCCCCGCCCGCGCCCTGGGACTGGTTCATGATCCAGATGAAGGCCCCGATGATCAGCACCACCGGGATCAGCTGGAACAGGAAGGACAGGATGGCCGATCCCTTCTGTGGATCGACGGCGACCACGACCCCCTTGGACTGGAGCTCCCCGGTCAGCTTCTCCTGGACCGCGGCGGGGTAGGCCACCTCGTAGGCGGTCCCATCGGAGAGCTGGCCCTTGATCTTCTGGTCGCCTTCGAGGAACGTCGCCGTTTTTACCCGGTCGTCGTTCACGAGCGACTGGAACTCGCTGAAGTTGAGGCTCTGGCCTGGGGGCTCCCGGTTGGCGAAGAGCACGAACAGCCACAGCCCGAACAGGACGAGCAGGATGTACACGGCGGGTCCCCGAAGGATCCGGCGATACGGGGACTCGGGCGGCAGGGAGCGCTCCTTTCGTTCCGGTCGTTCCGGCGCTGCAAAAACTTGGGGCCCCGCGCGATCGAGCCGCGCGCTGAGCCCGAAACGATGGTAGCACAGGGGTGTTGTTCGGCCGATGCCTCGCGAGCGATGTTCCGCTACCGGATGCCGCTGTCGACGGGGACGGTGACCTCGACGAAGGCTCCGCTCGTGACCGTCACGTCCACGGGCTTGGCGGACATCCCCGGCCCGCCCTCCTGGACCACCGCTTGCAGCACGTAGTCGCCGGGTTCGAGGGCCACGGTGAACCGCCCGTCGCCGTCCGATCGAATTGTGGTCAAGACGTCGCCGCCTTGCAGCACCTGGACCTGAACATCCGGGAGTGGCCGGTCCGGGCAGGGGCTCTCCATCGTCTCGACCGGGCAGGTGGGGCCGAGGAGCACCGTGCCGCGGACCCCGGAGTCGCCGGAGGGTGATGAGGCCCGGTCGGCACAGGCCACGAGGAAGAGGAGCAGGACCGAGAGCGCCACCGTCCGTCTCATGGCGGGTTGGACGCCGGACCCCCCTGCGCTGTTCCGGCTCATGCCGGGTCGGTGTAGGCCTCGGGCTTCAGCGTCGCGATGTAGGGCAGGTTGCGGAACTTCTCCGCGTAGTCCAGCCCGTAGCCGACCACGAACTCCGGAGGGATCTCGAACCCGATGTACCGCAGGTCCAGGGCCACCCGCTGGATGCCCCTTTTCTGGAGCAGGGCACAGACCTCCAACGTGGCCGGCCGGCGGCCCCGGAGGTTCTTGAGCAGGTAGTTCAGGGTCAGCCCGGAGTCCACGATGTCCTCGACGAGCAGGACGTGGCGGCCCTCGATGTCGCGGTCCAGGTCCTTCAGGATCCGGACGACCCCGGAGGTCTGCGTGGCCGCCCCGTACGAGGCGACGGCCATGAAGTCGAAGTCGACCGGCAGATGGATGTGTCTCGCCAGGTCCGCCATGACCATGAACGCGCCCTTCAGCACTGCCACCAGCAGCACGTCGCGGCCCTCGTAGTCCTTGGTGATCTGTTCCCCGAGCTCCCGGAGCTTTGCCTGGAGCTGTTCGTTGGTGACCAACACCTTGTCGATGTCGCCGTCGTATGCCTCAGCGAACGGCTCGGCCACAGGAGAAGTCGTTGCTGTGTCCTTCTGGTCGGTCAGCGCGACCGTACCTTCCATCTCGCCCCCCTTCACACCCGGCTCTCGGGGGAAGTGCGAGAGACGGAAACATACTCCCTGTCCCGCGAGGCCACCAATCCACCGGCCAGGTCGCGCCGCCGCCCCGGCCGGCCCGCCGCGAGGTTCAGCACCGCCTCGATCGCTTCCTGGGTCGGCGCCGCCTTCAGGCGGTACAGGAGGTCGCGGACCACCCGGGCGGCGATGGGCCGCGGCACGGTGAGGAGCCCCACCGGGTCGATCCCGAACCCGCCGGGTTGCTCCTCCACCAGCTCCTCCGCTGCTTCGAAGGCCTGCCGCTTCAGGAAGTGCTCGTCCTGACGGATGGTGTCGGCCGTGCGGGCCAGGGTGGCGCGGACCTCGCGCCCCACCGAGCGCTCGATGGCCGGAAGGACTTTCAGCCGAACGGCATTCCGCAGGAGCCTGGTGTCCATGTTCGTCGGATCGCGACGAGGCCGCAGCCGGAGCGCGCGGCAGAACGCCTCCACCTCGGTCCGCCTGACGTCGATCAACGGCTGGACCTCGCCTCCGAGGGCCGGCTCGATCCCGCCGAGCGCGTCGAGCCCACCGCCCCGGATGAGGGCGATCAGCACGGTCTCGGCCTGATCGTCCAGGGTGTGACCCTCGGCCAGGCGCTCGGCCCCCGTCTCGCGCCGGACCTCGGCCGAGTAGTACATGCGCATCGCGCGGCCCCACGCCTCGATCGACTCACCCTGTTTCGGTTCGAACTCGCAGATGCGCGGATGGAAGGGAAGCTTCAACCTGCCCGCCAGCCGCCGGACGTACTCCGAGTCCTTGCCCGAATCCCGGCGGATCCTGTGGTCGAGATGGAACACCTCCAGCTTGATCCGAAGCAGCCGACGCAGACCGTGGAGCGAGTACAGGAGACACACGGAGTCGGGGCCGCCGGAGACGGAGGCGAGCACCGTCTGGCCCGGCAGGAACATCTCGTAGCGGCGCACCGTGGCCGTGACCCGCTCCAGCACGCGGGCCACCGCCGGCGGCCGGGACATCAGCTCCCGGCGACCCGGGCCAGCCAGAGCTGGGGGTTCGCGACCTCCTCCAGCGACGGCAGGTTGTCCTCCCGCTGCCACACCAGATTGAACCCCTCGATCCCCGCTCCCTCGATGGCCGAGCGAACGAAGAACTCGCCGGCATCGTACTGGCGGACCTTGTACTCGAACCCGATGGCCCGCTGGAACGTGCGCTCCATCCCGCCCGGACGCCGCCGGTCCTTCAGGCTCCGACGCATCCGCTCCAGGTCGCGGACCCGGCCGACGGCCACCGAGTTCATCACGTAGGACGCGTGGCCCTCGAGTAGCGACATCAGCGACTGCATCCTCCAGAACAGCTCGCGTTGCTCGGGGGTCATGAGCAGGAACAGGCCGCCCGGACCTCGCCACTCGCTTCCCGTCCGGGCCTCCTCCACCGCTCGACGGAGTTGATCCAGGAGCTGTCGCGTATCGAGCTGCACCGTGTCGAGGTAGGCGTCAACGAGGCCCGACAGGTGCGGCCGGAGCCACGGCGTGGAGCCGAACTGCACTCGGTGCGTGACCTCGTGAAGGGCCACCCACAGATGGAAGTCGTGGGGCGGAAGATGGAATCGGCGCTCGACCTCGGCCAGGTTGGGCCCCACGAAGTACAGGAGCCCCTCGTCGTCCGGCGGGAGGAACACGTCGTACTGGCCGAGCACCTTGCGGGACACGTAGCCGAGCAGCACGCCTACCTGGAATCCGAGCGCCTTGCGGCGCAGGTCAGATCGGGGACGGTTGTCCGCGAGGATCCGGCGGGCCAGCGGCTCGAGGAGCCGTTGCAACCCCTGGAGGTTCGTCGAGACCCACTCGCCGCGGGACATGACCCACGCCCGGGAACGGAACCCGGTCACCGACAGGCCGGTGAACTCCGAGACGAGCGACTGGGCGTGGGGGACGATCTCCGCGAGGTCCTCGCGGAGGCGCGCGCGCTCGATGGCATGGAGCGAGGGACCCCGACCACCCACCCGGCGTCCGATGTCGGCGGCGGTGTCCCAGGCGACCAATCGGGCCGCCTGCGACCCCATGGACCAATCGACCTTGGTGGTCTCCATGAGCGTCCGGCGCTAGCCGCCGGCCTTCTTCCTGGCAGCGATGAGGGCAACCCGCTTGGCCTGTCCCTCGGCCACGCGCCGGTCGGTGCCCTTCGCCAGGAGCTCGGCCAGCGTCTTCTCGTACGTCTCCTGATCCAGCGTCACCTCGCCGCGGTGCTCCGTTGCGGCGGGGGCGGCGGCGGGGGCGGCGGCGGGGGCGGCGGCGAGCGCAGGCTCGACTGCGGCGGGCGCGGCGGCCGGCGCTTCCACTGGGGCGGCCGCGACGGCGGCCGGTGCCACGGCGGCAGGCGCGGCGGCCGTCGCGGTGGGGATCGGAGGCGGCGCCATGACCGGTGCGCCGGTGATCTTGACCGGCCGCCTCACTTCCCTCCCCGGCTGAAGTCGGGGAGCCTTGACCGATCTCGTCCTCCCCTCCTCACGTTGGAACCGCGGCGCGAACCGCATGTAGCCGAACACGATCAGGAAGGTCACGAGCCCACCGAGCACGACGAGCACCACGGCCATGCCGTAGACCCATCCACCCGTTTGGATGGTCGGCGTCCCGCCGGGACTGACGAACACCTGCGCAAGCATGCGGGCGATTCTAGCAAGGACCTCTGGATCGCCGATGCCGAACGCGATCACCCGCCGTGCGGGTGGGGGTGCGCCACGGCCTGGCCGAGGGCCTCAACCATGCAGCCATAACAGATCGGCACGCCGCACCCGGGCTCCTCGCAGAACTCACACTGGTCGATGCTCGCCTCGCACTTGGCACAGGCGATGGCCACCCCCTGCTTGGTCATGTTCGCCCTCCGTGGGAACCGTGCTCCTTCTCGTGGAGTTCCAACGCCGCCTTCGCCGCATCCTGCCGTCGCAGGAGGCCGACCAGCCGTCCGTCCGATGTAGTGATCGGGGAGCTGTCGAGATCGTGTTCGATCATGAACGCCGCCATCTCCTCGATGGAGACGAAAGGCCGGAAGGTGCTGGGGCCCGGGCGCATGGCCCCCTCGATGCCAAGGTCCGGGTTGGCCTCCAGCTCCTGCGAGCGGAGCAGGCCGAACACGACGCGCTCCTCGTTCACGACCACGCAGGCGTCCCACCCGGCCTCCCGGACCCGGTCCCGAACGTCGCCGAGCCGCTCGTCCAGGAGGCACGTCGGCACGTCCTTTCGAGCCACGTCCCCGGCACGGGGGCGTTCCGCGTTGGTGCCCTCGGAGGGAAGTCCCGCCGCGAGCCAGTCGAGCTTTCCGTCCTCGTAGTCGTACACCTCGGTGAACCCGAAGCTCTCAAGCCGCCACGCGGCTCGTGGGCTGAGGTCTCAGGCCGAGTCCCAGCAGTACACGACGATGGGCCGGCTCCGGTCCAGCGCTGTCCGGGCTTCCTCCTCCAGCTTTCGAAGCGGCATGTTGATGGCACCGGGGAGGTGGTCCTCCTCGTACTCGTTCGCCGGAAGCACCTCGACGAGCTGGGCTCCACCGTCTACGAGGCGGCGCACCTCGTCGCGGTCGATGGGTTGGGGCATGATCGCCTCCTCGCTGGTCTCCCTGCCGATCCGCCTGGAGCCGGAGGTGGGATTCGAACCCACGACCTACCACTTACGAGGCGGTTGCTCTGCCTGGCTGAGCTACTCCGGCGGGTTGGCTGAGTCTACCCAACGCCGCCGGGCAGGCCGCGCTTGGGGATAATGCAAGGCGCGCATGTCGAACCGAGAGAGACCACGAGAGGCTCCCGCCGTGGGCCGGGTCATGGTGGCCACCGACCGTTCCCAGACGGCAGACCGCGCCGTAGGGTGGGCCGCCACCCTGGCCGACCGGTACGGCGCGGAGCTCTACGTCGTGCAGGTGGTCGTGCCGGCCAACCCCGCGGTCACGGAGTACGGAGCGGCCGAAGCCACCCAGGCCGGTGCCGCGGCCGACGAGCTCCAGCGGTACGCGATGGGGCTGGCGGGGGAACGCGGTCGATCCCGCGTGATGGTCGACGACGACCCGGCCATGGCCATCGTCCGGGCGGCCGAGGAGGAGGCGGCCGACGTGCTCGTCGTGGGCAACGCCGGCATGGCGGGTCGCAGGGAGTTCCTGCTCGCCAACGTGCCGAACCGGATCTCCCACAACGCCCGATGCACGGTGATCATCGTCAACACGCTCTCGCCCGACGGGGACGTCCAAGTGGTCCGGCCACGTACGGCCATCCGGGCGAGCGACTTCCCGGAGACCGAGCCGCACCTGGCCGCGCGAGGGGCGCGGATCGCCGCGGTCATGGCCAAACACGGCGTGAAGGCGCTGTTCGGCAGGCCTGGGGAGGGCGGGGCGACCGGACGCCGGGCCCAAGGCCGGCATCTCCGTTCCGCGCTGGAGGAGCTCGGCCCCACGTTCGCCAAGCTCGGCCAGGTCCTCTCGACCCGTCCCGACCTGCTCCCGCCCGAGTTCATCGAGGAGCTCGCGACACTCCAGGACAACGTGCCGCCGCTGACCGAGGAGGAAGTGGTGCGCGTGATGGAGCAGGAACTCGGCGTGCCGTGGGAGGACGTGTTCGACACGATCGACCCCGCTCCCCTAGCGGCCGGGACTATCGCTCAGGTCCACCGGGCCACGTTGACCGGTGGCGAGCGCGTCGTGGTCAAGGTCCAGCGCCCCACGGCCCGCGAGGAGATCGAGCAGGATCTCGCCTTGCTCGAGCTGTTCGCGGAGAAGGTCTCCGACCGCCCGGGGCTGAAGCAGGTCATCGACATGGGCGCCGTGTTCGAGCACCTTTCGAGCTCGCTCCACCGCGAGCTCGACTTCCGCCAGGAGGCCTCCAACATCGAGCGGATGGCGGAGGTCCTGAAGGGCTACCCGCGTCTGGAGGTGCCCGGCGTCCACGGCAGCCTGTCGACCTCGCGCCTGTTGGTGATGGAGGAGATCCAGGGGATCCCCATCTCCAAGGCGCCGCAGGGACCGGAACGCAAAGAGGCGGCCCGGCAGCTCCTCGAGAGCTACTACAAGCAGATCATGGTCGACGGGTTCTTCCACGCCGACCCCCACCCGGGGAACCTGATGTGGTGGAAGGACCGGATCTACTTCCTCGACTTCGGGATGGTCGGCGAGGTGGGGGCCGACATGCGCGAGCAGCTCATGCTCCTGCTGATGGCGTTCTGGCAGGAGGACGTGGGGTTCCTGACCGACGTCTCGCTCATGCTGGCCGGTGCCATCGACAGAAGCGACCTCGACGTCACGAAGTTCCAGGAGGAGATCGGCGAGCTGATGGCGAAGTACCGGACGTCCTCGCTCGCCGACATCCAACTCGGCCCCATCCTCCAGGAGATGACCGAGGTGTCGATCCGCCACGACGTGCCGCTCCCGGCATCGCTCGCCCTGACCGGCAAGGCACTGGCCCAGATGCAGCTGGCCACTGCGGAGCTCGACCCCGAGCTCGACCCCTTCGACGTGGCCGGGAAGTTCCTGATGCGCCAGGTGATGACGGGGATGGGCGCGAAGCTGGAACCCAAGGCCCTGTTCTACCGGTCGCAGCGGCTCAAGGTCCGGTTCCTGCGGATGGTGGAGGCCATCGAGCGGCTCATCGGGGCCCGGCCCGGCCAGAAGCTCGAGGTGAACTTCCGCGCCGCGTCGCTCGAGGACACGATCCGCCGGGCCGGGCGGAGGCTGGCCATCGGCCTCACCGCCGGCGCGGCGGTGCTCGCCTCTGGGCTCACCGCGGTCTCGGATCGCGTCCCCCCGTGGGTTCCGGTCACGTTCGGCGTCGTGGGGGGGTTCCTCACGCTCTCGCTCGTGGCGGACCTGTTCGTCCGGCGCCGGTAGGCGGGGCCGGAAGCCGGCTCAGCCGTCGGCCTCGGCCGGCTCGATCTCCGAGCCCGTGCCCTTGAGCGCCGTCGGCTGCGACGGCTTGGCCTTGGTCTCGCCCTTTCGCATGGAGCGAACGACCGCGCGTTCCAGGAAGAACGCGACGATGCCCAGGATCAGGCCGACGGCCCACCGCTCCATCCGGCGGAACACATTCTTCGGCCGGTTCGTCGGTCTCTTCGGCGAGTCGGCCATCCGTCTTCTCCTTCTAGAACACGACCCTGAACGCCTCCACCGTCTCCTGGCGTCCCTTGACGTGACGGTGGCCGATGGGCTCGACACGGACGTCTGGCGCCTCTTTCACCGTCGACACCGCCGCCACGATCTCACCGCCCGCCGCCTCGCTCTGGAGCCGCTGGGCGATGTTCACGGCGTCGCCAACGACCGTGTACTCGAGCCGGCCGCCGCCGCCGATCGTCCCGGCCACCACCATGCCGGTGTTGATGCCGACCCCCATCCGGAGCTCGCCCAACGTCTCGCTCCATCCGTCTCGGTTCAGCTCCGCCTGCTTCGCCTGCATGGCGATGGCGCACCGGAGGGCCTGGGCGGCGTGGTCCGGTAGCGGATACGGCGCGCCGAAGATGGCCATCACCGCATCGCCGGCGAACTTGTCGATCGTCCCTCCGTGCTCGGCGATGACGTCGGCCATGGCGCCGAGGTGCCGCGCCAGCACGTCCGCAATCTCGGCGGCCGAGAGCTGTTCGGCGATGGCGGAGAACCCCCGGATGTCCGAGAACAGCACGGTCACCTCGAGCTCCTCCTGCGTCAGGGCAACGCCGGACTCCAGCTTCTCGGCGAACTGGGAGGGGACATAGGCCCGCAGGGTCCGGGCGGCGGAGGCCCGGTCCACCACCGCGGCGTGCAAGCGTTTCAGCTCGTCGACCGCGGCGCCGCCCTCCCCGGCCGTCGCGGCCAGCCGGCGGAAGAGGTCGGTGACGCGACTGTCCACGGCCTCCTGAGTCGTGTCCAGAGCCTCGGCCATCTCCGCGTATCCCAGGCCGCGGCCCATCATGTCGAGGATCTCCCGGTCGGCGCCGGCGGTCTCGCGCCGGCCCGCCAGCCGCTCGGCGATGACTGGATCAACCGCCGAGCCCCCGCGGGCCACCTCCCGGATGGCCCGGACCAGCTCGTCCCCCTGCGCGATCCGGTCCTTCAGCAGGTACGCCAACCCGCTCTGTCCCTGGCCGAGTAGCGCGATCGCATAGGCCTCGTCGTCGTGCGCAGAGAGCACGACGACGCCGGTCTCCGGATGCTTGGAACGGATCTCGTGGGCGCAGTCGATCCCCTCGAGCTGGAAGTTCGGCGGCATCTTGATGTCGGTCACCACGACGTCGGGCCGTCGCTCCTCGGCCTCGGCGAGGAGCGACGGCCCGTCCGCCGCCACCCCCACGACCTCGATGTCCGCGAGGGAGTCGAGCAGGGCTCGAACTCCCTCGCGGACCAGGACGTTGTCCTCGCCCAACACGACCCGGATGGTCACGCTGCCTGGTCCTCCTGCCGTCGGGGGCCCACGATCGCCCGACCGCTCGCTCCTTGGGGCCCCCGGACCCCCAGCACCAGTACGATTCCCGCATGGTACGCGTGGTCTTCGCGGAGGATAACTACCTGGTCCGCGAGGGGACGGCGGCGCTGCTCTCGGCCTCTGGGGAGGTCGAACTGGTGTCGCTGGCCTCCACGTACGACGAGCTCATGGCCGCCGTCGAGCGGGAGCACCCCGAAGCGGTCCTGACCGACATCCGGATGCCACCGACCAGCACCACGGAGGGGATCGACGCGGCTCGCAAGATCCGGGCCGACCACCCCGAGATCGGGGTCGTCGTGCTGTCGCAGTACGCGGAGGAGGAGTACGCGTACGAGCTGCTGAAGGACGGCGCCGCAGGCCTGGGCTACCTGTTGAAGGAGCGCGTCGCCGATCTCGACGAGCTGGTGCGTGCCCTGACCGAGGTCGCGAGAGGCGGCTCGGTCCTGGACCCCAAGGTGGTCGAGTCCCTCGTGGCGAGGAAGGACCGGGCGGCTCACTCGCCCCTGGCCCAGCTCACCGAGCGCGAGCGCGAAGTCCTGGGACAGATGGCCCAGGGCAAGAACAACGCCGCCATCGCCAAGTCCCTGTTCCTCACGGAGCGAGCCGTCGAGAAGCACATCAACTCCTTGTTCCACAAGCTGGACCTGACGGAGGAGACCGAGGTTCACCGCCGGGTCATGGCCGTCCTGGCCTTCCTCCGCGACACGGAGCACGCCTGAGCGAGGCCATCTCGCGCAGCTGCATCCCTACTGGGCCGCCCGCGTATCCACGATGAGCACCGAGCAGGGGGCGTGGCGCAGCACCAGGTTGGGGACGCTCTCTCTCACGCGCCACCGGGGGCCGTGCACCCCCTTGTTCCCGAGCACGATCGTGTCGACACGCTCCTCCGCGGCCACCTCGCAGATGCGCTCGGCCGGATCCCCGGGCTCGCTCCAGCTGCGGATCCGGACCTGGGGGAAGCGCTCGGTCATCCGGGCCAGGTACCGCTGCGGGTCGGCCGGCTTGTGGGGATCGGCCGCCTCGCTCGCCCGATCGTCCGAGCGCACGTACAGGACCAGCAACTCGGCATCGCGCTCTCCCGCCAGCTCGGCGGCAGCGCTGACCGCCATGTCCGCCGATGCGGTGGTGTCGGTCCCGACGAGGATCTTTCGCATCACGGGAACCACCTCCAGTCGATGCTCCCAGCGTAGGCCCGGCCCACGCGAGGCACGAGCATGAGGCCACGAGAACCGGCAGGTGCAGGACGGTTGGGACGGAGTGATGCCAGCATCCCCACGGAGGTGGTGAAGCCGGCCTCGACCGGGTGGAACCCACCCTTTCCCCGGGCCAGTCCGCGGCCCAGAATCAAGCCATGGCGATGAGCCAGAGGAGCAGCGCGGCCCGGTTGGCGTGGGGGGTTTGGGGGCTCACGGCCGCTTCTCTCGCCGGCTGGTTGGTGCTCACCGTCTTGAACCCCGACTCGGACGACGGCTCGGAGTTCGTCGTCTTCCCCATCGCCGTGCTCGGGTTCGCCACGGTCGGCAGCCTCATCACCTCCCGGCGGCCCGACAACCGGATCGGGTGGATCTTCGCCTGGATCGGGGTTGCGGCGGCGGCCGCCCTGGTGGCGGGGGCGTACGCGGAGTACGGAATCGTCTACTCACCGGGCTCCCTCCCCGCCGCGCGCTTCGCGACATGGCTCGCCGGCGTCGGCTTCGCACTCATGATCGGATCCTTCTCCCTGGTCTTCCTGCTCTACCCCGATGGACGGGTGCCCGGGCCGAGGTGGCGGCCGGTCCTGTGGGTGTTGGTCGCCGCGTTGGCAGTGGACCTGATCGGTTTCGCGCTGACATCCGGGCCCTTGAACACGGGGTTCGCCGAGCTCCACCGTCCGGTCGTCAACCCCTTCGGCCTCCCGGCCGGGTGGAGGAGGTCCGTCCAGTTCGTTACCGTGACGGCGGGGTTCGTCGCCCTGGCCTTCGCCTTCCTCGCCGTGATCGGCCTGTTCCTGCGGTTCCGCCGGGCCCGAGCCGAGGAGCGACAGCAGATCCGATGGCTCGCGTATGTCGGCGCGACGGCCCTCGCGGCCCTGCTGATCAGCGTCATCGTTGAGCTGGTGCGGACGCTGGCCGGGATCGACATTGGCGACGAGGACCCGATCCTCAACGTCCTGTTCTTCATCGTGCTCTTCGCGCTCGTCCTTGGGATCCCCGCGGCGTCCGGCGTGGCGATCCTCAAGTACCGCCTGTACGACCTGGACATCGTCGTGAAGAAGACGGTGGTGTTCGCGGTGCTCGCGCTGTTCATCAGCGCGGCGTACCTGCTTGCGGTGGGGATGGTGGGTGCGTTCGTCGCCGATCAGAGCACGAGCACCGTCGCGTTCGCCGCCGGCGCCATCGCGGCACTCGCCTTCCAGCCGGTGCGGGCCCTGGCACGCCGGCTGGCCGACCGGCTCGTCTACGGCAAGCGCGCCACCCCGTACGAGGTGCTCTCCGAGTTCTCCGACCGAGTGGCCGGGACGTACTCGACCGACGACGTCCTGCCCCGCATGGCAGAGATCCTGGGGCAGGGTTGCGGCGCGGAGCGAGCCGGCGTCTGGCTCCGGGTGGGCGACGAGCTCCGCCTCGCGGCCGAGTGGCCCGGTGACGGCCAAGCCGGCTCGCAGAGCATCCGCCTGGTCGGAGAGGAGCTCCCGCAGTTCGATGGGTCCGACCAGGCCTTCCCGGTGCGCCACCATGGGGACCTGCTGGGTGCGCTGACGCTCACGATGCCGGTGACCGATCCCATGAACCCGGGCCGGGCGAAGCTCGTCCGCGATGTTGCGGCACAGGCCGGGCTGGTCCTGCGGAACGTCCGGTTGATCGAGGAGCTGCGAGCATCCAGGCAGCGGCTGGTGACCGCACAGAACGAGGAGCGGCGGAGGATCGAGCGGAACATCCACGACGGTGCGCAGCAACAGCTCGTCGCCCTGTCGGTCCAACTCAGGCTGGCCGAGTCCATGGTCGGCAAAGAACCCGAGAAGGAGCGGCAGCTGCTTCACCGGCTCCAGGCCGCAACAGCCGAAGCGCTGGAGGACCTCCGGGACCTGGCTCGCGGGATCTACCCTCCCCTCCTGGCCGAGGAGGGTCTGGTCGCTGCCATCGAGTCGCAGGCACGCAAGTCGGCGACACCTGTCGAGGTCGAATCGAAGGACGTGGGTCGCTACCCCCAACACGTCGAGGCAGCCGTCTACTTCTGCGCGCTCGAAGCGCTGAACAACGTGGCGAAGTACGCGGACGCGTCGAGGGCGCAGGTCCGGCTGACCGCCCGAGACGGCACGCTCACGTTCGAGGTGGCGGACGACGGCGTGGGATTCGACCCGGCTGAGACCGGCTACGGCACGGGGCTGCAGGGCATGGCCGACCGGCTGGCGGCGATCGGCGGCGACTTCGAGGTTCGAACGCGCGCCGGGTCGGGGACCACGGTGACGGGCACGGTGCCGGTGCACGAAGGGGGAGCGGTCCGATGAACGCGCAGCGTTCCGCTCGGCTGCCGTGGGTCCTGTGGGGCGGGACACTGGCGCTGCTCGTCGCCACGATGGCCCTGACCATCCGCAACGGTAGCTTCTCCGAGGACGTCCCGTTCATCCCCATCGCGGTCGTCGTTCTGACCGGGTACGCGACGGTCGGAGCGGTGATCGCGTCCCGGTTCCCGCGCAACCCCGTCGGGTGGCTCTTCATGCTCGTGGGTATGGCGTTCCTGCTCCAGGGATTCACGTCCGAGTACGTCACCTACACGTACGAGACATCCCCGGGGTCGCTGCCGTTCGGCCGGGCCGCCGCGCTCGTGTCCGATACCTCCATCTTCTTCGCCGTCGTGCCGATCCCCTTGCTGTTCCTGCTCTTCCCCGCGGGGACGCTCCTTTCGCCCCGGTGGCGACCCGTGGCCTGGGCCGTGTTCGGGTTCTTCGGGCTCGGGCTCGTGGCCGACGGGGTGAGGACCCGGATGCTCGATGTGGGCAGCGCCAGCATCCTGAACCCCCTCGCGATCGAGAGCCTCCAGCGGTTCCTCGGTCCGGTGCTCACGGTCGCCACGTTCGGAGCGATCGGCGCCACGCTTGCCTCAGCGGCCGCCCTCTTCGTCCGGTTCCGGCGAGCCCGGGGGGAGGAGCGGCAACAGGTCCGGTGGGTGGCCTACGGGGCAGCGATCGCCATGTTCTTCCTCCTCGCCCTCCTCGTCACGGGGATCGGCCTCGGCCCCATCGAGACCAGCCCCCTCCTGAACGAGATCTCCTTCTACCTGTTCTTCCTGACGGTGGGGCTGGGCATCCCGCTCGCGGCGGCCGTCGCCATGTTCCGGTACCGCCTGTACGACCTCGACATCGTGATCAAGAAGACGGTCGTCGCCGGTGTGCTCGCGACCTTCATCGCGCTGGTCTAC
>Ga0184637_10001796_pt1 | contig 14174 bp, 14 predicted proteins | sample PLM3_127_b2_FD_133143 | JGI IMG/M metagenome (GOLD analysis project Ga0184637, IMG submission 133143) | Groundwater sediment microbial communities from an aquifer in East River, Colorado, USA - PLM3_127_b2 | ecosystem: Environmental > Terrestrial > Soil > Riparian zone | place: USA: East River...
CATATAACGTGTTGCGTCCCGTTTATACCCATTTAATGTAATTTTTTCTCAAACATCAATTGGTTTCCTTAATCGCATCTTGTTTGCTAGATCGCTGTCATAAACGTGAGTGTAAATCATGGTGGTACTAACATTACTATGGCCCAAGAGCTTTTGGACCTCTCGGATGTTGTAGCCTTCTTGCAGCAATTCCGTGGCAAAAGTATGGCGTAGCATGTGAGGGTTGACATGTTTTCCAATTCCAGCCTTTTCTGCATACCGCTCAACGAGCTGCCTAATGTATCGGTCATTAAGTTTATCACCCTTCAGCGTGCAGAAGAAATAGCGGCTCCTTGGCCTTCTTTCATCCCACATCCGAAGCAGATCCAAGGTATGCTCATCAAGGTAAAGAGTCCTGTCTTTTGCACCCTTTCCTTTCCATACTCTCAAAATCCCTTCTTTCCATTCTATATCATTCGTACCAAGGTTGATAACCTCTGACTCTCGAAGTCCGGCTCTATACATGAGCTGCATAATGCAACGGTTGCGGAGACCAGTAGGAGCTCTCTTATTTGGTTGTGATAAGAGCGATAAGGCTTCCTCTTTTGTCAGGGTTTTTGGAAGTTTCTTAGGAGACATACTTCAAACCACTTTTTTTAAGTTTACTACCGCTTAGAAACGAAAACGGTAGTTTATTTACATATATAGCATACTAGGGCGCAAAAAGCTAGAAAAACGGTAGTTTTTTGCCCATAGCGCGCCTAGTCGAACTATAATTGAATCCGTTATTACTAACCCCAAAGGCGGAAATCAAGGAATTGGTTAATTACTCAAAATGCTGTGATCATAGTTGGATAGAAACAAGTGCAATGGAAAAAGGGAAGATTTAATCAACACAGACACAGTGTAATATTGATTATGACAAATTTCTTTTTGTATTTACCTCTTAAAAACGACAAAGAATTAAATGAAGTATTTTATTGTAATTGTCCATAGTCCAGATGTGACACCTATATTATACATTGTAAATAAAAAACCCTGAGGCCTACAGATCGTAAGGCCCCAGGGCGATAGGTGGAGAGGATAGGATGGAATAAAATTTATTTTTATTAATTTCTTACCTATTTATATAAGCAATTACTGTACCAAAACTGTGTTGGATATGATTAGTCAATTTTTTAGGAAGGTTATCAAGATACAATAAGAAAATAAATATTATGATGTGCATTAATACACTGTGTATGATGTGTGATTTCACACAAATTTAATTATCTTAAATTGACAAGTTGATTTAAAAATTATTGGTTTACAATTTTAACGCGGCTTTGCTTTTAAATCTCTAAAAGCTGAAGTGAATAGATGAGAAAACTTTTTTAGAAATCTACCGGTGATTCATTTTATTTTTTCTATACAAACAAAAAAGAAATATAAAAATTTAAATGGGGGGTTTTAAAAATAATTTTGCATCACTTACCTAAGACGGCTTCGGAGCAGGCTTTAGATATACGGAACTTTAAAACCCTTTTCGCAGGTATGTGGATTGTTTCTCCGGTGGCTGGATTCCTACCCATCCTTGCTTTTCTGTTTACAACTACGAGCTTGCCTAAGCCTGGGATAGCAAATGAGTTCGCGGCTTCTCTGTGCGCGATGGCAGTAAGTTCGTTTAGTAAATGATCAACTGCTTTTTTATTTATACCCGTCTTTTGAGCGAGCTCGTTGGTTAACTGTGTCTTTGTCATTGTTCTTGGCATCTGACTTGTCCTCCAGAGAGAAAGATTTATTTTTGATCTATAAAATACTATAAAATAAATTAATTTCCTATCTCTTGTCAATATCATCGAGAAATTAGATAACAATGTAACTTAATAAAGAAAAGGTATTTTTTTGAAAATTTGGTCACATGATATCCTCAAACTAGGTAAAGAGAATATAATTTTTGTTTCTGCACATTCCTATGTATAATGCTTAAACAACTTGAGAATTATTGAATTAAACAGTGAGAATCTTGAAAGTAAACTTAAGGGAATTAGGGGTATAACGCCCCTTCACGATCGAAGTTATGAGGTTATTGTAAAAAAGATTGTCGATGAAGTAAGAGTGAATGGTGATAAGGCACTGTTCAAATTTACAAAAAAATTTGACAGGTTTGATGTTTCAAGAAAAACGGTCAGGGTCTCGAAGTTAGAGTCTGAAATTGCCAGGAAGAAGGTACCGCATGAGGTCGCATCGAGTCTTAAAATAGCGGCTTCAAGAATTTACACATATCAAAGAAAAAAGCTACCGAGAGAGAAATTCTATTCAGACACTCTAGGCAATGAGCTCGGATGGATCATGAGACCAATTGAAAGGGTGGGGATCTATGTCCCCGGTGGTAAGGCATCATATCCATCTACAGTTCTAATGACTGCAATTCCTGCTAAGGTCGCAGGGGTTAAAGAGGTTGTCTTGGTCACGCCATGTCCTGAGGGAGAACTAAATCCGTCTGTGCTTGTTGCTGCCTCCCTGGCTGGTGTTGATGGGATATTTAAAGTGGGTGGTGCTCAAGCAGTCGCTGCCCTTGCATATGGAACAGAATCAATTCCGAAAGTGGATAAGATTGTTGGGCCGGGAAATATCTACGTAAGCATAGCCAAAAAACTGGTATTCGGAGAAGTTGATATTGACATGATAGCGGGGCCGAGTGAGGTTCTTATTATCTCTGATGGTTCCTTGCCTCCAAAGTGGGTTGCGGCAGACCTTTTAGCGCAGGCAGAGCATGATGAAATGGCAGTTGCTATATTAGTAACTAACTCGAAGGGATTTGCTTTAAATGTTAGACAGGAAATACTTAGGAGTCTTAAACACCTTAAACGATCCGATATAATAAGAAAAGCTTTACAAAACCAAGGGAGAATATATTTGGTTAATTCCCTTGAGGATGCTGTAAGTGTTTCTAACATCGTAGCTCCTGAACATCTGGAGTTGTGCGTAAAGAAGCCGAAGTCACTTTTAAAATGGGTCAAGAATGCGGGCGCAATATTTCTAGGATCTCTGTCGGCTGAGGCATTTGGAGACTATGTTGCGGGATCTAGCCATGTGCTTCCAACATCTGGAGCTGCGAGGTTTTCGTCTCCACTTAGCGTGTATGATTTTTTAAAAATGCCAAGTGTTTTATCAATTTCAAAAAAGGGCTTTAAAAAATTGGGTAAGACGGTGATTTCTTTGGCAAACAGTGAAGGCCTTGAGGCACATTCGCTATCCGTTAAAGTTCGGTATGATTCTTAATCTGAGCATTAAAAGTCTTGTAACAGCATTTAGAAAATCCAATAATTAATTTTCGCCAGTGGTACGGATTGTGGTTATTAGATGCTCCTTCTGTGAAGTTTCATCAAGGGATGCTAAAGTAATAATTCAAAGGAATGATCATTCGATATGCAATGAATGCATCGCTTTGGTTAAAGAGCTACTAGCGGAATTCGGAATCGGGGAGGTTATTGAGAGTAAAGGAAGGTGCTCGTTCTGCAGCGAAAATCATGGTGGAGACAGAGTTGTTTTTCAGGGCAAGAATGCAAAGATCTGTTCGGAGTGTGTAGGCGAGATGGAGAATGAAATAAAAGGTAATCACGGTGTCCAATCAAAGGTAGCTAAGAAGCAGGATACAAGGACGCATAGTATAATAAGTTCTAGAGTCAAAAAGGGTGTGCAGAGTCTAACTGCATACTCTGTTCCTGATTATAAATGCCGGGTTAAGCTGGATGGAAATGAGAGCCCCTTTTCCTTGCCTCAAGATGTCTTAGAAATGGTTCTGAAAGAGGCAAGTTCTATACCAATTAATAGATATCCGGACCCCAATTCGATTGAGCTTAGGAAGAAGATTTCAAGAATATCAAAATTTCCATATGAAGGAATATTATTAGGAAATGGTTCAGATGAACTAATAGAAATGATCATGACTACATTTTCTGGAGGGACAGGGAGAGCTTTATACCCAGTTCCTACATTTTCGATGGTAAGGATATGTTGCCTTGCTTTAGGACTTGAACCGATAGAAATTGAACTTGATGATGAATTTGATATTCAATTGAGTTTAGCTTTAAAGGGGTTAGCGCAGAAGAATCCAGATATCGTGTTCATGGCATCTCCAAATAATCCGACGGGAAATAGCTTTTCGGAAGAAAAAATATTAGGAATCCTTGATAACTCAGGGGGGATTGTCGTAATTGACGAGGCGTATGGTGATTTTTGTGGTAAGACCTATCTCCCGCTCATTAAGAAATATGAGAACCTTGTCATACTCAGGACGATGTCAAAGGTCGGTTTTGCGGGTATAAGACTCGGGATTTTATTTGGAAGGGAGCAGTTAATACGGGAGATAAATAAGGTAAGGCTTCCCTACAATATAAATTATTATAGCCAGCGCATTGCTAAGGTAATTCTCGATAATTCTGGTTTTGTAAGAGAAAATTTGCAATTGATAATAAGGGAAAGGGACAGGGTATATGGCGAGCTAAAGGGAATATCCGGTGCCAAAGCCTTCCACAGCGATGCAAATTTCATACTATTCAGGGTTGATGATGCAGATAAACTTTTTGGAGAATTAAGGAGAAAGGGGATTTTAATTCGCAATTTTAATACCCGCGGGTTGCTAGAGAATTGTTTGAGGGTAACAATAGGGAAACCCGAAGAAAACGATTCGTTTCTTGAAGCATTAAGAGAAATACTTTCCTCTTAGTTTAGTTATTACGGCGAAACCAACCCAAAAAATCAGACAGGCAATTGGGAAGATATCTCCGATTCTAGTATAAAGCGTCTTCTGACCATTCATTATTCCGACTTTACCCTCTAGGTTCGTTTGTTTAAAGATGTCAGTCTTTTCGATGACCCTTCCCACGGGATCAATAATTGCGCTAATACCTGTATTAGTTGACCTTATTAAGAAAAGCCGTGTCTCAACCGATCTCGGTATCGAGACAAGAAGATGCTGGTAAGGAGCAAATGTTTTCCCAAACCATGCGTCATTTGTGATATTAACGAGTAGATTAGCCCCCTTCTCTGCGAACTTTCTGCTAAACGATGGAATAATATCTTCGTAGCATATTAGGGGTGCTATCCTTAAGCCCTTTTCCTTGACTACAAAAAGATTTAGCTCATTTCCAGGAATGAAATCACCCGAAGCCGGGCTTAATTTCTGCAAGGAAGGGAAGATGTCAGTAAGAGGCAGGTATTCACCGAAGAGCAGAAGTTTTATCTTATGGTATCTGTCAAGTATATACCCTTTGGAGTCGGTCAAAAATGCGGTGTTGTATTTGTTGAGATTCTCGTCGGTTATGTTAGCTTCGTTGCCGTCCTTAGTCTCATAGGATAGCCCACCAGCAATGAAAATTGCACCGTTTACAGTTGGTATTTCAACATTGCCACCATCAATTAATCTGTCTGAGTGGATTGAATACCAGGATTGAATTGCCGTCTCGGGCCAAACTATCAGGTCAGGTGATTTTAGATTGGTAGACATATACTTATGTCTCTCAGAAATAATCCTGCTATTATCTTCAATCTTCTCAAAAAAATCGAAATTTGATTGAACCATTCCTATTTGTATTTTGGGAGAATTCGAAATCAGACTATCCTCTCTTTTTATCTCCAGAAGGCCATAAATGATAGTTGATAGAATGAGCAGGAATGAGAAGAGAACCTCCACCGCTGGGAAAACTCCCATTTTCAGAAACCATTTTATGGTTCTGAAAATAGAAATATTTATCAGTACAATTAAGAAGCTTACTGAATAAATACCAAAGAGTTCAGATATCTGTATTACCGGTAGATATTGAGCCTGAGGGTTGGCGATTGTATATGGAAAAAGAAAGGGATATAAGAATTCTATCGAGGTCCAAAGGGTCGAAATTGCGATGGCTGAAACCAACCCCTTTTTATTGAATAGATCTAATTTTGTTGCTAAATATGCGAATATGCCAAATGAAAAACCTGTATAGATACTGAGTAGCACGAGGAATAGCAGACTCACCGGGAATGGAAACCCTCCAAACCTTGAAAGGGTTCCAGCAAGCCAGTAAGAACCGAGGGTATTTATTATGGTACCTGTAAGGATTCCGAATAATGACGCTTTTTGAGGTTTTTTATCTTCGATTACGACAAAGAAGGGAATCAGAAGAAACCAGGAGAGTATCCCGGAGTACGGAATGACAAATGTTATAGTAAATAGAGTGCCACTCAGTGCACAAAGGATGAAATCGAGACTCTTAAATCTTCTCATGATAGGTGCTAAAAGATACCAGAGATGAGACCTTATCGTTTTATTATCGGAAGAGAATTGAGGTTATTATCTCTTCTTTCCTGTAATGTTTTTTGAACTATGGATTTTGATAAGTTTTATGGCGCCTACTAAAATGATTAGAATTGCTATTATCTGTGCCACTGATAAATTTGGAATAGGGCTCGGGGTGGTAGATCTTATAAATTCGATTAAGAACCTCTCAGAACCTGTAATAATCAAATACAAGGAAAAGAGCCACCCACTCGCAGTGGGTTTTAAACTTAACCTCCAAAATAATATAAAGACCAAGGCCATTATTAACACATCGTAGATTTGAGTAGGGTGTACCCTTTCGTCAGTAGGTGGTAGACCCTTCGGGAATGACATAGCCCAAGGCAGGTTTGATGGTATGCCGTAGTCATCACCGACCAAAAAGCATCCAATCCTGCCAATGGCGTAAGCCAATATTAGACCAGGAGTAACAGCATCTACAATTACCCAGAAACTGAACCTACTTCTATTTGTTACATAAAATATAAGGATAATAGCACCTATAAATCCTCCATAGAACGTAAGCCCTCCCCTTGAAAGTATGTAACTAAAAGGGTTATCCAGAATATTCGATAGAGGTACATTTTCAATCAGGTATAGGATCTTGGCCCCTCCGATGCCTCCAACCATCGCCGCAATAAATAGGTTTCCAAGGAGCTTTTCCTCTATCCCTTTTCTCTTAAATTCGAGTGAAGAAACCCAGTAAGCGGAAAGAAATGCCAGGGCGACCATCAAACCGAATGAGGATATTTGGAAGTTTCCAATTCTAAAAAGCTCGGGGTACATTACATTTTCCCTTTATCTTTTTCTAAACTTTTCTTGAGGTTTTCTATGTTTTTCTTTAATTCTGAGTTCTTTCTAACGAGATAACATATCAGAAAAAACAAGATAATCCACAAGATTATCTGTATGATGAATGTTACATAAAGACTATTCATTTTTATTCTCCTTATTTGATCAATAACAATAATTGAGTTTTTCTAAGTCTACAAATGAATATTCTAAAAATTGAGGTAATGAAAAGTAACTTGCAGTAGGATGCAAAAATAGGTAGATTTCTTAGCCAACATGCTAACTTCGCCCGTCCTAGTCATCAACCGCTACTTCGTTCCTATCACCATAACCAGCGTCAAGAGGGCATTTATCATGCTCTATTGTGGTGTTGCAAAGGCGGTTGGGGTGAACTACGAGACATTCGATTTCGAATCATGGTCTCAGATCTCAGCCTTAAGGGAAAAGGATTGCATAATGACTGTGAGTACCGTCATTAAGATACCCAGGGTTATCATGACTGTTAGGTATGATGGAATGCTTAGAAGGGAGGCGAAATTCAATCGGATCAATATTTTTAGAAGGGATGGGGGTAGATGTCAGTATTGTGGTGGAAAATATGTACGCTCGGAGCTAACCATTGACCACGTAATACCCAGATCGCTAAATGGAAAGAGCGTGTGGGAGAATGTTGTGTGTAGCTGTATTGATTGCAACCGCAAGAAGGGCGGAAGAATACCTGAACAGGCGGGAATGAAGCTAGTGAGTAAGCCTAAAAAGCCTCATTGGGACCCCTTCTCTAATGTTTACTTGAGAGCGGTACGGTATAAGGAATGGGAGCCCTTTCTAAACTTTATAGATGTATCTTACTGGAATGTTGAGCTAGAGGAGTAAGAGATTCAATAATTTTGCTTTAATTTTCCGTCAACTCTTCAAGCGTAAAACAAAGATGATCTCAAATCAACAAACAATCTGTATTTTTGGAGGTCATAATGGTATATAGGCTATTAATATTCATTGGTTCTATTTTCCTTTTTTTTAATACCTACACATCTGCACAGATTATTTTACCTCCAATCCATGGGCCGATTGTTGATAAGATATCTATCTTCATACCGACTTTAACGAACGTCGGAGCGCCTGATCAGAAGGCCAGTGAGTTTGTTAAAGTCGTCCAAAATGATCTACTCAACACGGGTCTCTTCGATGTTCATGGGGGTTCTGCAGATAGTTTTATAATTGGTGATAGCATACAATTCCAGTCCCTCTTTGAAGCGGGTGCCGAGGCACTTGTTAAGGGTGAGTACGTATCAACGGGAGGCAACATACAGTTTGCATTGAGATTATTTGATGTGGTTGGTGAAAAGCCATTGGTGGGAAGAACCTACGATGCTACCCCGGGGCGAGTAAGGGAAGCTGCGCACAGGTTTGCAGATTTGATAATGAAGCAACTTACAGGAATTGATGGATTTTTTACATCCAAGATCGCTTTTGTATCCGGGAGTGGAAACAACAGAAACCTCTATATAATGGATTATGATGGTGAAAGTATAAGGAGGCTTACCAATCATGGGTCTCTACTACTCTCTCCACATTGTTCTCCGGATGGATCAAAAATAATCTTTAACTCCGATAAGGTCTGGGATCAGGATCTATACGTCATAGACCTTGGTTCGAAAACAACTGAGAAACGGCTCACTCGCGCATTTAAATTGGAGCAGAGTCCGGAATGGTCTCCAAGTGGAAGAAAGATCGCCTTCAGTGCAGACGGAGACATTTACGTTGCTAATCCTGATGGAAGCGGTGCCGTGGATATGACCCGCAGTCATTCGATAGACGTATCACCAACATGGTCACCAGATGGTAGGAGAATCGCTTTTGTCTCTGATCGTGGCGGGTCACCTCAGATCTATGTAATGAGTTCAAGCGGCGGAAATTTAAGAAAGGTCTCTTCCGGTGGGTATGCTACGGATCCCTCGTGGTCACCCGATCCATCCGTAAATAGGATTGCTTTTGTGAAGGTGGAGGCTTCCGAAGCTAATATCTTTACCGTTAACCCTGATGGCTCAGATGAGCAAAGGCTTACCTGGTCTTCGAGAAGAAACGAAACGCCTTCCTGGGCGCCCGATGGGCACTACATTGGATTCACTTCTAATAGAAGTGGATCAAAGGATCTGTATATAATGTATTTAACTGGTCAAAATCAACGACCATTGACAAAGGGCGGTAGTGTTTATTTCCCAACATGGTGCAGATAGAGTCAAATCCACTGCTTAGCTTCAAAACATAAAAGGGTTTCAGACAGTAAGGAGCTGGTTTAATAGATTTGCGGATATTTATCGCAGCCCGTATTCCTAAGGAGATAAGACTAGAAATTAGGATTTATATCGATCAAATCAAGCCAAGGTTAGAAGGGGTTAGGTGGGAACATGATGATAGATATCATATTACGCTTAAGTTTTTGGGAGAAACGGATTCATCGAAATTATCGGACATAGATAATGTTCTTAGGGAGCTTGTTAAAGACTATAGTCCCTTTAGATTATCTATTTCCGGGTTAGAAGCCTTACCAAATTTTAAAAATCCACGTGTTATTGTAATAGAGCTAGATAAAAACGATGATCTCTTTAAGTTCCAAGGTGAAATTGAAGGAAGCCTTTATAGGATTGGTTTCGCTAAGGAGGAAAGGCCTTTTAAAAGCCATATAACAGTTGGAAGGGTAAAATTGAGGCCGAGGATAAGTGGAATACTAAATTCACCGGATAAGATTACGTTTACCGTTTCTGAAATAGCCATTATTAACAGCGTCCTAGGCAAGGACGGCTCAAAGTATAACGATATTTCCATTTTTCGATTAATCTGAATCAATCATGATTGGTGGTAGGTGATAGCACAATTAGGATTTTTAATACATTAAGTTAGGGTTTACAGTTGACAATACGGTTAAAATCAGGGGAAAATAATTGCTGTGACACGGAGGGCTTAAAATGAATGCGATTATAAGAACAGGTGGAAAACAATATAGGGTTAGTCCTGGACATACTATTAAAGTTGAAAAACTAGTTGGAAACGTCGGAGATACAGTTGAATTCGGAGAAGTTTTGATGGTATCTGATGAAGATGGGAAGGTTAATATAGGGTCTCCATTAATACAAAATGCAAGGGTAAGGGGTAAGATTCTCGGAGAGGTTAAGGGAGAGAAGATTACGGTATTCAAATTTAAGAGGAGAAAGGGTTACAGGAGAAAAACAGGCCATCGTCAGAAGTATACTTCTGTTGAAATTAATGAGATTGAAATATAGGAGGTGATATAATTGGCTCATAAAAAGGGTGGCGGTAGTACTAGGAATGGTCGGGATAGTGAGGGCAGAAGATTAGGCTTGAAGAGGTTTGGCGGTCAGTTTGTCAGGTCTGGGAATATAATTGCTAGGCAGCGAGGTACTAAATTTCATCCGGGTAGTAACGTTGGTATGGGGCGGGATTTTACAATATTTTCACTCGTAGATGGGATAGTTAGATTTGATAGATTGGGTAGGAGTAGAACGAAGATCAGTGTTGAGCCCACAACATATTAAGTGATTGATAAAATCTTTATCTTAATTGATACCCATGCACTTTAATGTATCCTGATTTTCTCTTATTCCAATTGTCTAAGTATTAATTTCCAAAGGTAATATTTGTTATTAAAGGCTTTGCTTCTATAATATTTCCCTGTATATTGATTTTTATTTGTGATCTGTCTTATTAACTTTTTCTAAGTTATTCTTGCTTTTTAGCATGAGGATTTCTCTTAATATTTGTAAAATCCTATATATTTATTCAACAATAGATAAGCTGTTAGAATTAGATTTAAGCCATTTCTTGAATAGTGCCCTAGAGAATGATGGGAGGCATTACCTATGGCTTTAAAAAAACTTGTAATATCGGGTTCTAGAGGTCTTTTCCTATTAATCCTATTTGTAGTTTCTTCGGCAATTGTTGTTTCTCTGTATAACTATTACCAATATAGTCAGGGGTTAATGAATTTTGAAGTTAGAAAGTTAGATAGACTATTCGATGGAGATTATAACTTTTCGGAGGTAGCGAAGAAATTACTCAATACTAGGGGTGATATCGCTTTTGTCAAACTCATAGATGAGAGTGGTACCCTTCAGGAGAGCTATGGGAACAATAGAACTGGGGCATTTGAAGAGGTGACTGTTAAAGCCCCAGGGGATAAGTTAGTAAAAATTGGATTGAGCAGAACCATTGATCGGGAGCAGCAGATCTATACTTCTCTGTGGAGCATATTAATTGGTATTGTTTTTGGATCGATTTTTCTGATGATATTTATTAAGTTTTCGAGTGATCGAAGCGTTCACCTAGAGAGGCTTATATCTGCCATGAAAAAGGTGTCCTTTGATGATTTCTCTTCAAGACTCGATATCGATAGGACATTAAAGGATGATGTGATCATGATCAGGTTATTTGATAGTTATAATCAGATGATAAATAGATTAAAGAGGCATGGTAAAGAGGTAATTGAAGAGGAGCCTGAACCATTTAAGCCAAGGGTTGTTACATCTGCCGAAGACACAAAAGACAGGAGGGTTACTGCTTTTGTTGCAAAGATTTCGAATTTTGATAGTTTATCGAACAACCTAGATACGGTTGAATTTTCTAATTTTTTAACTGAATATAGGAAGACTGCCTCATCGATTATTTCGGACTATAATGGCACAATAGAGGCTTTACTTCAGGGTGAAATAGTTGCACTATTCAATGTACCAGATGAACAAGACAACCCAGAGCTTAGGGCTGTATCAGCAGCCGTAGGGGTGATTCAAATTCTAGCAAACATGAACAGACAGAAGAGGTTTGAGGGTAAGGAGATCATTGGTGGTATGGTGGGTCTCGCTATGAAAAAATTCCAGTTGCCCACGGAATCTGGGATACCTCAGGATGTTAAACAGGTGATATCGGAGGCAAGAACTACCTGTGACAACGCTGGTTTATGGAAGATTTTAGTACCTGAAGAAATGTATGAAAATATAAGGAATCACGTTGAAGCAAAAAAGATTGAAGGAGAAAGGGGTTTATTCTACTCAATAATATCTGTTGAAGAAGGGATTATAAAGATTTAATGGATGTATCAGGAACATCATGACGATTAAGGATACGAAATACTCCCAAGATATGTGCTGACCTTACTGAGTAAAAATTACTATTACCACTCTAAACTTTGACCCGCCCGGTTTCAATGTTAACATTTTAATAATAATCTCAGCTTGATGGGTGGATTTTACTCCTGTTCAAACAATATATGAAAAACTCTATAAGCTTTTTAATATAGCAAGCCGCTGGAAGAATTTACGATGGTAAGGATAAATATCAAAGATTTAGATCCTGAAGAGCTAGAAAGATTTGTCATTTCTTATGGCCAAGAACCATATAGGGCTCGTCAAATTGGTACATGGATATATAGAAAGAGTGCTGCTTCATTTGAGCAGATGTCAAATCTTCCTAAGGAACTTAGGTCAATTCTAGAGGATTCCTTTAGTCTGGTTTCTTCACTAAACCTTTCTGACAAGAAAACCTCACTCGATGGAACAATAAAGTACCTTTTTGAGCTAGATGATGGGGAAAGGCTAGAGAGTGTATTCATCCCTGAAGATAAGAGGTATACATTATGCGTCTCCACTCAGGTCGGATGTGCCATGGCATGTACGTTCTGCTTGACAGGAAGGATAGGAAGGATAAGAAATTTAAGGCCTTCTGAAATACTGGATCAATTCATTCAGGTTAACGATGATAACGGAGGTTGCATTACTAATTTGGTATTTATGGGTATGGGAGAACCCCTTGATAATCTTAAGAATACTATAAGCTCATTAAAGACATTTATACATAAGGATTATTTGGGTTTGTCCCCAAAAAAGATTACTGTTTCGACCTCTGGTCTGGTACCTCAAATTAAGGAGTTGGGGAAACAAGTCCCAGTAAATCTCTCCATTTCTTTGAATGCTCCAAACGATTTAATTAGAAATGAGATCATGCCGATTAACAGGAGGTATTCGATCAAGGAGTTAATCAATGCTGGTTCTGAATACCCTTTTCCAAAAAGAAAGCTGTTAACATTTGAGTATGTTTTATTGAAAGATAAGAATGACTCTGATGAGGATGCAAGATCCTTGGGAGAACTTTTGAAAGGAGTTAGATGTAAGGTAAATCTTATACCATTCAATGAGGCAAAGCCTCTGGTTTATAAATCACCTGATGAGGACAGGGTATTTGGTTTCCAAAGGATTCTTATATCTTATGGGATAAACGTGAGGATTAGGAAGAATCGTGGCCGAGATATTTTGGGGGCTTGTGGTCAACTGGCTGCGGATTATCCCACCAAGAAATTAAGAAAAAGACCATTCGATGATAACTTAAATCCAGGTAAAGAAGCTTATGAAGGGTTCTGACATACGAAGATTGTTCTTGGATTATTTCGAGCAAAGGGGTCATACGATTGTTAAGAGCTCATCATTGATTCCCAGGAATGACCCTACGCTCCTATTTACAAACGCTGGTATGGTTCAGTTCAAGGATGTTTTTCTTGGTCTTGAGCCGCGTGATTATAAGAGGGCAACCTCGGCTCAAAAATGCCTAAGGGCTGGAGGGAAGCACAATGACTTAGAGAATGTTGGTTATACATCGAGACATCATACCTTCTTTGAAATGCTTGGGAATTTTTCATTCGGAGATTACTTCAAACATGAGGCTATAGCCTATGGATGGGAATTAATAACTGAGATCTTCAAGCTACCGGAGCAGAGGTTATGGGTCACGATTTTTGAAGAGGATGAAGAGGCATATGAAATATGGAATAAAGAGATGGGAGTCCAGACGGGTCGTATCGTAAGGATGGGTGAGAAAGACAATTTCTGGGCTATGGGTGATACTGGTCCGTGCGGTCCATGCTCAGAGATAATAATCGACCAGGGTGAAAAATTTGGATGCGCTAAGCCTTCATGCGCTGTCGGATGCGATTGTGATAGGTATTTAGAACTCTGGAACCTGGTGTTTATGCAGTATGTAAGAGATTCATCAGGGGAATTATCAGCACTTCCTAACCCAAGTATTGATACAGGAATGG
>Ga0184637_10001797_pt1 | contig 14171 bp, 11 predicted proteins | sample PLM3_127_b2_FD_133143 | JGI IMG/M metagenome (GOLD analysis project Ga0184637, IMG submission 133143) | Groundwater sediment microbial communities from an aquifer in East River, Colorado, USA - PLM3_127_b2 | ecosystem: Environmental > Terrestrial > Soil > Riparian zone | place: USA: East River...
CCGACTCCATCGCACCGAGAAGCGGTCGGTCGGGACGCCGCAGCTCGAGTCCGGGCTTTCCGTCCCCCACGCAAAGGTCAAGGGGCCGCTTCCGTCGTCACGAACCGAGATCGGAGTGCCCTGCAGATTCGGGTTCGAGAAGTACTCACCCTTGAAGCGATCGGAAGGGACGTTGGTCGACGTACAGCCCGGTTGCGGGACGTCGTTCGCCTTCGGATAGTACGGCTCGAAGCCCTCGGTGTAGTAGTTCACCCCGTTCGAGGGCCTCGCCATCGGCGTCCGCCAAACCGCGGCGCCGGCGACCCCGTCGTTGTATCCATTCGCCGCCATCCATTGCCACATGGTCCTCTGGGTGTCGCCGCTGACTCGATCCCACGTGAATCCCCACACGAGCCGCGCGGGATCAATCTTTTGATAAATGTTCGGAATATAGGTCCTCCACAGGGACGTATAGGGATCCATCGTGGCTACGTAATCGACGGGGGACAGGGCGAGATCTTCGATGGGAGCGATGGTGGACCACGTGGCATGAGCCACCATGAGCTTGAGCCCGTTGTCGTGGAGCCGGTTCGCGAGGTGGGACACCAGGTCGATGAACAAATTCTTGCTGTTGCCTTTGGCGTGACCCTCGACGTCGACGCAATAGCCCGCGTACCCTCGAGTGCGGGCGGCTCCGATCATCGAAAGCGCAATCGTCTCTCGAGCGGCCCACATCGACTGGATCTGAGCTTCCGTGGGCTCATACCCGCCGACGGCCATCGGCCATAGCTGAAGACCACTCTCGCGGCCCCAATCTCCGGGGTCGCCGACGCCCGAGAGCACGGTCCACGCCCCGCCGTGAATGGCGTATCGTTCGTAGGAAATCGCGCTGACGGTGTGAAGGTAGGGCTTCACGTCGTTGATGTCGGTCTGTGTGGGAATTCCACAGGGAGTCTCGAGACACATCCAGGGGAAGACGAGATCGTACGTCTGGGTCGCGAGGAGCCGATTCGGAGCGAGGTCGGCGGCGAGGGACCGAAGCTCCTCCTTCTCCCGCGCCCTGTCCAGGATCTCGATCATGAAATGGCCTCCCGGGGTCGTGCGAGCGCGGAGCTCCACGTTCGAGTCCCGAGGCTTCCATCGCCGGTAAGCCTGGGGAACGCGGCTTTCGATGTCGGGGGCTCGCCCGAAGGCGTTTCGATGCTCGAGCCCGACGCGCAGCGCCACGGGGATGAGAAACGTTTCGTTCCCGGACGCCGTGGTGACGTCAATTCGCACCGCGCTGTAGTAGACGCCGCGCCGGAGTCCCCCAGGGTTCGCGGTGAGCGCGACGGTCCGGTGTTCCGTTTCGGGACCCTCCACGGTCTCGACGTCGAACCACCGGATCCCCGGACGTGCTTTCGCCACCCGGAAGGGGACGTCACTGGCGAAGACGAAGAAGTTCCCGGTGTCGTGGTTCAAGAGGACGAGGGGAGACTCATCGGTGCCCTGCGCCAAGGCGCCCGTGGGTGTCCACACCGCAAATAACAGAACAGCCAGCTGTCGCATGAGTCTCCCCTCCCCCCTGTGTTAGTTGGACCACCTGCGGGAAGGTTCCCTTCCCCCCCAAAAAAGAGGGAACCGAAGGCACTTCGGGGAAACTACCGATCGCGTGAGCTTGTGGAGGCCATCGATGATCTCGTCTTTTCTGGCTACTGCGCTCCTCGGGGCGGCGCTTTCGCCGCCGCTCGCCGTCCCTTGTCCCACGACGACACTCCCGGTTCCCCTGGACCGTTGGCGGCTCGAGGTCTTCAACAACCGGAGCTTGACCGGGAGCCCCGTCGAAGCGCGCTACGACGCCGTGGGAAGCGGGGGCTTCGCCTTCGACTGGGGCTCAGGGCGGGGGAGCGAGTGCACGGGTGTCGACAACTTCGGGATCCGTTTCCAACGCCGGATCCAGCTTGGACAAGGAGGCGAGTACACGTTTACCGCCACGACGGACGATGGAGTGCGGCTTCTGGTGGACGGGAGGGTCGTGATCGACCAATGGGTGGACCAGTCGGTCAGGCCCATCCAGGGAAAGATGGTTCTCGGTGCGGGTGAGCACGATCTCCGGATGGAGTACTACGAGAACGGAGGCCTGGCGTCAGCGGCGCTCCGGTGGGGGCGAACGGGTGACGGTGGCGGCGCCTGCCCGACGTCGCCGCTCGCGGTTCCGAGCGACCGCTGGAAGCTCGAAGTGTTCAATAACCGGAGCTTGACCGGGGGCACGGTGGAAGAGCGCTACGACGCGGTGGGAACCGGAGGTTTTGCATTCGATTGGGTCTCGGGAAGAGCAAGCGCATGCACCGGCGTCGACAACTTTGCAGTCCGTTTCACCCGCCGCATCGAGATTGGAGCAGGAGGCGAGTACACGTTTACGCCCACGACGGACGACGGAGTGCGCCTTTGGGTGGACGGGAGTCTCGTGATCGATGCCTGGGTGGACCAGGCGGCGACGCCGCGGCCGGGGAAGGTCGTTCTCGGCGCGGGTGCGCACGACCTGCGGATGGAGTACTACGAGAACGCAGGCCTGGCGTCGGCGGCGATTCGGTGGGAGCGCACCGGTGGCGGTGGCGGTGGCTGTCCGAACGCGCCGCTGGCAACGCCAGCCGATCGGTGGAAGCTCGAGATCTTCGGGAACGCCAACTTGACCGAGCCGAGCGTCGAGAAGCGCTACGAGGCCGCCGGACCCGGCGGCTTCGACTTCGATTGGGGATCTCAAGGGCCGAGCGTCTGCGCCGGTGCCGATCATTTTGGGATTCGTTTTACCCGCAGCTTCCAGATCGCGACGTCCGGCGTTTACCGGTTCACCTCAAGGACCGATGACGGTGTCCGGGTCTGGGTGGATAACCGTCTCGTCATCGATCAATGGCGCGACCAGAGTCCGACTTCGCACATGGGGCAGATCGATCTCACCGCCGGCGCGCATGGGCTGCGGATGGATTATTACGAGCGCCAGGGGGGCGCCCTCGCTTCGCTGAAGTGGGAGCCGGTCACGACTCCCGGTCCCGGGACCGGGCCGGGATGGGACGAGCGTTTGACGACACTGGGAGTCTTCGTGAAGGAGGCGGTCGTTTCTCCGGGAACGGGCTATTGGAAGCTGGTGCGCGCGAGGTTCGAAAGCGACGGCGAGGTCCTCCCTCCGCCGGGAGGGGGAAGCGAATCCCGGGGGACGCACTACATCTATTATCGCGCCCTGGATCCGAACGGAACGCCGATTCAAGGCCAACGGGTCTTCACGGCCTGGCCCACCTCTGGACCGACGAACCAAGTGCAGCATTTCACGAAGGGCGGAGGCTTGGACGATTACTGGGGAGTATTTCCGATGTCGGGAGGATGGTGTCCCTTCTATCCCCAAGGTGGCCGGGGTCCCTTCGGCGCCTACGTGGGAGACGCTCCGAGCGACGAGGTCTGGGGCATGGGAATGCCGTGCAATCGTCACGTGAGCTTCCGGTTGACGTGGCAATGGACCGTTCGATGACCACTCACATCTTCGAAAGGAACGACCTCACCGCAGGCGCCTCGGGAGCATCGGGAGCGAGCTCCAGGAAACGCCTCAAGTGGGCGATCGAGAGGTCCTTCTTATCGGTCTGGTTGTAGGCCATGCCCAGATAGTAGTGGGCGTAGGCGTGATTCGGCGCGCACTTCGTCGCCTTCTCGAGCTCGGGAATGGCCTCGCTCGTGTTCTTCATCTTTATGTAGGCGAGCCCCAGGCCGAAGTGCGCTTCGGCGTAATCGTCGTCGAGCGCGATCGCTTTCTTCAGAGGCTCGAGGGCGCCTCCCGAATCTCCAGCGTGAATCCGCGCGAGCCCAAGATGGGTCAGGAGCTCCTTGTCTTCGGGTGATCGCTCGACTTCGGCAGCGAGAGTGCTCGCCGCCTCGGTATACTTGCCTTGCTTGTACAGCTCGACCCCCGGGGTTTGCGCCCAGGCCAGAATCGGCATCGTGAGGGAGATTCCAATCCAGGCGATTCGTTTCATCGACTTAATCCTCCCGCTCTGTCTCCGAAAGGAGACGTTTCGAAGCTATCCCGAGCTTCCTACCCCATTGTAGGCACGACCCGTGCCAGAGGATGGGTGCTCGAAATCACCATTGATTATGTGAAAGTCGCGATGTCCGGAAGTTCTTTCTTGGTAATTTTGGGCACGCGGGCACCTTCCTTTGGGTAGCCCACGACGAGGATGAGGAAAGCCCTCTCATAGCTCGGCCGGCCGAGGATCTCGTTCAGAAAACCCATCGGGCTCGGGGTGTGGGTGAGCGAGACGAGTCCGGCGTTGTGGACGGCCGCGATCAGCATCCCCGTCGCGATGCCCACGGATTCCGTGACGTAATAATGTTTGACCTTGCTCCCGTCCGCCCCGACGCCGTGGTTCTGCGCGAAGATGACGATAAGGTAAGGTGCTGCCTCGAGAAAGGGCTTGTGCTCGTCGGTGCCGAGAGGCAATAGCGCCTCGAGCCAGTCATCGGGGGCGCGCCCTCCGTAGAACTCCCGCTCCTCCGCTTCGGCGGCCTCGCGGATCCGCTTCTTGATCGCGGGATCGGCCACGGCGACGAAATGCCAGGGCTGCTGGTTCGCCCCGCTCGGGGCCGTTCCCGCAGTGAGGAGACACTGTTCCAAAATCTCCCGGGGCACAGGTCTTTCGGAGAACTCGCGGACGGTGCGCCGCTTTCGGAGCTGCCGGTAGAGCTCGGCGGCGCGCCTCTTCATCTCCTCGACGGGGAGCTCCTCGTACTCGGACAGCGGAATGAGCTCGGGCTTTTTCATCGCGTCAGGATGCAGATCGAAACGGCGCTCGAGACCCGGTCCCCACGAAGAGCCGCAGCTCCGGCGAGGAACCCCTGCGGATCGTCGTCGACGTCGGTATTTCCCGGAGGCCGCGCATAGAGGACCCGCGCGTGGAACACGTCCCATTCGGTGAAGTACGGCGGGCGCCGTCGCGCGCGAGCTCGCGATAGAAGTCGAGATTCCACGGAGAGTCGGTCTCGATGACGTCCAGCGTCGGGGCGAGGCTCGCCGAGCCGAGAATACTCTTGCGGGTCACGTGCCGGCTCGCGGTGACGGTCACCGGGATGACGACCGCGCTCGCCGGGAGCTGGAAGTTTCCCGAGGCGTCGGTGCGAACGCTAGAAGCGGAAGACTCGATCAGAGCTCCGGAGACGGGGCTGCGGCTGAGCGTTTCGAGGAGGCGTCCGCTCACGGCCGCGACTCCGGCACCCAAGGAGGCCGAGGTGCCGGTCGGCGACGACGCGGGTTGCGAGCCCCCGCAGCCGGCGACGGCGGAGGCCCAGATTAGGATGATTAGGACGATTGGAACGAAGACCCGGTTCATTCGGGCTGTATTCTATTCTTACGAAGCTCGCTCTCGAAGAGCTCGTGGAGCGCGCCGTCGCCCCTCGCCGAAACCTTCTACCGTACCCTCTCGCGGAGCGATGCCTAGGCGGTCGCCTGCGGCACCTCGAGCTCGGGCATGGGCCGCGCGGTGAACACCCGCCGGCAGGGCTTCGCGATCCAACGGGCCCACTGCCGGGCGCGTCCGGCGCGGGCGCTGTCGGTCGCGAGGCCGGTGTTCGCGTACATCTGGCGGAAGAGCTTCGAAATGAGGATGTAGGCGAGGCGATCCCGGAGCTTCGTCGTGCACCCCGAGCGCTTCCAGACCGCGGGCAAGCGGTAGAAACGATTCCATACCTCCTGGGTCCGAATCCGAATCTCATCGGGGGTCATCGCCGGGTGAGGAAGATAGAGCTTGGGGCGCCGGTTCCTGGGGATGAGCCAGAATCGGTTTAGAGGAATCCCGTCGACGTTCGCCCCCTGCTCGTCGATCGATTTCTCCCAGCCCTGAAAATCCACCGTTCCCGGAAACGGAGTCAGGGTGACGAACTGCGCGAAATCGATTCCCGCTTCCTGCGCCAGCGCCGAGGTGGCGGCGAACGTGTCAGGACGATCCGTCGGGAGGCCGAAGATGAATGAGCCGAGGACCCGGACGTCGTTCTCGACGAACGTGCGGAGCTTCTCGACCAGGTCCCCGCCGGCGCTGTTGAAGTCCTTGTACACCGCTTTCAACCCTTCTTCCGTCACCGACTCGATTCCCACCAGGGCGCCTTTCACCCTCGCCCGCTTCATCGCCTGGAGGTACTCGGGATCGTCCGCGGCTTCCATGGTGATCTGGGTGAGGAAGACCATGTCGTGGGGAAGCTTCGACAGCCGGTCCATCAGCTCGAATCGTTCGTCGCGGATCGAGGTGAGCTCCTCGAGCTTGTGAGTATCATTCCGTTTCGCCGCGAGCTCGAGATCGTGCTTCGTAACCGGATAGAAGTTATCGTCGGCGAGTAGAATGAAGCGAAACCCCATCCGGCGGAGCTGGACCACTTCCTCGAGGATGGAGTCGGAGGAGCGCTGCCGGGGCTTCTGGCCATCGGTGCGCCAGACGGAGCAGAACGAACAGTGCTTGGGACAGCCGCGCACCGTCTGCACCGAAGCCATCATGTAGCGATCCGAGGGAAGGAGGTCCCACCTTGCGGGAAAGAAGTTGTCGGCGTCGATCCGCCCTCCGTCGTAGATGCGGTTGAGCGTGCCCCGGGCGGCGTCCTCGAGAGCCTGGGCCCAGACGATGTCTCCGTCGCCCCGCACGACCGCGGAGGCGGCGCCGCGCTCGAACGCCTCCTCGGGATAAAGCGAAGCATGAACGCCGCCGTAGATCACGTGCGCTCCCCGCTCTTTCGCCATCCTTCCTACTTCGTACCCTCGGAGCGCGTTCAGCGTATGGACCCCGATTCCCACGACGTCGCCCGGAGAGATCGACGCGGGGTCGAGCGGATCGAGGGTTTCGTCGACGACCGAAGGAACTCCGAACCGTTCTGGCGTCGCCGCCGCGAGCACGTAGAGCCAGCGCGGGACGATGATCCCGATTCCGAAAGAGTTGTCGTTGGGATTGACGAGATGAACCGGCATTGGGTTTGGGCCTTCCGGCGCGACGAGGGACTGGACCTCGACGGCGGGGCGAGGATAGTGGAAGGTTCCCACGGTGTCAACGCGCTCAGGAAGCTCACGTGTCGATTCCGGCGGGGCTCGTTAGTCTCAATCTCGAGCGGGGACAGATTCCCCAGGAGGTATTTCGATGAAAGTTCGTGAAATGACCTGCGCAATCGGGCTATGGGCTCTACTCGGGACCGTGGCGGCACCCGCGGACGCTCCGGACGGCGCCGCTGCCTTCGAGCGTCTCAAGGGGCTGGCCGGGGTCTGGGAAGTGACAAAGCCCGCGGGCAAGAAGGCGACGGTGCGCTACGAGATCACCGCCTCGGGCTCGGCTCTCTTCGAGCATTATTCCGACAGCTCCATGGGCGCGGGAAACGAGATGATTACCATGTATCACCTCGACTCCGGCCGGCTGCTCCTGACCCATTACTGCATGGCGGGAAACCAGCCTCGCATGTCGCTCAAGCGCTTCGACCCGGCGACGGGCGAGCTCGAGTTCGACTTTCTCGACGCGACAGGATTGAAAGACGAGAACGCGGGACATATGCGCCGGGCGCAGTTCCGGCTCGTCGACCAGAACCGCTATACCAGCCGATGGGAGTTCGTCGAGAACGGAAAGATGACCTTCGACGAAAAGCAGGAGCTCACTCGCGTGAGCTCGGGGAAGTGACGTAGACCGGGCTCGACCAGGCAGCGCCTCCGTCTTCCTGGACGACGCGGACGTAGACGTACTCGCCCGGGCGGAGAGGAGAAAGCGTGAGCGTCTCGGAGAGCTCCCGGCGACTTGCGCCCGGGATGACGCTTACGATCTCTCCGCTCCGGATGACGTCCACTCGCTCGACCGGCGCCGTGGCGGCAATCACGAAGCGGAGCTCGTGGGCCGGCGCTTCCGAGGAGGGGACCAGAGCTCCCATCTCGTTCTCGTCGAGCCACGCGCGAAGCCAGATGCGGGGACCGTTGGTGGCATAGGTTCGTCGCGCTCTCAGGGCGCCGAGGACTCCGGCACGGGTCTTCTCCTCCGAGAAGATCGCGGCGAGTCCTCCACTCGGATTCGCCAGGTAAGCGAGACCGGGATGACCGTCGTGGCTGTCTCCGCTCCCGATGAAGCCGAAGCGCATCCCTCGGCCGAGCGCGTCGCGCACGAAGTTCCCCGGAACCGCGCTATAGATCTTCCCCGGGGTGTCGGAAGCTTCGCTCGATCCGTGCACCGAGACCACCTCGGTCACCGGCTCGAGCTCCGGAGGAGGGACGTACTCCCAGTTGGTCGAGACCGGTCCTCCCGCCGAATGGTGGGCTATGGTTACGGCCGAGCGGCCCTCGAGAGCCTCCCAAAGAAGGGCGGGGTTCTCGTAACGATGGTCGAGCGAGCTCAGGACCTCGGCCTTTCCCTCGAAGTACAGCACGTGGCGGTGCCCGTGGAGCCAGCTCGTCCACTCGTAGCCGACGAGGGCGACGAAGCGGCCGGGCTCGTCGAACCGGAGCGCCGCGTCTTCGATGATCTGAAAGAGCGCCGGATTGTCGTCGAGAAAGCGCATCCCCCAATGGTCGTGATCGGTCAACGCGATCACGTCGAGCGCGGCGACGTCGCGGGCGTAGGCGAAATAGTCCTCGGGGGTTCCCGTCCCGTCGGAGAGCTGGGTGTGTCCGTGGAGATCTCCCCAGAGAACGCGCGGGATTCCGGCGCGAACGACGAGGGGGTTGCTCTCGGCCGTAAGGCCGCTCGCGGTCGAAGCCAGAACGCGGTAAACACCCTCGGAAGCGGCGGGAACCTCGAGAAAGAGTACGCCGCCTTCGGGGAGGAACACAGCCTCGGGCAGCTCGAGCTCACCCGAGGAGCGGAGCGCGACCTCTTCTTTCAGCTCCACCCCTCGGTTCCCCAGGGAATCGAGGGCGGCTACGACCAGCCGCACGAGCTCCCCGGGGCGCGCCGTCGTGGGAAGCGTCAGGATGAGTCGCGCGGGCTCTCCCGCGACGACGTCGATCCGGGGGGACTCGACGACGAGCGCGCGAACGCCGTCTCCATCTCCGTCGACTCCGATCCAGAGGCGCTCTTGCCTTTCCGCGAACCTGTCGGCTCTCGTGAGATAACCGATACGGACGCGCTCACCCGGCTCGAGCTTTCTCCCCCGGACATGAATCGCGAGAAGCCCATCGAGTGCCGTGGTCTCGAGACTCACTCCCGGTGCATCGGTTTCGACTTCGGTCGCGCCCGGCGCCTCGGCCACTTCGGTCTGAGGAGAGTCCCAGCCCCAGAAGGGAGACGGCTGGAGGAAGAGGGCGCCGCCTTCGGCAATCCCGAGAGGCCCAGCCTCATACGTCAAAGCGAGCCGGATTCGTTCGCCGGCGCGCGCTACGGTTTGGCTCTCCGGATCGAGAACCGCTCGTCCACCTCCGTCCGCGGGATGGCGCGTCGCCGCGAGGTCGTCCACGAGGCTCTGGTGGGTATCGAGCTTCGCATCCTTGGACCGGGACCGGGACGCCTCCCCGCAGCCCGTGAGGAACAGTACCAGGAGAAGCGCTCGATTCGGCCCAATCATTATTGAATGGGCGTATATTACACGGCGTGGTAGGCGCCGGGCTCACCCTCGCGGTCCTCGTTTTCAGCAAGACGGCGGGCTACCGCCACGAGGCCATTCTCGATGGGATTCGCGCGATCGAAGAGCTGGGAAGGGAGCTCGGATGGGACGTCTCCGCGACCGAGGACGCCGGGATCTTTTCCGACGAGAGCCTTGCGCGCTTCGACGCCGTCGTCTTCCTCATGACCACCGGGGACGTCCTCGACACGGGCCAGCAAGCCGCTTTCGAGCGGTTCATAAAAAAGGGCAAAGGCTACGTTGGAATCCATTCCGCCTCCGACACCGAGTACGACTGGCCGTTTTACGGAAGCCTCGTCGGCGCTTACTTCCGATCGCACCCCGAGATTCAGCAAGCAACCTATCGGGTCGAGGATCGAGAGCACCCCGCGACCCGGCACCTGCCTCCGTCCTGGGTGCGCACCGACGAGCATTACAGCTTTCGCGAGAACCCGCGCGGCAAGGTTCAGGTGCTGGTCTCTCTCGACGAGGGGACCTACGAGGCGGGAAAAGACGCCATGGGCGATCACCCCATAATCTGGTGTCAGGATCTCGAGGGTTTCGGCCGGTCTTTCTATACAGCGCTTGGCCACACGAAGGAGTCGTACTCCGATCCCCTTTTTCGAAAACACCTGGCTTCCGCGATTGCCTGGGCGGGGCCTCGGCGCTGAGCTAGTATCTCGCTCGCGAACGGCATCCTCTTTACTATGGGAGACCTCGGGAGCGACCAGCACGTCATCGCCCTTCGCGAGGAGGACGGATCGCTCCTGTGGAAAACCCGTATCGGTCCTGCGTGGACGAATCGCTCCCTCTATCCCGGGTCTCGCTCGACCCCCACTGTGGACGGGGAAAGGGTCTACGCTCTCGGGACCGAAGGCGACCTCGCGTGCCTCCTCGCGTCGACGGGAGAGATTCTCTGGACCCGGAGTCTCCCCCGGGATTTCGGCGGCGCCGTGATGATCGCGCGCGCGGGGGTCGAGTGGAAGTATGCCGAGTCCCCTCTCGTCGATGGGGACCGGGTCATCGTGACCCCGGGCGGCCCGACCGCGGCGATCGCCGCTCTCGATAAGAAGGACGGAAGGGAGATCTGGCGAGCGGCGGTACCGGCGCTCGGCGAGCGCGGAAACGACGGCGCGCCGTACTCCTCGATCGTGGTTTCCGAAGGGGCGGGAGTGAGGCAGTACGTGCAGCTCATCGGGCGCGGCCTCGTCGGCATCCGCGCCGAGGACGGGAAGTTTCTCTGGGGCTACAACCGCATCGCCAACGACGTCGCCAATGTCCCGACTCCGATCGTGAGCGGGAACTACATCTTCGGCTCGACGGGATACCAGACCGGGGCGGCGCTTCTCGAGCTCAGGCCCGCGGGGGACGGGGTCGAGGCGCGCGAGGTCTATTTCCTTCCGGCGGGAACGTTCCAGAACCACCATGGAGGGGTCATCCTCCACGACGGCTACCTCTACGCCGGCTCCGGCCACAACGCGGGGCTTCCGGTCGCTGCCCGCTTCGAGACGGGAGAGCTCGCCTGGGGACCGATTCGAAACGATGGCCGCAACTCGGCGTCGATCGCCTACGCCGACGGCCGTCTCTACTTCCGGTATCAGGACGGCCTCGTGCTTCTCGTGGAAGCGACGCCCGAGGCGTACCGCGAGCGCGGCTCGTTCCGCATTCCCGAGGTGGAGAATCCGAGCTGGCCGCATCCGGTCGTCGCCGGGGGCCGGCTTTATCTCAGAGAGCAGGACCGGCTGTACGCCTTCGACGTCCGGGAGCCGTGACGGCGTTCGACTGCGTCCTCTGACGAGTCGACCAATCGTTCTCTTCACCAATCGCCGCTCCTCACCATCGACGGGCCTCGGCGACGTCGAACGCTGGACGGAGAGCGACTCCTTCGACAACAGGGAAGACCATCTTGTAGAATGCCCGCACACCCTAAGACACGATTTCCCCGAAAGGAGCTGCCGCCATGAATCGTCATTCGAGCGTCTCCCGGTGCTTGCTCGGCTGGAGCCTGGCCTTGATGGCCTCCGTCGCTCCGGCAGGAGCGCAAGCCGAAACCGAAGAGCCGGCGAGCGCCATGATCTGGGTTGGGCGCGCGCAGGAGTTCGAGGAATTCCTGGCGAGCGCTAAGCTCGACCGCGTGGAGGAAATGCCCGTGGGGGTGACCAAGCCGCTGCGCGGCTACTTCGCCGCGGGGGGCCTCCTCGAGAGCATGTCGTTCAAGGGGATTCAGCCCGGCCGCTACAATGGCTTCTGGGAGAGCTATCGATCGGAGATCGCCGCCTACGAGCTCGACAAGCTCCTCGAGTTGCAGATGATTCCTCCCACCGTCGAGAAGCGGGTCGAGGGCTCTCTCGGCGCGGCGGTCATGTGGGTGAAGCCGGTCAAGAGCTTCAAGGAGATGGGAGGCCCGCCGACTCCTCCTGGCGTCCACATGGCCCGGTGGAACAAACAGATCCTCCGCGCCAAGATGTTCGACTGCCTCATCTACAACAAGGACCCGAACCTCGGCAATTGGCTCGTCGACCCGGCCTGGAACTTGATCGTCATCGATCACACCCGCGCCTTCACCGCGGACAAGAAGTTCGCCCACGACCTGCAGCGGGTCGATAGCGAGCTCTGGCAACGTATGAAGGCTTTGACCGAGGAACAGCTGACCGAAGCCCTCGGCAAATGGATCGACAAGCGGGGGATCCGGGGGATGCTGGCGCGCCGCGACATGATGCAGGCTCACATCGACAAGCTCGTCGCCGAGAAGGGCGAGGCCGCGGTTTTCGTGCAGTAGCCTCTACCTCAACAGAGCGTTACTCCCGCACGTCGTCCGTGATCGCGAGCGGCGGCACGGGCATGTCGGGCGTGAGAGGCGGCTTGCGCTTGTGCCACTCCGTGGCGCGCTCGAACGCGTGGGCGAGGGCCAGGACTTTGCCTTCCGAGAATCGCGGTCCGGCAATCATCAGACCGACGGGCAAACCGGCCGAGGTGAAACCACAGGGGACGGAGATGGCGGGGATGCCGTAGAGGTTGAAAGCACCGGTATTCTCGAGCTCCGGGTTGCGCGGGACATCGGTTTCTTCGCGCTTGATGGCCGCCTCGACCGTCCGCGGCGTCCGCCGCCGCGTCGGAAGCACCACCAGATCGACGTCTTCGAACGAGTCATCGATGGTGCGCCGCAGAAGCTCGAGCTTGAAGCGCCCCTTTATGTAGTCCGCCGCCTTCGCGGTGGCGCCGTTCGAAAGCGCCCGCCGCGTGGGGATCATGTAACGACCCGGACTGCGCGTGAAGATCTCTTCGTGATAGGCGTAGGTTTCGGCGCCGCCGAGGGTGATGTCGCCCGTTGGCGGGAGCGCGGTATCGCCAAGGCTCCGGGTCAGCTTCCCGAGAACGACGAGCGCATCCATAACCGCCTTCGCCACGTCGGCATCGAGTAGATCGAAAAAGGGAGCGCGCGGGACGCCGAGGCGGAAGCCGGACACTGGCTGCTGCAGCGCCGCCACGTAGTCCTCGGCGGGGTGGTGGACGCTCGCGATGTCGAGCCGATCGTAGCCCGCCAGCGCGTTGAGCATGATGGCGGCGTCCTCGACGGTGCGCGTCATGGGCCCGCAGTGGTCGAGCGACACCGTGAGCGGGATGATGCCGCGGATCGACACCAGGCCATAGGTCGGCTTCAGCCCAACGATGCCGCAGTAGGAGGCGGGCGTGCGGATCGAACCTCCGGTGTCGGTGCCGAGAGCGCCGTAGCAGAGGTCCGCCGCCACCGCTGCCCCCGAGCCGCCCGAGGATCCGCCGGGATTCCGCTCGAGCGCCCACGGGTTGCGCACCGGTCCGTAATAGCTCGTGGCCGAAGTGCCGCCCATCGCGAACTCGTGAAGGTTCGCCTTCCCGAGGACGATCGCCCCCGCGGCCGCGAGGCGGCGCGTGACTTCAGCGTCCATTTCGGCAATGCGATCGTCGAACACGGCGCTAGCTGCCGTGGTCCGCACTCCCGCGATGTCGATGTTGTCTTTGAGGGCGATGGGAATCCCGTGCAGGGGGCTTCGGAGCTTGCCGGCGCGCTGCTCGGCCTCGAGCGTCTTCGCCTGCGCGAGTGCCGTATCGCGCATGACGGTGATGAAGGCGTTCAGCTTCGGGTTGTACGTTTCGAGACGCGTGAGACAGCTCGACACCAGTTCGACGGGACTCACCGTCCGCGAGCGAACTCGATCGGCGGCTTCCGCCAGGGACAGCGCTGTCAACGGATCGGGCTCGGCCGTTTCCGTACGCCGCGCCCGAGGGGCCGGGATAGCGGAAGCCGCGGCGCCGACGACCGAGACCGTGAACTCTCGTCGCGTAAGGAGTGTCATAGCGGGAGACGATACACCCGTTCGGTGCGCAAGTCAGCGGCGGTCGTTTCGAGGAAAGAAGGGCGTTTGAAGGGCATGGCCATCGAGATCCGGTCGCACGCATCAAGAGACGTACAAGCATCTCCGATCTTTGCCGCGGTGTTCGATCACGATGGGCGTATGAGGCCGAGCTGCATCAACGCAGTCACCCCATCGTCCAGACCGACCTCCTCTGCGATCTTGCCGTTTTCGACACGAAGCACGGTCGTTCCCGTGAACCGCATCTTTCGGCCAGAGGCCGCCGGAAGAGAA
>Ga0184637_10001798_pt1 | contig 14158 bp, 7 predicted proteins | sample PLM3_127_b2_FD_133143 | JGI IMG/M metagenome (GOLD analysis project Ga0184637, IMG submission 133143) | Groundwater sediment microbial communities from an aquifer in East River, Colorado, USA - PLM3_127_b2 | ecosystem: Environmental > Terrestrial > Soil > Riparian zone | place: USA: East River...
GAAAAACTTTTGGCGATGTCCAAGGGGGAAATCGAGTCGCCGGTGGTAGGGGAGATGGTGATGGAAAAATTGCGGGAAACGGACGAGGTCGCCTACGTCCGTTTTGCCTCCGTCTACCGCAAGTTTCAGGACAAAGGACAGTTTTTGGACGAGTTGAAAAAACTCTTGGGTTCCTGATCTGCGCCGCCTAAAAAATCTTCTGAAACGGCAACCCCTTTCCGCCAATGGCTAAAAATCAAAAAGAGATGACCTTTGTCGGGCATCTGGAGGAGCTGCGCAGCCGGCTCATCGTTTGCCTGGCCTCCGTTTTGGTCTTCTCCATTGCCATCTGGTTTTTTTCCAAAGAAATATTGGATTTTATCACCCGCGATATTTCCAAGGTATATTTCACCGCCGTTACCGAAGCGTTCGGGGTGCGCATTAAAATCTCCATGTGGGGCGGGCTTGCCGCCGGCGTGCCGATAATCCTCTATCAGGCCTGGCAGTTCGTCGTGCCGGGGCTTTTGGAGCGGGAATCAAAAGCCGCTTTCGGCGTAATTTTCTTCGGCACGCTCTTTTTCATCGTTGGGGGGGCTTTCTGTTTCACGGTCGTTCTGCCCGTGGCCGTGCAATTCCTTTTGAGCTTTCAAACCGAAAAGCTGGCGCCCATCATCACCGTGGGGGACTACGTGGGCTTTGTCGCCTTTATGATTTTCGCCTTTGGGGCTGTTTTTGAACTGCCGGTGGTGGCTTTCTTCCTGGGAAAGCTGGGAATCGTGGACGCTCCAATGCTGGCCTCCGGCCGGCGCTGGGCGGTAATCATCATTCTCATTGTGGCGGCCGCCGTAACCCCGACCCCCGACCTCTTCTCCCAGATTGCCCTGGCCGTGCCGCTTTACATCCTGTATGAAATTTCCATCTGGGTGGTGCGTATCACTGGGCGCAAGGGGTAACCCCTTTACTTTCTCTTTTTTAACAAGCATAATAAAACCGTATGGGACGGACGGGCCTCTTTGGCAACGGCTTTGGCATTCCTTCATTTTGTAGTTTTGTCCAAATTTTTCCGGAAGCCACTTCTCTGGAATGATCGATCAGACCGTTTCCCATTACCGAATTGAATCCGAAATAGGCCAGGGCGGTATGGGCGTGGTCTATCGGGCTTTTGACACCCGGCTGGAGCGGCAGGTGGCGCTGAAATTCCTTTCCCCTCAATTTGTTTCCCATCCGGAAGCCAAAAGCCGTTTTTTGAACGAAGCCCGGGCCGCTTCGGCTTTGAACCATCCCAACATCTGCACCATTTACGAAATCGGCGAACACGGCGGTCGGGAATTTATTGCTATGGAGTTTGTCGAAGGGGAGCCGCTTTCCAAAATAATTTCCTCCGGCAAACTCCCGGTGCCAAAAGTTTTGGACTATTCCCTGCAGATGGCCGGGGGGTTGGAGGCGGCCCACAAAAAGGGGGTGATTCACCGCGACGTCAAGCCGGAAAACATTCTGGTTACCACCGAAGGACGGCTCAAAATAATGGACTTCGGCCTGGCCAAAATCCGGCATACGACCCGGATTACCACGACCGGAACCGCTCTGGGGACGGCCGCCTATATGTCGCCGGAGCAGGCCCGCGGAGAATTCGTGGATGCCCGCGCGGACCTTTTCTCTTTGGGAATGATTATCTACGAAATGCTGGCCGGGCGGCATCCTTTTGCCGGGCCCCAGGCCCCCGAGCATCCGGCGGCGGTCATCTACGCCATCTTGCACGAAAAGCCGGAAGCGCTCGCGCATTTTGCCGCCAACGTGCCGGCCGGGCTGGAAACCATCATTTTGAAGGCGTTGGAAAAAAGCCCGGCCCGCCGCTACCAAAGCGCCGGAGAGTTGTCGGCCGATTTGCGGCTTCTTTCCCAATCGCCGCTTGCCTCTCTGCCGCTGGCGGAAGCTCCCATTCGGCCTTCCGTGGCGGTTTTGCATTTCGACAACCTTTCCGGTTCGGAGGAGGACAAATACTTCGCCGCCGGCATAACCGAAGACATCATCACCGACTTGTCCAACATCGAGGGGCTGCGGGTCGCCTCCCGTATGCAGGTGGAGCAGTTCCGCTTTAAACCCATTGATTTGGCGGAAATCGGCCGGCGATTGCAGGTGGATTACGTATTGCAGGGCTCCGTGCGCCGGGCCGCCAACATCGTGCGCATCACCGCCCAGTTGACGAAAGTAGCCGACGGCTTTCAGGTCTGGTCGCGCCGGTTTGACCGGGAAATGAAGCACATTTTCGAAATCCAGGACGAGGTGTCCAAGGAGGTGGCAACCGCCTTGAAGGTCAAACTCTCTCCCGACGATCTGGCCCGCATCGAAAAGATTCCCACCACCAACCTGCAGGCCTACGATTATTTCCTGAAAGGCCGGGAATACAACTGGAGCGTGGTGACCGAAGCCCAGAAAGAGTACATTGACCTGGCCGTAAAAATGTTCGAAAAAGCGATTGAATTAGACCCCGAGTTTGCCGAGGCCTGGGCCGGGCTGGGGGAAGTTTTCACCTCCTACAGCATCCGGCGGCTTGATTTCAATCCGGAGTTTATCAAAAAAGCCGAAAGCTGTATTAAAAAGGCGCTCGATCTGGCCCCCGACCTGGCGGAAGCCCATCGGGCCTTGGGGCGTTTTTACGGCAGCCAGAGGAGATTCTCCGAGGCCGCCGGCGAGCTGGGCCGGGCCATTGAACTGAAACCCAACTATGCGGACGCGTATTATAGTTTTGGGGCTTCCCGATTTGAGGAGGGGAAATATGCCGAAGCGTTGCGGGCCTTTCAAAAAGTTCTGGAGCTCCGGCCCACCTTCTTTCTGGCCTTTCTGACCGCGGCCGAGACCGCCTGGGTTTTGCAAAACTACGAGCTGGCCGAAAACTATTTGAAACGCTGCGACGAGTTGGTTTTGGGGCATTTCAAGGCCTACGACATCGCCGGCTGGCTGCATATCCGCCAGGGAAAGCTGGAGTTGGCGCGGGAAGATTTCCGGCTGGCGGCGGAGCGCTGCGAAAACCCAAGTTTTGCCGAAACCATCGGTTTCGGTTTGATTCTGCTTTCCGACTATGACCGGGCCATCCAGCTTTTGCAACGGGTGGGGAATTCCGTCAACGGCACCAACCTGTATCTCTTGGGTCTTGCCTACTCCCTTAAGGGGATGGAAAAAGAGGCCCATCTGACCTGGGAAGCGGGCGCCGCCTTCGTGGAGAAACAGTTGGCGGGCGTTCCCTCCTCGCTTACGCCTTTGATGCTGGTCAGTTTGGCCTTGATTAAAGGCGCTTTAGGGGACTATGACTCCGCCTTTGAAGCAATTCAGACCGGCGAAGCGGTGGAATTGGTCAAGCCGGAAGAAAAAGCCATCTTGAGAGCCGTCTACGGCATCCTGCACGCACAGCAAGGTAAAGCTTCCGAAGCGGTGGAGGCGTTACGCAATTCCCGCTCAAAATACTACACGTCGAAAGAGGCGGTCTTGGACCCCCGTTTAAAGGGTATTGCCAACACCCCCGAGTTTCAAGCATATTTGGCCACTTGAATAACTGTGCAAAAGGAGGATGGATGAAAAAGTTCCTGCTGGCGTTAGGATTGATTGCTTTTCTGGTGGAGCCGCTATTCGGCCTGCCGAAGGAGGTTTTCAAGCAACGAAGAGCCAAGTTAATGGAACTGATGGGGGATGGCGTGGCCGTCCTGTACGGAAAAACCGGCGGTTTCGAAGGGGAATTCAAGCAGGATAAAAATTTTTACTACCTGACCGGGGTGGAAGAGCCGGGCGCCGTTTTGCTTTTGGCCCCCAAAGAAAAAAGCCGCCGGGATGTCCTTTTGCTGGCTCCCCGCAACCCGGAGGATGAACGCTGGAGCGGCGAACGGCCTTCCATAGGCAAAAAACTGGAGGACTCGCTCGGATTTGAATATGTAGGGCGCACCGGCGGGCTGGGCTGGATGGTCAATGCCGGTCTCCAGCACACCACCAACCTTTGCTACCTTTCCCCGCCGGTTTCCTCCAGTTCCCCCGTTCCGACCGATTTGAATTTTTACAAGGAGGTCACCGCCCGGGTTCCGGGCGCCTCCATCAAAAATATGTCCCACTTGATCCGGGATATGCGCGCCATCAAAACCGACGAAGAGCTGGCGGCGATGCAGAAAGCCATCGACATCACCGGCGAGGCCTTCAAAAAGGCGGCTTTGGCTATGAAGCCCGGAATGACGGAGCGGGAGGTTCAGGATATTATTGAAAATGAATTCAAAGCCCGCGGCGCCCGGCAGCTGGCTTTTTCCTCCATCGTCGCCACCGGAAAAAACACCACCACCCTGCACTACACCCGCAACGACGCCGCCATAAAGGCCGGAGATTTATTTTTGATGGATATCGGCGCCGAGTTCGACCACTACGCCGCCGACGTTTCCCGCACCATCCCGGTTTCGGGAAAATTTTCCCCGGAACAGCGGAAAATTTATGAAATCGTTCTGAAAGCCCAAAAAGCGGCCGTGGCCAAAGTCAAACCGGGGGCGTTTGTCCGGGAAGACATTCACGCCGAAGCCAAACGGGTCATCGAAGAAGCCGGCTACGGAGAATACTTCATCCACGGCACCAGCCATTTCATCGGGCTGGACGTCCACGACGTAGGGGATTACGGCAGCCCGCTGAAAGCGGGAATGGTGATCTCGGTCGAGCCGGGGATTTACCTTCCGGAAACGGGCATCGGCGTGCGCATCGAGGATGACGTTTTGGTCACCCCGACCGGCTTTAAGCTCTTGACGGGGGGCATTCCGAGAGAAATTGGAGAAATTGAAAAGCTATTGTCCGGAAAATAAGATTATATTTGGCCCGGGATGATCGGGCCGGATTTTGCGCACTACAAAATCATAAAAAAGCTGGGGGCCGGGGGGATGGGGGAGGTTTACCTGGCCGAGGATATCACGCTCAATCGGAAGGTGGCCCTCAAGTTTCTGTCCGTCGACGAGACCATAGAGCCGGACGTAAAAAAGCGGTTCCTTCAGGAAGCCCAGGCCGCCGCGGCCTTAAACCATCCCAACATCATAACCATCTATGAGGTGGGAGAAGATCAAGACCGTTCCTACATCGCCATGGAGTATGTGGACGGGCGGCCGCTCAAGGATTTAATCGTGGTGCAGGGGCTTTCGGTCGACCAGCTTTTGAATTTTGCCATTCAAATCGGCGAGGGGCTGGCCAAGGCCCATCAGGCCGGCATCGTGCACTGCGACATAAAATCGGATAACATTCTGGTCGACCAGGACAACCGGGCGAAAATTCTGGACTTTGGTTTAGCCCAGTTGAAAGGGATTTCCGGTTTCGGCCCCGACACCACCGCCGGAACCCCCGGCTATATGTCCCCGGAGCAAATAGAAGGCGGGGGTCTGGACCCCCGCACCGATGTGTTTTCCCTGGGGGTAGTCCTATATGAAATGGTGACCTGCCGGCTTCCTTTCACCGGTGCCCATCCGACGGCGGTCGCTTACTCCATCCTCAATGAAAAACCGGCTCCCCTGAATCGTTCCCGCCCGGAGATACCGGCCCGGCTGCAAACCATCGTGGACCGGGCGCTGGCCAAAAACCGGGGCGAGCGGCATGCAACCGCGGCCGAACTGGTTGCGGCTTTGATTTCCTGCAAAAAAGAGTTTGAAGAACCGAAAAAGGAAAAAAAAGAGAAAAAAACGGTGGCCGTTTTGTACTTCGAAAATTTGAGCCCGGATCCGGACAGCGACTATTTTTGCGCCGGAATGACCGAGGACATCATCACGGACCTCTCCAAAATTGACAACGTCCGGGTGGCTTCCCGCAGCGCCGTCCTGCCCTACAAAGACAGGCCGGTCGACGTCCTTGAATTGGGAAAGAATCTGTCCTTGAACGCTGTTTTGCAGGGGAGTTTCCGCAAGGTGGGGAACCGGATTCGCATTTCCGCCCAGCTCATCGACGCCGGGGAAGGGTTCAACCTGTGGGCCGAGCGCTACGATAGGGAGCTAACGGAGGTTTTCCAATTGCAGGAGGAAATCGCCAAAAGCATCGCCTCGGCCCTGAAGATACAGTTGTCCGACCAGGATGAAGAGAAAATGGCCCTCAAGTATACGAGCAACCTGGATGCCTATGACCAATACCTGAAAGGCCGAAACTATTTTTACAAGTACACCAAGCAGGATCTGCTCATTGCCGTTCAGATGTTCAAAAGAGCTTTGGAAATTGACCCCAACTACGCGTTGGCCTATGCCGGGCTGGCCGACGGCTACTTCCAGATGATGGATCGCTACTACGAAACGGATAAAAACATCTTGAAAAAAGCCGAGGAGGCGGCCAAACGGGCATTGGAAATCGATCCGCTCTGCGCGGAAGCTTACATTGCCCTGGGTTCGGTCTACTACGGGCAATGGCGCTTTCGCAAGTCAAAGGAGCAATTCCTGAAGGCGCGGGAGCTTAATCCCAATTATGCGCCGGCCCACTCCCGCCTGGCCAGCATCTACATCTATTTGGGGGATTTCGACCGGGCCGAGAAAGAATACCTGACGGCTTACGAAAAAGACCCTTCCCGCGCCAACTTCCACGTGCTCTGGCTCACCGCGCGGCTCTATTTGAGCGTGAATAAGTTTGCCCAGGCCGAAAGCTACCTGCAGAAGGTGCTCCAGGCCGCCGAACAATCCTCCCATCTGGAAATCGGTTACTACCTTTTGTCCCGAGCCTGCTTTTATCAGGGTCAATTTGAGCAAGCGCTGGCCTACATGCAAAAGTACGTCGAGGTTGAGCCGGATGAGCCGTTTGGGGACTCCGCTTTGGCTTCCCTCTATGCCGCTTTGGAAAAGCCGGAAAAGGCCCGCGCCAAAATCGCCGCCACACTGAAAAACGTGCCCTGGGACGAGGATATCATTGAAAATTTGATTTTAGCCCATTGGTTCCTGGGCGAAAAGGAAGAAGTCTATGATTGGATTCGAAAGGGAATGGCCGAAAACAAAATCGTTTGGGTTTTTCTGGAGTTGAATCCGCTTTTGGAAAAGGCGCGCGGCGAACCCGCTTTTCAAGAACTGCTCCGGGAGCTGAAAGGGAAAACGCTTAGCGAGACGGTTTGACCGGCTGCTACTCCACGCAGGTGACCGGCTCCCCCAAAAAAGTGGCATTCAGGAGAATCACCACGTCCGTGGGACTCACAAGGGAGCCGTCGCAGTTCATATCGGCAATTTCCGGCGGGCAAAAACCGCGGTCCAAGAAGATGCAATTCAGCATCAGCACAATATCGGCCGCCGCCAGGCGCCCATCCCCGTTCAAATCCCCCTTAAAGGCGATTTGATAAACGAAAGCGGAGCCGGCATCGAGCTCCGGGCCGAAATCGGCTCCGGGGGCGCCCATAAGGAAGCGCACCAGCCCTCCTTCTTCATCCGTTACCGACTCAAACATACTTACCGATCCCCCCAGTCGGTCTCCGGAGGAGGCGCCGTCTGCTTGAAAAAGGGGCTGCCCGTTTTCTCCGGAGTAGACGGTTACGGAGCCCGCATCGACCAGGCCGTTCGGGTCGGCATCCGGAGCCGCAACGAAGAAGTCATCGTTGCCGCCATCATCCACGTCCTCGGCAAATCCGACGGAGCCCCCCAGCCGGTCGGCTGAGCCCGTGCCTTCAATCTGGTACAAAATGCTTCCATCCGAACCGGAATAGACGTAAGCGGCGCCCGCGTCCAGCAGCGTGGCTGAATTCCCCAGCCCCAAAACATCTTTACCGGGAGCGCCTACGATAAAGTCGTCGCCTCCATCGCCGTCCACGTCACCCGAAATTCCCACCGAGCCGCCCAGGCGATCGGCCACCTCGGTGCCGTTGACTTGGTAGAGAAGCTGGCCGTTACTGCCGGAATAAACGTAGGCTGAACCGGCATCCGTCAGCCCGTTTGGATCCGCCTCCGGCGCGCCAACGATGAAATCGGCACTCCCGTCTCCGTTTACGTCCCCGGAAACCCCCACCGAGCCGCCGATGCGGTCACCCGCGCCGGTGCCGTTGATTTCGTAGAGCAAACTCCCGTCGCTTCCGGAATAGATATAAACGGCTCCGGCATCCGGGAGAGCGGCGGAACTGCCGGTTCCGCCGACGTCTTTGCCGGGCACCCCAATCAAAACCTCGTCATCGCCGTCATCGTTGATATCCCCCAGAATGCCAACCGAACCCCCCAGCCGGTCGGCCGCCCCGGTTCCCTTCACTTCGTAAAGCGGACTGCCGTCCGCTCCTGAATACACATAGACAGCCCCGGCATCGACCAGACCGTTTACATCGGCTTCGGGCGAGCCTATGATGAAATCACCGTAGCCGTCGCCGTTCACATCGCCGGAAACTCCTGCCGAGCCACCCAGTCGGTCGCCCGCCTCGATTCCGTCCATATCATATAGGAGGTGGCCATCCGCTCCGGAAAAGACTTCGACTGATCCGGCATCCGGCAGGGCGGCGGAATTTCCCGCCCCACCTACATCAGCTCCGGGAATGCTAACTAAAAAGTCGGCAAAGCCGTCTCCATTCACGTCCCCGCCGCCGGCCACGACGGACCCCAATTGGTCGCCGGTGTTGGCTCCGTTCTGCTGGAAAAATAGGAGGCTATTTACCGTTACCGTGAACGAGCAGGCAGTAGAATTCTGGGAGGCATCGGAAGCGGTGCAGGTGACCGCGGTCACCCCTATGGGAAATAGTGAACCGGACGGCGGCAAACAGGATGCCGGCGCATTGGCACAGTTATCCACAGCCGAAGCGGTGTAGCTCACCGGCGGGCCAGAAGTTTGTCCGGGAGTCGTGTTGACCGCAATATTTGCCGGGCAAATCAGCTGGGGGGGTTCGGTATCCTGCACGGTTAGTGGAAACGAACAAGTGCTGGAATTGCGCGCCGTGTCACTGGCGGTGCAAACGACGGTGGTCATCCCGACCAGGAAAAATGAACCGGACGGGGGGGCACAGGTTGTCGTAATGGGGCCGCATTTCCCGGACGCTTCAACATTAAAGCTGACAACGGCCCCGCATTGCCCCGGGCCGCTGCCTTGGGTAATAAAAGCAGGGCAGGTCAGAATAGGGGTCCGGCAACCGCAGGCGCTGGAATCAACAATGTAGGTTTCGCAAACGTTGGCGGACGACAGGTTCGTGCAGCGTTTTTTGGACGCCGGGTCGGCTGGACTGCAGGCGCTGTTGCCGACCTCCGGGCAGGGATCCGGTTTCTCTTCTCCTTGAAATTTGACCCGCAGGGCAAAAGCTCCGGGCGTTGCCGGAACCGTCAAGGTAAAGCAGGCGTTTCCCTGGGCGTCCGTCAGGACGGTATCAACTCCCGCTTGTCCCACGTTGGCGCCGCAGTCGCCGGCATTCACGTAGAAAATTAGGTCCCGCGCCGGCAAGGGGGTAAGTCCCCCGTTGCCGCAACGTTGGGATAGATTGGCGCAAAACTCGATTACCTCTCCCGGGCAAAGGGTGTCCGGCAGATTCGTCGTTAAAGCCAGTTGCGTATTGGCATCGACAAAGAGGGTGCTGGCCTGGGAACGGGACGTCTGTCCGGTTGCGTTTACTTTGAGAACTTCTCCCAGGTTGTCGTCATAAGGGACCGTCCAAAAACTTACAAAGCCTCCCTTTGCGGAGGCCGTTACCGTCCAGGGATTGTGCCCCTCCCCCCCGGTAGCCGTAGAATCGAGATGTTCTACGACAAGCGTTACTTTCTCCCCGGGCAAAAAGCCGGTTGCGATTATCCGAACCGTGCTGCCGGGAGGATAGTCGTATTGATCCGTCGTTACGGACGGGGGTGGTAACGCGCCGGTATTTTCAGGATTTTGCTTTTTGTTGGAAAAGCCCAATAGCGCTACGGCCAAAAGGCACAAAAGCAGAAACTCAAGCTTCCGGAAAAATCCTTTAAACGGACTCTTTTTGCGCTTAAAAATTAAACGATAAACCAACAACCGTGGCATCCGGTTTCCCCCGATAAACGAATCAAAAAAAGGCCTCCTTTAGTCGGTTATCCGCTTCTTTCCCTCACCCGACAATGTATGGGGAGACCGGCCCTTGTCAAGCAAATTTTTGTCCGTCAACGTCTTAAAACACGGGGTTTTGCACAAAGCAGTTGCAGAAGCCGGCCTTTCCAAGCATATTATCTCCGAATGACCGAGTACTTGCAGGAAGAAAACCAGAAGCTGAAACAGGCGGTGGAAGAGTTGTCTTTGTTGAATGAAATCGCCACGGCGGTTTCCTCCACGATGCCGATGGAGGAAATCAACAAACTCATCGTCAGCAAGTGCCTTACCCGTATTCGGGCTGAACAGGGCTACGTCTCGCTGGTCGACAGCCAGGAAAAAACCAGCAACACCCACACGTTGGTGCGGGTGTTCGACCGCTCGACCTTGTCCGTTCCCTTCCGGCTGGGAATAACCCTCACCGGCTGGATGGTCAAAAACCAGGCGCCGCTTTTGGTGAATGATGCCCTCTCCGACGAGCGCTTTCAGGGAACCGAATGGAACGGGATTCCCGTCCGCTCCGTTTTGGCCGTGCCACTGAAAGTCAAAAACCGGCTGATCGGCTTTATGGCCCTCTTCAACCGGAAGGAGGGGGATTTCACGCCGGAAGACCAGCGGCTTTTGTCCATCGTGGGGATGCAGTCGGCCCAAACGATAGAAGCGGCCAGGCTCTACGAAGAGGAAAAGAGGGCGGCGGCCATGGAAGAAGACCTGCGCGCCGCCAAAACCATCCAGCAAAATCTTTTGCCCAAAGCCCTTCCCCAAATTTCCGGTTTTGAGGTGGCCGGCGCCATGATTCCGGCCAAGGAGGTTGGAGGGGATTATTACGATTACCTGCTTTTGCCGGAAGGGCGTTGGGGATTTGTGGTGGCGGATGTAGCTGGTAAAGGGCTGGGGGCGGCCATGCTGATGTCTAATCTGCAGGCGACTATCAATGACCAGGTGGAGGTTACGAGTTCCTGCGCGCAGTGTGTCGCCAATGCCAATCGGAGGCTGAAAACTCGCGTATCCCCAGGACAATTTGTAACCCTGTTTCTGGCAGCTCTGGATCCAGCCAAAAAGTTGCTGACTTACTGCAACGCCGGCCACAACCCGCCGTATCTTTTCCGGCCGGACGGAAATTTTAGGGAGTTAGGCTTCGGCGGGCCACTTTTGGGGCCGTTCGACGGCCTGGACTACGCCGAGGAGAAACTTCAACTCTTTTCCGGCGACGTCCTGGTGATATTCTCCGATGGGGTTACCGAGGCCAATAACGAAACGGGGGAGATGTTCGGCGAGCCCCGCTTGTTGGAATCGGTAAAGCCGGTTCTGGCCAAAACCGCTTCCGAAATTCTTTCCACCGTCATCGAATCGGTTCGCCACTTCGCCGGCAAAACCCCCGCGGCGGACGATTTAACCTTGATGGTGATTAAGGCTCTGTAGTTTTGGGTTTGTTCAGGGCCTGAATATTATTCTCCATCCCCAAAACTTTAAACACAAAAGCGTAAATATCCGACTGTTCCTCGATGACCTTGGTGGTCGGCTTGCCGGCCCCGTGCCCGGCTTTGGTTTCCACCCGCACTAAAATCGGATTTTTTCCGGCGTCGGCCGCCTGTATGGCGGCGGCGAATTTTTTGGAATGCGCCGGCACCACCCGATCGTCCGTGTCCGCGCTGGTTATGATTGTAGGCGGGTAGGCCGTCCCCTTTTTGATGTTGTGCAAAGGAGAATAGGCATACAGGAATTTGAAGTGCTCCGGGTTCTCTTCCGCGTTCCCATATTCCGGTGTCCAGTAATGCCCGACCGTAAATTTATGATACCGGAGCATATCGATGACCGGCACCTGACAGACCACCGCGCCGAAAAGCTCCGGCCGTTGCAGCATACAAGCGGCCACCAAAAGCCCGCCGTTGGAGCCGCCGTTGATGACCAGTTTGGAGGAACTCGTGTATTTATTGGCAGCGAGCCATTCGCCGGCGGCGATGAAATCGTCAAAAACGTTCTGCTTTTTCTCCAGCATTCCGGCCTGGTGCCATTCCTCGCCGTATTCATCCCCGCCCCGCAGACAGGTCACGGCAAAAACCCCGCCCGCCTCCAGCCATATCAGCTTGGAGGTGGAAAAGAAAGGGGTTTCGCTTATGTTAAATCCCCCATATCCGTACAGCCAGACCGGGTTGGCGCCGTCCAGCTTCAGCCCTTTTTTATGCGTCAAAAACATCGGGATTTTGACGCCATCCTTGGAGGGGTAGAACACCTGTTTGGTCTCGTAGCCGGAAGGATCGAAATCGACGTCCGGTTTGCGAAAAACGCTCGTTTTGCCGGATTTGAAATCGTAACGGAAAATGGTGTTCGGGTACAAAAAGGAACTGAAACCGTAAAACATCTCCGTATCTTCCGGCCGCCCGGAGATGCCGGCTACCGAGCCGATGGTGGGCAATTCGATGTCCCGTACGAAAGAGCCGTCCGGGTTATAAATCTTCAACTGGTTATGGGCATGGTGTTTGTAAACCACCACGAACTGGTTGTTAATCGGATTCACCGAGGCAATAACATCCTCTTGTTGCGGCAGAATCTCCTTCCAGTTTTCCCGCGCCGGTTTTTTTAGGTCGATGGCGATGATGCGGCCGCGGGGCGCGTTCCGGTCGGTGTGAAAATAAAACGTGGAGCCGGTGTTATGAACGAAACTGTACATCGCATCGGCCTCGTCCAAAAGCCGCACCACCGGCCCGTCTGTTCCCAGTTCCTTGTAATAAATCCGGTTCTTCGGGTCGGTGCCGTGCCAGACGTTAAGCACCAGATACTTGCCGTCGTCGGTTATGACCAGGGAAAAGCCCATATCCTTGTTGTCCGGGCGCTCGTAAACGAGCGGATCCTCCGACTGGGGCGTCCCCAGTTTGTGCCAAAAGACCTTGTTGTACCGGTTCCGGTCTTCCGGCGCCACCGTGGAAGGATCCGGGTAGCGGTTGTAGAAGAACCCTTCTTTGGTATGCTTCCAGGCAATGTCGGTAAACTTGCACCATTTCAAAACTTCCTCATAATCCTGGCCGGTGTCGAGATTGCGAATATGAAAATCCTGCTGGTCGCTACCGCTGGAAGAGAGCGCATACGCCATAAGCGTTCCATCCTTGCTGTATTCCGTTGCCGAAAGTGCCACCGTCCCATCCTTGCTCAATAGGTTCGGGTCGATGACCACCGCCGGCGGGGCCTCCAAACCTTTTTGCATATACAGTATCGACTGGTTCTGGAGCCCTTCATTTTTGGTAAAAAAGTACCACTCGCCTCTTTTCTTGGGCAGCCCGTATTTCGGGTAATTCCACAACCTGGTCAGCCGGGTTTTGACCTTTTCCCGCGCCGGGATATTGACGAACGATTGTGTCAACGTATTCTCCGCCTCCACCCAGGCCATCGTTTCCTTTGAGTCGGGGTCTTCCAGCCAGCGGTGCGGGTCCGCCACCTTGGTGCCATGATAGTTATCGACGACGCTTGAGTCATATCGCGCCGGGGGGTAGGAGAGCTTTTCTCCCCAACCCGGCTGGGCAAGCCCCGCCAAGCCGAGGATTAAAAGGAAAGTTGCAAAGGAATGGATAAAGGATAGCCGGCTATTTCGCATTGATTTTCTACGCTCCCGCTGCATATAATCTCTCCGTGGGTTGAGGGTTAAAATCACTCAATGATTAGATGATTCAATGAATCAATCGAATCACGGCCATATCTCCGCCGGACGCCGGTCTTTTTTCTCCAGAACGTCCTTGCCGTTTTGAAACTCAATTTTGGTTGGATACTTTCCCGAAAAACAGGCGGTGCAAAAGCCGTCCTTCGGGAGCGAAGGCATCGAGAGCATACCCTCGATGGAAAGATAGCCGAGCGAGTCCACACCCAGATACTGGCGGATCTCCTCCACCGTCCGGCTGGAGGCAATCAGTTCCTCTTTGGTGGGCATGTCGATGCCGTAAAAGCAGGGGGAGATAATCGGCGGTGCCGATACGCGGAAATGAACCTCTTTTGCTCCCACGTCCCGAACCATTGTCACCAGTTTTTTCGAGGTGGTTCCGCGCACAATGGAATCGTCCACAATCACCACCCGTTTGTCTTTCAAGACCCCCTTTACCGGATTGAATTTGATGCGCACGTCCAGGTCGCGTATCGACTGCTCCGGATGGATGAACGTGCGGCCGACGTAATGGTTGCGGATTAACCCGATTTCGAGTTTAATGCCGGATTGCTCGGA
>Ga0184637_10001799_pt1 | contig 14157 bp, 12 predicted proteins | sample PLM3_127_b2_FD_133143 | JGI IMG/M metagenome (GOLD analysis project Ga0184637, IMG submission 133143) | Groundwater sediment microbial communities from an aquifer in East River, Colorado, USA - PLM3_127_b2 | ecosystem: Environmental > Terrestrial > Soil > Riparian zone | place: USA: East River...
CCCATCGATAGTGAAGGTGAAATAGCCGAAGACATCCACCCCATCGTCGGCCACATTGTTCACCCGGAAGACCACGCTGCCGAGCGTGAAGGTGGTACTACTGGGTCCGGTCCCGAATGTGCCCGCCTCCATGGTGAGAACAGATCCGGCCGATGCGAGGGTGCTCTCGACCGTGCCCAGGACTCCAGCGGTAATCGGCGTCATGCCCCCGCAGGTTGCGACGGTACAGGTCTCCGTTGCCGATATCAGATTCAACTCATCATCGAAGCTCGCGTCGAACCGAAGCGAAAGGGCGATAGCGTCGATTCCCGCTGCGTCGGCCGTCACGCGGATCTCGGCCGTGAGCGTGTCTCCATTGGCTGCATCGATGCTGCTCGACCCTGTGACGCCCGACCCGGTGGTCGCAGTCCACACCAGATCGACGATCGTGATGGCCGTAGCCTCGCGTGGCAGGGCGAGCATGCACACCAGACCCCCGAGCATCAGGGGAAGGGCAAGCGAGGCTCGCGTGGTCTTCGGCGCGGGGAGCGACCGAACCGAAGGGGCCATCCTGACTTCCCTCCAGGTTTGCCTGAAGGGTAAGTGGCTCGATGGGCAGATTGGTGGCAATGCAAGGTGGTAGCAGCGAGGCAGAAATGTCAGAAAAAAATCTACACGCTGAAAAAGTGATGTACGGCTGGATGTTACGCCCCTGGGTTCAGGTAGGATGGCATTGAGGCCGGCCCTGGCGTTCGGCACCATGCAGCCGGTCGCTCAACAAGGGAGTGTGTGGCCCGTGCGGAATTGGTCGTTGTCGCTGCTCTTGCTGGTCCTGGTCGCGAGCCCGTCCCTGGCAATGCCGTTCTGGGGCGCCAAGGCCTCGAGCCCTGCCGACACTCCTCCGGCCTCGCTCAAGCCCGGCGAGTTCGTCTGGAACCAGGCCTTGGCTCCCCAAGGCCCGATCGTCGTAGTCGTCAGCCTGACGGAGCAGCGGGCCTACGTGTACCGCAACGGGATCGAGATCGGCTTCACGACGGTCAGCACCGGCAAGCCCGGGCACGAGACGCCGACGGGGATCTTCACGATCCTTCAGAAGGACAAGGACCACCACTCGTCCAAGTACAACGACGCCGCGATGCCCTACCAGGAGCGCCTCACCTGGGACGGCGTTGCACTGCATGCCGGCGGTCTACCGGGTTATCCGTCGTCGCACGGTTGCGTCCATCTGCCCTCCAGGTTCGCCGAGGACCTGTTCGGTGCTTCCCACCTGGGCATGACGGTCGTCGTGGTCGCCAACAAGACCGCTCCGGCGGATGTCGTGCACCCCGCGATGCTGGCGCCAGTCGATCCCAGTACGGGCGCAGACGACGTGGAAGCGCGCCTGCAGGCCGGTGAGACTTCCCGCTGGCAGCCGGAAAAGTCGCCGGACGGGCCGGTGTCGATGCTGGTGAGTGCCGCGGACCAACGCGTCATCGTGCTGCGCAACGGCATCGAGATCGGGCGCGCGTCGCTGGTGGTGGTCGATCCGCAGAATCCGCTCGGCACGCATGCCTACATCGTCAAGGACGGCGCCGGGCAGGGGACCAGCGTGCTGCTCGGGGGCGCGCCCGCGCGCAACTGGATGGCCGTGCCCATCACAGGCTATCGCGATACCGCGGGCAGCGATCTGTCCCATGTCGTCGGAGGACGAATGCGGATACCGCAGGACTTCGCGCGCTCGTTGTACCCGCTGCTGGTTCCGGGTACCACGCTGCTCGTCACCGACGCGCCGGTTCTCGAGGAGACCACGGGGCGCCAGCTCACCGTGCTGGGCTCGGGCAACCCGAACTAGAACGCGGCGTATTCGATGACCGGCGTGCCCTTCTTCAGCGACGAGGAGAACGCCCGCCGCAAGCGCCGCGTCCTGACCGAGCCGCTCAGGCTCGGCAAGGGCGAGGGGATCGCGGATCTCGACCTGATCGTGGCGGCGGACTTCCGCAACACGCCCGCGACGCACGCGATCACGGCGCACCCGAGTGGAGTCAAAATCCGAAACGTGCGAATCCTGTTCGAAACGGACGTGTGGCAGCCGTACTGGGGCCGCCCCTACCACGATCAGCCCAAGAACGCGATCCCGTCTGGGTGCAGCGGACTCAACCTGGCAGGCACGACGGGAGTCGATATCGACGGCCTGCACATAGAGGGTGCGCCGCGCTTCGGGATCGAAGGCTGGGACGTCGCGGGCATGAACCTGCGGCGCTACTCGGCGACGCGATGCGGCGTGGGTGCGCATTTTGCGGAACGCGCTGGCGGCAACCAATCCTGGCAGGTCGATCAGGTGCGCGTGTGGGACACCTGGGGACCGCCGGGCGGTTACCCCTCGCGCGTGCGGCCAGGCGGGTGGGTCGGCGGCGACTGCTGGGTCAGCGAGGGCGACCGGATCAGCCTCAACCGGATGGAGTTCTCTGGCGAGATGTTCGTCGGCGCGAAGATCTGCCGCGGCTCGATCGTGACACTCACCGACATCACGACGCCGACACTCATGTTCCAGGGCAGCTCGACGCCGACACCAGGAGAGCCGGGTCTCGTGCAGCTCAAGGTGCGCGGCCTCTACCTGAACGCCGCGACCGGGTACGGCGACGGTGCCGACACGGCGAACAAGCTGCAAATCAGTTGGACCGTGATGGCGCAGCTCGACGGCGGCTACCTCATCGGCAACGGCAAGGACGGCAATGCGGTCCAGGTCACCGGCGGCTGCCACGTCGAGATGCGCGGCTTCACGATCGGCGGCTTCAACGGCGAGCGCGGGAAAGGCAATCCGGCGCACGCGCTCGAGCTCGACGTGCGCGATCCCGTTTCGACCATCAACGAGGACTTCGAGACCGCAAACCGCTTCCCGAACCAGCAGCGCATCTTGCGGCGCGCGGCGTGAGGTTTTCCAGCTGGTTCTCGAAAGTCCAGTCGCCTAGAGCTGCGAGCGCTCCGGGCGACTGGAATCAGTGCCGACAGGCCTTCGATCTGGTGCTGACGTCGACGTCGGTCGCGAGGGTGACCTGAAATTGGTTTCCACTGGTGGCGACTCGACAGTGGACCGGGCGTTCTCTCTAGCTACGGTCCGGACTCCGGAGCTTCCGGAAGTCCGGCGGACGCGCCTCGAGGAACGCCCACACCGCTTCCAGATTCTCGGGCGCGCCCGCGAGCGCTTCGGCTACGAGAGCTTCCGAACGTCCCTGCTCGAGGCCCTCGAGCTGGCCTGACGCCGCGCTCGCGCGAGCTGCATCAGGCCCGCGCCCAACAGCAGCGCCGTCGACGGCTCGGGCGTGAAGACCGCATCCCGGATCACCGGAGCCAGCGCCGAGGCGATCACCCCGCTTCCGTCCGCGTCCAGGTGCAAGCCGTCGAGGTAGTAGCTGTCCAGGTTGTCGAGAGCCGCGAAGATGTCGAGCAGGTTGACGAACGGTATGCCCTTCGAATCGGCGAGGTCCGCGAGCGCGGTCGCGAGAGCCTGGAGCTGGCCGTTCGCATGGTCGGCGGGGCCGTTGGGGTCCCACGGCAGCATGGGCGGCGGCGCCATCAGCACCGGCAACAGGCCCGCGTCCAGAACCGCATCGATCATTCCGGTGAAGCTTTCGATGGATCGAGGGAACGTGTAGTAGATGCTCCGCACGTCGTTGGTCCCCTCCATCAGAATGACGACGTCGGCCTCCAGCGTGGGCAGCAACTGCTGGAGGCGTACCAGGCCATCCCACGAGCACTCGCCTCCCTGGGACAGATTGACGGTTTCCCACTCGGAGGGGAGCTGCACCAGATAGCCGGGCGGCCAGGTCATGGAATCGCCGAAGCCGGCGACGGTCAGCGCCTCGGCCCGAGGCGGCAGCAGGAAGAGCCCGATCGCGAACAGCAGGCTGGCCGACGTTGCGAAGGAACGCAGGCGATGGATCGGCGACTGCACTTGCCCTCCCACGCGAGACTTTCCCGGAAGAAGAGTGGTGCCCGGGCAGGCGAAGTGTCAGCGGGACGGTCGGTCGCCAGGACCGCCCGGTCTTAGGAGCGACTCGGGGGAAGCCGGCCGTAGCTCAGGGCGCGCCAGAGGCACTTGGCCGGCCCGAACCACTTCGACGACGAAGAGTGGGGGCTGGAGCTTTCGATTGACGCCGGGCGCATCGGACCAAGCGCGAGCTAGAAACGGCAGACGCCCGGGCCTACGAAGGCGCCGGGCGTCTGCCTTTTTTGGTAGCGGGGGTGGGATTTGAACCCACGACCTCCGGGTTATGAGCCCGACGAGCTACCAGACTGCTCTACCCCGCAACAAGGCGGTCGAGACCTATATCCCCTGTGGATAGGCGTGTCAAACCGGCTCGACTGCGCGCCGGCTGCATCGGGGTTGCACAGCCAAGGCATTGAAAAGTTTGACATTTTTTGTCACCGAGGTGCCACTATAGGGGTGTAGAGAAACCCCCATGGAGCACCCCGTGATGCGATCTCGAATTCTCACTCTGGCCGGGGCGACCGCGCTGTTGGCGGCTCTCGCCACGCCGGCCGCGGCGGACCCGGTCTACTCCTGGCGCACCGAGGACGGCGGCTACGCCTTCACGGATGATCCCAAGGGCATCCCTGCGCGCTATCGTGATCAGGCGACGCTCCGCGACTCCGCGCGTCTCAGGGACTACGCGCGCTACACGCCCTCCGACGATGCGGCGGCCGAACGCTACGCCGAGCAGCTCACGCGGCGCCTCGCGTACCTGCGCGCCGTGAATGCGCAGCCCGTCGCGAGGCGGGACGCGGTCGCGGTCAGCGGCTCGGGCCCGACGACTTCGCTGACGATGCAGAGCGCCAACAATTACGCGCCGTCGGTCGAGATCTCGCAGAACACCGGCAGCGAGCCGATCGTCGTCGAGACGCTCTTCACGCGGCCGGAGGGCAAGATGGTGACCCGCCAGACGCAGGTGGTCCGGCAGGGCGACCAGATCCTCTCGATTATGAAGCCGCGCCTGCGCGAGTGGAACGTCACCACCGACATCCACGACGAATCCGAGATCGGGAACTGATCAGGAGTCGGGGCTGGCTTCGGCGGGCGGGTCGGGCAGCACCCAGGCGGGCGGCACCCCGGCTCGGCGCGCCTCCTCTCGCAGCGCATCGAGGCGCGCCTGCGCATCGGCGGCGGCGTGCTCGGAATTCGCGCGCTCGGCGATGATCTTCGCCTTCTCCTCCCCGCGCATCGAGCGGTCGTGGCGCATCTGTACGTAGGCCGCGTGCGCAGCAGCGGCGTGCTCGCGCGAGCGGACGAGGTCAGCCTCCGCCTGCTCGAGACGCTGCTTCCAGCTCGCGAGCTGGGCGTCGTCGCCAGCCCTCACCGGCGCCGCGACGAGCCACAGGCCGAGCAGCAGCGCCAGCGGGCTCCAGCGCATCAACCGGCCTCCAGCGCGAGGGCCCCGAGCAGGTCCGGCGCCGCCGCGGGCAGGTGCTCGTGGACGAACGCCTCGATCCGCTGTGCGCTCGCGCCATCCAGCGCGAGGAACTGCATGCCGAGCCCCATGGGTACGTCCGGGGCCCCCCGACGGTGCCACACCACCTGGGCGGTCGGGGCCAGGGGTGTCGGCCCGTCGGGCAGGCGGAACTCGAGCTCGACCTCGGCATTCGGCGCGATCGGATGCTCGAGCTCGACGAAGATGCCGCCGCGCGAGAGATTGCGCGCCGTGCCCCAGGCATCCTCGTCGGGCAGGCGGATGCGCACCGCCGTCTCGAGACACACCCGCGCCAGGCCGCGCAGCACCGGCGTGCGCAGGAACCGGTTCACGGCGTGGATCAGCGTCACGCGGCTGAGCGGCTTCGCGAGCACGTCGTCGGCGCCGGCGCGGATCGCGCACGCGTGATCCTCCGGCGCGTCCGAGCCCATCACCAGGATCACGGGCGTGCTCCGGAGCTCCGGATCCGCCTTGATCGTGCGGCACATCGCGTCGCCGCCCATGCCCGGCATGTGGAGGTCGATCACGGCGACGTCCGGGCGCTCCCGGCGCAGCGCCGCGAGCCCCTCGTCGGCATCGCGTGCCGTGATCACGCGCCCCGAGCGCGCCAGGAAGAGGGATTCGATGTCACGAAACAAGGGGGTGTCATCGACGACGAGAATGCAGCGTCTGGTCTCCACCCGCGCTCTCCTGTCCGGTGCGTGGCGCGCGCTCGTCGCTAGCGCCGCGCCTCCCCGAATACCTTGGCGAAGGCCTCGACGTCGCTGCGCACCAGCCAGCGGTTCGACCCGCCCTCGCGATACCAGCTCTGATCCTCGCGGATCTTTCGCTCGACGAACGATTCGAGCGAGTAGCCCTGGTAGGTGACCGTGACCTTCGCGCTGTCGTCCTGGTACTCCACCTCGCCGAGCGAGAAGTCGGTGATGCGCATGGTCTCGAAGACGGGCGCCTGCGCGAGGAACGCCTCGCGCAGCGCCGGGTCCACGAAGGCACTGGCCTTCCCGATCTCGCCCCAGCGCAGATACTGGGTGTACTGGCGCTGGGTATCGTCGAAGGCGGCGTGGCGACCCATCGGGTCGATGAACCAGGTGATGCAGCCGGTCGGCCCGGCCAGCAGCAGCGCACACAGCACGAGCCATCCCGCAGGTCGCATTTGCCCCCCTCCCTGCGCCGACCGGCAGAATCGGCGGCACGCGCTCGCAGGGTCTGGACTTTCTCCATCGGCGCACCGGCGGCCGCGCTCAAGGCCTGTGATATGCTCGCGGGCGCTTCCCGCAAGTATTTGATTTGAAAGGGAAACTTAATTCCGCTCTGGCTCGGCATCGACATCGGCGGGAGCAAGCTCGCGCTGGCGGTGGGCGACGAGCGCGGCCGGCTGCTCGCGCAGCGCCGGCGCCCCTCGCGCCTTTCGGAGCAGCCCGAGCGGGATCTCGCGGAGCTCGCCGACGAGGCGCGTGCGCTGTGCGCCGAAGCCGGGCTGGAGCTATCGGCCCTGCGCGGGGTCGGCGTCTCCGCGCCGGGTCCCCTGGATCCCGAGAGCGGCGTGCTGCTGCACCCGCCGAACCTTCCGGGCTGGCGTGAGGTCCCGATCCGGCGCCTGCTCGGCGATCGGCTCGGCCTCCCGGTGCAGGTCGAGAACGACGCGAATGCGGCGGCGCTCGCCGAGTGGCGATTCGGCGCCGGCCGCGGCTTCCAGCACGTCGCCTACCTGACGATGTCGACGGGAGTCGGCGCCGGCCTCGTGCTGGGCGGGAAGCTCTACGCCGGCAACCTGGGGATGGCGGGGGAGGTGGGGCACGCGCCGGTCGAGTGGGACGGCGAGCCCTGTGCGTGCGGTCGGCGAGGTTGCCTGGAGGCCTACGTGGGAGGCGCAGCCTGGACGCGCCGTCTTGCGCGCGCGACGCCCGCCGGCAGCCGCGTGGCAGCCCTCGCCGGCGCGCCGGAGCGGGCACGGCCCGAGCACGTGGTGGAGGCAGCGCGCGAGGGCGATGCCTTCGCGCTCTCGGAGCTGGCTCGTTACAACGATTACCTGGCGCGCGGGCTCACGGCGCTGGTCTTGGTGCTCGCGCCCGAGGTCGTGATCCTCGGCACGATCCCGAGCGCCGCGGGCGAGGCGCTGTGCCTGGGTCCCGTGCGCGCACAGGTGCTGGCTCGGGTGTGGCCGCGGCTCGCACGCGAGCTACGGATCGTGCCGAGCGGCCTCGGCCCCCAGCTTCCCTACCTCGCCGGCCTCTGCGTCGCCATGGAGAGCGAGCGCAGCCTGCCGTAGCCGAGCGATCACGGCCGCGATCTCGGGGATCCGCTGGCCGCTCGTGCGCGTGCTCTCGATCAGGGCCACGAAGGTCTCGCCGACCCCCGCGCTCGCGCGTTCGTGCGAGCGCGTGCTCTGCTGGATCGAGCGGATCAACTCGGTGATCGCTTCGGTGTTGCTGGTGATGTAGCGCCCCGACGCGCGCTGCTCCTCGGTCGCGTGCGACATCTGCTTGCACATCTCGAGCGATGTCGTCGCGTTCTGCAGCAGCTGGTCGCCGGCCCGCGACTGCTCGGCCATCGCGGAGGAGATCTGTTGCACGTGCGCGGACGTGCGCAGCGCCGCGTCGGCCACGTACTTGGAGTTGCGCGCCTGCTCCTCGGCGGAGCGCGCGATCTCGGCGACGCGGCCGCTCGCGTCGCGCGCCGAGACGCGGATCGCTTCCAGGGCTTCGCCCGCCAGGCGGGAGCGCTTGACGCCCTCCTCGACGGCCTGGATGCCGGTCCCCATCGCTCCCATCGTGTCGACGCTGCGCTCCTGCACGTCGGCGATCAGGCGTTCGATCTCCTTGGTGCTCGCCGTGGTGCGGCGCGCCAGCGTCTTGACCTGTTCGGCCACCACCGCGAACGCCTTGCCGTGCTCTCCGGCCTGGGCCGCGATGATCGCGGCGTTGAGCGAGAGCAGGTTGGTCTCGTCGCTGATGCCCCCGATCACGGTCGCGATGTTGCCGATCTCGCTGATCCGCTCGGCGAGCCCCTCCAGCGCGGACTTCGAGTCGCGCGTCACGTCGCGGATGCGCGCGATGCCCTCGATGGTGGCGCCCACCGCGCGCGAGCCTTCCTCGGCGCTCTGGCTGACGCGCTCCGTGAGCTCCGAGGCGCCGCGCACGTGGACGCCGACCTCCTGGATCGCACGGTCCATCTGGGCGATCGAGGCAGCGGTCTCCTCGGCCATCTGCTGCACGGAATCGGTGCTGTTGGCGACCTGGCGGATGTTCACGCCCATCTCGTGCACGGAGCTGGTCGAGGACTCGACGGTCTGGTGCAGCGCCACGGCGCTCCCCGCCATCTGCTCGACGGCGCTGCCGAGCTCGAGGATCGAGGAGGCGGATTCCTCGTTCGCGCGCGTCAGGCTCTCGATCTCCCGGCTGATGGCGCTGATCGAGCCGTTGATGTTGGCCTGCAGCGAAGCCGTCTCCTCGACCGCGACGTCCTGGGTCTGCGCCTCCTTGTCCAGCGACGCGTGGGCGGCCGCCAGCTCGTCTGCGAGGGCGATCAGCTGCTCCGCGAAGCGAGCGATCCGCTGCGACCCGCCCGCGACCGCGTCCGCGACGGGACCCACGGCAAGGGCGAGCGGGGCGAGATCGCGGAAGCGCGCGGGCGCGAGCGGCGGGACGAGCCGGCCCCGAGCGATCTCGTGCAGGGCGGCCTCGATCTCGGCCAGGCGCGACCGCTCGTCCCGCCGGCCCTGGGCCGCGCCCTGGGCGGCCAGCAGCGCCCCGATCCCGAGCGCGATCGCCGCCGCGACGGCGCTCCCGGTCATGCTGTGGACGACCAGCGCGCTGGCGCCCGTGAGCAGGATCGCGGCGGCGAGCAGCGCGATCCGCCCGAGCGGCGCATGGCTCGTGAGGCTCGGTCGAGACGGCAACAGATCCCTCCAGGCGACGCCGTACGCCGCCGGGAGGCAGATCGGAACCGGCGCGCGGCTTCTTGAGCTGGAAGGGGAGGTTGCTCATCCAGGGGCCAGCGCCTCGACGCGTTCCCGCAGGCCCGCGAAGCCTCCCTCCGCGATCGCGCGGCGAGCCGCGGCGAGCAGCCCCAGGTAGAAGCGCAGGTTGTGAAGGCTGGTGAGCCGCGCGCCCAGGGCCTCGTTCGCGCGCAGCAGGTGGTGAAGGTAGGCCCGCGAGTGCAGCGCGCAGGCGGGGCAGTCGCAGGCGGGATCGGGCGGCGCGGGGTCGTCGCGGAAGCGGGCATTGCGCAGGCGCAGCAGCCCCTGGCTGGTGTAGAGCACGCCGTGCCGAGCGTGGCGGGTGGGCAGCACGCAGTCGAAGAGATCCACCCCGGCGTGGATCGCGGCGACCAGATCCTGCGGGCGCCCGATCCCCATCAGATAGCGCGGCGCTTGCACTGGAAGCTCGGCGTGCGCGGCGCGCACCAGATCGATGCGGCGGTCGCTCTCCTCGCCGAGGCCCAGGCCGCCGTGCGCGTAGCCATCGAAGGCGATCGAAGCGGTGCGGGCGGCGCTGTGCCGGCGCAGCGCCTCGCTGGTCCCGCCCTGCACGATTCCGAAGAGCGCCTGATCGAGGCGGGTGTGAGCACGGCGGCAGCGTTCGGCCCAGCGCAGCGTGCGCTCGGCGGCGGCCTGCACGCGCAGACCCCGGTCGGCGCCGGCGCCGTCCCCCGCCGGGCACTCGTCGAGCGCCATCGCGACGTCCGCCCCCAGCCGTTCCTGGATCTGGATCGCGAGCTCCGGCGTGAGCTGCCGGCGGTGGCCATCCAGCGGCGACGCGAAGGTCACACCCTCCTCGTCGATCCGCGCGTGGCCCGCCAGCGACATCACCTGGTAGCCGCCGCTGTCGGTGAGCCAGGGCCCCCGCCAGCCGGTGAAGCCGTGCAGGCCGCCGAGCCCCGCCACCACCTCGTCGCCCGGGCGCTCGTACAGGTGATAGGTGTTCGCGAGCAGGATCTGCGCACCGGCGGCGAGCAGCTCCGCGGGCGAGACGCCGCGCACGGCGCCGTAGGTCGCGACCGGCATGAAGGCGGGCGTCTCCACGACACCGTGAGGTGTTGAAAGAGTCGCGCAGCGGGCGCTGCCCTCCGTGGCGGTCACCCGGAAGCCGAAGCCCTCGCGCATCTCAGAGCACGAGCATGGCGTCGCCGTACGAGTAGAAGCGGTAGCCGGCGCGGACCGCTTCGCGGTAGGCGGCAAGCACCCGCTCGCGGCCGGCGAAGGCGGCGACAAGCATTATGAGCGAGGAGCGCGGCAGGTGGAAATTCGTGAGCAGGGCGTCGACCACCTGGAAGCGCGAGCCCGGGCGCAAAAACAGGCGTGTCTCGCCTTCCCCGGGCTCGACCCCGCGATCCGACCGGGCGCGGGCTTCGAGCACGCGCGCGCTGGTGGTGCCGACCGCCACCACCCGCCCGCCGCGCGCACGCGCGGCCGCGACGCGAGCGGCCGTCTCGGCGGGCAGGCAGAACCGCTCGCTGTGCAGCAGACCGCTCGCGAGCTGCTCCGGCGAGGGCTTTTGAAACGTCCCGGGGCCGACCTGGAGCACGAGATCGGCGACCTCCACGCCGCGCCGGGCGAGCCGGGCGAGCAGGGCCTCCGAGAGGTGCAGCCCCGCGGTGGGCGCGGCCACGGAGCCCGGGACCCGCGCGTACACCGTCTGGTAGCGGGACACATCCTCGGGCCGCGCGGCGTCGCGGCGGATGTAGGGGGGCAGGGGGGCCTCGCCGATCGCGTAGGGGTCGGCGTCGGGCGGAAAGGCGAGCACCGCGAGTCCGTCCTGGCTGCGCTCGACCAGTTCGGCGTCGAGCGCGGCGCCCGGCGGGCCGAAGCGCAGCTTGGCGCCGGGACGCGCGCGGCCGGTCAGGCGCAGCAGCGCGCGAAAACGGCCAGGCGAGCCGGGCAGGGGGCCCAGCAGCAAGGCCTCCGCCGCGCCGCCGGTCGGCTTGCGCCCGCGCAGGCGCGCGGGCAGCACGCGCGTCGCGTTGCGCACCAGCAGGTCGCCCGGAAGCAGCAGCTCCGGCAGATCGCGCACGGCGGCGTGCCGGAGCGCCGCCTGCGTGCGCTCCAGCAGCAGCAGACGCGCACCGTCGCGATCGGGTGTCGGCTCTTGCGCGATCTGGTGGGGCGGCAGCGTGTAGTCGAAGTCCGCGAGGTCCATCTAGGGCCCGGGTGCGGCGGACCCTGCCAGCGCCTGCGCGAGGCCGGGAGTCTCGACGATCGCATCATATGAAAAGAGCGCGTCGGCAGTCACGCCAGCCTGGTGCGCGATCCGGATCTGCTCGAGAGCGCGCGCTGGCTCGCTCGCGAAGATCCAGGTGCCGAGCCCGAGCCAGATGCGATCCGCCTGGGGAGACCCGGCAAAGGCCTCGGCCTGGTAGCGCAGCAGGCGATCGTCGCGCGTGTAGGCCATCGCCACGGCGAACTCGAGCAGCCCGTCCTCGAGCCAGCGCCGCCAGTCCTGCAGGAGGGAGAGATAGGCGCGGTCGGCGTACGGGATCACGGCGGCGGAGATCGCGAGCTTCGGCTGGGCGGCGCGCGCCGCGGTGCGAATCGCTGCGACCAGCGCGGAGACCCGATCGCGCCGCCAGGCGTCCCAGGCGTCGGCGCTGGCGCGCGATTTCGGCCCCGGCGGCTCGAGCCCGGTCTGGTCGCGGAAGAGCGCGCGCGTGGATGCGGCGTGACCGAAGTCGAGGCCGACGCCGAAGCGCGAGCCGGGCGAGAAGGGGAGGACATCGGGAAAGCGGATGTAGTCGAGGTGCAGGCCGTCGAGCTCGGGATGGCGCGAGACGAGCTCTGCGAAGGTGGCGGCGAGCCGCTCCACCAGGCCGATGGCCGCGGGGTCGAGATAGAGCGCGGGCGTGCCCATGCGGTAGTAGGCGCTGTCCGGCGCCGGGACCTCGAGGTCCGGATAGTCGAGCAGAGAGCGCCCCCGCTGGTCGACCAGCACCGCGTCGCGGCCGAGATCGCGCAGCAGCGGGGCATCGCGATTCTGCGAGAGCGAGAGCACGTTGACCCAGGCGTGTACCCGCAGCCCCGCGGCGTGCGCTTCGCGCAGCAGCACCGCCAGGGGGTCGGCACCGGCGGCGTCGCGCGCCGCTCGGAAGGGCCCGTCGTCCGCGAGGCTCGTCTCGTACCAGGCGCGACCGCCGCGGTAGACCTGCACGAAGAGATCGCTCGCACCGACGGACTGCGCGGTCGAGATCAGGCCCGGAATCCGATCGGGATGCTCGAGCACCCGTTGGCTGCCCTCGGCCAGCACCCACAACCCGCGGCGGATGGGGGGGGCGGCGGCAGGCTCGGGCCGTTCGCCGGTGCTACACGCCACCAGCCCGGCCGAGACGAGGGCGATCAGCATCCTCGCGGTATGCGTGGAGCGGGGCAAGCGCGGCAAACCTACCGGAGGGGTGCCGGTCAGACAACGCGCGTTGACACGACGGGGCGCTCCAGCACACTCCGGCAGGCGATGGGGGATTCGACCTCGGCGCCGTGTCGTTCGCTTCTCCCGCTCCCCGTCGCGCTCGGGACGCGGCGGCGCGCGCCCCTTCTCGCGGCGGCGTTCCTGCTGGCGGGACTGCTCGCCGGGGCGCTCCATGCCGCCGACGCCGCTTCGCGGGCCGGGGCGGACGCCGTCTCCGATTCGCTGCTGCGCCGTCCCGGCGCCGCGTTGCGCGCGGCCCGCGAGCTCGCCGCCGAAGGCGAGGTGGCGCAGGCCGAGGCGCTGCTCGCCCGGGTCGCCGAGCGCCATCCGCTGATCGCGGACTACGCCGAGTGGCTGCGGCTGCGCATCCTGGTGGAGGGCAAGCGCTGGCGCGAGGCCGCCGACGTCGGCGTGTGGCGGCACTCCGAGTCGCCCCTGGAGGCGGACTTCGCCCGCCTGCTCGGCGACGCGCACGCCGCGCTCGGGGACGAGGTGGGAGCGCGCGGCTTGTGGGAGAGCGCACGGCGTGCCAGCTCGGACGAGAACGAGGCGGCCGCCCTGCTGGTCGCGATCGCACGCTCCCACGAACGCACCGGCGACGAGGCGGCCGCCGCGAGCGCCTATCTCGAGGTCTGGGCGCGCTACCCGCTCGCGCCGGTGGCGCGCGAGGCGACCGAGCGGCTCGCCGCGCTCGAGCGCGCGCTCGGCCGTATGCTGCGCAACGCCGCGCAGGAGCGGCGCCGCGGGGACACCTTCTTCCGCAGCAACCGCAACCAGGAGGCGCTCGCCGCCTACGATCGCGCGCTCGCCTCGCGCTCGCTCTCGCCCGGTGAGCGCGGCCGCGCGCAGCGCCAGCGCGCCGAGACGCTCTTTCGCATGCGCCGGTATCCCGAAGCGGCCGAGGCCTTCGCGGCGCTTCCCCAGGACGACGAGGCCCGGATCGCCCGCGCGCGTTGCTTCGCGCGCTCGGGCGACGTCGAGGGCGCGGCTCGCGAGCTCGAGAAGATCGGGCAGCAGTCGCGGGGCGAGCAGGGGGCGCGCGCGAGGCTGCTCGCCGGTCTGCTGCTCGACGGCGAGGGCGAGACGGAGCGTGCGCTCGAGCTCTTCGACGCCGTCGTGCGCACGGGCGGCACCAGCAACTGGGCCGACGAGGCACTCTGGCAGCTGGGCTGGAACGCCTATCGCGCCGGCCGCTTCGGAGAAGCCATGGGCCACTTCGCGCGGCTCGAGGCGCGCACCCAGGATCCGCTCACCGCCCTGCGCCCGCGCTACTGGCGCGCGCGCGCGGCGCAGCGCGCGGGTCTCGCGGGCCACGATGCGGAGCTCGCCGCGATCGC
>Ga0184637_10001801_pt1 | contig 14151 bp, 19 predicted proteins | sample PLM3_127_b2_FD_133143 | JGI IMG/M metagenome (GOLD analysis project Ga0184637, IMG submission 133143) | Groundwater sediment microbial communities from an aquifer in East River, Colorado, USA - PLM3_127_b2 | ecosystem: Environmental > Terrestrial > Soil > Riparian zone | place: USA: East River...
CGAGACAGCCCCGTGCGCGCCCGTGGCGCCGGTGGTCGAGCCTACCCCCGCACCGAGGCCCGTAGCGCGGCCCTGGCGGGCTCCCCGCAAGCGTCATCGCTCGTAGCGCATCTTCCATATAGTCCACGAGGGGACGCTGCCCCCTGGACGCGACACGACACGACACGGCCCCTAGGTAGAAGGGGCCGGTGTCGCGTCGCATCGCATCCGAGGGAGCAGGCGTCGGCCGGTTGGGTGTCCAAGGCGTCTGCGAGGGTGGACGAGCCTCGACGATTCTGGGATGGTGCCGGGCGTGCGACGACCTCCGGGGAGATTCGTTCGGGGTAGGGATGAGCGCCAGTCGCGCGCCTCTCGCAGCTCGCTGATGCGCTTCGTCCAGTGGCTCAAAGAGGGGTGCGGCTGCCACGACTGCGGGCGACAAGGCCCATCTAGGTGGTTCGACTTCGACCACGTGCCAGAACGCGGTGCGAAGCTGTACGTGCTCTCGCCTGGTAGCCGCAGCGGTAGCGCGAGAGGGAAGCGGCTGTTCTTCCCGCCGAGCTGGCCGTTGCTGCTCGCTGAGCTGTTGAAGTGCGACATCGTGTGCAAGCTCTGCCACGCCGACCGCACTGAATCTCGTCGGTTGTCGAAAGCCAGCTTGTGAGTTATCATGGTCGAAGAGGTGGATGGGATGGTGGTCAGGGTTGTAGTCGAAGGGCACCCGGTGCCTCAGGGGACGCTCGTCAGGTCGCCGCACGGCGGTCTGTACTATCCGAAGGCGGTGAAGCTATGGCGGGCGTCGATCGCAGCACAGGCGAAGCGCGAGATGCGGGGCTTGCCGCTCATCGGAGCGAAGTGCACCGCGAGCCTGCGCTTCTACGTGACGCCGACCAAGGGCGGCAAGAACCCAGGACGGCTTCGCGGTGACCTCGACAAGCTCGTGCGCGCTGTCTTCGATGCGGTCAAGGGGATCGTCATCGAGGACGACGAGCTTGTCGTGGGCTTCAACGCATGGAAGCATCCGGTCGAGCCTGGCTGCGTCGAGCGCGTCGACTTCGCGTTCTCTATCTACCAAGCTAGCGTCGAGTAGTCGAAAACCACTGCTTTTCAAGGGGTTTTTCGAGTGCCGACGCTGACGGAGGTTCTTCGCTATGCCGAGCGCAACCGTGCTCGCGGACGCGCTCAGCCTAGCCCGGAGAGCGTCGAAGGTCTTCGGCCTAACTCGCCGGCGCCTACTCGTGGTCCCCAAGGAGCCAGTCAGGGGAATGCGCGAGGACGGTTGCTGCTACAAGCACGGCCCGTTGGGTCTGAAGTGGGTCGTGATCGAGCTGCGCGTGCACCGCTCGCATCGCCCTCGACAGGCGCTGAAGCGCAGCACGATCATGGCGGCGCTCGCACACGAGCTGGCGCACCTGAAGGTCGACGACCACAACGCGGCGCACGGCGAGCTGACCAGGAAGATAGCGAGCTGGCTCAAGGAGCAGGGTCAGCCGGTCGGTCACGTGCTGCACTCGAACACCGCGACCGCGTTTCTGCCTCTCGACCAGCAGCCGAAGCGAGCACGGCAGCGCAGGTTCAAGCGCGGCTGGAAGCGACCGGCCGCAAGGTCCTGACGCAGCCTGAGCTGTTCGCGTGGTGGAAGCAGCAGCTCGCCCCGTTCCCTGATCGCATCATCACGAGCTGGGCGCAGCACTATCTCGCTGCGATGGAGCTGGGGCTCACGAGGCTGGGCGGCAAGCACATCCGCTCAGCGACGTGGCGCAAGCGGTGTGAGAACGCTGCGATTCGCCCGTACATCCGCACGAAGGGACGCAGCGCGCCAATTATGTCGAGCTGGAACGCTCTGCTCGCATGGGCAATGGCGGGTTGCCACCGCGCGACTAGCAGCCGACGGAGCAGCTCGACCCGGCCCCCCTCTCACCTTGCTAGCTAGACATCATGCGCGCGTACTCCCGCTGGACCTGCCCCTACCTTGCTAGCAAGCTAGACCCCCACCTAGGTAACGGGATACTCAGTTTCATTTCTCGGGCGGGGTGCTGGGCCAGCCCGTCCCACGTGAAAAAACTGGACACGTGAAGGGGTTCATGTTCTACGCAGCAGATCGTGGTACCATGATTTCAAAGGGGGGTGCACGAGGAAACGGGCAGCCCCCATGGAGGTCCGAGTGAGCAAGACGCGAGCGGTGGCGGTGCGGGGTGAGCAGGGACTCCTGAAGCCGAACGAGCTGGACGACCCGATCAAGCGTAGCGCCGGCGCGCTGAGCCAGGCGCTCGATGCGTGGGACGCGATCCATCCCCTCGTGACCGAGTTCCTCACGGCCGTCGGCGTCGAGGTGCGGAAGGGGCTCGCCGGAGAGGCCGATCGCGCGCACCGACACGACCCGAAGTCCGGTGCCGTCTACGAGGTCCAGTATATGGACCGCGAGGGCGAGGAGGTCACGAAGGACGTGTGGATGCGCGACGTGGCGCGCGACCTGGTCGTCTGGGTCGAGAAGCTCTCGCGCGCGTTCGCCGCGCTGACGAAGACCGTGGACGAGGCCGCTCGACTGCAAGAATTTTTGAGCGGGGGGCCGGATAGCCGTCCCGACCTGAGCAACGCCAGCGACGGCGAGCTAATCGAGACCCTCATCGAGGTCGTCATCGCGCGCGGGCTCATGCGGCACATCGTCAAGCGCGCCCGCGACCGTGGCATCGAGGTGGACCTTGGGTGACCAGAGCCTGTGGAGCGGGAAGCTCCTCGCCGAACGACAGGCCGAAGACCCGCTGCTGAAGTGGGAGCCGACGGCGCCGCAGCGGAACTTCCTCCAGTGGAACGAGTCCGAGGCGTGGTTCATCGCCGCCAACCGCTGCGGGAAGTCCGACGTGCTCGCCGCGACGATCGCGAGCATGGCGCGGCACGGCGTGCTCGATCCGCGCCCGGCGTACATCGGCGGCGGGAACTACATCTACGACCGCGCGGCCGCCATCTGGGCCGTGTCGCTGACCTTCGACATGAGCCGGGAAATCATGCAGCCGAAGCTGTTCGACAACGGCGAGGTGCCGCCCAACGCGCACGCGCCGTTCATCCCGCAGTACGAGCTGATGGGTGGCTGCACCTCGCGCGCGTACAACAAGAACGAGAAGGTCCTGAAGCTGAAGAACGGGAGCTTCATCGGCTTCAAGGCGGCCGAGCAGGGACAGCTCCGCCTCCAGGGCACCGAGAAGGACCTGATCGGCTTCGACGAGGCGCCGCCGAAGCTGGTCTACAACGAGTGCATCATCCGGCGCGGCGCGGGCCGCAAGCTGTTCATCCGCGGCGCCTGCACGCTGCTGCCGCCGCCGGGACTCGCCGGCGGTATCTCGTGGCTGTACCTCGACAAGATCAAGCCCTGGCTGAACGGCGACCGGCCGAAGCACCTCCACCTCCAGGGCGGCCGCATCTACGACAACCCGCACATCTCGAAGGACGAGATTGCGATCCTCGAAGCCACGTTCCCGCCGGGTAGTATCGAGCGCGAGATTCGCCTGAACGGGGCGTGGCTCCCGCAGATCGTCGGCGACCTGGCCTACGGGAACTTCCGGCACGGCATCCACGTTAACGCAGCCCTGGGAGACCGCAACGTGGACCCGTACCAGGCACCGATCCCGCTCCGTCGGAACATGCCGCTGCTGCTCTGCTACGACTCGAACGTGACGCCGATGTCGATGGTGATCGCCCAGCAGCACGGGCGCATCTACCGCGCGTACGACGAGATCGTGATGAACGTCGGCGTGCTCTCCGACCTCGGGCGCGAGTTCGTGCGGCGCTACGGGCAGCACCGAGCGGAAGCTCTCCTCTACGGCGACGCGACGGCGCAGTATTGCCGATCCCCGCAGACCGACAAGAGCGACTACGACGTGCTGATGGACGCCTTCCGGCCGCTGCCCTACCCGGTCACCATGATGGTCCCCGAGCGGCAGCCGAACGTCCGCGAGCGCATCAACGCTGTGAACTTCCTGATGCGCGGCGTGAACGGCGAGGTCCGCACCGAGGTCGCGCCGCGCGTGCCGAACCTGATCGAGGACTTCGAGATCGTGCAGCGGTCGAAGGACGGCGGCATCCTGAAGGCGAAGGACAAGAAGGACCCGTACTTCCAGCGCACGCACACGTCGGACGGCTGGGGGTACATGGTCGTCGCGCGCGAGCCGATGGCGGCCGCGAGCAGCGGGGACGTGCGGCCGAACGACTTCGGGACCAGCTTCGGCTTCAGCCGGATGCCCAGCCCCGGCTACGCTGGTCTGGGCCGGCGGTAGCTGGTAGACTAGGAAGGTAGACTTATGGCTGCCGCGCCCACCTTCGGGATGCTTCCCGACATCATCCCTCCGTCGAAGCCGAACCGGAGCCTCATCCTCTCCCCCGACCAGAAGGACGCCCAGCTCATGCGGGGCGGGCCGCAGTCGACGGGGGTGGGGCAGTTCACCGGCGGCACGCCGTCGAAGCCGCGCCTCGGGCCGACGATCCTCATCCCCGGCGACGCCGCGGGTCGTCTCTGCACGATCAACGACATGGACCGCGAGCGGAGCCGGCGCGTGCGCTGGCCGCGTCTCCAGACGAACCGCCGGAACTGGAACGCCTTCCACATGATTCAGGACTGGTCCTCGAAGATCGACGGCCAGAGCCGCATCTTCCTGCCCGACCTCCCGATCGCGATCCACCAGGCGGCGGCCGTCATCGAGAACCAGCTCGTGAACTTCCAGAACTGGTTCGCGATCGAGAACCCCGGCGGGCTCAGCGTCTTCGATCCCGACACCCTCCGCAAGCTCGTGTCGCACATCCTCGACCGCATCTGGCAGCCGGGCGACGCGCACGAGACCGCGCTCAGCTTCCCGTCCTTCCTCGCGGACTCGATCATCCTCGGGCTCATCGAGGGCGAGATTACGTGGAAGGTCTTCGGCGTCGACAGCGAGCGCGTGGCCTACATGCTGGAGTCGATCGCCGAGTCGGACGAGCCGGTCCAGGGCGGCACCGAGTCGCTCGACCTCAACGCGGAGTACACCGACGAGAGCCGGCCACCCGTCCGCACGTACGAGCGGAAGTCCCAGGTCATCACGAAGGCGTTCCTCCGCACCTTCCGCCTCGGCCTCGACCTGGTGCCCTTCGAGGACTCGTACCCCGATCCCTCGCCGCTGAACCAGTTCCACATCCACGAGGTCACGCGGCACATCAGCGAGCTGCGCGACAACCCCGACTACGACCCCGAGGTCGTGCGCGGCCTCTCGAACTACATCAGCGCGATGGAGGCCGACCGCGACAAGGCGATCCGCTCGGGCATCCCGGTCGGGAAGCTCCTCGGCGACGACCCGAACCAGGTCCGCGTGCGCGAGCGGTGGGGCAACGTGGTCGAGCCGAGCACCGGGAAGTACCTCTACCGGAACTGCTTCCTCACGACCGTCAACGGGAAGCTCCTGCGTCCCCCGACGCCGAACCCGCGGTGGGACCAGTGCCGGCCGCTCCTTCGTGCGACCCTCCTCCACGCGCCGCTCTCGCCGGTGGCGAAGGCGATGGTCGATCACGCGCGCGACATCGCCGAGGCAGAGAACGAGACGGCCAGCCTGATGATCGACGGCGGCATCGCGAGCGTATGGGGGACGCGCCAGGCGCGACCCGACCTCCTCGCCGACCCGACGAGCATCTCGCGCGGCATCCCGCCGAGCTTCACCGCGGTCCTGAAGCGCGGCGCGCCGCTCAACGCGAAGTTCCTGGAGCGGGTCGACGAGGGTACCTCGACGCCGCAGTACGGCATGGACATGCTCCAGCGGCTGGGCGCGGCGCGCGAGAAGGGGATGGCGACGCCGTCGTTCCCCAACACGACCAGCCCGCGGCAGGCGCCGGCGACCGAAGCCGTCTTGGCCGACGAGCAGAGCGGCAACCTGTACGAGAACATCGCATCGCGTGTCGAGCGGAACCTGATCGTCCCTGGCCTCCAGCTCATCTGGATGACCATCTGGCAGGGGCTCGACGACTTCTCCTCGGCCGAGCTGGTCGAGATTCTCGGGCCGGAGCGCGCGCTGTTCCTCCAGCAGCTCACGACCGAGGAGCGGTTCTACCTCTTCTCGAACAACGTGAAGTTCGACGTGAAGGGGCTCCGCAATCTGCTCACGCGGATGAACGACTTCCGCAAGCTCTCGACGATCACGCAGATGGTCACCGCGAACCCGATGCTCGCGATGAGCTTCGTCCAGAAGTACGATCCAGGCCGCCTGATCGAGAAGGCGGTGCGCGCGGTGAACATTGACCCGACGGAAATCGAGTGGCGTGCGAGCGAGGACCAGGCGCGCATCCAGCTCCTGACCATGCTCCAGACGCCGCAGGGCGCGCAGAAGCAGGCGAGCCCGTACGCGCAGCCGGGGATGACCCCTGGTGTGGGCGAGTCGGCGGTCGAGGGCGAGATGCCTCCGCCGAATCCGTTCGGTAGCCAGGGCAGCGAGGTCTAAGATGCCGCGACCCCCGAGGAGTCCCGCACGCGCGGCCGCTCGCCAGGAGCGCAAGGCCGCACGAGTAGACCGAAAGACCACGCGGCGCGCGACGAAGATCGCGACGAAGGCCCAGCGGAAGTTCGACAAGATCGAGCGGAAGCGCGGCCGGTTCGGGCTCGACCCGATCACCGGGCGGCCGACCGAAGGTGATGAACCCCAGGCCGTCACCGACCCCGCCGGGCAGACGTACAACATCTTCAACGTGAGCGCGCCCGAGGCGTCGGGGCCGCAGTATCCCGTCGGCTCGATGGCGCCGGCGCAGCCGCTCCAGGTCAACGACCGGACGAAGCTCGACCTTGCCGGCCAGGTCGGGAACCTGTAGCATAGGAAGGTAGACCGATGACTCGCACTCCAGCACGTGGCAAGGCCGGGAAGGGCAAGCGCCCGAACCGGGTCGACGCCTTCCGCACCCTCGATCGGTTCACGACCAGCAAGCGCGCCGCAGGTCCCGCGCGCGGGGGCGTGCCGCGGTCGCAGGGTCCGGTGCGCGGCAACACCAATCCGGTCGCCGGCCGACGCCCGGTACCGGGCCAGCCGCAGCGGCCAGGCGGCGCGCCGCAGATCAGCCAGCCCTTCACGCCTCCGGGGCAGCAGGGCTCGCCGGTAGGGCAGCACCCGTTCATCCCCGGCGCCCCGCTCAGCGGCGCCGCGCCGGCCGGGCAGTCGCAGCCGGGCTCGCCTCCGGGCACGCCGAACATCGGCCACGCCGTGATGCGGAGCTTCCAGCCCTCGGTCCTGGAGCGCACTCCCCTCGTGAGCGGCGGCGCCGGCGTGCCGCAGCAGGGCGGCGCAGGCCCCGGCGGGATGAGCTTCAACCCGCAACAGGGCCAGGGACCGCAGCCGTCCAGGGGGTTCATGTAGATGCCGAATCAGGCAGGGAAGAAGGGCGGCTTCGTCGCGTCGTCTGTCGGTCAGGCGAAGGAGCGCGTCGGCGCGAAGGGCGCCAGCAAGACGTTCCAGGGCGGGCCGCCGGCCGAGGGCTTCCACAAGGTGGCCGACCAGAAGGGCACCGCCGTCGCGAGCAAGCACGCGAAGTACGAGCACCTCGGACGCTTCAAGACGGGCAAGCCGCGCGCCGGCGTCGGCAAGAAGAACACCGTGACCCCGGCCATCGCGAACTGCTGAAGGAGAGACCATGAGCGACCGCGGCTACAGCAACGATCCGTTCGGCTACCTGCCGAAGCCCCTACAGAACGACTTCATCCGTGACGGCCACAACCGTTACGACGACGAGAAGGCGGCCGTGAAGGACGCACGCTCGAAGCTGAAGGACGCGCGCAAGTCCGGTCGCACGGCGGCGAAGTCCGAGGCCAAGTCGAAGTCAGACGCCGAGCATCCGGTCGCCACCGCGCGCGCCGCGATCCGCAAGGAGCGCGCCGCGAAGGGGCCGAGCACCATCAGCGCGGCTGACGCGAAGTCGCGCATCGCCACGGCGAAGGCCGACCCGAACAGCCGCGCCAGCGAGAGCAAGGCGAAGAAGGACGCGCGCGAGGAGAAGAAGGCCGGCAAGCTGCGCGAGCGCGCCGACAAGCTCTCCGCGAGGAGCTGACCATGGGCAAGCTGGTAGTCGAGAGCAAGATCAACCACGACCGCAGCCGGGTGAAGTTCTCCGGCGGCGAGCATCCGCGTGGCAAGCTGTTCCCTGGCGACAAGACCGGCATCTGCGCCGACGACGCCGACGAGAACAAGGGCCACGAGCTGGGCGCCGCAGACCACGTCCTGCCGGGCGGCGAGCGCGCGCAGCAGGCGAAGGGCTACACCGTCCTCTCGCAGAGCCCGGTCAACCACCAGGAGCCGTACAGCGGCGAGCACGCCGTGACGCGCCAGCGGGACACGATCGGGATCGACATCGACGAGGACCTCGACGGCGACTACACGGGCGGAACGGGGAACGGCAAGGCGAGCTGATGGGCTACGACTGGTCATCCCTCATGGGCGGGGGCTCCTCGAAGTCCATCCCGTCCGACACCGAGGTCGTGGGGCCGAGCGACACCTTCACGGGTGCGAATCGCGGCAACGACACCGGCGGCAAGACGGAGCGCGAGTACGCCGAGCAGGGCGGCGCTCTGAAGAAGAAGGGCATGCCCGGCGCCGGTCCAGGCAAGAGCGAGAAGACGCAGGCCGAGGGCAACGCCGAGGACACGCCGGGCGCTGGCCCGAACCTGGGCGGGCAGTCGGTGGGCGGTCTGCGTGGCTGGCAGAAGCCGCGCAAGGGGACCTCTCCGCCGCTGCCGTGGGACAACAACCCCGGCCCGACGGTCCCGAAGATGGCGCGTCTCTCTGGCGGCGAGCACGACTGGCAGCGTAGCGGCTACCACGCGGTGCCAGACCCCGACAAGCTGGTGGAGTGATGGCCGACCCATTCACGACGCGGAAGCACGCGCTCTCGGACGCGCTCGACATGGCCGACGAGAAGGGCAAGTACGCCCCGGCGCCGAAGGCTGCGCCCGCGCCGAGCGCCTCGCCGGAGTGGCAGCGGCAGGGATACAAGGCGCTGCCCGAGCATCCCGACGACGTGGCCGTCACTACGCGGCAGCGCAGCGACCGAGAGCGTGAGGACAGCGTGCGCGAGAAGGCACGCGCCGGAAGGGTCATCTCACAAGAGGACCTGTAGCACGAGGAGGGGTGGTTGTGGGGAAGCTGTTCGAGCCGGGTTCGAGTGGGATCGTAGACCTCCAGGGGAGAAAGGTCTCTGACCTCAAGGTCAAGGGATCGTCCCTCGTGAAGGCTACGCAGTGGGTCGCGTTCCTCGACGACTGGGCCGAGAGGATGCGCGCCGACGAACCGTGGGTGCTGTTCGCGCTGCACGCCACGATCAACCTTCACCAGGCGTTCGGCATCATGGCCCGACGCCTGCGGAAGAATCGGTGGTGGACGGGAGGGAGTACGATGGCAGAGGATACGGTCGGCCTGGTGGCCGACGCTGAGCAGCGGCTCGCGTGGTTCGAGACGAACAGCGAGCAGCTCGACAAGACGCTCATCCCCGGATGGGCACGCTTCCTGTTCGCGGCCATCGAGGGCGCGTACCGGATGCTGGTGCGCGTCGCGCGCGAGACGGAGCAGGTCCTGAAGAAGGGCCACCTCCTCGTGCCAGTCGACCGCCACGGAGAGCTGGTGCCGGATGACTCCGGTCCTGGCGCCGTCATCGGGGAGCGCGAGTGATGGCGAAGGTCAACGTCGAGGCGCTGAACGACCAGGTCGCCACCGGGCGGCAGGCCGCGCTCGCGCTGGTCTACTGCCGCCACAAGATCGAGGGCATGACGACCGACATCATGCAGAACGCCGTCGCCGCGCAGCGCGCTGGTGAGCTGAACGGAGAACGCGCGCAGGTCGCGTGGGGGAAGGTCTCCGCCATCTGGGGCATCCTCGATCAGCTCGAAGACGAAGTCGCCGTAGGCGAGGGTGCTGCACGCACGTTTGCCGCTGGTACTGGACAGCCGGCCTGAAAGCTGGCAAGATAGGAGAGTAGAGCATGGCTACCGAAGCCGAAGTGATGCAGGGCGGGCCGGGTTCTCCGGTTCCCGCTCATGGTGCCGCAGCCCCCTACGACGGGAAGGACACTCGGCGCGCTGCGCCGGCGGCCGCTTCCGGTCGGAAGGTGGTGCTGGACGGCGTCGAGTACGAGGTCGACCCCTCGCTGGCGAACGCGCTCCAGAAGGAACGCGATCGGATCGCCGGCAGCTACGGGGCGCGCCTCCAGCAGTACGAGCGTCGGATCGCCTCTCTGGAAGCAGAGGACGAACCGGAGCCCGAAGACACGCGCCAGGCTGGTCTTCAGCCGCCAGACGGGAAGTGGCTCGACGCCACCTCCGACAGCTACGACCCCGACCGCTACCATCGTGAGAGCGTCCTGTACAGCCAGGCGCTCGCGCAGGCCACGGTCGACACGGTCGAGAGTCGACGGCACGAAGAGGCCCAGATCGCCGCGAGTCGCGCAGAGCAGCAGGGAAACTGGAACCGCCACGTCGCGAGCTTCTACGAGGAGCACCCGACCCTGAAGGGCCAGGAGGACCTCGTGGACGCAGTGTGGCGCGGCAACTTCGCCGCCCTGAAGGACCTCCCGCTGACCGAGGGTTTCTCGAAGCTCGCCGAGCTGTCGAAGACCCGCATCCTCCGGATCACCGAGACCGGCAAGCGCAGCAACGCGCCCCGCTCGCCACGTCTGGAGACCTCCGCCGCTGCGCGTGCCAATCGGGCCGCAGAGCCAGCGGATGAGGTGCAGCCCGAGGTAGTGCAGGGTGGCCTGAGCGCGGCCATCAAGGCAAAGCGAAACCGCTTCCTGAACCCCGACTTCAAGGGGACGCGGGCAGCGTAGGGAGACAGCAATGGCGTTCACCTGGACCTATGACGCGCCTTCGGGCACGTACAAGCAGCACGCACTGAGCAAGCACATCTACGAGGCCACGGTCGAGGACTCGCACTTCGTCGAGTTCGCCCGGCCGGTCGACGGCTTCGGCAAGAAGAAGGGCGAGAACGTGACCCTCGTTCGGCTCGCGGTCATCAACGAGCCCACCGACGGCACGGTCCCGGAGTCCACGCGGATTCCCGAGGACGTGTTCGCGCTCTCGACCGTCAGCATCACCGTCAGCGAGTACGGGCGTGCAGTGCCCTTCACCTCACTGAGCGAGGACCTGAGCGAGTTCGACCTGGAGAACCCGATCCAGATGCGGCTCAAGGAGCAGCAGAAGCTGGTCCTCGACACCGCGTGTGCGACGGCCTTCAAGACCGCGAAGGTCAAGTATATCCCGACCGGCCCGACCGCTGGTGTGTTCGACACCGACGGGACCGCGTCGACCACGGCTACCGCCAACCTCAACGTCTTCCACGTCGAGGTCCTCGCGGATGAGCTGTGGGACACGTACCGCGCGCCGCGCTACGCGGGCGACGACTACGTGTGCATCGCACGCACGCTCGCACTGCGCGGCATCAAGCGCGACCAGCAGTGGGAGGCGTGGAAGGTCTACACCACGCCCGAGGCGAAGGCCACGGGCGAGGTGGGCAAGATCGAGGGCGTGCGGTTCATCCAGACGAACCACAACAACGCCCTCGGCAAGAAGGGGACCGGCTCCGTACTCGGCGAGTTCGTGGTCTTCGGACAGGACGCAGTCGCCCTGGCCGAGGTCCAGACGCCCGAGCTGCGCGCCGCGATCCCGATGGACTTCGGGCGCAGCAAGAGCGTGTGCTGGTACGGCATCCTCGCGTTCGGCATCATCTGGGACACGGCCAACGCGGGCGAGGCACGCATCATCCACGGGACCTCGGCGTAACCGGGGAAGGAAGAGGAGAACACCAATGGCCTACACCGATCCCCGCTACGTCCAGATTTTCACCAAGCTCTCTGGCGCGCCTGTCGAGGTGGAAGACACCGCCGACATCCTCGCGCTCCAGGGTCGCGTGCCCGACGTGGGCACCGGCACCGATGCGAACTTCGACGCCGTCTACTGCCCGGCCGGAGCGAGCATCGAGAGCTTCGGAGTGGAAATCTTCGAGGCGATCACCAACGCCAACTCGACCCACTGCGTGGTCGCTCTCAAGGCGGTCGCCGCCGATCAGAGCACCACGACCACGGTCGCGACCATCACGCTGCCCAAGGACAGCACGGAGGTCACGCCCGGCAACGTGAGCGGGGGCACCGTGCTCCCGAACACCGCCACGGCCGCACAGGCGGTCGCCGTCGGTGCCCGCTTCGTGTCCTCGGACACGGACCTGCCATACAAGGTAGCGCAGGGCGGGAAGTTCTACGTGGAGGTCACGACCGCGGCGGGCGCTGCGGGCGGGTCCTTCAAGGCGTTCGTGGTCTACCGGCAGGAGGGTGCACCGGCTGCGGTCGCCCTGAGCCCGGTGACCAAGATCGCGTCCTAGTCCACTACCAAGCAGGGGCGCCGGAGGGCCGAGAGGCCGTCAGCACCGGCGCCCCATGACGAGAGGAACCACGAATGGCCGACCTTGCAGTCACCGACCTGACCTTCACCGTCATCAACGAGGACTCGGTGACGGAGTCTGGTCCTGGTCCCGATCCGGCCTCGCCGGGCAGCGCGCGTGCGCGCAGCCAGGGCGGCGGCACGAAGCAGTTCAAGACCTACCACTGCACGATCCTCATCCCCTCGTCGGCGCTCACGTACCCGACGGGCGGCGTGCCGGTCAGCGGCGTGACGGAGACGATCACCTCGCAGGGCGGCGTCAGCCTCGACGGCCACGTGCTCGCGGGCAACGCGCTCTCGAACGGCGACCTCGGCTGCCCGGCGCACATCGAGGACATCGAGGTCCTCTCGAACGGGAACGCGGCCGGGCTCGACGACGCCTTCGTGGTCCTCTTCGACCGCGGCGTCAGCGGCACCCGGCCCCACAAGCTCCGCATCCTCTGCAACACCGCGGGCGGCGCGAACGGCCGACTCGGGGAGCACAGCAACGCGGGGCTCGCCGAGGCGCTGACGGTCTACTGCATCGTGACGGGTCGATAGTCTCATGGCGACGGCAGCCGTCATCACGAGCAGCAACAGCGAGCCCTTCGGTGACTTCACCGGCGGGAAGACGCTCAAGCTCACGATCAACGGTGGGTCGGAGCAGACGATCAGCTTCGTCAACGGCGACTTCGTCGATCCGGCCGCTGCGACCGCGGAAGAGGTCGTCACGAAGATCAACGCCTCGCTGACCGGCGCGCTGGCCTCGGGCACGGTCACCGTCGCGATCACCACGACCGCTCTCGGCTTCAACGCCTCGATCGTCGTGGGCAACGGGACGGCGAACAGCATCCTCGGCTTCACCACGGGACAGACGGCCACCGGCACCGGCGGTCTGCTCGCCACGCTCCTGACCTGCACGGTCATCAGCGAGGACTCGGTCACGCGCGCGGACTCGACGATCCCGTCGTCTCCGGGCAGCGCCCGGTCGCGCAGCGTCGCGCTCGGTACGCGGCCCTTCAAGACGTTCCACTGCACGATCCTCATCCCGGTCAGCGAGGTGTACCAGACCGGCGGCGTCCCCATCAGTGGGCTCACGTCGCAGGCGGCTACCACGCGCGGCCAGCTCGTGGACGCCAACGCGCTCGCGAACCCCGACCTCGGGTGCCCCGAACAGATCGAGGACGTGATCGTGCTCTCGAACGGCAACGCGGCGGGCCTCGACGATGCCTTCCTCGTGGAGTTCGATCGAGGCGTCTCGGGCACGCGCCCGCACAAGCTCCGCATCAACGTCAACGACGCCGGCGGCGCGAATACTCGCTTCGCCGAACACAGCAACGCAGTCCTGGCGGAGGCCCTCACGGTCTACTGCCAGGTCAGGGGATACTGAGGAGGGGACGATGAGGAACGTGCACGAGTACAGCGTCGACCGCGCCACCAACAGCGCGCGCCTTGGCGCGACCAACCCGACCCGCAAGTACATCCGCGGCCCGGTGGACGAGGCTCCTCCGATCATCGTCCAGCTCGCCCGCGGCGATGTCAGCTTCTTCGACCAGGGCGGGCAGCCGCTCGACCTGAGCGAGGTGCCCGAGGACGTGCTCGCGGCCCTGAAGCGGAACCCGATCCGGCGCGGCAACGAGAGCGTCGAGCAGGTCCTGCGCTTCTGCGAGTTCTGCCCCGGCGGGGACAAGGACCCGGCCAACGCCATCGCCAGCGGCGAGTACGAGCGTCACCTCATCGAGCGCCACGTGCGCCCGAACGCGCTCAGCGCGCGCAAG
>Ga0184637_10001802_pt1 | contig 14150 bp, 11 predicted proteins | sample PLM3_127_b2_FD_133143 | JGI IMG/M metagenome (GOLD analysis project Ga0184637, IMG submission 133143) | Groundwater sediment microbial communities from an aquifer in East River, Colorado, USA - PLM3_127_b2 | ecosystem: Environmental > Terrestrial > Soil > Riparian zone | place: USA: East River...
CTCTTTGTAGACGATGCCTTCGTTGACCTCACGCCAGGTCTTGCCGCGATCCTCGCTGAGCTGCATCCCCGCGCGATTCGTGCCCGCGTAGAGGCGCCGTGGATCATCGCGGTCGATGACGAGTGGTGCACGAACGGCGCCCTTTCCCTGGAGGCCGATGAGGTCTGCCTCGTACCGGCTGCCATCAGGTTCAGCGCGGTACACGCCCTCCGTCGTCCCTACGTACAACGCTCGATCGGTTGTCGCTGCCATGGCATCCCCCTTCCCCGCACTGCGCTGAGTGTACAGGCAAGCGCATTGCGGGCACCCGGGAGCCACCTTAGAATGGAGACTCGACCCAGGGGCCGATGGCAAACCAGCGTAAGGATTGCGCATATGAAGATGCCACTCGCCTTCAACCTCAATGGCCACGCGACCAACATCGACATCGAGCCGTACTGGACGCTGCAGCGGCTCCTCCGCGACGAGATGGATCTCACCGGCACGAAAGAGGGCTGCCGCACCGGTAACTGCGGGGTGTGCACTCTCATGGTCGACGGCAAGGCGGTGAAGTCCTGCTTGATGCTCGCCGCGCAACTGAACGGCACGAACGTCACCACGATCGAAGGGCTCGCCACGGACGAAGGGCTCGACCCCGTCCAGCGAGCGTTCGTGGAGTATGGCGCGATCCAGTGCGGCTACTGCTCGCCGGGCTTCATCATGGCGGCGCGGGCGTTCCTGGACGAGAAACCGCACCCCACGAGGGCGGAGATCGCCGAGGCTCTCGAGGGCAACCTGTGTCGTTGTACCGGCTACGTGAAGATCTTCGAGGCGGTTGAAGCCGCGGCTGAGGTCGGGGCGAAGCAGAGGGAGGCGGTTCATGGCCGTAGCCACTGAGCTCTCGAGCATCGGGCACGCCGTTGCCAAACCGGATGCCTGGTTAAAGGCGACTGGCAGCGCGACATACGCGGGCGATGTGCGCCTGCCGGGCATGCTCGAGTCGAAGGTCCTGCGCAGCCCCTACCCGCACGCTCGTATCGTATCGATCGACACGAGCGCCGCGGAAGCGGTGCCCGGCGTCTTCGCCATCGTGACCGGCCGGGACTGCACCGACACCCGCATCGGACGGTTCATTCGCGATCGGCACGCCCTCGCGCGCGAGAAGGTGCTGTACATCGGCGAGCCGGTGGCCGCCGTCGCGGCCGAGGACGAGGAGGCGGCCGAGCGGGCGGTGCAGCTCATCGAGGTCGAGTACGAAGAGCTTCCGGCCGTGTTCGATCTAGAGCATGCGCTGGCTCCCGGCGCGCCCATCCTTCACCCGGACCTCCCCAGCTATCAGGACGCCGCGAAGAGCGTGCGCGAAGGCAACCTGCGTAATCGGATGCGGCACGAAGTCGGCGACGTGGACGCCGCGTTCGAGGAGCCAGGGCTGGTCGTCTACGAAGCGACGTATCGCACGCCGCGCCAGAACCAGGGATTCACCGAGCCGCATGCTGCCATCGCGCAGGTCGATAGGACGGGTAAGGCAACCGTGTGGGCGAGCATCAAGGCGCCTTTCCGCGCCAGGGTCAGCATCGCCGACACGCTCGGCATTCCGATGTCGCGCGTGAGGCTCATCGCGCCGGCAATCGGCGGCGACTTCGGCGGGAAGGGGGCCGCCTTCATCGAGCCCATCGTCGCGCTGCTCGCCCGCAAGGCGAAGCGTCCGGTACGCCTGACCCTATCGCGGGTCGAAGAGCTGAGCGCAATGACGTCGCGGCCCGCCTGTGTGATCACAATGAAGATGGCCGCGCGTCCCGATGGCACCCTGGTGGCACTCGATAGCACGAGCCTCTACGCTGTCGGCGGAGTGGACGACACCATGGCAGGCAGCGTCAACGCGGCGTCGAGCCTCGTCGGCGCTTACCGCATCCCGAACGTACGCTGTATCGCGACCGCCGCGTACACCAACAACTCGCCTTCTGGCCACGTGCGCGCGCCGAGCGGCCCGCAGACGGCCTTCGCCCTCGAGTCCGCTATGGATTCCCTCGCGCGAAAAGTGGGAATGGACCCGCTCGAGTTCCGCGAGAAGAATGCGCTCCACGATGGCGACGTCGTGCCCTCCGGCCACGGCATCCTGCACAACTCCGGACTCGAAGAGGTCATCCAACGCGGTCGACAGTGGATGGCGCGCGAGCTCGGGCCGAAACGGCCGAATCAGGGCGTCGGTGTCGCCCTCGGCCTGTGGGCCCTGCACCCGAATCCGCCAGCGGTGGACAGCGCTGCGACCGTGAAGATCGACGTCGACGGCAGCGTAGCCGTGCTGAGCGGCGTCGCGGACCAGGGGGGCGGCCAGTGGACGCTTGTCGCGCAGGTGGCGAGCGAGGTGCTCGGCGTGCCCTTCGACCACGTGAGCGTCATCGCGGCGGACACTGAGGCGACCCCCTACGAGTCCGGCACGGGCGGCAGCAACACCACGTATCGCGTGGGCAACGTCATCCGCCAGGCTGCCGAGGAGGCGCGGCGCAAGCTGCTCAGGGTCGCGGCCGAGCGACTCAAGGTCGATGACGAGGAGCTGGACCTCGTGGACGGCGAGGTCATCGTCCGTTCGGATCCAAGCAAGCGGATCACCATCGCGGCTGCCGCCCAGGCAGCGATGGCGTCACCCGCCGGCCCGATCGTCGGGACGAGCGCGGAAGGCCGCGAGCTGGAGATCCGCGAGCACGGGGAGGAGCAGGCCGAGCGCGTCGACGCGCCGAGCTTCGCCAGCCACATCGCGCAAATCTCGGTCGACCCCGAGACGGGGATGATCGACGTCGAGCGCTACTACACCGCCCAGGACGTGGGGAAGGCGCTCAACCTGCTGAACTGTAAGGGCCAGATCGAGGGCGGCGTCGTCTTCGGTCTCGGCTACGCTTTGACCGAAGAGGTCCTCTCGGAGAACGGCCAGAACCTGAACGCCAACCTCTGGGAGTACCTGCTTCCCACCGCGCCTCACGTGCCGGAGCTCACCGTCGACCTCGTCGAGGTTCCGTCCACGTACGGCCCGTTTGGTGCCAAGGGCGCGGGAGAGACACCCTGCATACCGGTGGCGGCGGCCATCGCCAACGCCCTGGAGGACGCGATCGGCGTCCGGGTCACGGAGGCGCCGTTGACGCCGGAGCGCGTCCTGGCGGCGATTCGCCGGCAGCGGCCGGACTTGCTGACGGCGCGCGACTAAACTGCATCCGCCGCCCCACTCGCCCGCGTACACCCTCGTGGTGTGCCTAGGAGAAGGGGGCGAGCGTGAACAGCACCGAGCAGTACCTGGTTGACGAAGAGCTCTGGCACTACAGCCAGGGATGGATCTCGCGCCGCGAGTTCCTGCGCCGAGCTACCGTGCTGGGCGCAGGCGCCGCCGCGGCAGCGACACTGGGGGCAATCACGCCAGCGGCGGTCGGGGCTGCACCCGGCGCCCAGGTCTCACCCTTCCATGTGCCGGTCGGCGATCCCTCGGTCGCGGCGGACTGGGTCTGGTACCGCAGCAACGGCGGAGTAGAGCTCAAGGCTTACCTGGCGTGGCCGACGGATGCCGCCATGACGGCGAGCTTACCTGGCGTCGCGGTGTGCCAGGAGAACCAGGGCACGAACGCCTACATCCTGGACGTCACCCGGCGATTCGCGAAGGCCGGCTATATGGCCATCGCTCCGGATCTGGTCTCGCGATTTGGCATCCCCACCGATGAGTTCACGGAACCCACTGAACTCACTGGCGCCATGCGGCGCCTTAGCGACGAGCAAACGCCTCTCGACGTGAGCGCCGCGCTCGATTATCTCCGCTCGCATCCCGCCGTAGACGAGAGCAAGCTTGCCGCCATTGGCTTCTGCATGGGCGGGGACGTGATCTGGCGGCTGGCTACCATGTACCCGGACCTCAAAGCCGCCGCGCCCTTCTACGGCAGCAATCCATCCCTCGACCAGGTCCCCAACATTCGAGCAGCTATGCTAGGCGTCTACGGTGATCTTGATACCCGCACAAATGTCGGGATCGAAGCCCTGAAGGACGCGCTGCAAGCGGCCGGCATCACCCATCGCATCACTATCTACCCTAACTCGCAGCACGCGTTCCATGCCGACCACCGCACGCAGTACAACGCCGAGACGGCCACGCAGGCGTGGACGGACACACTCAACTGGTTCGCCACGTACCTCGGACTTCAGCCGCCCACCATGTGACAGGCTGACTGGAGGGAGCGGGATGAACAGCGTCGAGCAGTATCTCGTCGAGGAAGAACTCGAGCACTACCGAGATGGTTGGATCTCGCGGCGTGAGTTCCTGCGACGAGCCGTGATCCTCGGAGCGGGGGCCGCGACGGCCGCTGCGATGGCCACGTCCATCACGCCGGCCCGACGCGTCCGAGCAGCTCCTGCCGCGCAGCAGTCGCCGTTCAGCGTCGCGGCCAACGACCCGGAGGTCGCGACCGACTGGGTCTGGTATCGCAGCACCGACGGCGTCGAGCTCCGCGCGTACCTCGCATGGCCGGCAACCGCCGCAATCTCGAAGGGCTCGCCCGGCGTAACGATCTGCCATGCGAACCGCGGAGTGAACGCGCACACCCAGAACGTGGCCCGCCGCTACGCCAGGCAAGGTTACGTGGCGATCGCACCCGATCTGCCGTCGCGTACTGGAACCGCCACTGATGCATTTCCCGACCTTCCATCTCTGATGGCGGCATATCGGCAGCTGACGCCCGAGCAGAATGCGCTGGATTTCGCTGTTTCGCTCGATTTCCTCCGGGCGCACCCCGCCGTAGACGAGAACAAGCTCGCCGCCACCGGCTTCTGCTTCGGAGGGAGTGTCATCTGGCGACTGGCGACCATCTATCCGCGGCTGACCGCGGCAGCACCGCACTATGGGTCAAACCCGCCTATCGCAGACGTACCAAACATCCGCGCTGCAAGCTTTGGCGTCTACGCATCAAACGACAATCGGGGCAATGCGGGAATCTCGGAGCTCGCCGCGGCGCTCAACGGGGCCGGCGCACGCTACAAGATCACCATCTACCCGAACTCGGACCATGGCTTCCACGATGACACCAGCAATGACTACAACGCGCAGACCGCCGCCCAGGCCTACGTGGATACGCTGAACTGGTTCGCGGAGCACCTGGACCTGCCAGCACCTATGTCATTCTGATCCGCCTCAGCGGAGAAGAATCCGTGCCCGCTCGTACGGATACTTCGCCGTCGGCTCAGCATGACAGTTCCTATAATCAGGCAACATGGATCGCCTCGACCGGACATACTGGCTGCAGCGCGCGGCCAGGGAGGACAGGTTTCCCCGCCGCGGCCGCGGCGCTCCCCGCGCCGGTGCTCTCGTCCTCATGGTCACCCTCTTCGGACTTTTCATCAGCATCGGCGGATTCTTCATGTTCACGGCCGCCGCCGCGACGTCCGCGGCCGCCTGGTACGACAGCTTCGTCCAGGACTTCCCGTCCGTAGCCACTGTCAATGACCGCGACGTCTTCAAGACGACTCGAATCCTCGACCGGAACGGGGAACTGCTCTATGAGCTATTCGACCAGAACGAGGGTAAGCGCACCGTCGTCCGCCTGGCCGACATGCCCGAGATGCTCATCCAGGCATTCCTCGCTGTAGAGGACGCCACCTTCTTCGACAACCCTGGCATCGAGCCCCGTGGAATCGCGCGCGCGTTTGTACAGAATCTGCGGGCAGGCACCATCGTCTCCGGGGGGAGCACGATCACCCAGCAGCTCATTCGCAACGTCCTGCTCGAGCCGAGTGAGCGCTCGAGCGAGACGCTCGACCGCAAGCTGAAAGAGGCCGTCCTCGCGGTAGAGCTCTCGGGCAGCTACAGCAAGCAGCAGATCCTCGAGTGGTATCTGAACGAGATCTACTTCGGTAACCTCTCGTATGGCGTGGCGACCGCGGCGAAGACATATTTCAACAAACAGGTGCGCGAGCTGACGCTCCCAGAAGTTGCGTTCCTGGCCGGTCTCCCCCAGGCACCGGGCTACTACGACCCGTTCACGAACTTCAGCTCGGCGAAGCTCCGCCAGGAAGAGGTGCTCGAGCTGATGGCTCACCACCGCTTCATCTCCACGGAGGCCGCGGAAGCGGCGAAGGAGCAGCCGATCCAGCTCGTCCCCAGCGAATCGGAGACCACGATCCGGTATCCACACTGGGTCTTCTACGTGCGCTCAGTGCTCGAAGAACGCTACGGGGCCAAAGGCTTGCTCGCGGCGGGCCTGACGGTCTACACGACGATCGAGCCCAATACTCAGGCGATGGCCGAGGAGGCGATCGCGAGAAACCGGCTCGCGATTGCGCGCCAGAACGCAAACAACGCCTCGATGGTGGCCATCGACCCATGGGCGGGCGAGATCCTCGCGATGGTCGGAAGTCCGGATTACTACGATCCGAGAATCGACGGCCAGGTGAACAACGCCGTCACGTTGCAGCAGCCGGGCTCGTCCATAAAACCACTCGTTTACCTCACCGCTTTTCTCAAGGGCTTTTCTCCATCCACCATGGTGCAGGATGCGCCGATCTCATTCCCCGACTTTACGGGGCGGGTCTGGCGCCCCCAGAACCACGACAACCGCTTCCGTGGCCCGATCACGCTGCGCCGCGCCCTTGGCAACTCTCTCAACATTCCGGCGGTCAAGGTCCTGCAGTATGCGGGGCTCGACGAGACCGTCAGCCTGGCGAAACGGCTCGGGATGACGAGCCTGGGGGAAGCGTCAACCTACGGCCTTTCCTTCACGCTCGGCGGCGCCGAGGTTCGCCTGATCGAGCTGGCCACTGCCTACACGGTGCTGGCAAACACTGGCTTGCAGGTGCCCGTCTCGCCGATCCTGAAGATCCTGGATGGCGACGGGCGGGTCGTCTTCGAGCACAAGCCGATTCGCTACCAGGCCGTGGATCCGCGAGTCGCTTTCATGGTCAATGACATCCTCTCGGACAACAGCGCGCGGACCGACACGTTCGGAGCCAACAGCCCGCTTCGGCTTCGCGATCGGGTGGCCGCGGCCAAAACGGGGACGAGCGATGACTACCGCGACACGTGGACGCTGGGTTACACCCCGAGCCTGGTCGCCGGCGTATGGGTAGGCCGCTCGGACAACGCCCCCACGCGGTTCGTCCCTAACTCATCGGCGGCACCTCTGATCTGGAACAGCTTCATGGAGCGCGCCCTCGAGGGGTGGCCGAGCGAGCCGTTCGAGGGGCCGCCTGGTCTAAAGCAGGAGCGGGTTTGCACACTCACCGGCGAACCCGGCGGCGAATGCAGCCAGGTCACAGACTGGTTCCTGGAAGAGCGCGCACCGAGCACTTTGTCGAGGCTCTCCGCGCGCGCGCTGGCGTTAGACCGCGCCACGGGCAAGCTCGCCGACCGCGACACACCCTACACGGACGTCGTGTTCCGTACCTACAGGGTCGTGCCCTCCGGCGATGGCCCGCACCCCCCCATTGAGTACTCGGATCGTGCCGGGGTGAATCGGCCGTGGGAGGTTCTGCCCGCGACGCTCATCCCCACTATCGTCCCGACCCCAGCCGGTACGCCCACACCCGCGGCCCTGTCCACCGCCCTGCCCGGCGCACGCGCACCCGCACCCGCGCTGGCGGCGATCTCGTCGCCTCGGTCGGGCGAAGTCGTGCGCGGCGAGGTAACCATCGACGGGTCAGCGACCGCCGCCGATTTCAGGTCATACCGCATCGAGTACCAGCTTAGAGACAATACGACTGGCCAGTGGACAACGCTCCGAGAGACGTCGAGACGGTCCCCGGTGAACAATGCAGAGCTGGACCGCTGGAACACGACAGATGCCCCGAGCGGCCTGTACTCGATTCGCCTGACGGTGAATTCGTCGCTCGGCGTCGCCTCTGAAACCCGCGTAATTGTCACCATCCGCAACCCAGATGGATAAGCGACCGTGCTAGAGTGAGAAGAGACCGACGGGGAAGAATGCGATGTGTCGGCTCCGCCCACGCATCGCATTCTTCAACCATCAATGGGAGGGCCAAATGGTTGAGAACGAGACCGCACTGGACGAGCAGGCGGGTGGCATTCCTACCGGCGCCATCGTGGCGAGTGCCATCGCGGCGGGAGTCATCGCCTTCATGCTGCGGCGAGCCAAGCGTGACCAGGCGCGCATAGAAACCCCGGTCGACGTTGCCGCCGCGGCGTGGGAGCGCGTGCAGGATCCCGAGTTCCGAGCGCGAACCGCCGGCGCGACGCGCGATTTTGTGGTCGAACGCGTCGGTCATGAGCTGAAGCCGGTGTTGCTGGAGCTGCTGCACGACGTGAAGGAATTCGTCGACCAGGGCTTCAAGCGCGCTGAGAAAGCCATTCGAGATCTATAAAAAAGCCCTCCCCCTGAGGGGAGGGCTTTTTTTGTTTGCTGTCAGGCCACTCGTCTACCAGTGAGCAGCTGCACGATCAGGACAACGAGGGCGACCACGAGTAGTAGGTGGACTAGGCTGCCGCCTACGTTCCCAATGAACCCCAGCAGCCAAAGGATCAGGACCACGCCCAGGACTGTCCACAGCATCTAATCCCCTCCTTGCGGCCCGACTGGCCGCCACTTCCCTGTCTGCCGCGTTGTGCGAGCTATGCGCTCGTCCGAGCCCGGACTACGAGCCGCCGCCTGCCGGTGCCTGCGGGGCCGCCGGAGCCGGCTGATTGACGTTCACGTCGATCTGGCGCGGAACCTGGATGTTCGGCCCGCTCTGCCCCTGCGGGGGCGCTTGCTGCGGCGGTGCCTGCTGCTGCGGCACGTTCACGTTCGTCTGGCCGGGCGCTGGAGCGGAGCTCCCCCCGAACCGTGCAGGGCCGCCGAAGAAGAAGAACAGTGCCATGATCGCAACCGCGAGGACCAGCAGGATACCGACGATCATGCCCGTCGCCGTGCCGGCCCCGCTGTCGTGGTCGACGCGCTCGACGTGGTGGGTGTGTTGAGTCATTTGCCCACCTCCTTTCTTTGACCGCGACGAGTCTCGTTGCAGTCGTCGCTGGCTGTTTCAAAGATAGGGAGGGGCAGTTGAGCGAAGCGTTGAACTGCGTTAACGGGGAGTCAACGCGCCTATTCCCGGCGAATCTCGTCGACGACGTCGTCTACGCCGGGCACGTTCCGAACGATGCCAACGATGGTCTCCGCCCGAATCGAGTCGCTCTCACGGCCGCGGAGAAAGACCGTTCCGTCGACGGTCGTCACGTCAAGCCGGGGCGCCCAGATGCCCCGCCGTTCCAGCGCAGTACGGATCTGGGCCGAGACGCGCTCATCCGGGGAAAGCCCAGTTTGGGTTGTAGTCAGCCGCTGCTGCACCCACTGCATGGCGTGCACCGCGGCTCGGGCGACCCCGAGCACAGCGTCCGCTGCCTCGGTGCTCGGCCGACGCCCGCCGCCCGCCTCGGTGCGCCTCTTGGGTGCCAGCAGCAAAGCGGCGACGATGCCCCCGGCAACGCCCAGCACCAATCCCGTCAGGCCCCGGCCAGTTCTTGCCACGTGTCGCCTCCTCGCCGGGTTGTTGCTGCGCACTGTGGCCGATTGCCGGCCGCTACGCCTGAGCCGCGGCGGCCGGTCGCTCACCTGCCGGCTCGTGACCGTCGATTCCATTCGTGCCAATCAGGCCGGTGAGCTGAGGCTTGAACTGGATGTCGTAGAGACGAGCGTAGAGCCCCTCGCGCGCCAGGAGCTCCTGGTGTGTGCCCGTCTCCTCGAGCCGTCCTTCGTTCAATACCAGCAACCGATCCGCGGCCAGGACGGTGGATAGCCGGTGCGCGATCGCGAGCGTCGTCCGGCCCCGCATCAAGGGACCGAGCGCGGCCTGGACGTGAGCCTCAGTCTCCGAGTCGAGAGATGACGTCGCCTCGTCGAGAATGAGGATCTGCGGGTCCTTGAGTAGTACACGCGCTATGGCAAGGCGCTGCTTCTCGCCGCCGGACAGTCGGTATCCCCGCTCCCCGACCGGCGTGTCGTACCCGTCAGGCATGTGCGCGATCACGCCATCGAGCCGAGCGGCGCGACAGGCGTTGTCGATCTCCTCGTCGGTGGCATCCGAGCGCGCGTAGCGCAAGTTCTCGCGAACGCTGGCGTTGAAGAGGTACGTCTCCTGCGTGACGATGCCGACGTGGGCGCGGATCGACTCCAGGGTGAGCCCGCGCACGTCGTGGCCATCGATCTCGACGGCACCCTCCGTGACCTCGTAGAAGCGGGGAATGAGGTAGGTGACCGTCGTTTTTCCCGCGCCCGTCGGGCCGACGAGCGCGGCAAGCTGGCCCGGCTCGACCTCGAAGTCCAGACTCTTGAGCACCGGGCGGCCCGGCACGTACTCGAATTCCACACGGCGGAAGGCCACATGGCCGCGTACCGGCTCAGGCAGAGGGCGAGCGTCCGGTGCGTTCGCCACATCGGTCTTTGTGTCGAGGTACTCGAAGATGCGCTCGAAGAGCGCGAGTGAGCCCATGACCTCGACGTGCACGTTCGCGAGCTGCGACATCGGACCGTAAAGCCTGGCGAGCAGGGCGACGAAGGCAATGACCGTGCCGAGCGTCATCTGGCCCGAGATCACGAGATAGCCGCCGACGAAATAGACGAGCGCTGGACCCAGCGCCTCGAGGACGGCCAGAAGCATGCGGAACCAGCGCCCAAGCATACCGGCTCGGATCTGCACGTCCATCAGCTCGCGGTTCTTTGCGCCGAAGCGAAGCGCCTCCCAGGTCTCGCGAGCGAAGGCTTTCATGAGGACGAAGCCACTGATGTTTAGCGTCTCCTGCATGATCGTGGAGAGCTCCGCCTGGGTCTGATGCATTTCATGCTGGATCTCGAAGCGTCTGGCGCCGATTCGACGCGCAGAGGCCAGCGCGACTGGAACGACAGCCAGCGAGAGCACCGCGAGGCGCCACTCCATCCCTACCATGAGCACCACGGTCGAAAGCAGCAGTAACGCCTGCATGATGGTCTGGGTCATCGTGTCGCCGACCACACGGCTGATACCCGACACGTCGTTGTTCAGCCGGCTCATCACCTCGCCGGTCTTCACCCCCGTGAAGAAGCGGAGCGACAACGATTGCAGGTGCTGGTACAGGTGGTTCCGCAGGTCGAACATCACCCGCTGCGCGATCTGGGAATTGAGGTAGGTCTGAATGACCCCCAGGAAGCCGCCCAGTACGGGGGCCGCGACCATCAATACGACGAGGACGGCGAGAAGGGAGGGATCGCGATTGGGCAGAGCGTCGTCAATGATCGCGCGGATGAGCAGCGGGGGAGCGAGGCCGATGACAGAGATGGCCGCGACGGTGATGAGGGTCAGGAGCCCCTGCCGCCAGTAGGGCCGGAAATACGCGGCGATGCGCAGCAGCATCGCGCGGGAGATTCGCACCGTATGGTCCTGCCGGCGGCGGCCATGCCACAAACCGCCGCCGAACCCGCCGTTCATCATGGTCGTCTTCCAAGTAGATCTGTTCGTGCGTGGGGGGTTGCCCGAACACAAACAAAACAAGCTGACTCAGTGAAGTGAGCATAGCGTATCGGGCGTAAGCGGGGCCGCTCGTTCTGTCTGGTATAAAACCCGCGCGGGTCGCCGGCTCCCCGCCCCTGGAGTTCCCCGTGGACAAGGTCGTTCTCGCATACTCGGGAGGGCTCGACACGTCGGTGTTGATTCCCTGGCTGCGCGAGAAATACGACTTCGACGTCATCACGTTGACGGCCAACCTCGGCAGCGAGCAGGACCTCGACGCCATCCGCGCCAAGGCCCTGCGAACGGGAGCCAGCGAGGCGTTCGTAGAGGACGTGCGCGACGTGTTCGTGCGGTTCTTTTGCTGGCCGGCGCTGCAATCGGGCGCCCTCTACGAAGGTACCTATCCGCTCGCAACAGCGCTGGCTCGTCCTCTCATCGCGAAGCTCCTCGTTGACGTGGCGCACAGGGTCGGCGCGCGCGCGGTCGCGCACGGGTGCACGGGGAAGGGCAACGACCAGGTGCGCTTCGACGTGGCGGTCAAGGCCCTCGATCCATCCCTGCGTATCGTCGCGCCGGTCCGGGACTACCAGATGCACCGCGACGAAGAGATCGAGTATGCCCGCGAGCACGACATCCCCATCCCGGTGACGATCGACAGCCCGTACAGCATCGACGAAAATTTGTGGGGACGGAGCGTCGAGGCGGGCATCCTCGAGGACCCATGGATCGAGCCCCCCGAGAACGCCTACACGTGGACGAAATCACCACTCGATGCACCGGATAAGTTGCAGTACGTCGAGATCGAGTTCGAGGAGGGAATTCCGCGCCGCCTGGACGGTGAAGCGCTGGACGGCGTTGAGCTCATCACGCGTTTGAACCGCATCGCGGGTGAGCACGGCGTGGGGCGCATCGACCATCTGGAGAATCGACTGGTTGGGATCAAGAGTCGCGAGGTGTACGAGGCGCCCGCGGCTGTCGTGCTGAACGCCGCGCACTCCGAGCTGGAGAAGCTGACCCTCTCGAAAGACCAGGCACGCTTCAAGGCGAAGGTCGCCGCCGAGATCGCAGACCTCATCTACAACGGCCTGTGGTTCTCCTCGCTCCACCAGGACCTCGCAGGCTACGTCGCGAGGAGCCAGCGCTACGTGACCGGCGTAGTGCGCATGAAGCTCTACAAGGGTTCGGCGCAGGTGGCCGGTCGCCGTGCGCAGCACTCGCTGTATGACCATTCGCTTGCGACGTACGCGAAGGGCGACACTTTCGACCACAAGGCGGCCGAGGGGTTCATCTCAGTCTTCGCGCTGCCACTGCAAACACAGGCGCACACGCAGTGGCTCGGCCGCTCGTCTGACGAGATCCTGCGCTTGAGCGCGGGGGTGGGGGGCCAGGGGTCGGAGGACGGGGCCTAACCCCCGCATGAAACTCTGGGGCGGCCGCTTCGGCGAGGAGGCGAGCACGAGCGCCGAGGCCTTCGGAGCATCCATCGGCTTCGACCAGCGCCTCTGGCCCTATGACCTCATGGGCAGCGCCGCCCACGGTCGCATGTTGGCGAAACAGCACATCATCTCCAGCGAAGACGTCCAGAGCATCCTGGAGGGCCTGCGCACGGTCGCATCCGAGCTGGAATCCGGCACGCTTGAGATCGGGCCCGCGTGGGAGGACATCCACACGCGCGTCGAAACCCGGCTCGCGGAGCTGATCGGGGAACCGGCTGCGCGCCTGCATACGGCGCGCAGCCGCAACGACCAGGTCGCCCTCGATCTGCGGATGTTCGCCCGCGAGGCGATCCTGGGCCACATCGAGGCGCTCCTTGCGTTGCAGCGGTCGCTGCTCACCCTGGCAGAAACGCATCCGGATGTCATCATGCCCGGCTACACCCATTTGCAGCGCGCGCAGCCCGTGCTATTCGCGCACCATTTGCTTGCCTACGTCGAGATGCTAGCGCGCGATGCCGAGCGCCTGCTCGACGCGTACAAACGGACCGACGTGATGCCGCTGGGGAGCGGCGCCCTGGCGGGTGTTCCCTATGCGATCGACCGCCAGCTGGTTGCCGATCTACTGGGCTTCGCCCAGCTGACCGCGAACAGTATCGACGCCGTCGCCGACCGCGACTTCGTGGTCGAGCACCTGGCCGCCATGGCGCTGATCGCGACCCATCTCTCCCGGCTTGCCGAGGAGATTGTGCTGTGGTCCACCGCTGAGTTCGGGTTCCTCGAGCTGCCCGAAGCGTTCGCGACAGGATCGAGCATCATGCCGCAGAAGCGCAATCCTGATGTCGCTGAGCTGGTGCGCGGAAAAACGGGCCGCGTCTATGGACACCTGATCGCGGTGTTAGCGGTCCTCAAGGGCCTGCCCCTCGCCTACGACAAGGACCTCCAGGAGGACAAGGAGGCCTATTTCGACGCCGTCGACACGGTCCTCGCCTGCGTCTCGATCATGGCCGAGATGCTGGCGGCCGCGCGGCCGCGTGCTGACCGAATGGCTCGGGCGGCGGCCGAGAGCTTCTCGCTCGCCACAGACTACGCGGACTATCTCGCGAAGAAAGGCATGCCGTTTCGGGACGCTCACGCGGTCGTCGGCCACCTGGTGCGGACGTGTGAAGCGCGCGACTGCGACCTTGGCGACCTCACGCTCGACGACTTGCGGGCGAGCTCGCCGCTCTTCGATGCGGATTCTGTCGGACTCCGCGCGGAGGCTGCGATCGCGGCCCGCGACGTGCCTGGCGGCACCGC
>Ga0184637_10001803_pt1 | contig 14148 bp, 11 predicted proteins | sample PLM3_127_b2_FD_133143 | JGI IMG/M metagenome (GOLD analysis project Ga0184637, IMG submission 133143) | Groundwater sediment microbial communities from an aquifer in East River, Colorado, USA - PLM3_127_b2 | ecosystem: Environmental > Terrestrial > Soil > Riparian zone | place: USA: East River...
CGTTGCCTGTGGTTGGGTTGTGTGGGGTGGGGGGAGAGAATCGGGGTGAAAGAAGGGGGATAGGGGGATGGGGGGGAGGGGGGGATGAAGATCGAGAGACGGATTTGTTGGCTACATCATCGCCGGGAGCGAAGTTGCACGAAGAATTCGCTTATCTTCGGCCGGAGGCCGGGAAGAGAGGCGTGAGCATGCATTCTCTTTCGGACCGAGAGGCGCTTCTCATCTTCCCGCGACACGATGAGCACCTCCTGTGATTGGAGAAAGACAATCCACACGACCGCGACGCCTGCCCCGAGATACCACTTGGCCTTGTTGCGCAGTGCGACCTCCGAATCACCCTCGTCGGCCCCCGCGACTTCGACCGCCAGAACCGGTGGGACTCGGCGAAATCCTCCTTCGTAGGCGCCCAAATCTTTCCGCCTCCACACCGCGGCATCCGCGGCGCGGGTAGCTCCTTGGAGCCGCATCCCCGCCTCGTTCGTGCCCAAGACGAATTCTGGGTGCTGGCGCACCCATTTTCCCAGCGTGATCACTACGTCCGTCGCCGTGTCTTGCGGAAAGTCTCCGCACGGTGGCATGTAGAGAAGCCTCCCGTCGACGTACTCGAGGCGGCCCACGACCTGAGGCCAGGTTTCGAGCTTCCCCGGATCGAAGTCCGCGGGTGGGATCATCTCGACCGGAAACCTCACGGCCCGTGGAAGCGAAATGACTTCGTCGTATAGGGAGACGGTCGACATCGGTGAGATCTTCGCACGGGCGAGGCGCCGTGGCAACGGCCTTGTCTGATGTCTGAGAACCGAGAACAGAGAACTGATTCAGGGCGCGTGCTTCCGGTGCCACAGCTCGAGCATCGTGAGCACGTAGACCATCACCCCGTAATAGTCGGCGTGCTCGCTCTGGTGGAGCTTCATCAGGTTCGAGACGAAGCTCTCCCGCAGGTAGCCGCGCTTCTCCAGGGACCGCAGGCAGTCGTACGAGAGGTCTCGGAGCGGGGCATGATCCCGCATCCATCGCCCGCAGGGAACGCCGAAGCCGTGCTTCCGCTTCTTCAGGATCGCCTCCGGAAGGAAGCCCTCGCTCGCGCGCTTGAAGAAATACCGCAGCTTCGTGCCCCTGAGCTTGAGGTCCGGGGGGAGGCGGTTCGCGAAGTCCACGAGATCGCGGTCGAGGAACGGGTACAGGACGTCGACCCCCGCCATCTCGCAGGTTCCGCTTACCTTCCGGAGATCGTTGTCGGCGAGCGTGAACTTCAGGTCGAGGTAGAGGAGCCGGTTCAGGTTCGACCGCGTCTCGGCTTCGGCGAAGCTCCTTCGAAGGAGCTCGATCGGCTCGCCGGGTAGAGTTCGCCCCAGAAACTCCGGCGTGAAGACGGCCGCGGGGGTCATCCGGTTGACGAAGTTGTACTCTTCGAGACGATCGGGAAGCGGGGTGTTTGCCTGGCGGACGTAGCTTTGCGCTTTCCGGAGCGGAGCGAAGCCGTTATGGGGAACGACGCCGAGGAGAGGCTCGATGACGGCGTGCCTCAAGGCCGCGGGCACCTTCAGGTAATAGTCGAACACGGCCTGCTTGGCGTAGCGCTCGTTTCCGGCGAAGATCTCGTCGCCGCCGTCCCCTCCAAGGAGGGTCCCGACACCATCGGCTCGAGCGAGCTTCGCGCAGTAGTACGAGGCGACGGCGGAGGAGTTGCCGAAGGGCTCGTCGTAGGCCTCGGCGATTCGGGGGAGCGCCTCCTCTACGTCCTTCGGCGTCACGACGTACTGATGATGTTCGGCGCCGAAGTGCGCCGCCGCGGTGCGGGCGTAGCTCGTTTCGTCGTATCCCTCGATCGCGAAACCGATGGAGTACGCGCGGGGCGGCTCGCCCGTGAGCTCCCGAAGGACGCCGACGATGGTGGAGCTGTCGGTGCCGCCGCTCAGGAAGGCCCCGACTTTGCCGCGGGCCGACGACAGGCAGGAGCGAACCGCGCCGCGGATTCGGGAGCGGTATTCGTCGGCGAGATCGGCCTCCGGCGAAAGGCTCTCGTCCTCGTACCGGGGCGTCCAGTAGCGGCCGCGGCGGACTTCGCCTCCACGCACGAGAGCGTACTCGCCCGGTTCGAGGCGCTCGACTCCCCGGAACACCGCCCGCGGCCCCGGAACCACGTGGAAGTAGACGTAATTGAAAACCGCCTGCGGATCGATTTCTCTCGGAACGTCCGGATGGGCGGTGAGAGCTCCTGCCTTCGTCGCGAATACGACTCCCGAGCCGCGCGAAGAGAAGTAGACGGTGTGGACCCCGAAACGGTCGGTGGCGAGGAGAACTTCCCGCTTTCTCTTGTCGAGGATCACCAGGGGTCCGTCGCCACGAAGCTCGCTCAGGAAGGCCGGACCCTCGTCACCGAATCGGCGCGCAATCGACTCGCCGTCGAGAGATCCGGCCCAGGCAACGAGGAACCGGTCGTCCTCGTCGGTGCGCGCTCCCGCGGAGGCGAGAGCGCCGCCCTCGCCGACGAAGCGGAGCGAAGGGCCTGAGCGCAGCCTTTCGGCCATCCGGTCGAGTCTCTCGCGGCCGGCCGAAGGCTCGCACTCCCCGAGCCAACCGCAAAAGCCGGCCACTCGAAACCTCCCGCCCCTTGTTGTTGAATAGCGCTCAGCGCAGCTCGTCGAGAATCGTCTGCGCTTGACCCGCCAGAGCCGAGTTCGGTGCCATGGCCATCGCCTTTTTCAGCACTCTCGCGGTGTCCTCGAACTCGCCGAGTTTGTGATGGGCGAGGCCGAGATGAAACAGGATCTCGGCGTTCTGCGGCCGGCCGGCCGCGGCTTCCTTCAGAAGGCCGAGGGCGCGGTCCATCGTGCCGCGCTGGTAGAGGATCCAGCCGAGGGTGTCGGCGATATCGGGATTGTCCGGGGCTTCCTTGCGCGCGAGCTCGGCGAGCTGAAGCGCCCGTTCCAGGTCGCCCTTCTCCTGAAGGATGTAGGCGAGGTTGTTCGCGGCGGGAGCGAAACTCGGGTTGACTCCGAGAAGTCCCTCGTACGTGAGCTGCGCGTCCTCGATCGAGCCTTTCTGGTGCTGGAGCATTCCCTTGAGCATCATCACCGGAACGTTCTTCGGGTTGCGCTCGAGTCCCTTCTCCATCTCGACCAGGGCCTCGTCCGTCCGGTTGGTCCGCACGTAGATCTGGGCGAGCTGCGCGTACGCCGCGTTCAGGTTCGGGTCCAGCTCGACGGCCTTGCGAAACGACGCTTCGGCGAAATCGACCTGGCTCGACGCGGTATAGAGCTGGCCGAGGAGGAACTGGTGCTGTCCCGTGGGCTCGATTTTCGCGATCTGATCCTGGACGCGCTTCAGGGCGTTTCCCAGCCGCTGCTGCCGGGCGTCGATCGAGGCCAGGAGCGCGAGGGGCTCGACGTAGGCGGGATTCATCTCGAGCGCGGTCTCGAGCTCCCGAACGCTTTCGCGCATCTTCCCCTCGCCTGCCAGGCTCGTTCCGAGCATGAGATGGGCGCGCGGCTCCGAAGGGGCGAGCTCGGCGAACCGCGTGAAGGCGGCGGTGGCGTCAGGGAACTTCTGCTCCTGCAAGTAGGCTTTTCCCAGGAGCTCGAATCCGAGAGCGCTCGGCTGCCGGTTCGACAGATCCACGAGCGGTGGGATCGCTTTTGCCGCCTCGCGGCCGTTGATCTGGAGCTCCGAGAGGAGGAGAACCGCGGAAGGAGAGTTGGGCGCGAGCTCGACGACCGTCGTGAGGCGGCTCTTCGCCTGCTCGATCTCGCCCACGCGAATGTGGAGCTGCGCGAGCCGGAAATGAATCGACGGCTGCTCCGGGCGCCTCCGGGCGTAGTCCTGGAAGATGGTGATGGCCTCGCGGAACCTCGCTTGAGCCTGCTCCGTTTCCCCTTTGGCCAGGTGGACCTCGGCGACCATTCGGATCGTTTCCGGATCCTTGTCGCTCGCCTCGAGAACGTGGTTCAGCGCTTCCTGCGCGCGGTCGTAGTTCTTGTCCGTAAACGCGTACTGAGCGATGCGGCGCCAGGCCGGGTAGAAATCGGGCGCTTCCTTCACGATCTCATCGAGTCTCCGGTCGCCCTCGTCCGGCTGCCCGAGGAGGCGATAGAAGTCGACGACGCGTATCTGAGTTCCGGAGCGAACCGGCGCTTTCTCGGCCGCGAGGTCGAACTCCTCTTTGGCGCGAGCCGGCTCTCGTTTCGCGAGATAGAAAGTCCCCAGGGCCAGGTGGGCGTCGGCGGATTCGGGCTCGACGCGGGCCGCCTCCTGAAACGAAGCCTCGGCGCCCGCGACGTCTTGCTTCCGGAGCTGTAGCGATCCCATCGTCAGGTGGAACTTCGCCGTGCCCGCGTGATCGGAACGGGCGCTCTCGAGCCGGCGCATCGCGCCATCCACTTCACCCTCGGTCGTCACCGTGCCGGCGAAGACCGAGAGCGCGTCCAGGTTCTTCGGGTCCTTGTCGAGAGCGTATCCCGCCTCCTCACGCGCTTCCTCCAGCCGGCCGCCGAAGACGTGGAGCGTCGCGAGCCGCACCCGCGCCTCGATGTCGTCGGGGTTGAACTCGACCGCGCGCTGCAGGTACTGGAACGCGGGACCGAACTGACCGGTGTCGAAGAGGGTCTTCGCGAGGCGCGCGGTCGCGTCGCGGTTGCCCTCGTCGAGCTGGATGACGTTCAAAAACTCGATGATGGCTTCACGAGTCTTGCCCTCCTTCAGATACTCGTCGCCGCGCTCGAGGTATCTCGCGATCTTCGCCTCTTTGGAGCAAGCCGAGCTCGCGAAGAGAGCGATCGTGAGAACGAGCATCGCGCGGTGCCAGGAAGTGCGTTTGACCTCTGTCGTCAGCATGGAATTGCCTCCGATTGGGTATTAGTGAACGGAGAGAGAACCAGGAAACCTCACGCGTTCTGTTTGCGGTCCTTCTTTTTAGCGTAGGATTTCGAGTAGTGCGAGTACCGGTAGTGTTTGAGCCGGCGGCTCGCCTGGTTCTCGGCGTTGAACAAGACTCCGAGAAGTTTCTCCTCTTGAAGATGCTCGAGGGTAGAGAGAATGGCGTCTCGCGGCGCCGTCCGGGCTCGCACCACCAGGAGGATACCATCGAGGTGCTCCTGAATCTTCGAGGCGTCCGCGACCGGCCCCTCCGCGGGAAGATCGACGATGACGTAGCGGAACTTGAAGCCCGCGGCATCGAGGAGCGTTCCGAGATGAGGGGACGAGACCAGCTCCCAGGGCCGCGAGAACGGGCGGCCGGCGCTCAGGAACAGGGGGCCGTTCTTGCCGAGGCGCCGCAGCGGCACCTCGGGAGAGGGCTGACGGAGCCAGTCGGAGAGTCCCGCGGCGGGCCGCAGGCCGAGGGCGGTCTCGACGTCCCGATGACGGAGATCGCAATCGACGAGAAGGACCCTTTCCTCGGGCTGCTCGGCGAGGATCAGGCTCAGCATGATGGCGAGCGTCGTTTTTCCCTCGCCTCCGACGGCGCTCATGAGGCCGATGCGCTTCACCCGTTCCGAGCCTTCCATCGAGCGAAGCCGGGTCGCGAGGGTGCGCACCTGCTCCAGCCAGGGCTCGTCTTCTCGTATGAGGTCGACGAGACATCCCTCGATCCGCGGCGCGATGGTAGCGCCTTCGACGAAGGTGACTCCCCCGGTGTTCGGGACCGGGACAGGACGCTCGGCCGGACGGGGCTTCGCCACCGTGCCCTCCATCCTGGCTTTCTCGATGGCGTCGTGAAGGCGGCTCATCAAGTTCTCATCCTTCCCAGATTGCGGCCTCAGCTTGCGGCCGAGAGCTCGTCCTCGCTCGCGTCCTTCTGCGGGGGTAGAGACGGAGGAACGGGGGAGTTGGCTCGGCGCCGGAAACGCCTTCTTGGCTCTTTCAACCGCGGGAGAGTGAGGAGCACCGGATAGGGGAGAAGCGCCTCGAGCTCACGCAGGTTCTTCACCGTGGGATCGGCGACCTCCACCAGGAAGGCCGCGGCCAATCCGGCGCCGAGACCGATGAGGGTCCCGACGAGAAGGAACACCCTCGGGTCCGGAAACTCGGCGCTCTCGGGAACCTGCGCGGGGTCGAGAATCTTGAATTGCTCTTCCTGCCAGCGCCTTTCGACCGCTCCCGCGGTCTCGGCCTCGAGCTTCCGGCTGAGAAGCTCGCTGTAGTACTTGCTCATGAGATCGTAGTCTCGCTCGAGGGACACGAGCTCCTGCTCGACCTCGGGGATCTTCTCGACGCGGGACTGATAGACGCCGATCTGGCCCCGTATCTGGTCGTAGCGGGCTTCGAGGTTCTCGATGTCGCGGTCCACGGCCGCGATCTGCGCCGTCATGTCGGAGACGAGGAAGTCGGTGCTTGTCGCCGTCGCCACCGCCGCCGGCCCGTTTGGCTCGAGCGCGGCGAGCGGCGCGTCGATGGCCGCGGCGGCGCTTATCTCCATCTCGAGGCGCGCGATGCGCTTCTGGGTGGCCACCACCTCCGGATGCTCCGCGGTATAGCGCGTCAGAAGCTGAGCGAGGTAGGCCTTGAGCGCGGGAAGGGCCGCCGAGCCCGGAGGGCCCGGGAAAGGGCCGTCCGCCGCGGGAAGATCGGGAATGAGCTGCGCCTCGGGCTCGTTCATCTGGGACTGGAGCGCAAGCTGGCGCTCGAGCAGGCTCCGGCGCTCCTTGGCGCCACGGATTTGCTCCGCGACCGACTGGCGCTCGAGCTCCATCCGCTGCAGGGTGCTGAGGTTCGCCTCGAGCTGGTTCGGGAGCATTCCCATGTAGCGCTGCTTGATCTGTTTCAGCGAGCCCTCGACTTGCTCGAGCTCGAGCTTGGTCTTGATGAGCTGCGAATCGATGAACTCGTTCGCGCCCTGCACTTGACGCGCGCGGTCCCCCGAAGTTTCTTCTATGAACATCGAGGTGAGCCTCGTAGCCATTCGCTGCGCCCGCTCGGGGTCGGTGTCCGCGTACGCGACGACGAAAGCGTCGTTGCCTCGAAGTCCGATGGAAGCGCGTCGCCGGACCATGTCCACGACGTCGGCACGCGGAGCGTCGATCATCTCGGGATAGGGCTTTAGCTCATCGAGGATCCGTTCTACTCTCGGCCGCGCCAGGATTTCCTCGTGGATGGTGCGGAGCCGGTCACGGGGGACGTCGGTGGTGAGCTGAGGAATGAAGCTCTTCGGGATCTTCTCGGACTCCACAAGAACGACGGTCTGGGAAACGAATTGCTTTGGCACGAACCGCACGGCGACCTGGGAGGCGACGGCGGCGACAACGATCGCGGCCACGATCCAGGGCCAGCGGAACCGAAGGATCTCGAGGTAGTCGGAGGGGCTCTGGGGAAGGCTCATGGGGAACGGGCTCTGGGCACCGCTTGCGGTCCTTTTCGCCATCCACGGCTCCTTTGGCATCGCTTCTCCTCGTTTCATCACGACAATCTTTCTGGTCACCGCCAGGTCGCCGTATAGGTGACGAATACGGAGGCGAGGTTCCGCATGGTCTCGGAGGGCGCGCCGAGGCCGGCCTGCTCCGTTCTCAACGCGAAGAAACTCGCCCCGACCAGGAAGCCCTCGACGATCTTGTAAGACAGAGTGCCACCGGCCTGTACGGCATCGTAGCGCGAACCTTCGATCAAAGGGTCGGCCCCGAACGTGCCGCCCCCGAGAATCGTCAAGCTGACCTTCGGGCCGAACTCCTGGATGAGGCTCGCGCTCGCGTAGTCGATGAGGAGCGTGCTCCCGAACCCGAGGGACTGAGAGTACTGCCTGCGATACATAACGTTGAACTGAGTCGACCGGCTAATCCCGGCCGCGAACGCGCTGTCCACGACCGGCGAGATCGAGGAGATGCCGTTCTCCGCCAGGTAGTAGCTCGCGCCGCCCGACAGGCGCAGCGACACGTTGCTCCCCTTGGGAGCGAACCCGTAGCCTCCCAAGAGGGTCTGGATCGTGGTCGCCGGATCGAGGATGAGCGAGCGGCTGACATCATAGGAGGTGCCGAACGTGCTCGACGGACCGGCCCGGCGCTGCGCCCAGAAGCGGAAGGCGCCCTGGGCGCCCTCCTGCAGGAACCGCGCGTCCCCTCGGTCGTCACCTCTGTCACCTCTGTCTATTGTTCGGTAGCCGCCTCCCAGGTCGAATCCAAGAGAACTGTACTCGCTCAGATAACGGCTGACGCCCAGGATCGCCGTTCCCGAGTGAGACCTGCTCGCTCCCAGGAGGAATCCTTCGGTGGCGAGAATGTCGATGACGCCTCCCTCCGCATCGGGAAGGGGCAGTTCGTCGACGTCCTGTCGCTCCGGAAACAGCCGGGGGAACTCGTCGCGGAACGGCGTTTGCCCGAGCACGATCTGCGAGCCCGGGATGGGTTGATCGCTCTCGAACCGGACAAAGTCGTAGGAGACCGATGTGGAAACGGTCGTTCGGGGGCTCGAACGGTACTGGAGACCCCACGATGCGTGCGCCGCCGAGCTGTCCATTCCCGGTGCGAGCACTCCGAGATTCGACAGAGTCTGGGCCTGAAACCCCCGGTCGGATCCGAACGTGAGCGTGGAGTTGAATCGAGGGGACGGTGTGTGCGACCAGGAGAATCCGGCGCCGTAGTTGAGGTCGTTTCGGCTGTCGCCTTCGCGATACGCGTTCGCCCCCACGCGGCCGAAGAGCCCGTATTGAGATCGCTCGGTGCGAGTCCTGTACCCGAGCCCCAGGTTGACGTTGTCCAGAATCAGGTCTTCCTCCGCGACTCCGTTGAAAACCCGGGAGAACTCGTTCGACTCCAGCGCCCCGATTGCGAGGGTCCACTCGCCTTGCGGTTCCTGGGCGAAAGCGGCGGACGAGGCTCCGAGCGCGACCAGCCCGGAGACGGCGGCGCATCCCACGGCTCGAAAAAAGATGGCTTCCTCCATGGAATCACGGGACGACGATGGTGTCGCCGGGAAGGAGAACCAGGTTCCCGGAGAGCTGCCTTCGGTTGACGAAATCCGCGTAGTTGAACGGGAAGTAGATGAGCTCGCCGTTCACCTCGCGGATGACGAAGATCTGCTCGAGCTTTGCGAACTCCTCGAATCCCCCCGCGAGCGCGAGGGCCTGCGCGATGCGAAGAGGCCCGTCGTAGGGGAAGACGCCCTGCTTCGAGACCTTGCCGAGAACGAAAAACCGGGCGCTGTTCGGCTGCTCGATCGCGACCGAGACCCGGGCGACGTCCACGAACCTGCCGATGTTCTCCTCGAGCTCTCCCTTGAGCTCCGTCGGAGTGCGGCCGGCCACGTCGATGTCGCCGACGAAGGGGATGGTGATCTTCCCGTCGAAACGAACGGGAAAGGACCCGCTGAAATCCGCTTCCTTCCACGTCAGGATGCGGAGCACGTCCCCTGGACCGATCTTGTAGTCGCCGGTTTGGCTGCCCCTTTGCGGGGAGGCCTGTCGTCTCTGGGTTTCGGGGAACGCCGAAGTCGCGAGGCCGATAGCAATAATGATTAGAGCGAGACCAAAGCTTCCGCGCACGATGATGAAACTACTCCCCAATACGTCTTCGAGAAAAGATTACATCACTGTCGTCCGTGGGTCGCGCGTGCAACACGAGACCCCTCGAGCCTCAATCGTGAGCTCGTCCGTCGGCCGCAGCTCCTGGGGGGGAGGGAGCAATGGCGGCTTCTGGCGGTCGAAAGTCTCCTTCTCGAAGCCCCGGTTGGGATAGGGTAAACCGGCCCTTTATATCAGGATTCGGGGTTTGGCGCAAGCGCGACGGATCGAAGCGCTTGCGGAGCCAGAGGGGGCCCAGTAAGGCACTGTAGGAAAGGAACTTGAGCGCTTCCGCCACCCGGCCGGGGGGCGTCTCGCTCGCGTCGTCCGGGGGAGAGGCGACGGGGATGACGGTGCAGGAGTCCGGCAGGGTGTTCGAAAGGCCAAGAAGGCACCTCTTGAGGTGTTGTCGGTGGGAAATGACGACGAGCCTTCCGATGCCTTCGCGCTCGACGAAGCGGGACAACGCGCGCGTTTCGCTCCACGTTCCGAGGATCCCCTTGGGGGTTCGCTCGCAGCTCGCGCCACCAGTGCGAACGTCCACGAAGAAGTGCCGGAGCCTCGGCTCGGTCTCCGTAACCATGTTGACGAGCCCCCCGTCGCTCGGAAGGCCGAGAGTCACGAAGCGTCTCCATTCGAAGCGTCCGACGCTCAGAACGAGGCGAGGCGCGACCCCCTCCCGGAAGAGCCGCACGCCGAAGCGCTTTCTCGACTCGCGCCCCGCGAAGACGAAAACCGCATCCGCCGACCCGTCGAGCATTCCAGTAAGATGATAGCGTGGGATTGACTTGGTCCAGGAACATCGTCAGCCTGGCGTCGCGAGCGCCGGGGGTGACTAGCACTTTACTCGCGTCGACCCGCCCGCGCCGGTTTCTCATCCTCTGTTATCATCGCGTGAACGACGACGCCCATCCGTTCTTCACCGGAACTCCGGTAGCCTTGTTCCGGCGGCAGATGGAGGCGCTTCGCCGGCACTTCACGGTGCTGCCGCTCGCCGAGCTCGCGGAACGGGCCCGGCGAAAGGACCTCCCCAGAAACGGCGTCGCCGTCACCTTCGACGACGGCTACCGCGACAACTACACGAACGCCTTTCCCGTCCTCCGGGACATGGGCTTGCCGGCGACGATCTTCTTGACGACCGGCGCGCTGGACGAGAACGCTCTCCTCTGGCACGACCGCGTTTTCGACGCCTTCCATCGAACTCGGAAAGCAGATGCGCGAGCCTCCCTGGAGACGGTGCTCGCCCGCCTGAGGCGCTCGTCTCCCGAGGAGCGCGACCTTGGGATCGAAAGCCTGCTCGAGGAGCTCGGCATCGAGCCCGGCGTTCCCGGAGGCTGGGAGAAATTGCGCTGGCAGGACGTGCGCGAGATGGCCTCGCAGGGGATCTCCTTCGGCGCGCACACGCTCGACCATCCCATCTTGACGTTCGTGGGAGAGGAGGAGGCGAGGCGCCAGGTCAGGGAGTCGAAGAAGCGGATCGAGGCCGAGCTCGGCTCGCCGATCACGATGTTCGCCTATCCCAATGGGAGTGCCTCCGACTTCGATCGGTCGACCCAGAGGATCGTCGAAGAGGAAGGACTCTCGCTCGCGGTCACGACCGTCTCCGGCGCCAACGACGAGTCGACGAATCCGTACTCCCTGCGGCGAACGGGGATGTGGGGAGACGACCCCCAGCTTTCGACGCTTCGCCTCGCGGTCGCCCGCCTATCGGCGTGAACAACGCGCCGGGCTTTTGGATCATGACGAATGAAAACTTTGTGATCTTTGATTCGAGCTTTCCGGACGATACCGTCTGGAACGGTGACGGCAATCCTGAGACACCAGGGGGGCGAGCCATCTGTGATTTCATGAAGGTGGAGCTCTCAGAGAATGGGTGGACTTGTTCTGAGACAAAACCGTACTGCTTCTATGGATGGTCGTTCGACGTCTCGAGTGCCTCAGGCGGCACGATGGTCCTTCTGCAGTATCCAGGTCCGTGGCTGTTGATCGTGACGAGGCATCCGTCTCTATGGAAGCGCCTTCGCGGCATCCCGGACGATCGCGTGGAATCGCGCCTGTTGGAGTGTGTTCATCAGCTCTTAGCGAAAGATAGCCGCATCTCAGTGGTAAAGAGGCTAAGTCGTGCAGATTATTTTCGGGCAAAAACGTAGTAGGGTCGCTTCATCCAGGAGCTCCTCGGCCATAACCGCGTCCAGACCAAGGCGCAGTTACCTCATGGTCGACGTCCGCGGTCTGAAGGAGGTGTTCGCCCGGGCCCATCCCGGCGAAAGCGGCGTCAAGCGAAGAACGGCAAGATCGCGGTAAAGTGAAGGAAGCCATGGCGACTCAGATGGAGCCCAAAGTCGAGCTGCCGGCGGGGTACGTGTACTCCCACATCACGAAGATCCCCGGAGTGTGCGGAGGCCGGCCGGCTATCGATGACACTCGGGTGCGCGTCGTCAACATCGTCTTTCTGCAGCAAGAGGGTTACACCCCCGAGCAAATGCTCGAGCAGTATCCTGACTTGAACCTCGCACAGGTCCACGCGGCACTCGCCTATTACTACGATCATCCAGACGAGATCGACGCCTACATCGCAGAGGACAAAGCCTGGGACGAGCGGTACGAGCGGGACAAGGCCGAGTTTCTGAGCAAACGGCGATCCTCGACCTCGCGTTAGCGTGGCTGGTCACTTTCCTCTTTACACCGACAACGACGTTCTCGGAGCTCTCGTAAAGACTCTTCGGCGAGCCGGTTGGGACGTTGTTCGGGGCGTCGATACCCTTCCCAAGAAAACTCCAGATCCTGAGCACTTCGGAAAAAGCTGCCCAGTTAGGCTGCGTTCTGGTGACGAACGATCAGCCCCTCGTCGACATCGCTCATCAATGGATAAACGAGGGTCGTCGTTTCAAATGGAATGATTACCTGGCCGCGGGATCACTATAAACGGATGAGCATCGGCGATCTCCTCCGGAAGTTCGAAGAGCTGGCCGCAAAAGGCCAGCCGTTCGACCCTGACTATCCGATCGTCCGCTTCAAGCCGGACTAGCGACGGGCCCTTCCTTCCTTAATCGATCCCCTGAAACCCCCTATCTTGGTTTTTTTTTCGGCCCGAGGGTGGGCGCCTGTTACCTTAGACGCACAAGGCAACCCAACCCTCATCATCGACCCGACGACACGCGTATCGTCTACGACCCCTCACTCTCGACGACCAGCAGGTCGTCACCCACGAGCAGAACGGAGTCGGGGGCGGCCGCACGACGAAAGAACGAACGCAACAACGAGGAGAACAGTGCTTCTCATCGGAGGGAATCCGCTCGAGGTTGAACCTTTCGCGGGATTCCTCCGTAGAATCAGGGACGGGACGAGGTGACTCGATGGACTCATGGATTCAAGATTTTGCGCACACCCTCCGGAATCTGATTCGGGCGCCGGGCTTCTCGCTCGTGGCCGTTGTGACTCTCGCGCTCGGGATCGGTGCCAATACGGCGATCTTCGCGATCGTCAGCGGTGTGCTCTTGAAGCCGCTCGCCTATCCGGAGCCCGGGAGGCTCGTCCTGGTGACGAGCCAGTTCCCGGAAATGGGATTCGATCAGTTCTGGGTCTCGCCTCCGGAGTTCCTCGAGCTCCAGGAGCGAAGCCGCTCCTTCCAGATTCTCGGCGCCTACACGACGGGCGAAGTCAATCTGGGAGCTCGAGATCGTCCGAGGCGGGTTCGGGCCGCTCGGGTCACCGCCGACTTCTTCGATGCGCTGGGAGTAGCGCCGCTCCTGGGACGAACGATCCGGCCCGAGGAGACCCTTCCCGGGGCTCCGCCGGTCGCCGTACTGACGTATGAGCTCTGGAAGTCGGTCTTCGCGGGACAGCGGTCGCTGGTGGGAGAAACGATCGAGCTCGACGGTCGCACGATCACCGTCGCGGGAGTGATGCCCGAGGGGTTTGGTCTCGCGACGGAGCCGGTCGAGGCGTTCGTTCCTGTTTCCATCGATCCCGCGAACCGTAAGAACCGGGGAAATCACTATCTGTACCTCATCGGCCGGCTCGCGCCCGGCATCGGACTCGAGGCCGCGCGCGCGGAGCTCGAGACGCTTCTCGTGGAATGGCCGGGAAAGGATTTCCACGCTCCCAACCTCACCTCGCATCGCCTGCGCATCGATTCGCTCCAGGAAGAAGTCGTCGGCGACGCCCGGACCGCGATCTGGGCGCTTCAGGCGGCCACCGGTTTCGTTCTGCTGATCGCCTGCGCGAACCTGGCCAATTTGCTCCTGGCGCGCGCGGAGTCCCGGCAGAAGGAGTTCGCGATTCGCTCCGCACTCGGCGCCGGCGGTGTGCGTCTCGCCCGGCAGTTCCTCGCGGAGGGTCTGGTTCTATCCCTTCTCGGTGGCGCAATCGGCATCGTCCTCGCTCGCGTGGGGTTGCGAGCGCTCGTCGCCACGTTTCCCGACGCCCTTCCGCGCGCGGGGGAGGTCGCCGTCGACGGGGAGGCTCTCGCGTTCATGCTGATGGTAGCGGTTGGGACCGCGATCGCAATCGGTCTGGCGCCGCTCATCCACCTGCGAGCAAGCTCGCTCACCCCGACCCTTCGGGAAGCCGGCCAGAGAAGCGCGACTTCGAGCCGCCGCCTCCTGCGGCGCTTCCTCGTCGCCTCCGAGGTGGCCCTCGCCGTGGTGCTGGTCACCGGCGCGGGC
>Ga0184637_10001804_pt1 | contig 14140 bp, 13 predicted proteins | sample PLM3_127_b2_FD_133143 | JGI IMG/M metagenome (GOLD analysis project Ga0184637, IMG submission 133143) | Groundwater sediment microbial communities from an aquifer in East River, Colorado, USA - PLM3_127_b2 | ecosystem: Environmental > Terrestrial > Soil > Riparian zone | place: USA: East River...
ACCTCGGGATCGAGCACGGTGTCGAGCACAGCCCATGCGCGTTCCTCCCTCTCCCTCCCAGGGAGAGGGTCGGGGTGAGGGTGACCCTCTCCCTGCCAGGGGGTTGATGCAGCGCTGCTCACCACACGCCTCCCGGATACGCGCGCTGCAGGTACTGCAGGTCGGCGAGGATGTAGCCCATGTGTTCGCTGTGGCGGCCGCGCTTGCCTTCGCTGCGGAACTTCGGCTCGGGCGGGAGTTGCAGTTTCGCCTTGTCGAACACCGCGGTCGTCTCGGCCAGCCACGCGTCGCGCAAGTCGGCCCAGCGCGGGCCGAGACCGCTGCTCGCGGCATATTCGTCCACCGCATCGGCCTCGAAGAATTCGGGCACATAGAGCCACAGCCGATGCAGCGCGTCTTGCATGCGGCGGGCCGATTCCTCCGTGCCGTCTCCGAGCCGCACGACCCAGTCGGCCGCATGCTGCCGGTGGTAGCGGGCTTCCTTGACGGCCTTGCCTGCGATCGCGCCCAGTTCCGTATCGCTCGATGCGGCGAGCTGTTCCCACAGCAGCCGCAGCAAGCTCGCCATCGCGAAATTGCGCAGCACTGTGAATGCAAAGTCGCCGTTCGGCAACTCGACCAGCGTGAGGTTGAGGTAGTCGCGCTCGTCGCGCAGGAAAGCGAGCTGGTCCTCGTCATGGCCCCGGGTCTCGATTTCACCGGCCCGCGTGAGGACGGCGCGCGCCTGGCCGAGCAGGTCGAGCGCCATGTTGGTGAGCGCGATGTCCTCTTCGAGCACCGGGGCGTGGCCGCACCATTCGCCAAGCCTCTGCGCGAGGATCAGACAGGTGTCACCCAGGCGCAGCAGGTACTGCACGGCCGGATCGCTGCTCACGCGTATCGATTGCATGTCGAGCCCAGGCTTCATATGTGCTCCACGGACTTCGGCAGCTCGTAGAACGTCGGATGCCGGTAGATCTTGTCTTCCATCGGGTCGAAGTACATCGCCTTCTCACCGGGATCCGACGCGACGATCTGATCCGATCGCACGACCCAGATGCTCGTGCCTTCCTGGCGCCGCGTGTAGACGTCGCGCGCGAGCTGGATCGCCATCGTTGGGTCGGTGGCATGCAGGCTGCCGCAATGCTTGTGATCGAGGCCCGCCTTCGAGCGCACGAACACCTCCCACAACGGCCATTCCGATTGCTCCCCTCTCCCACTGGGAGAGGGGTTGGGGGTGAGGGTACTGCTCATGCCGCGTTCTCCTTCAGCACGGCCTTGCGCGCATGCGCCAACGCCGCCTCGCGCACCCATGCGCCTTCTTCCCAGGCCTTCACGCGCGCCGCCAGCCGCTCGCGGTTGCACGGGCCGTCGCCGCCGACGACACGCCAGAACTCGCTCCAGTCGATCGCACCGAAGTCGTGGTGCTGGCGGGCTTCGTTCCACTTCAGCTCAGGGTCGGGCAAGCTCACGCCGAGCACCTTGGCCTGCTCGGCCGCGGCATCGACGAACTTCTGGCGCAGCTCGTCGTTGCCGATGCGCTTGATGCCCCAGCGCATCGATTGCTCGGAGTGCGTCGATTCGCTGTCAGGCGGGCCGAACATCATCAGCGACGGCCACCACCAGCGGTTCACCGCGTCCTGCACCATCGCGCGCTGCGCCTCGGTGCCCTTGGTCATCATCGTCAGCAGCGCCTCGAAGCCCTGGCGCTGGTGGAACGATTCCTCGCGGCAGACGCGCACCATCGCGCGCGCATACGGCGCGTACGAGCAGCGCGTCAGCGGCACCTGGTTCATGATCGCCGCGCCGTCGACGAGCCAGCCGATCACGCCCATGTCGGCCCAGGTCAGCGACGGGTAGTTGAAGATCGAGCTGTACTTGGCCTTGCCGGTGTGCAGCGCATCGAGCATCTGATCGCGCGAGGTGCCGAGCGTCTCGGCCGCCGCGTACAGGTACAGGCCGTGTCCCGCTTCGTCCTGCACCTTCGCCAACAGAATGGCCTTGCGCTTGAGCGTCGGTGCCCGGCTGATCCAGTTGCCCTCGGGCAGCATGCCGACGATCTCGGAATGCGCATGCTGGCTGATCTGCCGCACCAACGTCTTGCGGTAGTGCTCGGGCATCCAGTCCTTCGCTTCGATGAACTCGCCGGCATCGATGCGCGTGTCGAAGCGGCGTTCGCGCTCGGCCTCCTCAACCGAGCGCACGGCCTTGCGCTCTTCCTTCGGTCCGGTGTCCATGGCTTGCGTGTACATCTGCTCGCTCCTTACCTGGGCCGCTTGTCAATCACGCGGCGCGCCTTGCCGACCAAGGTGCGCTCGATCGAATCGGGAAGACCGACGGTCACCGTGGTGGTGACGCCGATCAGCGTCTTGATGCGCTGCTGCAGCGCGGCGCCGATCGATGCGCGATCGGTGCCCGCATGCCGGGGCATTACCTCGCACACCACCTCGACCTCGTCGAGGTGCCCCGAGCGCGTGACGACGAGCTGATATTGCCCCGCCAGTTGCCCTTGCTGCAGCACCAGTTCCTCGATCTGCGTCGGGAACAGGTTGACGCCGCGGATGATCAGCATGTCGTCGCTGCGGCCGACGATCTTGCCCATGCGCCGCATGCTGCGCGCGGTGGGCGGCAGGAGCCGCGTCAGGTCGCGCGTGCGGTAGCGGACGACCGGCAACGCTTGCTTCGTCAGCGTCGTGAAGACGAGCTCGCCCTCCTCGCCTTCGGGAAGCACCTCGCCGGTCTCGGGATCGATGATCTCGGGGTAGAAGTGGTCTTCCCAGATGACGGGGCCGTCCTTGCTTTCGATGCACTCGTTGGCGACACCGGGCCCCATCACTTCACTCAGTCCATAGATGTCGACCGCGTCGATGCCTGCGCTCGCCTCGATGTCTCGGCGCATCGCTTCGGTCCACGGTTCGGCGCCGAAGATGCCGACCTTCAGCGACGATGCGCGCGGGTCCAGTCCCTGGCGGCGCATCTCCTCGACGATCACCTGCATGTAGCTCGGCGTGACCATGATGATGTCGGGCTTGAAGTCGGTGATCAGCTGCACCTGCTTCTCGGTCTGCCCGCCCGACATCGGCACGACGGTGCAGCCGGCGCGCTCCGCGCCGTAGTGCGCGCCGAGCCCGCCGGTGAACAGGCCATAGCCATACGCGACATGCACGATGTCGCCCGGCCGTCCGCCCGATGCGCGGATCGAGCGCGCCATCAGGTGTGCCCAGTTGTCGATGTCGTCGCGCGTGTAGCCGACGACCGTCGGCTTGCCGGTTGTGCCGGACGATGCATGGATGCGCGCGATCTGCTCGCGCGGCACTGCGAACAGGCCGAAGGGATAGTGTTCGCGCAAGTCTTTCTTCGTCGTGAACGGAAACTTCGCGAGGTCGGCGAGCGATCGCAGATCGGCCGGGTGCACGCCCTTGGCGTCGAACACCTGTCGGTAGTGCGGCACGTTGTCGTAGGCATGCTGCAGGCTCCAGCGCATGCGTTGCAGCTGCAGGGCCTGCACCTCGTCGCGGCTCGCCTTCTCGATCGGCTCGAGGTCGCCGGGTTCAGGACGTTTGACTGGCATTGCGCTCTCCTCGTCTCACGGCGTGCGGGCGTCGAGCGAGACCACCGGCAGGCCTTTCTTGCGATACGAGCGCCCGCGCATCACCGCGACGCGCTCGCCGCGCTGGTTGCTGACCTCGATGTCGTAGACGCCGATGCGCCCGGCCAGCGCCACCTCGGATGCGCGCGCCGTCAGCACGTCCCCGCTGCGCGCCGGCGCGAGCAGGTCGATGGCGAGGCTCGCCGCGAGCGTCAGCTCGTTGTACGAGTTGCACGCGAAAGCGAAGGCCGAATCGGCGAGCGACGTTACGAACCCGCCATGGCAGATGTCGAAGCCGTTGAGCATGTCGTCTCGCACCTGCATCTCGACCGTGGCCGTGCCCGGACCAATGGCCGTGACCTGCATGCCGAGCGCGCGCGTCGCGCGATCGCGCTCGAGCATGCCCGCGCGCACCGCGTCGGCGATTTGCTGTGGATTTGGTCGGGTTGACATCTGTCAACGATCGCTGAAGTTCGGCGCGCGCTTCGCGAGGAACGCCGCGACGCCTTCGAGAAAGTCGTGCGACGCCCCGAGCTCGCGCTGCCGGCGCGCCTCGTGGCTGAGGGCGTTGGCGAAGCTCAGGTGCTGCGCGGCATCGATGACTTCACGCGTCGCGGCGAGCGCTTTCACCGGCATCGCGGCCAGTCGCGCCGCCAGCGCGCCGACGGTGTCCATCAGCGCCGCGTCATCGACGCATAGCCAGATCAGCCCCATCTCCTCGGCCCGCTCGGCCGGCAGCTTGTCGCCGAGCATCGCCAAACCAAGCGCGCGTTGGCGACCAACCAGCCGCGGCAGCAACCAGGAGCCGCCGCAGTCCGGCACAAGGCCGATCTTGGAGAACGCCTGCACGAAGCTCGCCGAACGCGCGGCGATCACGAGGTCACAACCGAGCGCGAGGTTCGCACCGGCACCCGCCGCGACGCCGTTCACCGCGGCGATGACCGGCACCGGCATCGAGCGCACGCGCAGCGCCAGCGGCTTGTAGTAACGCTCGACCGCATCACCGACGTCGGTGGGCGGCGCGCCGCTGTCGAACTTGGGTGCCACCATCGGATCCGAAAGGTCCTGCCCGGCGCAGAACCCGCGCCCCGCCCCGGTGAGCACCACACAGCGCACGAGCGCATCCTCGGCCGCAGCGTCGAGTGCGGCCAGCAATTCGGCATGCATCGCCGCGGTGAAACTGTTCAGCGCCTGCGGGCGGTTCAGCGTGAACGTTCGAACGGCAGCGTCCTGCGTCACGAGGACTAGGGCATCGGACATGGTGGCTCCACACGGTGCGGGCGGTGTCGACAGTATTATCGACCGACCGGTAGGTAGAGTTTAGAGCCTGGGCGGGGCCGACGGCAAGCCTGATCACGACCGATCGACCGGGGGCTAACCCGTAATGCCATGCGCTCTGATTGGACACCGGCGCGCGCGCGCTGCCTTGCGCACGCATCGGCGCTAGTATCGACCCGTCATCGAACCCACCTGGGGAGGCCGGCGTTGAGCGAGACGGGTATGCGGCAGAGGCTCGCGGCGATTCTCGCTGCCGACGGTGCAGGCTATTCGCGACTGATGGCCGCCGATGAGCGGGGCACCCTCGCCGCGCTCGACGCCGCCCGCTGCCTCTTCCGGGCCAGCATCGAGTCGCACCAGGGACGCGTCATCGACATGGCCGGCGATTCGGTGCTGGCGGTGTTCGAAGCCGCCACCGGCGCCGTGACCGCAGCGCTCGAGATCCAGGAGCAGCTCAAGGCGCATGCGGCGACGCTTGCCAGCGATCGTCAGATGCCGTTTCGAATCGGCATCCACCTGGGCGATGTGATCGAGAAGGCCGACGGTACGGTCTACGGCGACGGGGTCAACATCGCGTCCAGGCTGCAGGGACTGGCCGAGCCCGGTGGCATCACGGTCTCGGACGCTGTGCAAAGTACGCTGCGCCAGGGCCTCGTTGCGAGCTTCGACGATCTCGGCGAGCAACGCGTCAAGAACATCGACAAGCCGGTGCGCGTCTACCGCCTGCGGCTCGACAGGCCGGCGATCGCGGTGCCGCGCGCAGCGGCGCCCGTCGCGCTGCGCGACCGCGTCGACAAGCCCGCAATCGCCGTGCTGCCCTTCAACAACATGAGCGGCGATCCCGAGCAGGAATACTTCGCCGACGGCATCACCGAGGACATCATCACCGAGCTGTCGCGCTTTCGCGACCTGTTCGTCATTTCACGCAACTCCTCGTTCAAGTACAAGGGCAAGGCGGTCGAGGTGCAGAAGTTCGCGCGCGAGTTGGGCGCGCGCTACGTTGTCGAGGGCAGCGTGCGCAAGGTGGGCAAGCGCGTGCGCATCACGGTGCAATTGATCGACGCCGAGACCGATCGCCACATCTGGGCCGAGCGCTACGACCGCGAGCTCGAGGACATCTTCGCGATCCAGGACGAGGTGACGTCGGCCATCGTCTCGACGCTGCCCGGCCGCGTCGAGGCGGCTGCGCGCGACTTCGCCGCGCGCAAGACGACCGACAACATGGCGGCCTACGAATGCGTGCTGGCCGGCAAGGTCCACCACCATCGCAGCACCCGCGAAGACGCCGCTCAGGCGCTGCGCCTGCTCGACCGCGCCATCGAGCTCGACCCCAGCTACGCCCATGCGCATGCCTGGAAAGGCTGCGTGCTCGGGCAGACTTGGACGAATGGCTGGTGCGAGGACCGCGACCTGACCTGGAAGCAGGTGGTCGACAAACTGCAGACCGCGCTCGCCCTCGACGACAACGACAGCGACGTGCACCGCATCCTGGCGGCAGTCGATGTGGCTCAGGGCGATCTCGCCCGCGCCCGGTACCACGAGCAGCGCGCGCTGACACTCAATCCCAACGACGACCTGATCGTCGTGCAGCAGGGCGAAATCCTGACCTGGCTCGGACAGCCCGAAGAAGGGATCGAATGGATCCGCAAGGCGATGCGCCTGAACCCGTATCACCCCGAGCGTTTCTGGAACCACCTCGGACGCGCGTACTTCGTTGCGCGACGCTACGGAGAGGCGGTGGACTCCTTCAAGCGCATCAGCGCCGTCGACTTCACGCACCATGCCTTCTTCGCCGCGTGCTTCGCGCAGCTCGGCGACGCCGCAGCGGCGGATGCGCATGCGCGGGAGGTGCTGGCGCGCGTGCCTTCGTTCTCGGTCGACAACTACCTGAAGACGCTGCACTACACGAAGGAAAGCGATCGCGCTCACCACCGCGAGGCCCTGCTGAAGGCAGGATTGCCGGCCTGAGCGAGGCAAGGCCCTCTTGAATCGTTGCACCTAAGTCTCCCTTAAGTCGTGTTGGACACACTGATGGCTTCGCCCTCGAGCCATCTGCCTTCGCATGCGACCCACCACGGCGGATCGTCCGTCGACCGAAGCCGCGCCCGACCTTTCCGCGGCACGCATCGAGCCTTTCGCGCGGTCGAAGGCGCGCATCGCGCCCTCGCACGCCGCAAGGCGTGCCCACGCCGTGCCGCGCGTGTCGTGCGTGATCCCCTGCTTCAACGAGGCTGACAACCTGCGGCAGTTGCTGCCGATGCTGGTGGGCTTTCTGCGCGAACGCTTCGCCGCCTGGGAGATCGTGCTCGTCGACGACGGCAGCGACGATGCATCGATCGAGGTCATCGAGCACTGGACCGCGCTGCCGCACGTGCAGGCGCTGCAGTTGTCTCGCAACTTCGGCAAGGAGGCGGCGCTCTCGGCGGGGCTCGAGGCGGCACAGGGCGAAGTCGTGGTCTTGCTCGACGCCGATCTGCAACATCCGCCCGCCGTGATCGACACGATGATCGAGCGCTGGCGCGCGGGCGCCGACGTCGTCTACGCGCAGCGCCGCGGTCGCGGCGACGAGGGGTGGCTCAAGCGCCTGGGCGCACAGCTGTTCTACCGCTTGATCAATGCCGCCGACCGCCTTCCGGTGCCGGCCGACGCCGGTGATTTCCGCCTGATGGACCGCGCGGTCGTCGATGCATTGCTCGCGCTGCCCGAGCGCAACCGATTCATGAAAGGGCTCTACGCATGGGTCGGATTCAAGACCGAAGGCGTGCCCTACGACCCCAGACCGCGCGGCGAGGGCAAGAGCAAGTTCGGGTTGCTGCGGCTGGCCGGCCTGTCGATCGACGGCCTGACCGGGTTCACGACGTGGCCGCTGCGATTGGCCAGCGTCGCGGGCATCGCGCTCGCGGCGATGTCGCTGGTCTACGGGGCGTCTCTGGTCATCAGCTACCTGCTCTACGGCAACCCGGTGTCGGGTTGGACAACGATCGTGGTGCTGCTGCTGATGTTCGCCGGCATCCAGATGGTCTCGCTCGGCATCCTCGGCGAGTACGTCGCGCGCATCTTCGAAGAGGTGAAGGGCCGGCCGCTGTTCATCGTGCGCCGCCGCCTGGGTGACCGGTTCGAGGACGCTTCTTGAGCCTGTCGCCGAGCCGCCTCAAGACAGGCGAACGCCCCCTCGGGGGGCAGGCGCGTAAGGCGCCGTGGGGGCCGACACTGACCGAGCGGCGCGGGTCGGTGCCGTCATTGTTGATCGTGACGCTGGCCGTTGCGGCGTGGCTCGGTTTCAGCCTCGGCTTGCGACGCCTCGCGTTGCCGGACGAAGGACGTTATGCCGGCGTTGCGTGGGAGATGCTGCGATCGGGCGACTGGATGGTGCCCACGCTCAACGGCCTGCCCTTCTTTCACAAGCCGCCGCTGTACTACTGGATCACCGGCGCATCGCTTTCGGTATTCGGGCCGCATGCGTGGGCGGCACGCGTCGCACCGTGGCTCGGCGCGCTGCTGGGCGCACTGTCGCTGTGGTTACTGCTGCGGCGCTGGAGCGAGCCGAAGACTGCTCGCTGGGCGCTCGTGATCCTCGTGACGCAACCGCTGTTTTTCGCCGGCGCGCAGTTCGCCAACCTCGACATGCTGGTGGCCGGGTTCATCACGGCAACCATCGCGCTTCTGGCCGATGCGGTGATGCGTTTCGAGACGGCGCAGCAAGGTCATCGAGTGTCACTTGTCGCCGCGTATGCGATGGCGGCGCTCGGCGTGTTGGCCAAGGGCTTGATCGGCGTGCTGTTGCCGGCCGGCATCGTCGTGGTGTGGCTCGTGCTGGCGCGACGGGCGCGGTGGCTGCGCGGGTTGTGGTCGCTGCCGGGCACGCTCGTGTTCATCGCGATCGCGGCGCCATGGTTCGTCGCGATGCAGCAGCGCTACGACGACTTCGCGCACTACTTCTTCGTCTATCAGCATTTCCATCGCTACGCGCTCAGCGGCTTCAACAACCCGCAGCCGGTCTGGTTCTTCGTTGCGTGGCTTGCGCTGTGCACGCTGCCCTGGTTCCCGGCCCTGTGGGCGGCATGGCGCACTCGGGCAGCTGACCGCGACCCGCCTTCGCGCCTGCTGCTAGTGCTGATGTGGGTGTGGCTGCTCGGTATCGTCGTGTTCTTTTCGATGCCGAGCTCGAAGCTGATCGGCTACGTGCTGCCGGCAGCGCCGCCGCTCGCGGCATTGATCGCCGACGGTGTCTGGCGACTGTCGCGGGAACATGCGCGCACCGAACGCCGGCTGAAGCTCATGGCGGCGCTCGCGGTCATCGTGTGCGTCGTCGGCATCGTCACCGTCCGGATCAGGGATACGCGCACCACCGAGCCGCTGGCGCAAGTGCTCGCCGCGCAGCGCACGCCAGGCGATGCGGTGATCTTCGTCGGTGCGTTCTTCTATGACTTGCCGCTGCACGCTCGGCTGACCGAGCCGGTGCGCGTGGTCGAGGCGTGGAACGCCTTCGACATCGCGGCGCGCGACAACTGGCGCAAGGAATTGCACGACGCGGCGCGGTTTGCGCCGGCGCAGGCCGACGCGGTGCTCATCGATCGCGCCGACCTCGCGCAACTGCTGTGTGAACACCCGTTGAGCTGGGTATTCGCGCCGCCCGGCGCGGCCGCGCGCTATCCGCTGCTGGGCGCCACCGCGCCGATCGCCGTCACCGAGCGCGCCACGCTATGGCGTTTCGATGATCACGCCTGCGTCAGCCATGGCCGAACGCCCATCGCCGGCTTGCGAGGTAAGTGAAGATGGCCACCAGCAGCAGAACGACGGCCAGCCCGATGTCGTATCGCAGCGGGCTAAAGCGCAGCAACAGCGCGTACGCCGCCGCGTTGCACGCGAAGGCACAGGCCGAAACCACGAAGAAGCGCCGTGCCGAGCGCCCGGCCGGCGCGCGACGGTCGCCGAAGGTCCATCGCCAATGGCCGACGAACGACACGACCAGCGCGACGAGCCAGCCGATGACGTTGGCCAGCGGCGCAGGGATGCCGGCGCGTTCGACCGCAAGCACCGCGACCGCCCAATGCACTGCCGCCGCGATCGCGCCGACGACAGTGAACGCCACCGGCCTGCCAGGCACCCAGCGGCTCGTCATGCGGCACCTTCAGTGAGGCCACGAAGGTGATGCCGAGCACGCGCCGCCGCATCGCGATCTGCGTCGACGATGTCGGCCAGCATGCCGGCATCCACGACGCTGCGCTCGGACTCGTCGCGCAGCACTGCGTCTCGGCGCTGAGCGGCATGGTGCACGGCGCCGCCTGGAGCGACGCGGCGGCGGCGATGCGCGATGCGACCGGGCGCGCCGACATCGGCCTGCACCTCGACCTGACCGAAACCGGCGGCACGCGACGCTTTCGCCTGCCATGGCGGCGCCTCGTGATCGATGCGCTGCTGCGCCGCCTCGACGAGCGCGCGTTGCACGACGAGATCGCCGCGCAGCTCGATGCCTTCGAGCGCGCCATCGGCCATGCGCCGCATTTCGTCGACGGGCACCGCCATGTGCATCAGTTGCCGGTCGTGCGCGATCAACTCGCCGGCGAGCTCTCGCGTCGGTACCCGGTGAGACGACCCTGGCTGCGCCGCACCGTCCCGCGCCAGGCTCTGCGCGGCGGGGTCAAGCCGCTCGTCATCGCTGCCCTGGGCAGCCACGGCCTCGACACGCTGGCAAGGCGCCATGGCCTGGGCCAAAACCGCTGCCTGCTCGGCATCTACGGCTTTGGCGACGACGACGATGCCTACCTGCACCGATTGACCACATGGTTGCACGCGGCTGAAGACGGTGATCTGCTCGTCTGCCATCCAGCCATCGCGGCCGCCGTTGACGATCCGATCGCTCGCGCGCGCGTCGTCGAGCATCGCGTGCTCGCGAGCGCGCTCTTCGCGAGTGCGATCGCAGCGGCGAATGTCGACGTGGTGCGCCTGTCCGCGGTTCCGTGATGGTCGATTGACAGTCCTGTTCGAGCGCCTGCCGAGCGTCCGGGCACAGCCGAGCTCGAGTGAGGTTTCGGGCCGTCACTATCGCGGCGCCGCAACGGTGCTTCGGAATAAGAGCGCCACCAGCGCCACGGCACTGAATACCGCGCCCGCGATGAATGTCTGCGGGGCGCCGAAACGATCCCACAACAGGCCGGCCAGAGCGCTGGCCGGGAGCATCGCCACGCCGCTCACCAGGTTGAAGAAGCCATATGCGGTGCCTCGCAACTCCGCCGGTGCGGTATCGGCCACCATCCTCGCCAAGAGACCTTGCGTCATGCCCATGTGCAAGCCCCAAAGCGTGACGCCCATCCATAGCCACATCCAGTGATTGCTGTAAGCCAATGCGAGATCCGCGCCGATGAGGACCACGAGTCCCGACGAAAGTAGTTTGCCGTGGCTCATGCTGTCCGATAACTTGCCGAACGGATAGGCCGACAGCGAATACGCAACGTTCATGCCGATCAGCACCAATGGCACCAGCGCGAGTGACAAGCCGCCTTGCTGCGCGCGCAAGACGAGAAAGGCTTCGCTGAACCGCGCCATGGCGAACACGGCGCCGATCGCCACGACCCACCAGTAAGCGCGCGGCAGCCGGCGCAGGTTCTCCCGTCGAATCGGATTGACGGGACGTTCGCTCTGCTTCCTGTCGGGCTCCTTTATGCCGAAGAACAGCAAGGCCACCGCGAAAAGTCCCGGGATGGTGGCCACCCAGAACACCGCCGCGAAGTCATTGGCCCACAGCAGCATCAAGCCGACGGCGAGCAGCGGGCCGAGAAACGCGCCCACGGTGTCGAGCGACTGGCGCAGCCCGAAGGCCGCGCCGCGCAGCTCGCGCGGGGCGATGTCAGCCACCAGCGCATCGCGCGGGGCACCACGGATGCCCTTGCCGACCCGATCGATCACGCGCGCGGCGAAGACAATGTCGGCGCTCGATGCAAGTGCGAAAAGCGGCTTGGAGATCGCTCCCAGCCCGTAGCCGAAAACGGCAAGCGGTTTGCGCCGACCCCAGTAGTCGGAGAGCGCGCCCGAGAACACCTTCACGATCAATGCGGTGGACTCTGCAACGCCCTCGATCAGGCCGATCACGAACGCGCTGGCGCCCAGGGCGGTGAGCAAGAAGACCGGCAATAGGCTGTGGACCATCTCGGACGAGATATCCATCAGCAGACTCACGAAGCCGAGCGTCCAGATGGCCGGCGGTATGCCGGCACGGACGATCGTCTTGTCACTGCCTGAAGTCGGTACGCTCATCAGCGGCCCTGCGTCTTACCCGTTGCACCATGATCGGAGTGACGAAAATCAAGCCCAATGCTGATTGCCAAGGGTATGAGCGCGCCGATGCACGCAGCGGTCAATACGTCGGTCGGCCAATGCACACCAAGTACCAAGCGTGACACTGCAACGAGGCAAGTCCATGAGAGCGCAAGCGACAACGCAATCCCACGAAGGCTGGGCCAGATTCGGATCACGCAAAGAGCGGCAGCGGTAGAGAACGCTGCGACCGCGAGCGTATGTCCGCTGGGGAAACTGGAACCCCAATACCACTGTGTTTCCCACAGCGCAGGTCTGGCTCGACCCACCGCCGCCTTGATAACGTAGACCAGAACCGGAGCGCTGGTCATGGAAGCTGCAAGCAGCAGGGCTTCATGGCGACGCTTCGCGAGGAAGAGCGCGATTGTTGCGGCACTCACGAGCGAAACCAGAACCGTTGCCGATCCGGTGACTGTGACCACTTCGAAAAAGCCGGTAAGCATCGCGGGGATGTGATTGCGCACGACCCACAAGATTGCCTCGTCGACCGGTCCCGATTCTTTGGCAAGCACGTCTTCGCCCACTTTGATCATGGTGACCGCGAGGACCAACACGCTCAGAACGGCCAAACGCCGTTTCCCCAGCAGCCCAGACCAAGGCGGCTGCTTGCTGCGCGCATACGCACCGAGCGCAAGATAGAGACAAGCGACGATGAGTCCCATTTTCGTCACGTCTTTGAGCAATTCGAAAAGCATGTCAATGACTTCCGCGGACTTGCAGCCTCAGTTCGGCGTGCGGTTTCTCGTTGCGCCTCAGCCTCACGAAAACACGACGCGAACCTCGAGCCCGCGACCCGACGGCGCCGTGTGCAAGCTGACCGTCGCCGCATGCCGGTGCGCAATGGCCTGCACGATCGCGAGGCCGAGTCCGCTGCCGGATGAGCGTTCGTCGCCGTGAAGGCCGTCGCCGCGGTAGAAGCGGTCGAACACACGATCGCGCTCGACCTCGGAGATACCGGGGCCGGTATCAATGACCTGCAGCGCTGGTTTCCCGTCGATAGAGCTTGCGCACACGTCGACCGTGCCCCCGGCGGGGGTGTAGCGAATCGCGTTGCCGATCAGGTTGTCGAGCAGCACCTCCAGTTGGTGGGGATCAGCCATCACGGTGAGGTCTGCGCCGGCGTCGGCCCCGAGATCGATGCCCTTGTGATCGGCCGTGACGCTTTGCTGGCTGACGGCGTTGCGAACGGTGTCGCCCAGGTCGACGGGCCGCAATGCCTGCGCCGGCGCATCGGGCTCGACGCGCGACAGGCTCAGCAACTGCTCGAGCAGGCGCTGCGACCGCTCGATCCCTGCCCTAAGCTCGGCCACCGCGCGCATGCGCCCCTGCTCGTCCTTCACACGTTCCAGCACCTGCAACTGCAGTCGCAGCGCGGTCACGGGGGAGCGCAGCTCGTGTGCCGCGTCCGCGACGAAGCGGCGCTGCGCGTTGAACGCTTCCGACAGGCGTTGCATCAAGTCATTGATCGAGCGGATCAACGGGTGGATTTCGCGAGGCAGCGGCGCTTCGTCGATCGGATCGAGCGACATTGCGCTGCGTGCCGCGACACTGTCGGCGGCTTCGTCGAGCGGCTTCAGGCCACGCCGCAGCGCCACCATCAACAGCACGCCGATCAGCATGATCAGCACGAACAGCGGCAGGAACAGTTTCGACGCCGCCTCGGCAGCGAGCGTTTTGCGCGACGAGGCCCGTTGCGCAACCTGGATCACCCCGTCGGGCTGCACGATCGTGTAGAGATGCCATTCCTCGCCGCCGCGCGTTGCGCGCAGCAGACGCTTGATGTCTTCGCCCGGGTCATCGGGCGCGACATGCCACGTCTCACCTTCACTCGTGACGAGCCACAGCCCGCTCGTGCTGACAAACGGAAGCACAACGCCCGGTTCCGACACGAAGGTTTGCCGGCCGTCGAGGGTCCACGTCATCGTCACGAAGTCGAAGTTGTCCTGTTGCTCGTACACCGGCGGCAGCTGTGGCAACGCG
>Ga0184637_10001805_pt1 | contig 14135 bp, 10 predicted proteins | sample PLM3_127_b2_FD_133143 | JGI IMG/M metagenome (GOLD analysis project Ga0184637, IMG submission 133143) | Groundwater sediment microbial communities from an aquifer in East River, Colorado, USA - PLM3_127_b2 | ecosystem: Environmental > Terrestrial > Soil > Riparian zone | place: USA: East River...
AAGATCCCCTTGGGCAGGAGCTCGGTCGCCAGCATCGGGAAGTTGTGGATCGAGTTCTGCTTCGAGCCATCGGGATTGAGCAGCTGCGGGCCGACCACACCGACGTCCGGATGCGCGTCGAGGTACGCCACGCAGCGCCCCAGCACGCCGCGCACGAGCCGGGCGTCGCTGTTGAGCAGCAGCGCATGCCGGCCCCGCAGCGTGCGCAGACCCGCGTTCGACCCTGCGGCAAAGCCGACGTTGCGCGGGAGCGACACCACGCGGACCCATGGAAAGCGCTGCCGGATCGCCTCCAGCGTGCCGTCGCTCGACGCGTTGTCCACGACGCAGGTCTCGGTGGCGAGGCCCGGAGAACCGTCGGCGCAGCGCAGCTCGGACTCGATCGACGCGAGGCATTCCAGCACGAGCTCGCGCGTGTTCCAGGTGACGACGACGATCGAGAGATCGATCACGCGCGCCTCCCCGCGACGCGCAGCGCCGTCGTCTCGCGAAACGCCAGCAGCTCGCGCGCCGCCGCCAGCACGGCCTCGGAGCGGATGCTGCGCATGCAGGTCGCGGCCGCGCAGCCGCGCCGGCAGGGGCTGCAGGGGATGGGGATTCGCACCTGACGCGACGGCGTCTCGCTCCAGGGCGCGTTCTCGACGGGATCGGTCGGGCCGAGCAGCTGCACCACCGGCGTCCCCACCAGCGAGGCCACGTGCATCGGCCCGCTGTCGGAGCCGATGTAGAGGCGGCTCGCGGCGAACAGCAACGCCAGGTCCCCGAGCGTCGGCGTCGCGGGCGCGAGCCTCGCTGCACCCTCCGACGCCGCCACCACCGCCTCGGCGAGCGCGCGGTCGGCGTGTGCCGGCCCGGCGCTCACGACACAGCGAACGCCGTCCTCGCGCGCGAGCGTCCGCGCCACCCGGGCGTAGCCCTCGGCGGGGTAGCGCTTGTAGGGCGTAGCGTCGCTGGTGCCGGGGTGGATCACCGCGGGGGCGCCGCCGGGCCCGAGCTCCGCGGCGACCCGGGCCAGACGCGCGGGATCGACACGCAGGGGTGCCGGCGCCGGCGGCGCGGCGACGGCGAGGTATCGCACCAGCTCGGCGTTGCGTTCGAAACGGCTGATGCGCACCGGTGGCAGCCGCACCCGATCGGTGGCGAAGCACCAGGCGAGCTCGCGGCCGAAGGGGCGCGCGAAGCCGATCCGCCGGCGCGCCCCCGAGAGCGCCCCGAGCACCGCCGAGCGCAGGATCCCGTGGAAATCGACGACCAGATCGAAGCGCCGGCGGCGCAGCCCGCGCAAGAAGCCGGCGAGCTCGCGCAGCGCCGCGCCGGGCGCTCGTCTGCGCAGCGCCGACTCCAGCCGGTCGCGCGGAAACACGATCACCTCGTCGACCCAGGGCTGGCCCTGCACCGCGGTGGTGGCCGCCGGCTCGACCAGCCAGGCGAGGTGCGCGCCGGCGTACGCCGCACGCAGGCTCGAGACCGCGGGCAGCGTGCGCACCACGTCGCCGACCGCTCCCAGCCGGATCACCAGGATCCGATCTGCCGGCGGCGACGCTTCCAGCGGATTGAGACAGGCGGCGATGGCGAGCCTCGCACGGCGGGAGGACGGCCGGTAGTCTACCCCTCCATGCGGGCGCCCGGCACCCTGGCGACGCGTACGGAGCCGATCGAGCTCCGCGAGCAGCGCGACGGCGATCGCGTGCTGTACGTCACTCCCGAGTTCGAGAGCGCCGCGCTCGCGCTCGGCCTGCTCGCGCCGGGCGGGCTCGAGCGCATCCTGGCCCGGGCGTCCGGCCCACGCGGGCGCTCGCGTACCGCTGTCGTATCACTGCCCGGGCACGGCGAGCGCCTGCACCTGCGCCCTGTGCACCACGGCGGGCTCCTGCGCGCCTGGCAGCGCGACCGGCTGCTCGGGCTCGCGCGTCCGCTCGCCGAGCTACGTGCGCATGCGCGGCTGCGCGCGGCCGGCGCGCCGGTTCCGATCCCGGTGCTGGTCGCGGCGCGGCGCGTACGCGGCTTCTACCGCGCGGCGGTGGCCACCATCCACGAGGAAGACACGCTCGACGGCATCGCGCTGCTCGCGTCCGGGGCGGGCGCGGCGATGCGCCGGCAGGCAGCCTCCGCGGCGGGCTCCGCGGTGCGCGCGCTCCACGACGCCGGGGGGCGGCACCCGGATCTCCACATCGGAAACCTGCTCTTCCGCGCTCGGGGCGCCCGGATCCAGGCGCTGGTCGTCGATCTCGACCGCGCGCGCGTCGCTGCGCCGCTGGAAGCCGCCGAGCGCATGACGGAGCTGATGCGTCTCCACCGCTCGCTGGTCAAGCGCGGGCTCCTTGCCGAAGTGGGAGCGCGGGGCTGCGCTGGCTTCTTCGCGTCCTACACCGCAGGGGATCGGAAGCTGCGCGGCGCCCTGCTGCGGCGCCTGCCCCGTGAGCGGGCCCGGCTCGCGATCCACGCCTTGGGCTGGCGCCTGGGGCTGTCCTGAATTCTTCTGACCCTGATCCGACAATACTGGCCTTCGGGGGATGCGGCGGGGGGTGGGCGGAGGCGAAATAAAGCGCAGCCGGCCCGCGCAGGTCCGCCCCCTGCCTCGACGCCACAGACGTGAGTTCTGGCACAGCATCGCGAGAAGAGAACCGGCGAGCCATTCGCCGCAGCCCACCCCCCGCCGCATCCCCCGCTCATTACTGGAAAATCGGATCAGGGCTGAGAGCTGCGCAGACGCGCCTCGACCCAGTCGAGCCACGCCTCGGGTTCTTCCACCTCGAGCTCGATCACGAGCACCACGACCCGCGCGTCCCCTACCCAAGATGGCAGCAGCTTCACCGCGTCCTTCTCGGTCGTGACCCAGAGCGCCGCCTCCCCCGCCAGGCCCGCGAGGTCGCGGGGCCGGTAGCGATGGTGGTCGCGAAAGGTGCGCTCCACCACCACCTCCGCGCCGAGCGCCTCGAGGGTCCGGCGCAGCGAGGCGGGACGGGCGATCGCCGCGAGCAGGCCGACCCGGGCACCCGCGAGACTCTCCGGCGGCTCGAGCCGTCCGCCCTGCAACGGACGCAAACCGATCGGCCGGCGACGCGCTGCGAAGCGCCGCGCGCCCCCCGCGAATCGCGCGATCCAGGCCTCGTCCTCTTCGGAGAGCGGCCCGTCCACCACGCCGACCGCCGCGGCGAAGCGCAACGCGGAGAGCGGCTCGCGCAGAGGACCGCGCGGAAGCACCCAGTGATTGCCGAAGCCCTCCGCTCCGTCGCAGACGATCACATCGAGATCGCGCTCCAGCCGGTGATGCTGGAAGCCGTCGTCGAGGATCAGGATCTCGGCGCCGTGGGCGGAGAGCGCGCGCTGGCCCACGAGCGCGCGATCGCTTCCCACCAGCACCGGGACGCCCGGCGCGTGCGCGGCGAGCACGAACGGTTCGTCGCCCGCCTGCTCGACCGTGGCGTGCACGAAGCGGCCATCGGAGACGGTCACGACCGATTCGCGGCTCCTGCGCGCGTAGCCTCGACTCGCGAGCACCACCCGGTTGCCGCGCCCCTGCAGGCGCGCCGCCAGCCAGGCAGCGGTCGGGGTCTTGCCCGTGCCCCCGGCGCTCAGGTTCCCGATCGAGAGTACGCGGCAAGGGAGACGCGTCGCCGAAAGCGCGCCCGTGCGGTAGAGCGCGCGGTGCAGTCGGGCGCTCGTCGACCAGATTCCCGAGACGAGCGCGAGCGGCAGCAGCGCCAGCGACCTCGCGAGGCTCGCCTCGCGCGACTCCAGCCACGCCGCGCGCATCAAGGGTCGCCGGCAGGGTCCCGCACGAGCAGCGCCTCGATCAGCCCCGCCGCGCGCTCCGCGCTGCCGCGGTGCGCCGCGAGCGCTCGCTGCCCTTCCTCGCCACGCCTCCGGGCCTCGGGCGGATCGCCGAGCAGCGCGACGACTGCGCGCGCGAGATCGGCCGCGTCCGCCACGCGGATTCCCGCGCCGACCGCCTCCAGGATCTCGGCCGCCTGGCGGGCGTTCTCCGTGTGCGGGCCGAAGAGCACCGGACGGCCCGCGAAGACGGGCTCGAGCAGGTTGTGCCCGCCGACGGGCACCAGGGTCCCGCCGACGAACGCGACGTCGGCTCGCGTGTAGACCGGCGCCAGCTCGCCCACGCTGTCGAGCAGCAGGACTTCGCCAGGCCGCAGCGGAGCCTCGCCGAGCAGCGTGCGTCGGCGAAGGCTCCTCCCACTCGCCCGCACGATCCGTGCGATCTCGTCGACGCGCCCGAGACGGCGCGGAGCGAGCACGAGCGCGGCTGTCATCCCCGCATGCTCGACCTGCGCGAGCGCCGAGAGCGCCGCGAGCTCCTCGCCCGGATGCGTGCTTCCCGCGACGATCAGCGGCGCGGCGCTGAGCACACGGCCGAGGTCGGCCGCCAGCGGCCGCACGTCCTCGGCGGGCTCGAGCTTGAGATCGCCCGTCACGCTGACGCGAGCCGGCAGGGCGCCGAGTGCGAGAAAACGCTCGGCGTCCGCGTTGGTGCGCGCGCCGAGTGCCGCGATTCGCCGCAGGGCGGGCCCGATGATCCGCTGGAGCCGGCGGTAGCGCGGGTAGGAGTGGTCCGACACGCGCCCCGAGACGAGCGCGACCGGGATTCCCCGGCGCTCGGCCGCGGCGAGCCAGCGCGGCCACAGCTCCGTCTCGATCAACACCAGCGCCGCCGGACGCACCCGCGAGAGCGCCGCCTCGACACACCAGGGGTGGTCGAGCGGCGCGAGATGGCAAGGGACGTCGGGCCTCACCCGCCGCATTACTTCGCGTCCGGCGAGCGTCACCGTGGAAGTGAAGACCGGGTGGCCACGCTTCTGGAGCCGATCGACGAACTTCGAAGCCGCCAGGATCTCGCCGACGCTCGCGCCATGGACCCAGATGGCGCCCGGCGGGAGCCGGGGCAGCGCGCCGAGCCGTTCGCGCAGACCTACGCGCCAGGCGGGACGCAGAGCCAGCGCACCCGCCGCCACCGGGGCGAGCGCCAGCGCCGCGAGAGCCGACAGGCCGTGGTCGAGCGCTCGCAGGGTCCAGTCCTCCGCGGCGGCGCGGGCCACCGCCCGCGTCGCCGTCAATCAGGATCGCCGAAGCGGGGCATGGCTTCCACCACGCGCAGCGCGGTGCGCAGTGCGCGCAGACCCTCGCGGCCCGAAACCGCCGGCTGCTTGCGGGTGCGCACGGCCGACACGAAATCCTCGAGCTGCGCGAGCAGGGCGTCCCCGGGGTCGAAGACGAGCTGCTCGGTCGCGAGGTGCGGCGGTCTTCCCGCGACGGGGGGAAGCCGGTGGAAGATCGCGGCCGCGTGCGCGAGGAAGTCGATCGAGACGTAGCCGTCGCGCTGGAAGAAGCAGATCTTGCGGACCGCCGTCGGCGAGACCCGGCTCGCCGTGAGGTTTGCGATGCAACCCGAGGGGAACGCGATCCAGGCGTTCGCGATGTCGGCCTTGTCGGTCAGCACGGAAACGCCGACCGATTCGATCCGGTCCGGCTCTTCGCCGAGGATCTGCTGCAGGATATCGAGGTCGTGGATCATCAGATCGCACACCACGTCCACGTCGGTCCCGCGCTCGGGGAAGGGCCCCATCCGGTGCGCCTCGATGAAGCGCGGCTCCGCGATCTTTCCGCGCATCTCGCTCAGCGCCGAGTTGAACCACTCGAGGTGTCCGACCTGGAGGACACGCCCGCGCCGGATCGCCAGCTCCAGGATCGCCTCGGCCTCGGCGAGCGTCGCGGCCATCGGTTTCTCGACGAGCACATCCAGCCCCTGGTCGAGCGCCGCCCGCACCAGGTCGAAGTGCGCACGAGTCGGCACCGCCACGATCGCGGCGTCGGCGCCGCGGAACGCCTCCCCGGCGTCAGCCGTCGCCGCCGCGCCGAGCTCGGCGCCGAGCTTGCGCGCCCGCTCCAGCTCGACGTCCACGACCCCGGCAAGCGCAATCCGGGCGTCGCGTCGGGAGAGCGCCGCAACCTTCTGAGCGTGGCTGCGGCCCATGTGTCCGGCGCCGACGACGGCGATGCGCAGTGGCTTCACGGACAGCCCCAAGGTGGCGGCTCGGCGACGCCGAGCAGCGCGACCCCATGCGCGTCGGCGGCGGCGACCAGCGCTTCGCGCTGAAGCACCAGCGTCGCACCCGCCTGGAAGGCGATCATGCCCGCCTTCGCCTCGACCAGCGCGGAGAGGGTCTCGGGCCCGATCGCCGGCAGATCGAAGCGAGGGTCCTGGGTCGGCTTCGCGAGCTTGACGACGCACGCCCCGGGCGCGATCCGGCCGGCGCGCAGGATCGCCGCGTCCGTGCCCTCGATCGCCTCGACGGCGAGCACCGCGCGCCCGCGCACTACCAGGGTCTGCCCGATCCCGAGGGCGGCGACCGCCCGTGCGAGCGGCCACCCGAAGGCGACGTCGGCGAGCTGCTCGCGGTTGGCCATGACGCGCCCGTAGGGGCCCGCGGTCGCCACCAGCTCCGGCACCAGCAGGGCCTGCGGCAACAGGCGGATGCCGCGTTCCCCCAGCAGATCGGCGACACTCGAAAGGATCGATGCGTCGTGTCGGTCGGGCAGGCGGCGCAGCAGTGTCAGCGCCAGGGCGTCGGGGCGCAGTGCCGCCGGATCATCGAGCGTGAGCTTCGGCACCTTGCCGGCGAGCACCGCCTCGGCAACGCCGGCCGCGCACAGCACCTCGATGACCCGGCCCACCTGGCCCGGGTACAGCCAGGTGAGCTCCGACACCTCGGCTTCCAGCGCGGGGTCGGTCTGCCCGTGCAGCGCCACCGCCACCACCGGGCGCGCGCGACGGCGCGCCGAGCGCGCGACCTCGAGCGGCAGCGCGCCGCTCCCCGCGATCAGGCCCAGCGGCGCCGGGTCCGGCGGAGTCACGGCTAGCGGATGAAGCCGCGCTTCGATTCGTGGATGAACCGGAGCAGATTCGCGACCTCCGGCGCGTCGCCGCACTCACGCTTCACGAGATCGGCGGCCGGCTCGAGGCGCAGCTTCGAGGAGAAGAGGATGTGGAAGGCATGCTTCAGCGTGGCGATCGACGTGTCCGAGAAGCCACGCCGCCGCAGCCCGACCGTGTTGAGACCCGCGAAGCGGGCGCGGTCGCCGGCGACCTTCGAGTAGGGGACGGCATCCCTGCTCACCATCGAGTTCGCGGCGGTGAACGCCGATTCGCCGATGCGCACGAACTGGTGTACGCCCGTCATCGCGCCGAACACCACGTGGTCTTCCAGCACCACGTGGCCCGCCAGCGCCGAAAAGCTTGCCAGCACACAGCGGTCACCGATCTTGCAGTCGTGCGCGATGTGCACGTTGTTGAGGATGAAGTTCCCGTTGCCGATGCGCGTGCAGCCACCCCCGTTCGGGCTCCCGACGTGGATCGACGCGAACTCCCGGATCACGTTGTCTTCGCCGATCACCAGCGCGGTATTCTCGCCGGACGCCCCCAGAACCTGCGGCTCACCGCCGATCACGGCGAACGGAGAGATGCGCGTGCGGGCTCCGATGCTGGTTCGACCCATCAGCGTCGCGTGCGAGCCGATCACCACCCCCGGCGCGAGCTCGACGTTGGCGCCGATCACCGCGTAGGGCCCGACTTCGACAGCCTGGGCGAGCTTCGCCCGCGGATCGACGATCGCGGTCGGATGCACCAGCGTCACGCCCGGCTCAACCCTTCTGGTTGTAGCGCTTGATGATCAGGTCGGTGACGTCGAGCGCCTCTCGCGTGTAGAGCACGCCCGGGGTGCCGCGGCGGAGGATCAGCGTGAAGCCCTGGGTCTTGCCCACATCCGTGATGATCTCGACCAGCTTGGCGGTGAGCGGACCTTCAAGTCTCTTTTGGTCGACCTGGAGCTGACCTTCCAGCTCCTTGATCTTGTTCTGGATCAGATTGCGCATCTCGGCCAGATCCAGCTGCTTCTGGAAGAGGGCCTCTTCCGATAGCACGAACTTCTTGGCCTTGAGCTCCTCCTCGACGCCCTTGTAGCGGTCCATCAGCGGCTGCATCTGCTGCTCGGCCTCGCGCTGCTTGCGCGCGAACTCCTCACGGGCCGCCTTTCCTTCGTCGGTGGAGCTGATCGCCTGGTCGATGTCGACGATCCCGATCTTGATCGGCTCGTCCTGCGCTGCGGTGCCCCAGACGAGAAGGGCGGCCAGCGCCAGCAGCACGAAGGCTCGATGAATCTGCATGCCATGTCCCTCATTATGAACGATGGGTCGACGCGGGTACGGGTCAGAATCCCTGCCCCCCCACGGAGAATTCGAATACGGGCAGATCCTCGACCGAGAGCCGGTCGAGCGGGAAGCCGATCACCACCGCCAGCGGGCCGAACGGCGAGAACCACTGCACCCCGACTCCGGTACCGTAGCGCCAGTCGGTCACGTCGAACAGGTTCTCGTCCTCCGCGAAGGCGTTGCCGGTATCGAAGAAGACCACGCCCTGCAGCCCGATCGTCTCCGAGATCGGGAAGCGGTACTCGAAGGTCGAGGAGATGAACTTGTTCCCGCCGATCACGTCGGTCTCGTCCAGGTCCTCGAAGTCCTTGATCCTCTTGTCGCCGATGTCGTTGCAGCGGCCGTCGTTGTCGCCGCCGAACTGCTGCGTGTCCGGGCAGCGGGTGCTCAAGACGGCATCGGGGTCGATGGGGAGGGCATCGACATCCGGGGCATCCTGGTGCACGAGCTGCGGGCGCCGGCCCACCGGCAGGTACTGCCCCTCGGTGACGCTCTCGTAGAGGATCGCGCGCCGCGGCCCGACCGACCGGGCCTCGAAGCCGCGCAGCTGGTACTCGCCGAGACCGCCGAGGAAGTACCGCTCGGAGAGAGGCAGCTTCAGCTTCGTGTCGATCTGATCGAGCGGAAGGATGTTGCCGTCCACCGTCTGGAGCACGTCGACGTCCGGCAGGTCGTAATCCCCGATCACGTTGAAGGGCAACGTCCAGCCGAAGCGCGTCCCCACCACGAAGGTCGAGCGTTCGGGCATCCAGCTCGGGGCGCCGAGGTAATAGCTGGCCCGTCCCTCGAAGCGCGCGAACTTCGAGAAGAACCCCAGCCCCGAGTACTCGAGCGTACTGCCGAGCTGGTACCCCTCGGTCGGGGCCAGCCGATCGTTGCGCGTGTCCGAGACGACCGAGATCCCCGCCAGGCTCGAGGTGATGGCGCCAGCAACCAGCTCGCGCAGGATCATGCCCGCGGCCAGGACGTTCGAGTCCTCGTCGATCTGGCGCGAGGCGAAGGTGTAGCGCAGGAGGCCGCGGGTGCGGGCGTCCTCGCTGAGCGCGTGGCCGAGCACGACTTCGGCTCCCGTCTGGGTCTGATCGAAGTCTTCGTACCGGAGGTCCGTGCGGAACAGCGTGCCGCCGAGGCTGAACTCCGAGCCGAACACGTAGGGATCCTGGAGACTCAGGAAGAAGCGCTGGGTCTGGCCGCCGACGTCGGCGGAGAACTGGGCGTTGTAGCCGCGGCCGAACAGGTTCGCCTGCGCCAGCGCGCCGGTCACCACGATCCCGTCCTGGGAGGAGTAGCCCGCCCCGAAGCTGAAGGACCCGGTGGGGCGCTCGACGACCGTGACGTTCATGTCGAGCTGCTCGGGATCGTCGGTGGGCTCCATGCGCAGGTCCACCTCCTCGAAGAAGCCGAGCCGTTCGATGCGGCCTCGCGCGAGCATCACCGCCCGCTGCGAGTAGAGCTGGCCCTCGACGATCGGAACCTCGCGACGCACGACGCTGTCGACCGTCAGCGTGTTACCCGACACGTCGATGTTTCGAATGAAATAGAGCGGCCCCTTGCGCACCTGGAAGGTGACGTCCACGATCTCGGTCGACGCGGACAGGTTCGAGAGCGGAGTCACGTTGGCGAAGTAGAAGCCGCGGTCTGCGTAGAATTCCGTGAGTCGGGCGACGTCCTCGGTGAGGAAGCTGCGGTTGAAGATGTCACCCTCTTTCAACTCGAGCAGTTCGTGCAGCGCGGCGAGGTCGACCGTGTCGTCGCCCGTGATCTCTAGCTTGCCGACCCGGAAGCGCTGGCCTTCCTGGATCGGAACCGTCACCGTCAGTCCCTGCTTTTCGGCCACCACGACCGGCTCTCCCACCTCGACGCGCAGGTAGCCCGCGTCCGTGTAGAGCTTCTCGACGCTGCGCAGATCCTGGACGAAGAGCGGCTCCGAGTAGGTGCCCGAGCGGTCGAACCAGGAGGTCGCGAGCGACCAGAAGCGCCAGATCTTGGTCTGGAAGCCGGCGCGCAGCTGGCGGTCGCTGAATTGCTCGTTGCCGACGAAGTCGATCGCGCGCAGCTTGAGCTTCCCGCCCTCATCGACGTCGAAGTTGATGCTGACCGAGGCCTCGCTGAGCGGCTCGATGCCGTAGCTGACCTCGGCGAGGTAGTAGCCCTCGGCCCGGTAGAGCGCCGCGATCCGCTCGCGATTCTCGAAGAGCAGCGGGTAGTCGAGGGTGGCGCCGGTCGTGAGCGTCAGGATGTCTCGGATCTTCTCGCCGTCGATCGACTCGTTGCCCGAGATCGAGATCTGCCGCACGACGGGGCTCTCTTCGACGTCGACGATCACCCGCCTCCCCTCGGGCGTCTCCTCCGAGAAGACCCGGACGTTCCGGAAGAAGCCGAGCGCCTGCACCTCGCGTACGTCGCGCGCGATCTGCGCCGGGCTGTAGCGCGCGCCGGCCTTGGTGCCCACGCGCGCGAGGATCGCGCTCGCCTCGATCCGGCGGTTGCCGCGCACCGTCACCGACGCGACGCGATCGGTCGCCGGCTGTTCTCCCCCCCCGGCGAGAAGCCGCTCCGCGCGCACGATCTTGAAGCGGACGATCACACCCTCCGGCCCCCGCTCGGTCTCGACCGAGGCGGTTCCGATCGAAGCGTCCTGGCGCAGCCTGGCGAGATCCTCGCGCACGGTCGCCGGGTCGAAGGGCGCGCCCGCGCGGGTCGCCAGGCCCGCCCGCAGCGCGGCTTCGCCGGCATCGGCGCCGACCAGCTCCAGCTTCGCGACCACCGCCGGTGCGGCATCGACGACCTGGGCGAGCAGGCCATCCGACACCTCGTTGACCCGCGCGAGCAGCTCCTCGTCGCGCTCCGCCGTGAGCACCAGTGTGTGCCCGCGCAGCGCGATCGCCGCGGGGGTCGCGCGCACGTCGAGGCTGTAGCGCCCGGCGAGCTCCGTGACGCTGCCGGTGACGACGTAGTCCGCGCCGACGTCGGCGGCGAGCCGCCGCAGCGCGGCGTCGCCCGCCTGGGCTTCCGCCGTCGCCGCCAGCGCTTCCGGGGTGGCGCTGGCGTCGAGCACGCGCACCTCGCCGCTCGCCTCGAGCCGCGTCCGCACCAGGTTGGCGAGCGACTCGCCCAGGTAGTCGAGCGGCTTCGAGCTGTGCACGCGGAAGCGCAGCACGGCGATCGTGGGCTTTTGACCGGGGGGCGCGGGAGTCGCGCTGCTGGCGGCTCGCGGAAGGGCCAGCAGCAGGCTGATCGCGGCCAGCAGCAGGGCATTCGCAGCGCTTCGGCAGCAGACTCCGTCGGCGCGGCGTGCGGCGCGCAAGAACCACCTCTGCCTGGGTGCGACCGTACGGGAGAGCGCTCGGGTCATGGACGCTCGCGACCCTGAAGTGCCTTCCGAGCGCGGCCAGTCTACTCACCAGGGCAGGGGGTTACAAGTCCCGCGCTCGGCGCATTTCATCTGTCCGATCAGCGCCTTACGGGCCTGACCGCACTCGGGCGCCGCTTCCGCCCGCGGCTTTCGCAGCGGGGGGTGAGCGACCCCTCCCGGGTCGCGTGTAGGATCTTCGGCGATGCCCAAAGTCCCCGCTTCCCTTCCGGCTCGCCGCCCGAGACCGCGCGGGCCGATCGCGATCGCCGCCGCGATGCTCCTCGCGAGTGCCGCCGCGGGCGAGGCGCTGGAACCCGATGACATCCTGGTGACCGACTTCTTGGCTCACAAGCTGTACGCGATTCACCCCGAGACCGGGGTTCCGACCGAGCTCGCCTCGGCGGGCTTCCTGTTGAATCCGGTCGGGGTCGCGGTCCGCGCGGACGGCTTCGCGTTTCTCACGAACATCGGCAGCCAGCTCTTCGTCCGCATCGACCCGGCCGCGATTTCACCGACTCCCGTGCAGGTCGCGATCAGCGCATTCGCGAATGCCCGCGGAATCGTTATCGACCCGAGCGGCGACGCCTTCGTCAGCAGTCCGAACACCGGTGAGATCATTCGCGTCGACACCGTGACCGGAACGGGGAGCCCGGCCAGCGCCTCCGGCGTCATCCCCTTCCCGACCGGGCTGGTGCGCGAGGCAAGCGGGGATCTGGTGGTGGCGGATTCCAGTACCCTCGGCTCGCGGATCCTGCGCATCCACCCGCAGGACGGCGTCCAGACCCTTCTCTCGTCCGCCGGCTCGTTCCTGGTGCTGCGCGACATCGAGATCGACCCGACCGCCGCCGGCAGCTTCCTGGTGGTCGACTCGAGCGCGCGCAAGGTCTTTCGAGTCGACGCGACGGTCCCCTACGACCCCCTGAATCCCGGCGCGAACCAGTCCGAATGGGTCGCCTGCCCGCAGTTCCTGTCGCCGCGCGGAATCGCCGTCGAAGCGGATGGCTCCGTGCTCGTCTCCGACTTCACTGCGAGGAAGGTCTTCCGGGTCAATCCTATCCCCCCCCGGCTATGCACGGCGCTCGCGACCGGGAGCACACTGTTGGGCCCCTGGGACGTCACCGTGGCGGCAAACCTCTCGCCCTTCGCGCCCGGCCCGCTGCTGGTGGCCGACGCCGGACCGCCCGATCAGGTCCAGCAGGTGGACCCGGCGGCGGCCGCAGGGGCAGGGACGGGGGTGCCGGTGCCGGCGAGTCCCCCCTTCGTCGACCCGGTGGCGGTGACCCGCGACCTGAACGGCGACCTCCTGGTGCTCCAGTCCGACAGGATCGTGCGTCGGACGCTGGGCGGCCTGCAGACGGACGTCTCGGTCTTCACCGGCATGGTCGATCTGACCGGCATCGTGGTCGACGCGGATGGCGAGATCCTGGTCACGGATGCGGCGAACGACCGTTTGGTGCGCGTGATCCCCGGCACTGGCGAACAGATCGTGGTCGCGGACGACGACGGCATGCCGTCCTCGCCGCTCGGCCGGCCGGCGGGACTGGCGCTCGATCGCAACGGCACGGCCCTGGTCGCGAACCGCGGGGATCCCCTCGAGGACCCCGTGATCCCGACCGGGATCGTCCGCGTGAATCCGATCTCTGGCACCAGCACCGGCGTAGTGAGCAACGTGCAGCTCGACGAAATCGTGGCCATCGCGCTGGATACGAACGGCGACTACCTGCTCGCGGACGAGGGGACCGACACCGTCTGGCGCTTCCGGGCGAGCACCCCCGCCGCCCCCCTGCTGTACCCCGTCTCCGTCGGCAACGATATCGTGTCGCTTCGCGGGATCGCGGTCGACGTGAATCGCTCGATCCTGGTGAGCAATCAGGGGCCGAAGAAGATCCTGCGCCTCGACCCGACCAGCGGCGTGCAGACCGCCGTCGCCCCCGCGGTCGCCTTCACCGACATCCGGGGCATCGCGCTCGACCAGATCCCCTCGCCGCCCGATCTCGACTCGGACAACGACGGTCTCCTGGAGGCCGTCGACAACTGTCCCGAGCTGGCGAACCCGGACCAGCTGGATACCGACAACGATGGACAGGGCGACCCCTGCGACGCCGACGACGACGGCGACGGCATCCTCGACGTCGAGGACAACTGCCGCCTCCTCGCCAGCCCGGATCAGACCGACTCGAACCGCGACGGGTTCGGGAACCTTTGCGACGCCGACTACGACAACAACGGCGGCGTGAATCCCGTTGACTTCTTCATGTTCGCGGGTGCCTACCTCAAGTCGACGGGTCAACCGGGCTACGACGCGCAGATCGACGCCAACTCGGACGGCGTGATCGGGCCCAGCGATTTCGCGGTGTTCGCGAGCCTGTACCTGCGCCCGCCCGGGCCGTCGGGACTGGCGTGTGCCGGTGGCCTCCCGGGCACCTGCCCCCCGTAGCCCCGATCCGACATTGCTGGCCTTCGGGGGATGCGGCGGGGGGTGGGCGGAGGCGAAATAAAGCGCAGCCGGCCCGCGCAGGGCGCTCCCTTCCTCGACGCCACAGACGTGAGTTCTGGCACA
>Ga0184637_10001806_pt1 | contig 14121 bp, 12 predicted proteins | sample PLM3_127_b2_FD_133143 | JGI IMG/M metagenome (GOLD analysis project Ga0184637, IMG submission 133143) | Groundwater sediment microbial communities from an aquifer in East River, Colorado, USA - PLM3_127_b2 | ecosystem: Environmental > Terrestrial > Soil > Riparian zone | place: USA: East River...
CAGTTCGACGGGGCGGACAAAGAGCTGATCGTGCAGGGGGTCGTGCGCTGGCAGGGGGCGGTCCGCTCGCTCGAGGATGGGAACGAGGGCGCGGGAATGGGCATCCAGTTCACCGAGATGGACGGCCCGGTGCGCGAGGCTCTCGAACGAACGATCGGCGAGATTGAGGGTCATTGAGCGCGCTCTTCGCCGCTCGCAAGACCTTCGAGTTCATGATCTACCTCTGGGGGCTCCCGGAGGTCGCAGATCCGGAGGTCCGGGCCAAGGCCCTCGCGGAGGCTGGGTTCACCGTCGTCGACGGGGACGAAGCTTCGATCGACGTTCTCGCGAGACACGGTTTGAAAGCCATGGTCCGCGACCCGAGCCGGGAGACGGTGAGCCGGCTGCGCGGGCACGAGGCTCTCTGGGGCTACCACCTGGGAGACGAGCCTTACCCCGAGGAAGCGTTTCTTCCCATCGTGGAGAGACGGCGGGAGCTCTCGGCCATCGACCCTGACGCCTACTACTTCGTCAACATGCTTTCGACCACGGGTGAGTTCCTTCGCACCTACATGAAAGTCGCCGAGCCCGAGATCCTGAGCTTCGACTTCTATCAATGGTGGTGGGGAAGCGACCGATACTTCGAGAAGCTCGAGGAGTTCCGCCACCAGGCGGTCCTCGCCCGGGTTCCCCTCGGAAGCTGCATCGAGGTGAACGCGAACCCGGGAATCGAGAGGGGGGACCGGACGGTTCTCGCCGACAACCGGGCGAAGCTGCGCCAGAGCGTCTATACGAACTTCGTCTATGGAGTGAAGGCCATCGAGTGGTTCTCGGCGGGCCTCCTGTTCGAGCCGAAGACCGCGACGCTCGCTCCCTGGGGTGAGGACGTGGCCGCGATCAACCGGGAAGTCGCTCATCTCGGGCGGGCTCTCGCTCCCCTGAACACGACCGACGTCTACCACACCTCTCCTCTTCCCCGCGGGACGAGCGAGTCTCCCAAGGAGCACTGGGTGCAGCTCATCGGTGAAGAGGATCGCGCGGGGCTCGTCTACGGCATGTTCGAGGACGAGGCGGGGACGGACTACGTGATGGTGGCGAACCGCGACTACGACGACTCCCAGAGCGTCACCCTTCGGCTCCAGTCGAAATGGCTCGGAATCGCCCCCTGGAACAAGCCGAAGAGCTACACCTACGGCATCGAAAAGCTCGACAAGGCTAGAGGCAACTGGGAGACGATGAGCAGCACCTCTTTCGTCGGGTTCACGTTCGTCATCGGGCCCGCGGACGGTGAGCTCTATCGGATCACGACCAACGTGAAACCCTGAAGCGCTGGCCTAGACGCCGGTCGCGATCGAGTACATCCAGTTCGCGAGCACCGCCGCCACGAATCCCGCGCGAGCCCAGAGAGGGAGCTGGCTAGGGATCGGTGGCGGAGTTCGCCCCAGGAGCGCCATCGCTCCAGCGCACAGTCCCCCGCCGATAAGAAAGATCCAGGCGATCGTGGGCAAGGGGTAGCGGACGAGGGCTCCGAGAACGTCGAATCGAGCGAGAGCGAGAGCGGCGCGGCCGGTTCCGCATGTAGGACAGGGAATGCCGATCAAGCTCTTGAAGGTGCAGTCCCAGAGCGCAGCTCCGGCGAAGGACGCCCAGGGAGAGGCCGCGACGAGCCCGGCCGCAACCGCGCCCCAGAGGAGCGCGAGCTGCCGGCTCACGGAGAGCCGCCCGCTCCCGCCATCGCGGCTATGATGGCGACGATCATCGCGCCGAACGACACGGCTACGAAGATGATGCAGGTGCAGCACACGAGCGCGGGAATCAGCGCTCCCATGAGAGCCCGAGCCACAGTGGTTCGATGTACGAGAGAGGAGCCGATCACCTCGAGGATCAAGATCCAGATCGCAACGAGAAAAAAGCCCATCATGGGAACGACGTTGGCGATTCCCGCGACCTGGGAATACGAAACGACCTTCAACGTCCCCTCGAACCCGCTGGGTGAGTCGGAGGTGGCGCCGACGATCATGAGACAAAGGTGAAGAATTCCGGCGGAGATGAACAGGGATACGACGAACACGATCGGCCAGACGACCAGGGTTCCTATGCTCCAGATGACTCCTGGCGCGAACGCTCCTCCGAGTCCCTCCATCCCCTCTATCCCCCCAATCATGCTCCTGACGAAGCCGCCGACCAGCAGTTCCCACATCTGGTAAATCAGCACACCTGCCCAGCTCACAATCAGACCGAAAAGAATCGGACTCGCGAGATCGGAATCGGGGCGGAGGCGTGAGAACGCGTTGGACGGATCGGTCACGAGGAGGCGGATCGTCTGGAAGAGGGCTTCGACAAGGCCGAGTCGATCGCGCTCCTCCCACGGTAACCGGTCGCCTCCAGGAGGGCGCGGCGCGGAAGCGGCCATGGGCGGTGCGTAGGGCGACTGAGGGGGCGGCGGAATGGGTGGGGTGCTCACCCGATGATTTTACTTTTTTTCCAAATTTTACGTCACTGCTGAAGCGGCGAGCCGACGACAGCCGAGGCCACAGTCTCCTGCCTCTCGCACGAGTCCGCGCACCTCATCTTCAAGTGAACCGGCTTATAGCGAACGTCGAGCTTGAAGCGCAGCTTCTCGAGCTGCTTGTTCATATCGAGCTCGATCTTGCGGCTGGCGGTGAAAACACCCCAGGGTGTGACTGCGAGCCTTCCGATGAAGTCGCTCCCATCCGCCCGATGACCCTCGACCCGGAGGTCGGTCCTCATGGGCTCGATACGCGAGAGGCCCGGATAGTAGGTGAACTGGAAGATGCGCTTCGCGGGAAGCTGGCTCACCGCCTGATCGTCCTGGTAGAGCACCGCGTCCCGCAGGTGCTCGCAGAGCGCGATGTCGACGGGGAGATAGATGCTTCGAGTGAGAAGGTTCGCTTTGTCGGGCTTCTGGTCCTTGGCCTCGCTCGACGGTGGCGCAACGAGGCAAAGAGCGACGAGGAGCGCTGGATTTCCCAAAAGGCGGGCCGCGGTTCTCATGGCAAGCTCCCTCTCCGGGAGCATCGCTCCCGGCCCCAGTTCGTTAATGGCAGGTTTTTCGAGGGGCCCGCGTCTCTTTATTTATGAAGCTGTTGACTCCTTACTAAAGCAAGAAAAATGCCAGATAGCAGAATGCTGAGATGAAAGAGGATCGTGAGGAGGCCCACAGAGACGGTGGGGTGAAATCACCGTAGCGGGACAAAGATTGCTACGTTCATAATAGGCGCCGGAGGAAACTCATGAAGAAATCCCTGTCCTTGATCCTCGCTCTCGTCGTCGGGATGCTGGTGGGAGCGATGCTGCCAAGCCTTCGAGCGCAAGCCCCTGCGGGAGGCGAGCGCACCGTCTGGTATTTCTATCGCGTGACCTGGGGTCACCAGGACGAGTTCGTCGAGCTCTTCAAGAAGAACCACTATCCCGTCTTGAAGGAACAAATGGGTGACCGGCTGGTCGGATTCAAAGCCTATGTTCCGCAGTTCCATGGGGATGGCCGCGCCGACTGGACCTTCGCCACCGAGATCGTCTTCAAGAACGACGCGATTTTCATGGGACCATCCCCCGAGCAGGCGATCGTCAAAGGGCTCTTTCCCGATGCCGCCACGTTTCGGCGAGAGGAAGCCCGGCGCTTCGAGATCGTGGACGCCCACTGGGACATCCCTCTCCGCGAAGTCCCTATGGAGTAACGGGTTGCCGGGAGAGGCCCGGGAGCGCAGCGCCCCCCTGCCCCAAATCGCGCTACTCCTATATTAATGAGGGGAAACCCGAGCGTTGAGTGTTCTTATCGGGGTGATCTCGGACACCCACAACTTGCTCCGCCCCGAGGCGCTCGCGGTGTTGAAGCGGAGCGATTTGATCCTCCACGCGGGAGACGTTTGCCGGCCGGAAGTGCTCGAGGAGCTCGGGCGGATCGCGCCGGTGGTCGCGGTGCGCGGCAACAACGACCGGGGCGCCTGGGCCCGCCGGCTCCCCGTGTCGCGCACCGTCGAAGTAGGCGGCTTCCGCATCCACGTCCTCCACGACTTGAAGGATCTGGATGTCGACCCGAGAGCCGAGGGGTTTCACGCGGTGGTCAGCGGCCACTCCCACCGACCGCGCGCCGAAAGAAAGGACGGCGTCCTCTTCCTGAATCCCGGAAGCGCGGGACCGAGGCGCTTCACGCTCCCGGTGGCGGTTGCGCGCCTCAGCGTTGGCAAGCGCGGCCTCCGGGCCCGAATCGTCGAGGTCGGTCCTTCGGATTGACGACACAAACTGGGCTTACGCAACGGATGGTAACGCCCGGGGCGGTTTAAGGCGTCATTGTATTTCGTTATAAGAGGCGCGGAATTACAAGGATGGTTGGTGCTCGGATCCGCCGCCGCCGATACGAGGAGGCCGTCGTCTCTGCCCTGAAGCACAACCCGTCTGCGCGCTCCTCGGCCAGAGGCAGTGTGGTAAGACGACCCTGGCACGCCAGCACGCCGCGGAACGGCGTGACGTCCATGTTTTCGACCTCAGTAACTCAACGGAAGGTCCGGATCGTGCCGGCCTGGCGATGGCTTCTCACTTTCTAGCGTCGCGAATCGTCGAGGTCGGTGCTTCGGATTGACAACTAGGTGTTGCGAACCTAGACTCGCTTCCCTGCCACCATGACCCTCGAAACGGGCTCGCGACTCGGGCCCTACGAAATCGTCTCCGCCCTCGGCGCGGGCGGCATGGGAGAAGTCTACAAAGCGAAAGACACCCGTCTCGATCGTACGGTCGCCATCAAGGTTCTTCCGTCGCACCTTTCCGATGACGCCGCTCTGCGCGAGCGGTTCGACCGCGAAGCGCGGGCGGTCTCGAGCCTGAACCATCCCCACATCTGCACTCTCTACGACATCGGTCGCGAGAGAGGGGTGGACTTCCTCGTCATGGAGTTCATCGAGGGGGACAGCCTCGCCAGGAGGCTCGAGAAAGGTCCCCTGCCACTCGCGGATGTTCTCCGCCGCGGTATCGAGATCGCCGATGCTCTCGACGAGGCTCATCGGCACGGCGTCGTGCACCGGGACCTCAAGCCGGGAAACGTCATGCTCACGACTTCGGGGGCGAAGCTTCTCGACTTCGGCCTCGCGAAGCGCGCCGCGGGAAGAATAACGGGTGCGTCCTCACTCTCCGCCCTTCCCACCGAGGGCCAGCCCCTGACTCGAGAAGGGAGCATCGTCGGCACGCTCCAGTACATGGCGCCCGAACAGCTCGAGGGCAAGGAGGCTGACGCCCGCACCGATCTCTTCGCCCTGGGCGCCGTTCTCTACGAGATGTTGACGGGCCGGAAAGCGTTCGAAGGGAAGAGCCAGGCGAGCCTCATCTCCGCCATCATGTCGGGCGAGCCCGCACCCATGGCGGCACTTCAACCCCTGGCCCCTCCGAACCTGGAGCATGTCGTCAAGCGGTGCCTCGCGAAAGATCCTGGAAAAAGATGGCAAGCGGCGGCGGACGCGGCGCGAGAGCTCGAGTGGATCGGGGAAACCTCGAGCACGAAGACGCGAGAGACTTCGGTGCCGAAACGGTGGCGCGGTCTTTCCGTCGCGGCGGGGTCGCTCCTGGGCGCGATTGTCGCCGCCTTCGTCGCCTGGAGTCTCAGGCCCGAGCCGCCACCCCGCCGCGTCCAACGATATTCCATCGTCTTGCCGGAGGGACAAGAGCTGAGTGGTCTGGAAAGCACCGCGATCGCGATTTCCCCCGACGGAAGCAACCTCGTCTACACCGCGAGTGGCCAGGCTTTCTTGCGACCCATCGACGAGCACGAGGCGCGACCCCTGGACGGAACCCGAGGAGCGACGAACGTCTTCTTCTCGCCCGACGGGAAATGGGTTGGATTCGTCGCGAACGGGAAACTCCAGAAGGCGCCCACCGGTGGCGGCGCTCCGGTCACGCTCTGCGATGCTTCCAACGTTGCCGGTGCGAGCTGGGGCGACGATGGGACCATTCTCTTCGCGGACGGACTTCGAGGAATCTACCAGGTCTCGGAGTCTGGAGGGGAAGCCAAACCAATCGTCGTCGTCGAAAAAGGAGGATTTGGCAATGGTCCCCTGATGCTTCCGGGTAGCCGGGCCTTCCTCTACACCGTTGGCGGGTTCGACTTTGAGGTCGACTCGCAGATCTTCGTGCAGTCTTTCGAGACCGGGGAGAGGCGAGTACTTCTTCAGCCCGGTTCGGACGTCCGCTACTTGCCGACCGGGCATCTCATTTACACCCGGGGAGGCGAGCTTCTCGCGGCGCCCTTCGACCTCGACCGTCTCGACGTCGGAGGTCGGCCAGTTCCCGTCGCTCAGGGCGTCATGAACGATCCGACCGCCTGGGTCGCCGGGCAGTTCAGCGTCTCGAACGATGGCACGCTCGTTACCGTCACCGGCGCACGCCTGCAGAGCCGACTAATCTGGATGGACCGGCGAGGGCAGGTCGCTCCCCTTCCCCTGCCGGAGGCGAACTACCTGGATCTCGCGCTTTCTCCGGACGGACGACGGCTCGCCACGAGGATCCGGGACCAGGGTGGTTTGGACATCTGGGTCTGTGACCTCGAGCGCGAAGCCTTGACGAAGCTCACTTTCACTGGAGATAACTCCGCTCCCATCTGGTCTCCTGATGGGAACCGCATAGCTTTCGGCAACGTGCGCTCCAACGACGGCCCAGCATTAGGTCTGTTTTCCGTGACCGCCGATGGAAGCTCGCCGCCGGAGCGCCTGACGACGCACGACTTAATGCAAAATCCCTCCTCGTACACGCCGGATGGCCAGGTCCTCGCGATTAATCACCTGGGCGCGGACACCAGCTGGGACATCTACGTTCTCCGTGCCGGAGAATCGAGTATTGAACGCTTCCTCGGCACACCGTTCCACGAAGGAGGGCCGCGCTTCTCCCCGGACGGTCGCTGGATCGCTTACCATTCAAATGAATCGGGACGGATGGAAGTCTACGTCCGATCGTTTCCCGAAGGGAGTGGCCGACAGCAGATCTCCACCAACGGCGGCGACCAACCCATGTGGAATCCGAAAGGGGGCGAGCTCTTCTACAAGGAGGGCAACCAGATGATGGTGGTGGACGTCGAGCCCGGTGCCACGTTCCGCGCCTCGAAACCCCGCGTGCTCTTCGAGGGCCTTCCCTCTCAGTTCGCGGTTTCTCCCGACGGCCGGAGGTTCCTGCTCACGGCGCCGAGCGAGAATTCACAGGCATCGGGTCAAATCAACGTCGTCGTCAACTGGTTCGAAGTTGTGCGGCAGCGGGCCCCCTCCAGGAATTAGAGACGTTTTAGCTCGTCGGTGGCACGGCCGGCTCAAGGTACTGCTTCAACTACTCGAACCTGCGACACTACGGGAAGTGCAACTCGTCGGGTTTGATGTGGACGATGGGGTACGCGAAGGGTTCATCAAGGTCGGCGAGCTTTTCGATCTTGCGGATGACGTCTCCGTCGCTCATGCGCCTTACATGTTTTTGCGGCCAGAAGATGAGGCCGGTGAAGGGACGCCCCTCTCGGAGCCAGTTCTCGCCCGTACCTTGAATCGCCTCGTCGGAGGTCACGAAGACTCGGCGGTTGTTTGCGGCATATTCGAACAGGATGTCGTCCTTGATTCCCTCGGGGAAGAGATCGACGGCCCGCTCGACATCCCAGTGCCTTCGAACGAGGCCATCAATGATCTGCTGACGCACGCAAGCGTCGAAGAAGAGGGGAAAGCGCCCGGCCACTAGCGACGACGGCTCAGGTATTCGGCTCGCTTGCGATCGTACTCCGCAACGACCCTCTCATCCTGGGCAAACGAAGCCTCGATCTCATCCTTGTGGTCGTAATAGTACGTCAGCGCGGCGTGCACCTGGCTGAGCGTCAAAGGTGTGGCGAAGGCGTCGAGCATTCGTTCCGGACTGTAGCCTTCTTCGAGCAGGCAGACGACGTCCATCACCCTGATTCGAGTTCCCTCGATGCAGGCCTTGCCTCCGCAAACCTCCCGGTCCTTGGAGATGTACGCGTAAACTTGCTTGCTCGCGGTAGTGGCCATAACCGAATCCATTATAACGTTCTTCGTCGTTGTTTCGCTGTTCTCGAGCATCGTTACTTCAAACCGGCGCGGACTATGGACGGACAGAAAGCGCGACGATTTCGTCGAGACCGCGGCCGAGCCTCTCGAGGGCTCTCTCGAGACGCTCTGTTTCCCGCCGCACGTCCACTTCCGTGCCGCGGGCGAAAGCTCCCGCGAGACCGGGAAAAGCCTGGCCTGCGTAGAGCGAATAGATGTTCCAGCCGTAGACCACGTGCCGATACCAGCGTTCTTCTGGAGGCGCGCTCTCGTCGATGAGCGATTGCTCGAGCCGCATCAGGCGGTCGTTCAAGCCCTCGACGTCCGCGGGGAGGCGTCCGCTATCGAGCGCCCCTTCGATCCTCTCCCCTTTCTCCCGGACCGCAGCGGCGAGCTCCTTCAGACGCTCGAAACGGTTTCGTCCCCCGCTCCACTCCTCCGCCTGCCGCGCGAGGTCCTCGAGCTTCTTTCCGTAGTACGAGAACCGATACGGAAGTACCGGCGCGTCGGCGAGACGGATCGCCGCCGTCCCGAGGATCCTCGCGAGGAGGGCGCCTCTGCGGAAGTCGTCGTCGCCGTGGCGCATCATCCAATAGCGGTTGTCGTAGTTCGAGTGGTAGGCGCCGAAGGACCAACCACCGCGGAACAGGAGCTCCAGCGAGAGCGTAGGAAGCCCCACGAAATCCTGGAACGGCACGAAGTCCGCCCCGCTTCCCAATGCCTCGAGGTCCTCCGGCGGCTCGATCCCGGGTATGTCCGCGGCCAGGCCCCGCACGAAATCGCGGAGCGACGGGGTCCCTCCCGCGGCGAAGCGGTCGCCGTTGTACATGTCGCTATTGATGTAGGCGACCGCCTTCTCCCGGAGCTCGTCGAGTCTCTTCTCCGCAAACTCCGTCGAGCCCACGAGCCCGTACTCCTCGGCGTCCCAGAAGCAGAAAACGATCGAACGGTCGGGGGAGGGGCCCTCGCGCGCCATCGAGCCCAGACCGTACGCGACTTCGAGAAGCGCCGCCGTCGCCGAGCCGGGGTCGATGCCTCCAAAAGTCCAGGCGTCGTGGTGGGTCCCGACGACCACCCATCGGTCGGGAGTCTTGCGCCCGCGGAGAGTCGCGATGACGTTCCGAATGGGCTTCAGCCCATCCTCCATGGCGACGTCGACGCGCACCCGCACTCCGCGAGGCAGGGACTCCAGAATCTTCGAGGCCTCGTGCGCGGACAGAGGAACCGCGGGAATCCGCGGAAGGGTCGGGGCCTTCGCGGGATCGAGGCGAGGCGCGTCGCTCGTGGCCGCGACTCCCGGGGTGAGCGCGTCTCCATGCCAGAACCAGGAGAGCTTCGCGTTTCCCCGCTGGACATGATCGGCTCCGCGATACGGACCTTCGGGCCAGACCGGCCCCTTCCCCGCGCCGTCGTCTTCGGGGTCGCTATAGATGAGGATGGCGAGAGCCCCGCGCTCCTCCGCGGTCGCGACCTTGACCGCGCGATGGCTCTTCCCGTAGCGAACGAGAACGATCTTCCCTCGGGCGTCGATGCCTTCGTAGTCGTCGGGCAGGCCGTAGCCCGCATAGACCACGTCGCCCGTCACGTTGCCGGAGCCCGAAAACGCGATCCAGGCAGGCTCGAGCTCCGGGTGAGAGCTATCGGAATCGCGCGGATCGGAAGGCTCCCACAGCGAGAGCGGCTCAGGACTTGGAGAAAGGATGTCGACGCTCACCCGCTTCGGAGCCGAGAGAAACGCCTGGTACTCCTCGACCTCGACCTCGAGACCCGCCTCGCGCAGCGTCGATTCCAGATAGCGGGCGACGGCTCTGGCCCCTTCGGTCCCCGACCGATGCGGCCGCTCGGTGAGACGCCTATGGAACTCGGAAATCCGCGCGCGGGAGATGCGCTCCGCGAACGTCTTCTCGAGCGGGCGCTCCGGCGGCCGGGGAATTACAGGAAGCACCAGCCTCGACGGACGCGGGCGGTCGTGAAAGATCGTCTGCTCCGCAATCACCGGCCGAGCGTCCTCGCCAAAAACGCCTCCAGTGTTCGGATTGCGATCGAAGCGCGGGAAGTTGCTGCTCGAAACTTCGAGCCGGATTCGGTGCCCGGGGAGAAATACGTTTCCGGTGGCGCCGAGATCGAGGGTGAGCTCGACGGCCTTCCCCGGAGTCAGAAGCTCCGGCCGATCGAATCCGTTTCGATAGCGAGCCCGCAGTATGCCCTCGGTAAGAGATCTCATCGAGCCGTCGGGAGAGACGTCGAGGAGCTTTCCAGTGAAGTCGGTGTCCGGCGCCGACGAGGCGACGTGGAGAATGAGCCGAACGTAGCCTGTCGCCTCGAGCGGATCTTCGAGAGGAGAAGAGACGTAGACGAGAACGTCCTCGCGCTCTTCGAGAGCCGTCGTATCCAAGGGAGAGCGGGAGTAGCCTTCCCTCGTCGGCGTCGCAAGCGGATTCCAGGGATCGTACCGATAGGAATCGGGGGCCTCGTCGCCGGGAGTTTCCCGCGACAAAGCTCCGCTCGCTCGAAGGTAGAACGAGGTCTCGACGGCGCGAGAGAGCGGCCACTCCTCTTCGTCGCGCCAGCGGTTGTCTCCCATTATGAAAAGCTTCACCGGCGCTTCCCTCAGGATCCCCGTGTCTTCGCCCTTCAGAAGCTGTCGGAACCATCTCTCCATGAGCGAGGCGGAGTCGAGCCCGGCCTCCGGGCCGAAGTCGACGCCTCCGATGCCGGTCGAGGAAAGACTCGGACGCGCATGAGTCCAGGGACCGACGACGAGCCGCTGACCCGAGCGGGCCGCCTCCGTCGCCGCCTTCGCCCGAATGCCCTGGAAGTTCCGGAGCGTTCCCACGACGAGACTGTCGTACCAGCCCGTGAGGTGGAGCGCCGGGGTTTCGAAGCTTCCATGTTTCCGGGCAATGTCGAATGTCTCCCAGTAGGAGTCGTAACTCGGGTGCGCGAGCATCTCGAAGTAGCCGGGCATGTACTCCGGAAGAGACTGCGCGTTCATGGTCGAAAGCGGCAGATGCCAGACCCAACGCTCCTCGACGAGCCGTTCCTCTTCGTCGGTCAGGCCGATGGGAGAATCCCGCGGAACCTCGGGCTCTCGAAGACGGCGGCGGACATCGACCGCTTGCCCGAGGTTCCAGCGAAGCCCATCGAGAAGGTAGAAGGCCCCACCCTGGAAGACCATGTCGTAGCGGCTCGCGTACGACGCGCTCGGAAAAAGAGCGACCAGCCCCTTGGGGCGGAGAGAGGCTGCGGTGAGCTGCGTCGTCGCGGCATAGCTCCCGCCGAACATCCCCACCTTGCCGTCGACGTACGGGAGCGCCGCGAGCCACTCGACCGTGTCGCGGCCATCTTCGGCCTCTTCGTGCGGCCGGGAAACTCCGTCCGAGGTATAGCGGCCGCGCGTGTCCTGGACCGCGACCACGAAGCCCTGGCTCGCGAGCCGGCGGAAGAAGGGGAACTCGCTCTCGGCGCCTTTGGAGTAAGGAGTCCGCTTCAGGAGCCCGGGAAAGCGGCCGGGCGCCTCCGGACGGTATACGTCCGCGCGCAGCACCACTCCGTCCCGCATCCGGGCCTCGACGTTCTTCTCCACCGCGACCGGATAGGGCGCGGAAAGAGTGAGCGCCAGGAGCGCGCTTGCGCCCGGGAGCTTCCTGGATGACAATAAATTTTGCCCCATGGCCGACCTGGTTCTCAACAACTTTCCACCATCCCTACTGGCGCGTCTCGACCGCTACATCGATCTCCTGGAAGAGCTCAACCCCGGATACCAGTGGACTCGCAGCTCCGCCGTCGCTTCGCTTCTGGCCCACTCCCTCGCAGAGATCGAGGGTGCCGAGGTGAGAAACCGCAGGCGAAGCGGCCCCTCGGATCGGAGGGTCGAGTCGAGAGCGCCGGACCGGCGCGAAGGCCTCGACGAGCGACGAGCGGTACCCGATCGACGGAAGCCGACCTATCCGGAAATGGTGGATCTGGTCATCGACCACCTCCTGCGCGAAAGCCGCGGCGTCGAGGATGACACCTGGCGCGATCGCGAGGATTCCGGCGAGACCCGTTAGGGCCCAGAGATTTCCAGCCAGTGGAACCAGACGGGGTGCTCCTGTTTGTACCATTTCAGAATTTCGAGAAGCTTCTTCTGGCGTTCCTTCGAGATCACGCCGGGGGGAATGCGATCGAAGTTGACCCGGATTTTGTCTCCCACGTGATCGAGCGCCTCGGAACAGAGCGTCTGGAGCTCGTTTCGTATGCGGCCTGAGTCCGAGATCCGGACCGGCCTCTCGCGGAAGTCCTCGCCATAGAAGAACCGGTTGAGGAGCGGGTTGAACACGAGCCGCGCCCGCTCCGGCTCCTCCATCATGCGGAGGATGAACCGCATGGTCTTGGTTCCCTTACGGGTAGCGAGCGAGACCGTCGTCCGGTAGAGGCGGTCTCCCAGCTCTTCGACACCCTCGGCCCCGGTATAGGGATCGGGACACATGTAGCCGCAGGCGGCGAGGACCCGCCAGCGCCTCTCGGGGAAGAAGTCGTCGGCGGAGACGACGGGCTCGCCGATGGGAAGGCCGGCGTCGCGGGCGGAGCGGATCGCATTGCGGTACTCGGAGACGAGTTTTTCTTCGAGAGGCTCTCCCGCGAGCTGGGTCAGTTCCGCGGCGAAATCGAGCGCGTCCGGAGACAGACGCATGACGTCCCGCTCCTTCTCCCAGGAGAGGGAGAACTTCGAAGTCAGTACAGAGAGCGACCCGTCGAGCCCGAGGACGGGCGCGAGGCTCGCCGCCTGCATCGCTTCCGCGGATCCCGCGTAGCCGTCGCAGAGAAAAACGTGCGATTCGCCCTTTTCGTCCTTCCATGCCTTCACCTGGTACGTCGGAGCGTAACTTCCGGAGTCGTTGAAGATGGGAATTCCCGAGGCGAGCCTGTACCCGCTTTCGACCAGGTGCGCTCCCGCCTCGCGCCACTCTTTCCAGAGCGTTCCCAGCCGCTTCTCTCGGCTCGACCCGCCGAGGGTCCAGACGTGGACGTTCTCTCGGCGGATACCCGGGTACGTCCACTCGATGGCCTCGACAACTTTGGCCCGCGGGGAGCGGAAGTCGACGAGAACTGACCGTTCGGCCGCGGTGCGCACCACTTCCTTGGGAAGGAACAACGTCCCGAGGTAACCTTCATAAGGAAGGCTGATCTGCAGAGGCTGGTCGAAGAGGTGCAGCACCGTCAGAGGACCGGTCTTCTCCCCCTTCGCGAAGCGAGAGGTGTTCTCCAGCGTGTCGATGGCCGCGCTCCAGATAGTGATTCCGGCCGACTTCGTTTCGTCGTAGAACTGCTCGAAGGTATAGCCCTTTTCGTTGATGAGCCGGGCGACCCGCGCGTCGATCCACTTCGCGACCTGGGGCCTGGCGTAGACCCGCCCGAATCCGAGCTGGGGGTTCGAGCCCATCTCGGGACTCTCGCCGAGCTTCGGCATCAACCCTTCTCCGAGAGAGACCATGATCGCGTGGTTCTCGGGGAGCTGACGGGTCGCGTACCAGAGCGACTCGCTCATCGCGTAGGCGGAGATGGCGTCGGCGTCCTTCTTGATCTGATTGAGCGCGCCCTTATCCGCGTCCTTCCCTTCCCCGTAGCGGCCATAGAGCCGCGTGCCGAGGGCGGTCACCGCCGCCGTCATCGCCACCAGGTTCTCGAGGCGTGATGGAAGAAAGGAGAAGCGTGTTGAGGCGTCGTCGTTTCGCTCCAGTTGAACTTCCACGTCCTCGAGCCAGAGGTGGAAGCGCCCGAGGATGGGCCGGGTGTCGAAAGCCCACTGGGCCACGAGGTTTCGCTTGCGCATCCTCTCGCTGGGCGTCATCGCGGGGAATATATCAAAACGGGGAACTCGTCAGCGGTAGGCGATATTCGCTCGTTTCTTTGAGTCGTTTCCGGCTAGTCGAAGAGCCGGATCTGGTCGCCGCTGCGCCCGGGACGGGGTGGCCGGCGGAACCGGCTGGTGTCGAGAGGCGGCCTCGGCCGATCGAGGCCGTACTTGCTCCGGGCGGCGCGGAAGCGTTTCTCGAGAAGCTCCGCGTAGGCTCCCGTGCCCCGCATCCTTGTCCCGAACTCCGATTGGTAGAGGGCGCCC
>Ga0184637_10001808_pt1 | contig 14116 bp, 14 predicted proteins | sample PLM3_127_b2_FD_133143 | JGI IMG/M metagenome (GOLD analysis project Ga0184637, IMG submission 133143) | Groundwater sediment microbial communities from an aquifer in East River, Colorado, USA - PLM3_127_b2 | ecosystem: Environmental > Terrestrial > Soil > Riparian zone | place: USA: East River...
ACCTGAGCCATATCCCGGGGACGGCGCGCAAGCTGCGCGCCGTGGCCGATTGGACTGTCGGCCTGCCGTTCCGCCGCGACACAGCCGAGGTCGGCTCGATCGGCCATCCGCGACCCCTGCGGGCCGAGGAGTACGCTCGCGGCGGGACCCACAGGCCGGTCTCCTAACCCCGGCGCTTCCGGGACGGGAGAATGGGGACCGCGTGGAGTACGTGATCATCGCGATCTCGTTTGGCCTGGCGACGGGGATCATCGGCAGGGCGAAGGGGAGCTCGTTCTTCGTCTGGTTCATCGTCGGGCTGGTCCTGCTGCTGCTGGGGCTGATCGCGGTGATCCTGTACCGGTCCGAGAAGGTCGAGCCCGAGCGCCGCTGCCCGCGCTGCGGCGCCGTCCACAAGCTCTACGTCCAGGTATGCCGCCGCTGCGGCGAGGACCTCTACCTCCCCGACCCCGAGGAGGTCCGGCAACCTTGAAGGAAGCACAAACCCCGCCGACGCGGAGCACTCGGCGGGAGTGATTTTTCCCTGCTGGCCGGGCACGGGGCCGCTGCTACCATCGCTTGCCCATGCGGGCGGCGGATGCTCTCTGTGAAGCACTGAAGGCCGAGGGCGTGAAGCACGTCTTCGGGATTCCGGGTGGCGCCAACCTGCCGACCTACGACGCGCTGTACGACGCCGACATCCGCCACATCCAGGTGCGTCACGAGCAGGGCGGTGGCCACGCCGCCGAGGGCTACGCGAAGGCGTCCGGCAGGGTCGGGGTCGCGTTCGCGACCTCCGGGCCCGGGGCGACGAACATGGTCACGGCGATCGCCGACGCGATCATGGACTCGGTGCCGACGGTGTTCGTCACCGGTCAGGTGCGCACGGACCTGATCGGCACCGACGGCTTCCAGGAGGCCGACGTCACCGGCATCACCCTGCCGATCGTCAAGCACTCCTTCATGGTCACCGATCCACGGCAGATCCCCGAGTACATCCACAAGGCCTTCTACATCGCCTCCACGGGACGTCCCGGACCGGTGCTCGTGGACGTGCCCCAGGACCTCTCCCGCGCCGACATCGAGTACGAGCCCGCCACGGGCACGCCGGAGCTGCCCGGGTACAAGCCGTCGACCGAGGGAAACATCAAGCAGGTTCGCATCGCCGCGAAGGCCCTGGCGAACGCGCGCCGGCCGATCATCTACTCGGGCGGCGGAGTGGTCAACGCCAACGCCTCCGAGGAGTTGCGGGAGCTCTGCGCGGCGGATCGCTTCCCCGTGACCTGCACCGTGATGGGGCTGGGCGCGTTTCCCGCGCCGCACGAGCAGTGGGTCGGGATGCTGGGAATGCACGGCACCCGTGCCGCGAACTACGCGATGGACGAGTCGGACCTGATCGTCGCCGTGGGCGCCCGCTTCGACGACCGGATCACCGGCAAGCTGTCCGAGTTCGCGCCACGCGCCAAGTTCATCCACATCGACATCGACCCGGCCGAGATCTCCAAGAACGTGCCGGCTCACATCCCGATCGTCGGCGACGCCAAGGACGTGCTGCCGAAGCTGACCGACGAGTACCGGGCGCTGCAGGCCGACCCCGAGCGGCTCGAGGAGTGGTGGAGGCAGATCCACGAGTGGCAGGAGCAGTACCCGCTCCGCTACGAGGACTCGGAGGACTCGGAGATCAAGCCGCAGCGGATGATCGAGGCGATGTACAAGGCCACCGAGGGCGAGGCGGTCATCACCTCGGACGTCGGCCAGCACCAGATGTGGTGCGCGCAGTACTACGACTTCCCGAGGCCGAGACAGTGGATCAACTCCGGCGGCCTGGGGACGATGGGCTTCGGGCTCCCCGCGGCGATCGGCGCCAAGGTCGCGAGACCAGACGACACGGTCGTCTGCCTCGCGGGCGATGGCAGCCTCGTAATGGTCTGCCAGGAGCTCGCCACCGCCGCGATCCACGACATCCCGGTGAAGATCTTCCTGATGAACAACGGCTACATGGGCATGGTCCGCCAGTGGCAGGAGCTGTTCTGGGACGGCCGCTACTCGGCGGTGGAGATGGGCGACAGCCCCGACTGGGTGAAGCTCGCCGAGGCCTTCGGTTGGACCGGTGTGCGCTGCACGGACAAGGGCGAGGTCGAGGACGCGATGAAGAGTGCGCTCGAGACCGAGGGCCCTGTGCTCGTGGACGTGCACGTGACCAAGGAGGAGAACTGCTACCCGATGATCCCGGCCGGGGCCGCGGCCAGGGACATGGTGGGCTGATGGAAGCCGGGACCCCCGATCTGATCAAGCTCGAGGACCTCGAGGTGACGAGCGGCTTCACCGGGCGCAAGCACCTGCTGTCGCTGCTGGTCGAGAACAAGCCGGGCGTCCTCGCCCGCATCGCCGGGTTGTTCAGCCGGCGGGGCTTCAACATCGAGACGCTCGTGGTCGGGCCGACTGAGGACCCCGACGTGTCGCGGCTAACGATGACCGTGGACGGCGCTCTGCACCCGATCGATCAGGTGACCAAGCAGCTTCACAAGCTGATCAACGTGATCAAGATCCGCGACATGGAGCCCGATCAGACGATCGCCCGCGAGATGGCCGTGTTCAAGGTCTCCGCATCTGTCGAGAGCCGCGGCGAGATCATGCAGTTCGCCGAGATCTTCCGGGCCACCGTGATCGACGTCTCGCGCCGCACGCTGACCATCGAGGTGACCGGGGACAGCGGCAAGATCGACGCGTTCGAGCGCATGATCCGCCCCCACGGCCTGATCGAGATGGCGCGCACGGGCGAGGTGGCGATCACCCGCTCCAAGCCCGAAGCCTGAAGATCGCCGCACTATCGACAGCTGAGGCACTCGGAGCACTCGAGGGCCAACTTGCGGACGTGCTCGGTCGTGGCACGCGCACCCTGGTCAGCGCGACCGCCGAGGTCGAGGGCATGGACCCGAGCGCCGCGGTGTTCGGCTCGCGCCTCGCAACGGACAGCTGGTTCTGCTGGGAGCAACCCGACCGGGACGGGTTTGCGCTGGCGGGAGTCGGGAGCGCTCATGAGGTCGTCTCCCGCGGGCCCGGCCGGTTCGACGACGTGGTCTCCGCGTGCGCGGAGGTGTCCAGGGACCGCCGCGCGGTGGAGCCGCCGGACCTGCCGGCCGGGGCCGGCCCCGTGTGGGTCGGAGGGTTCGCGTTCTCGCCGCACGGAGGCGGTGCCGCTCAGTGGTCCTCGTTCCCGCCTGCCCGCATGGTCTTGCCCGAGCTCTCGCTCGTGCGGGCCGGCGAGCGAACCCTGCTCACCGTCGCGGCCCTCGTGACGCCCGAGAGTTCGCCCGACGTGGTGATTGGCCGGGTTCGCGCCCGGCTCGCGTCGCTCCGCGACGACCCACCGCTTCCGCTTCTCGATCCTCATCCCACCGGCGAGACGCAGATCCGCAGCGTCCGCCCGCCGGGGAGCTTCGAGCACGCCGTCGCTCGGGCCGTGGAACGCATCGGGGCGGCGGAGCTCGAGAAGGTCGTCCTCGCCCGCGAGGTCGTGCTCGATGCTCCTGCGGCTCACGATCCGGCGGCGCTCCACGGGGCGCTCCGAGAGCTGTTTCCCTCCTGCTTCTGCTTCTGCTGCGGCACGCCCGAGGCGGCGTTCATCGGGGCGAGCCCGGAGCTGCTGGTGCGCCGCAGCGGTGCGGTGGCTGCGACGGTGGCGCTTGCGGGCTCGACTCGTCGCAGCGCCGATCCGTCGGTGGACAATCACCTCGGCGAGCAGCTCCTTCACAGCGCCAAGGATCGCCACGAGCACGAGGTCGTAGCGCGGCGGATCAAGCGGAACCTCGAGGCTCACTCGGTATGGGTCGAGGCGGCGCCGGAGCCCGGGCTCGTCCGCGTGGCCAACATCCAGCACCTCGCCACCCCGATCCACGCCCAGTTGACCGAGCCGCGTTCGGCTCTGGAGCTTGCCGGGCTGCTGCACCCGACGCCCGCGGTCGGCGGGGAGCCTTGCGATGCGGCACTTCCGGTCATCGACGAGCTGGAGGGGATGGACCGCGGCTGGTACGCGGGGGCCGTGGGCTGGATGGACGCCGCCGAGGACGGCGAGCTCTGCGTCGGGCTGCGCAGCGCGCTGCTGCGCGACCGTACCGCTCACCTCTACGCGGGCGGCGGGATCGTCGCGGACTCCGACCCCGCCGCGGAGCTGGCCGAGACCGAGGTGAAGCTCGAGGCGGTGCTGCCGCTGCTATCGGGCTAGGGCGTGCCCTCCGTCAGGTCGACGACAGTTCCCTCGCGCCACCTCTCCAGGGCCTCCTCGTCGGTCCAGTCGGGAGCTCCGTTGCGCTCTATCGCGTCTCGGTAGGCGCGCATCGCACGCTGCGCAGCGGGGGTGGACGCTCCGGCGAGGAACCACTTGCGCTCCACTGCCAGCCCGGCGGGGAGCGATCGAGTCGAGCCGTCGCGAACGGCCTGCTTGAGGCCGGCGATCGAGATCGGGGAGCGCCGCGCGAGGCGCTTCGCGGTCGCCGAGGCCTCGCGGAGGAGGTCACGGGCTCGAACGACCCGGTGGACCAGCCCGATCTCGTGTGCCTCCCGGGGACTCGGCGTGCGGGCCTCGAGCATCATCTCCAGCGCGCGTCCGGGACCGAGCAGCTGGGAGAGCCGCTGCGTTCCGCCCGCGCCGGGGTTGAAGCCGAGCGTCATCTCGGGGAGGCCGATCGCCCCGGCGTCGTCCGCCATGTAGCGCAGGTCGCACGCGAGCGCCAGCTCGCAGCCGCCGCCCAGCGCGGGGCCGTTGATCGCGGCGATGAACACCTTGTCGAGCCGGCCGATGCGCAGGAGGAGGTCGTGGATCGCGTGCAGCTCGAGCAGGCCGGCCGCCGGGGTGCGCTCGAGCGCCGCCCGGGCGCCGGGGACGCGGGAGACGCCGCCCACCGCGTGCAGCGAGGCGCCGGCCACGCCGCTGGATATCTCGAGCCCCACTCGCTCGGAGCCGGCGAGGATCTCCTCGACGTCGTAGTGGGTGATGAACCTCCCCTCGACTCCGCCCGTGATCACCACGGCGCCGATCGAGCGGTCGCCCTCCAGCGAGCGCGTCAGCTCGTCCAGCTCCGCAACCATTCCCCGGTTCATGAAGTTGTGCGGGGGGTTCTCGATCCGGAGCGTGAGCACCCTCCCGTCCCTCTGGGTCGCGATCGTGTTCGGCACTTTGTCCTCCTTCAGCCGTAGGTTCCGGGCGGCGCCAGTCTAGGCGCCAGGTGCTCTCAGAACTGGGGGAAGCCGAAGCTGTCGAAGAACCACAGCGCGCTGGTCAGCCACACGACGACCAGCGCGGTGAACACCGTGCCGCCCGCGATCGGCAGGGCGAGGCCGGGAAGCCGCTTCGTCTCCACGATCACGATCTTGGCCGCAAACGCCCCGTAGAAGAAGCAGCCGGCGAGCGAATGGATCAGGACCCGGGTGTCGGTGTCCTGGAAGCCGAGTGCCCACAGGCAGTGGTAGGCGACCGGGAGCGAGATCAGGAAGGCGAGCGTGCCGGAGACCTTGTGCGCCGTGCCCAGCCAGGTCGGGACCGATGCGGCCGAGCCGATCTTCCCGTACATCCGCAGCGCCGAGAGAATCTGGAAGCAGGCGAAGCCGAGCGCGATCGTCGCAAGCCACGCCTTCATGTTCAGCGTCGCCGTGAAGAACAGGCCGTCGTCGAGGACCGACTGGCCCGTGGGCTGATGCTCGTTGGCGTAGACGCCCAGGCCGAGCGCCACCGCGGCGCCCACCAGCGCCGGGACGAGCAACCTCGTTGGAGATGCGGGTCTTTGGATGCCGAGCTCGATCAGCAGCCGTCCTCGCTCGAGTCGCCCGAGCCTAACCGACCGGAAGGCGCGTGGCTAGGTTCCGCCTGCCGTGCCCAGCGCAGCCGTCGCGGCCTCGGCGAGGCGCTGGTGGATCGCGACGTTCTCCTGCCGGTCGACGGGCACCTCGACCAGGGCATGGCCCTCGCGCGGCACCCGGCCAAGCTCGGCGAGGTCCTCGACCCGGACGTACGGGATCCCGTGCAATCCGGCGATCCGCTCCGCGGAGAGCCCGGAGGGCGTCGCGAACAGCGCCTCGAACTCCTCGCGGTCGATCAGCTCCGCCTGGGGTAGGAACTCGAAGATCCCCCCGCCGTCGTTGTTGATCACGACGACGCGCACGGGTGTCGCGACGTCGCGAAGCGCCGAGAGACCGTTCATGTCGTGGTACAGGCACAGGTCCCCGACCACGATCCAGGTCGGCTGCCCGGCGGCGGCCGCCGCCCCGATCCCGGACGACAGCAGGCCGTCGATCCCGTTCGCGCCCCGGTTGCAGAGGAAGCGCACCCGCGCCGGACCGGAGGCCACGAACGCCTCCTGGTCGCGGATCGGCATGCTGGAGGCCGTGTAGACGAGCTCGCCGTCCGCGTACAGGCGGCCGAGGGCGTCGTGGAGGCCGGGCTCGGTCGGCCCGCTGATTCCCGCGAGGCTCTCCCGAATCGCCCCGGCGGCGGCATCGGCGGCCTCGGTCCACGCTTCGATCCAGTCGGCGTTCTCGCGATGCCCGAGGCGAGAGGCGAGCGCTGCGGCGGTGAGGCCCGGGTCGGTTCGCAGGAAGGCCGCGGCGCGCCGGTTCGGGTCGTTCCAGCCGTACAGCGGGTCGATGACGACCTCGTGAAGCTCCGCTAGCGAGCCCAGCCACCGGCGCAGCGGCTTCGAGGTCGGCATGTCGCCGAAGCGGACGATCAGCTCCGGCTCGAGATCCGGCCGGCGCTGGCGGGCGATCGCGTCGTAGGGCCATACGACGAGCTCGCGGTCGTGAGCGCCGAGCCTCACCTGGGAGGTCGGCTCGGCGAGGATCGGATAGCCGCTGTTGGTGGCCAGCGCCGCGATCGCGGAGGCGTGCGAGTGGGGGTGGCGGCCGCACACGATCAGGCCGCGGCGGGCCGTGGCGAGGCGGGCCGCGAGGTCATCGAGCTGTTCGGCGTCGGGTTGGCGGCTCTCGGCCTCGTGAACCGGGGTCAGCGGACCGTTGCGGCCCTCGAGCGCCAGCGCCGAGGTCGCGGTGACCTGACCCTCCCGCAGCTCGGGCGCGAGCGGCTCGCGCCACGCGAGGTTGAGGTGGACCGGGCCCGGTCGGGACTCGCCGCGTGCGGCCGCGTATGCCCGGCAGGCGACGGAGCGATAGTGGACCAGGCCCTCGTCGTCCGCCTCGTGGGTCCCGACCTCGCAGAACCACCGCACCGCGGAGCCGTACAGCTTCAGCTGGTCGATCGTCTGACCGGCGCCGATCCCGCGCAGCTCGGGCGGGCGATCCGAGGTGAGCACGAGCAGCGGCACGGCGGCCTCGTCGGCCTCGACGACGGCGGGGTGGAGGTTGGCCGCGGCCGAGCCCGACGTGCAGAGCACGACCGTCGGCCGGCCGTCGGCCTGCGCCGCTCCCAGCGCCAGGTACCCGGCGGAGCGCTCGTCGACGATCACGCGCGTCGCGATCGCCGGCTGGCGCCACAGGGCGAGCGCCAGTGGAGTCGAGCGCGACCCCGGCGCGATCACCGCGTGGCCTACGCCACACCGGGCGAGCTCCTCGACCATCGCGGAGGCAAGCGCCGTGTTGCGGTTGGTCGTATCCACTGCTGAGGACAAAGCTACCGGGCCGGCGCCGCCGTCCAGGCGTCAGATCCGGTGGTGCTCGAGCGCCGCCTCGTCGATCTCGATCCCCAGCCCGGGCCCTTCGGGGAGCTGGAGGACGCCGTCGCGGAGCTCGCACTCCCGGGTGGCGATCCCCTCGGCGAACAGGAGCTGGGTCGCGAGCCCGTGGGCGAGCCCCGGATCCGGCCGCTCCCGGTAGATCGCCTGGCAGGCGTGTGCGGCGGCCGCGATCCCGACCGGGCCGTCGAGCGCGCTGGACAGGAAGACGGGGAGGTGGTTCGCGATCCCGGCAACGCCTCCGACTCCGCCCGTCTTCGCGAGCTTCACGGTCGCGAGCTCGCAGGCTCCTGCACGCACGGCGCGCGCCGCCTGCTTCGCGTCCGCGACGCTCTCGTCGGCAGCGATCGGGATATTCGTCTGAGCCGCGACGGCGGCCATGTCGCGCAGGCTCTCGGTCGGCTGCTCGGCAAGCTCGATCCCGAGGGGCTCGAGCCGGCGCAGGATCGCGATCGCGTCATCGGCGCTCCAGCTTGCGTTGGCGTCGAGCCTGATCAGAGCCTCGGGACCGAGCGCCTCGCGCACCGCCGCGACCTGGCGCAGGTCGTCGCCGACCCCGAGCTTGAGCTTGAAGGTCCCGAAGCCACGCTCCGCCCATGCGCCCGCGCTCGCCGCCACCTCCTCCGCGCGCCCGGCGACAAGCGTGGCGTTGCAGCGCACCGGGCTGGCGCCCTCGGAGCCCAGCAGGCGCCAAACGGGAATCCCCGCGGCCTTACCGGCGAGGTCGAAGAGCGCCATCTCCAGCGCCGCGGCGGCGGGCGGCGGCAGGCGGCGGCCCGCCGCCGCGTGGACGAACGCGTCCACCGCAGCTCGCAACGGCGCCTCGCCGCCGAAGTCCGACACGTCCGCGGGCGCGAGCCTCTGCGCTGCCCGTCGCAGCCGGCGCTCCACCCGCGCGAGATCCGCTCCGCCGCGCAGCGACAGGGGCACCGCCTCGCCGAGGCCGACGAGAGCCTCGTCGGTGTGGAGGCGGAGCAGGATCATCTCCCGCCGTTCCAGGGTCCCGCGCGCGGTCACGTATGGCTGCCGGAACGGCAGCGCGTAGGGGACCAGCTCGGCGCGCTCGATCCGCATCAGCCGGTTGCCAGCAGCAGGCCGGCGGTGAGCAGGATGCTGAACGCGGCGAGCAACGCGCCGGTCCCCGCGAGCGCGGCGTTCAGGGCGGGGCCGTCGGTGCGGGCCCTGACGGCCCGGACGGGGCGGATCGCGAGCGGCAGCGAAGCCAGGGCGAGCAGGCCGAGCGCCGGGCCGTCCGCGGCAAGCAGGCCGAGTGGAAGGCCGAGGTAACTGGCGGCGACGAGCGCCGTGTACAGGGCACGGGCGCGCGGGCGACCCAGCCGCACGGCCAGGGTCATCTTCCCCGCGCGCCGGTCGGTGTCGATGTCGCGGACGTTGTTGACGGCGAGGATCGCGGTCGCTAGGAAGCCGACCGGAACGGACAGCGCGAAGGGCAGCCAGTCGAGGCGCTCCAGCTGGACGAAGTAGGAGCCGTTGACCGCGACGAGGCCGAAGAACAGGAACACGAACGCCTCGCCGAGCCCCGCGTATCCATACGGGCGCGGGCCACCCGTGTACAGCACTCCCGCGAGGATCGAGGCCACCCCGACGGCGAGGATCAGGGGTCCGGCAACCGCGGTCAGGTACAGGCCAGCGGCGAGCGCGATCGCGAAGGCGATCCAGGTGGCGACCAGGACGCGGCGCGGCGCCGCCAGCCCGGAGGCGACGACGCGCACCGGGCCGAGGCGATCAACGGAGTCCGCTCCCCGCTTCGCGTCCGAGTAGTCGTTGGCGAGGTTGGTCCCTACCTGGATGAAGATGCTCCCGACCAGCGCGGCCACCAAGGCGCCGACCCGGAGCTCCTCGGATGCCTCCACGGCGGCGGCGGTTCCTACCAGCACGGGTGCAATCGCGGCCGGGAGCGTCCTGGGACGCGCGGCCATCAGCCATATCCGCGGGTTCAAGGGCGCTTCGGGAACTTCGAGAAGTCCGGCTTGCGGCCCTCGACGTAGGCGTCGCGGCCCTCCTGGCCCTCCTCGGTCATGTAGAGGAGCAGAGTCGCGTCGTGGGCGAGCTGCTGGATCCCGGTGAGGCCGTCCTCGGCGGCGTTGAAGCTCGCCTTCAGCAGCCGCAGCGACAGCGGCGACATCGCGGCCATCTCGCGGCACCAGCGCACGGTCTCGCGCTCGAGCTGGTCCAGCGGGACGACGGCGTTGACGAGGCCCATCCGCAGGGCCTCCTCGGCCGAGTACAGCCGCGCCAGGAACCACACTTCCTTCGCGCGCTTCAGCCCGACAGTCCGTGTCAGCAGGCCCGCGCCGAACCCCCCGTCGAAGCTTCCCACCCGCGGGCCCGTCTGGCCGAAGCGCGCGTTGTCGGCCGCCACGCTGAGGTCGCAGACCAGCTGCAGGATGTGGCCGCCCCCGACCGCGTACCCGGCCACCATCGCGACCACCGGCTTCGGCAGGCGGCGGATCGCGACGTGCAGATCGCCGACGTCCAGCCTCCCGACGCCCTGCTGCGCGACCGCGTCGTCGCCGATGTAGCCGTCGTCGCCGCGGACCCGCTGGTCGCCTCCGGAGCAGAACGCCTCGTCGCCGGCCCCGGCGAAGATGATCGCCGCCACGTCGAGGTCGTCGCGCGCGAGCTCGAAGGCCTCGCGAAGCTCCTTCAGGGTCTGGGGCCGGAAGGCGTTTCGCACCTCGGGGCGGTCGATCGTGATCTTCGCGATCGCCTCCGCCTTCTCGTAGGCGATGTCGCCGAACTCGCCTGCCGGCTGCCACTGGACCGGCGCGTACAGCTCCTGCTCAGGCGGTGCGTCCTTGTGTGGGGTCGGCATCGTCTGTATCCGGTTCCGGCCGCGGCCCAAGCGGGGGCGTGGCTCGCAAGAATGCGGAGCAACGATAGCCCGCCCGACCCTTTCGCACGGTGGTCCTAGACAACTGGCTCGCACAGCGCGCGCAGACCTGCCCCGATCGCACGGGGCTGATCACCGCCGGGCGCAGCCTCACCTACGCGGAGCTGGAGTCCGAGGCAAACGCGGCCGCGCGGCGGCTCGCTGCGCGGGGCGCGCGGCGCGACGCGACCGTGGTGCTGACGCTCCCGGCCGGCGCCGATCACGTGATCCTGCTGCATGCGCTGATGAAGGTCGGCGCCGTCGCTCAATCGCTGGGCGCACGCCTCGGCGCCGCTGAGCGCGAGGCGGAGATCGAGCGCGCCAAGCCTGTTCTCGTCGTGTCCGGGCCGGAGGACGCCGCCGGCCCGGAGGCCGACCTGCCGCTGCTCGGCGAGCACGACCTCGACGCGATCCACTGCCGTCTGCTGACCAGCGGCACGTCGACGCATCCCCGCCCGATCAGGCTCACGTACGGGAACCACCTGTGGAGCGCGGTCGGCTCGGCGTTCAAGATCGGCGTGGATCCATCCGACCGCTGGCTCAGCTGCCTGCCGCTGGATCACGTCTCGGGGCTCTCGATCCTGATGCGCTCGGTGATCTACGGGACCGGCGCCGTGCTCCACGACGGGTTCGACGTCGACCGTGTGGCGGGCTCGCTGGCCGGTGACGACGTGACGCTGCTCTCGCTGGTGCCGACCATGCTCGTGCGCCTGCTCGAGGCCGAGGTGGACCTGTCGGGCCCGCGGGCGATCCTGCTCGGCGGTGGGCCCGTGCCCGTGGAGGTGATCGAGGAGGCGGCCGGCCGGGGCGCGAGGGTGGTTCAGACCTACGGGCTCACGGAAGCCGCCTCGCAGGTCACGACGCTCGAGCCGCAGGAGGCCCACCGCAAGCTCGGCTCGGCCGGACGGCCGCTGCTGACGACGCATCTGCGGATCCAGGACGGCGAGATCCTCGTCCAGGGGCCCACGGTGGCGCCCGGCTGCGCGGATGAGGACGGCTGGCTTCACACGGCCGATCTCGGACGCATCGACGAGGAGGGCTTCCTCTATGTCGAGGACCGACTCGACGACGTGATCGTCAGCGGCGGGGAGAACGTCGTGCCCTCGGAGGTCGAGGAGGTCCTGCTGCGACACCCGCAGGTCGCCGACGCGGCGGCGGTCGCCCGACCCGACCCCGAGTGGCAGCAGGCCGTCACCGCCGTGGTCGTGCTGCGCGACGGGGCCCAAGCCTCGCCGGAGGAGCTGCGGCGCCACTGCGCCACCTCGCTGGCCGGACACAAGGTCCCAAAGAGCGTCGAGTTCGCGCCCCGGCTCCCGCGCACGTCGTCGGGCAAGCTGCTCAGAAGGGCGCTGCGCTGATCGAATAATCTCTCGCCCGATGTCCGCCGAGGACGGGATCTTCTACGACGACGACGCTGACGTCTCCCTGCTCGAGGGGAAGACGATCGCGATCCTCGGCTACGGCTCGCAGGGACACGCCCACGCGCTGAACCTCAGGGACTCGGGAATGGACGTCGTCGTCGGCCTGCGGCCGGACTCGGCGAGCCGCAGCGAGGCCGAGGGCGAGGGGCTGACCGTGCTCGACGTCTCAGAGGCGGCGAGTCGCGGCGACGTGGTCATGATCCTGCTCCCCGACGAGCGCCAGGCCGACGTGTGGGAGTCCGAGATCGCGGACGGGATCGCGGAGGGCAACCTGCTGATGTTCGCGCACGGCTTCTCGATCCACTTCCGCCAGGTCGAGCCGCCGGCCGGGGTGGACGTCGGAATGGTCGCGCCCAAGGGGCCGGGACACCTGGTCCGCCGTCAGTTCCAGGAGGGTCGCGGCGTCCCGTGCCTGATCGCCGTTCACCAGGACGCGACCGGCAACGCCCACCACCTCGTGCTCGCCTACGCCAAGGGGATCGGCGGCACGCGCGCCGGGGTGATCGAGACCAGCTTCAAGGACGAGTGCGAGACGGACCTGTTCGGTGAGCAGTCGGTGCTGTGCGGCGGGGCGACCGAGCTGGTGCGTGCGGGCTTCGAGACCCTGGTCGAGGCCGGCTACGACCCGCGCCTCGCGTACTTCGAGTGCCTGCACGAGCTGAAGCTGATCGTCGACCTGATGTACGAGAAGGGGATCACCGGGATGCGCGACTCGATCTCGAACACGGCCGAGTACGGGGACATGACGCGGGGCAGCAAGGTGATCACCGAGCAGACGCGCGAGGCGATGCGCCAGATCCTCGCCGACATCCGGTCGGGCGAGTTCGCGAAGGAGTGGATCGCCGAGAACCGGGCGGGTCAGGAGAACTTCAAGCGCCTGCGCGAGGAGGGCGCCGACCACCAGGTGGAGCGGGTCGGACGCGACCTGCGCTCGATGATGCCCTGGATCGGAAAGGACTAGGAATCGGTCGCGCGGGTCTCCGCCTCGGCCGTCGCGGGGCTCGTCACGGCCTCACCGCCGGGTAGCGCGCCCGCGGATTGGGTCTCCCACACCTTGTTCAGCTCGGCCTGCATGTAGCCGGGCACGATGATCCCGGTGACGCCGACGAAGAACGAGGCGACGATCAGGGCCAGCACGATCCAGCCGTTGACGGTCTCCTCGCCGATCGTGACCTCCTGGGCGCGCTTCATTCGCTGAATCGCGTTGTAGAGCGAGAAGTACGGCGGGATGATCACCAACCCGCCGGGGAACATGGCCAGCAGAGACAGCGTCGGGTTGTCGCCCAGGCCCTCCGCGTTCCGGGCCTTTCCGAGGTCGACCATCTCCCGGTTTACCTGGTACCACCAGTACAGCCCGTAGATCCCCAGCGTGACGACCATCAGTGCTGGGACGGCGACCGGATGCCGGATCTTCGCCGTCTCCGGCCCGCCGTTGATCTGGACCTCGTCCGCCACGGGGATCCCTACGCGCCGCCCGGCCGCTCGGGCTCGGCCGGCTGGGCGGCGGGCTGCTCGATCTGGCCGGCGGGCTGCTCGATCTGGCCGGCGGGCGCACCGGCCTCGACGGCCGCTCCGGGCATCGTCTGCCACGCCTTGTTGAGCTCGGCCTGCATGTAGCCGTAGGCGACGATGCTGAGGCCGAGGACGAGCAGGATCACGATGATCCAGCCGTTGAGGCTCGGGGTCGCGCCCGTGGTCAGCTCCTGGGCGCGCTTCATGCGCTGGGTGCCGTTGTACAGCGAGAAGAACGGCGGCACGAGCACCAACCCGCCCGGGAACATCGCCAGCAGCGACGTCGTGGGGTTGTCCCCGAGACCCTCCGCGTTCCGGGCCTTTCCGAGGTCGACCATCTCCCGGTTCACCTGGTACCACCAGTAGAGGCCGTAGATCCCGAGCGTGACAAGCGTGAGCACGGCGACGCCGACCGGGTGCCTGACCTTCGCGATCCCCGGTCCGCCCGCAATCTGGACTTCTTCCGCCATCTGCCTCTCCTCCTGGTCGTGGAAGTGCTGTGGCCGGCGGAAACCTAACGGTTTTTCGCCTCTGGCCTCATTCCCCGAGCACCTTGATCACGAGCCGCTTCGGCCGGCGCCCGTCGAACTCGGTGTAGAACACCTGCTGCCACGGCCCCAGGTCGAGGC
>Ga0184637_10001809_pt1 | contig 14115 bp, 14 predicted proteins | sample PLM3_127_b2_FD_133143 | JGI IMG/M metagenome (GOLD analysis project Ga0184637, IMG submission 133143) | Groundwater sediment microbial communities from an aquifer in East River, Colorado, USA - PLM3_127_b2 | ecosystem: Environmental > Terrestrial > Soil > Riparian zone | place: USA: East River...
CCGAGGCTCGTCGAGTCGAGCAGATAGCCGTCGCAGGTCATGCGCATCACCATCGCGCAGGTGTGCCAGCCGCTGGCCGACAGCTTCTTGAACAGCGACTGCGCGGCGGCCTCGTCGCTCAGGTGGAACGGCTGCGGGTCGAACTCGGCGGCGAAGCGCAGGATGTCGTCGCGCGCCACCGTCATGGCGCCGAACTCGAACACGCGGCCGGGCGTGAAGTCTTCGTAGGCGTAGGTCTTGCTCGTGCCCATGCGATCCTCAGGCGAGTTGCGCCGCCGCGAGCAGCGTCTTGGTGTACGGGTGCGCCGGCGCCTCGAACAATCGCTCGGCCTCACCGGTCTCTACGATCTCGCCATCCTTCATCACGAGCACGCGGTGCGACATCGCGCGCACGATCGCGAGGTCGTGGCTGATGAAGACGTAGCTCATGCCGTAGTGACGTTGCAGCGCGGCGAGCAGCGCAAGCACCTGCTGCTGAACCGAGACGTCGAGCGCGGAGGTCGGCTCGTCGAGCACCAGCACCCCGGGACGCAACACGACCGCACGCGCGATCGCGATGCGCTGGCGCTGGCCGCCCGAAAACTCGTGCGGGTAGCGCTGCAGCACGCCGCTGATGCCTTGCGCTTCGCTCAGGCCCACTTCGGCCAGCATGTCGAGCACGCGCTTCTCGCGCTCGGCCGGCGTCAGTTCGGGCATGTGCAAGGCGACGCCCTCGCCGACGATCTGTCCGACCGTCATGCGCGGGCTGAGCGAGGCGAACGGGTCCTGGAACACGACCTGCATGCGGCGGCGCATCGCGCGCAATGTCGGCCGGTCGGCGTCGTCGATGCGTGTGCGCTCGCCGTCGCCGCCGAACATCACCTCGCCTTGCGCGATCGGCTGCAACGCGAGCAGCGCCATGCCGAGCGTCGTCTTTCCGGATCCCGACTCGCCGACGATGCCAAGCGTCTCGCCACGCTTCAATTCGAGCGTCGCCTCGCGCACCGCGACGAAGGTGCGGTGCTTGAACCAGCCCAAGGGGCTCTTGAATTCGACGCGCAGGCCCTGGGCCGCGACGAGCGTCGGCGCGTCGTGCGCGACCGGTTGCACGACGCGCTGCGGCCGGCTCGCAAGCAGCTTCTTCGTGTACGCGTGCTGCGGGTCGGAGAACACCTGGCTCGTGAGGCCAGTCTCGACCAGCCGCCCGCGCTCCATCACGCCGACATGGTGGCTGTAGCGACGCACCAGGTTCAGGTCGTGCGTGATGAACAAGAGCGCCATGCCCATTTCGCGCTGCAAGTCGTCGAGCAGCTTCAGGATCTGCGCCTGGATCGTCACATCGAGCGCGGTCGTCGGCTCGTCGGCGATCAGCAGCTTCGGCCGGCAGGCAAGCGCCATCGCGATCATGGCGCGCTGTCGCTGGCCGCCCGAGAGCTGGTGCGAATACGCGTCGACGTGCCGCGCGGGCTCGGGGATGCCGGTCTTCGCGAGCAACTCGATGGTGCGCGCACGCGCTGCGTCGGGGGTCAAGCCTTCGTGCAGCTCGAGCACCTCGCCGATCTGGTTGCCGATCGTGTACAGCGGGTTGAGCGCGGTCATCGGCTCCTGGAAGATCATCGCGATCTCGGCGCCGCGCAGGTCGCGCATCTCGGCCTCGCTCTTGCGCATCAGGTCGGCGCCGTCGAAGCGGATCACGCCGCTCGTCGTCGCCGCATCGACCAGGCGCAGGATCGACAGCGCGGTGATCGACTTGCCCGAACCCGATTCGCCGACGAGGCCGAACTTCTCGCCGGCCGCGACGCGAAACGAAACGCCGTCGACGACGCGCGACGGACCGAAGCTGACGTTCAGGTGTTCCACAGAGAGCAACGCGCCGCTGCCACCCTCACCCCGGCCCTCTCCCGCCGGCGGGAGAGGGAGCCCGCTCCCTCGCCCCGCTTGCGGGGAGAGGGCCGGGGTGAGGGGAATGTCGCTCGTCATGACTTCCTCGTGTCGAACGCATCGCGCAACGCGTCGCCGATGAAGGTCAGCAGCAACTGGATCACGAGCAGCACCGCGAACGTCGTGACGGTGATCCACCACGAATCGAGGTTGTCCTTGCCCTGGCGCAGCAGGTCGCCGAGCGACGGCGTCGGCGGCGGCACGCCCAACCCGAGGAAGTCGAGCGCGGTCAGTGCGATGATCGCCGCGCTCATGCGAAACGGCAGGAACGTGATGACCGGCGTCATCGAGTTCGGCAGCACGTGGCGCCAGATGATCTGGGCATTCGACAGCCCCATCGCGCGTGCCGCCTTCACGAACTCGAGCGAACGGTTGCGCAGGAACTCGGCACGCACGTAGTCCGACAGGCCGATCCAGCCGAACAGCGACAGCAGCACCAGCACCAGCAGCAGCGACGGCTCGAAGATCGCCGCGAAGATGATCAGCAGGTACAGCTCGGGGATCGCGCTCCAGATCTCGATCAACCGCTGCAGCGTGAGGTCGATGCGCCCGGCGAAGTAACCCTGCACCGCGCCGGCCGCCACGCCGATCAGCACCCCCGTCAACGTCAGCGCCAACCCGAAGTAGACGCTGATCCGAAAGCCGTACAGCAGCCGCGCGACAAGGTCGCGGCCGGTATCGTCGGTGCCGAGCCAGTTGTTGCGGCTCGGTGGCGCAGGGTCGGGCTGCTTTGCGAAGTAGTTCAGCGAGGTCGCCGAATGCACGTTCAACGTGAACGCCGCCCAGTTGCCCGGCTTGGCGAACTGTTCTTCAATGAACGGGTCCTTCCAGTCGGTCGGCGTTCCGAAGTCGCCGCCGAAGCGGGTTTCGAGCGGGTTGCTGATGATCGGGAAGAACCACTCGCCCTGGTAGCGCGCGACGAGCGGCTTGTCGTTCGAGATCAGCTCGGCAAAGGTGCTGATGGCGAGCAGCGCAACAAAGACCCACAGCGACAGGTAGCCAAGCCGGTGCCGCTTGAAGCGTGCCCACGCGCGCTGGTTCGGCGACATCGGGCGCGGCGCGAGAACAGGCGTCGCGGCAGGGCGGGCGGGCAAGACGGCGCTCATCGACCGGCCCTCACTTGGCGACGCTCGCGAACTGCACGCGCGGATCGATCACGACGTATAGCAGGTCCGACACCAGTTTCACGACGAGCGCGATCAGCGTGAACAGGTACAGCGACCCCAGCACGACCGGATAGTCGCGCCGCACGATCGCCTCGTAGCTCAGCAGGCCGAGCCCGTCGAGCGAGAACAGCGTCTCGATCAGCAGCGAGCCCGCGAAGAACGCGCCGACGAAGGCCGACGGGAAGCCGGTGACGAGCGGGATCAGCGCATTGCGAAAGATGTGCTTGTAAAGCACGCGCTGCGACGACAACCCCTTCGCGCGCGTCACGAGCACGTACTGCTTGCGCAGCTCTTCGATGAAGGTGTTCTTCGTTAGCATCGTCATCACCGCGAAGCTGCCGATCGCGTAGCAGGTGAGCGGCAGCGCCAGGTGCCAGAAGTAGTCGCCAATGCGCGCCGGCCAGCTCAGCTCGGCCCAGTTGTCCGAGGTCAGCCCGCGCAACGGAAACCAGTCGAGAAAAGTGCCACCGGCGAACACCACGATCAGCAGCACGCCGAGCACGAAGCCCGGGATCGCGTAGCCGATCAGCACCAGCACCGTCGTCAGCGTGTCGAACGCGCTGCCCTCGCGCACCGCCTTCGCGATGCCGAGCGGGATCGAGATCAGGTAGGTGAGCAGGAACGTCCACAGGCCGAGGCTGATCGAGACCGGCAGCTTCTCCTTGATCAGCGGCCACACGTCCTTGTTGTGCATGAAGCTGCGGCCGAGGTCGAAGTTCGCGAAGCTTTGCAGCATCTCGACGTAGCGCACATGCGCCGGCTTGTCGAAGCCGTACAGCTTCTTCAGCTCGGCGACCTGCTTCGCGTCGAGCTCGCGCTTCGCGCCGTAGCTGCTCCCCTCGCCGCGGGTGCCGGCGCGTGCCTCGGCCACCAGCTGCTCGACCGGCCCGCCGGGCACAAACTGGATGACGACGAACGTCACCGTCAGCACGCCGATCAGCGTCGGCAGCATCAAGAGCAATCGCTTGAGGATGTACGCGAGCATCGTGTCCCTATCGTTTGGCCGGATCCTTGATCCACCAGGTGGTGACCGGCCAGGCCACCTGCGCCTCGGTGGTGTCGATCGTGAAGTAACCCGGCATCACCTTCGGGATGCCGAACCTGGTCCAGTACGACATCGGCTGCGCGGCGCTGTACAGCTCGGGCACCATGATGTGACTGTGCATGATCACGCGGTCGATCGCGCGGCAGACGACGCGCAATTCCTCGAGCGTGCGCGCGGCGGTCATCACGTCGATCAGATGGTCGAGCGCGCGCATCTTCACGCCGCCGAGGTTGTTGCTGCCCTCCTCGTCGGCGCTCTTCGACGTGTACGACCCCTGGAAGTCGGACGCCGACGGCAGCGTGAAGTCGCCGCCGGCGATGCCGACCATGTCGAAGTCGAACACCTCGAGCCGCTTGCGATAGAGCGCGAAGTCGACGGTGCGCACCCGCATCCGGATGCCGACCTTCTCCATGTTGCGCATCCACGGCGCGACGTTGCGCACCGCGCCCTCCTCGGGGCTCATGTACTCGAACTCGAACGCCTGCCCCGCCGCGTTGCGCAACACGCCGTCGGCGTCGGGCTTCCAGCCGGCCTGCGCGAGCATGTCGCGTGCGCGCCGCAGGTTCTCGCGCAGCGCGTTCGGGCCGGTGTCGGTGCGCGGCGGCTGGTACGCGGGCCCGAACACCGCCGGCGGCAGCTGCGCGCGGTACGGCTCGAGCAGCTCCAGCTCCTGCGCGCTCGGCAGCCCCTGCGCCGCGAACTCGGTGTTGTTGAACAGGCTGTAGGCGCGGTTGTAGAGCTTGTAGCGGTTGATGTTCTCGAAGTCGTAGGTCAGCTCGAGCGCCTCGCGCACGCGGATGTCCTGGAACAGCGGGCGCCGCAGGTTGAGCCGGTACGCCTGCACGCCCTGGCCCATCTTGGACTCGAAACGCTGCTTGGCGATGCGCCCGTCGTCCCATTTGCGGCCCTGGTGGTGGCGCATCCAGCGCCGCGCCGAGTACTCCTTGATGAGGTTGAACTCGCCCGCCTTGAATGCTTCCATCATCACCGCGCGATCCAGGTAGTAGCGGTAGACGATGCGATCGAAGTTGAACGAGCCGCGGCGCACGGCGAAGTCGCGTGCCCAGTAGTTCGGGTCGCGCTTCAGCTCGAAGCGGCGCCCCGAGTCGGCGAGCGCGATCGTGTACGGGCCGCTCGTGATCGGGTGTTCGGTGACGATCTCGTCGAAGCGCTTCACCTTGCCGTCGGCACCCACGCCCCATTTCCTCGAAAACACCGGCAGCGAGCCGGCCGTGAACACGGTATCGACATTGTGGTCGCGCAGCTCGAAACGCACCGTGCGCGCGTCGACGATCACCGCCTTGCCGGCCGCGCCGAACACGGTTGAATACACCGGCGACACGTGCTTGCCGGTCAGCGTGTCGAACGAATGCTTCACGTCGGCCGCGGTCACCGGATCGCCGTTCGTGAAGCGCGCCTTCGGGTCCAGCCGGAACGTGATCGCCGACAGGTCGGGCTCGACCTTCATCTCCTCGGCAAGCAATCCGTACATCGTCTGCGGCTCGTCGCCCGACAGCACCGTGAGCGACTCGAACATGAAGATCGACACCCCGGCCGGCGCGTTGCCGCGCACGGTGAACGGATTGAACTTGTCGAAGCTGCTGCGCCGGTCCGGGTTGCCGAGGAAGAGCGTGCCGCCCTTCGGTGCTTCGGGGTTCACATACTCGAAGTGGTTGAACTCGCGCGGGTACTTCGGCGGCGCTCCAAAGGCGGCGTAAGCGTGCACCCAGCCTTGCGAAGGCCCTTGCGCTGCGGGCGCCGAGGTCGAGGATGGCGCGGTCGACGAAACCGCGAGCACCGACGCGCATGCGACAAGAGCCATCGCGCTCGCGAACCAGCTTGCCATCCGAACGCGCGCCGGTCTCATTCAGCCCATCGCCTCGCGGTATGCGCAGGTACCATGCCGGCCGATTGTATGGGGGCGTCTGCGCCGATGGGCTTGTATGCGGTGCGGGGAATCGCGTGCGGCGAGCAAGCGCGAAGGCGCGGGCGTATGTTGAAGCTCCCCAACCTCTCGAGGATCCCCCATGAAGCTTTACTACAGCCCCGGCGCTTGCTCTCTGTCGCCGCACATCGTGCTGCGCGAAGCTGGCCTCGACTTCGAGCCGGTGCTCGCCAGCACCAAGACGCACAAGCTGCAAGACGGCACCGACTACTACACGATCAACCCGAAAGGTTACGTGCCGACGCTCGAGCTCGACGACGGCCAGCGCCTCACCGAAGGGCCGGCGATCGTGCAGTACCTCGCCGACCTGGTGCCGCTGAAGAAGCTCGCGCCGCCCAACGGCACGATGGAGCGATACCGCTTGCAGGAATGGCTCAACTTCATCTCGACCGAGGTGCACAAGCAGTTTTCGCCGCTGTTCAACGCCGCCGTGCCCGAGGAATACAAGACGATGCTGCGCACCAAGATCGGCCAGCGGCTCGCGTGGGTGAACGAGCAACTCGAAGGCAAGAGCTTCCTGATGGGCGAGACGTTCACGGTTGCCGACGCCTACCTGTTCGTGATCGCAGGCTGGGGCAAGCCCACCGGCGTCGACATCAGCGGGATGAAGCACCTGCACGCGCACTGGAAGCGCATCGGCGAACGCCCGGCGGTGAAGGAAGCGCTGGCGCTCGAAGGGCTGAACAAGAAGTAGCAGGCGGCCGCCCGCGCGCAGACCAAAGACAGGCCGCTCAAACGGCCTTGCCGCGTGGCTTGCCGGCGAGCAGGCCTTCGCAGGTGGCGCGCTGCGGGTCCGCCGCCTCGAGCTTCGCGCACACGCCTTCGAGCTGCTGCTGAAGGCGTTTCATCGCGACGGCATGCCTGCCGTCGGCGTTCCAGGCCTGCAGCTTGTTGCCCACGCGTTGCAACGAGCGCGCGCTGCGTTCATAGAAGGCGTTCGGCTGCACCGCCGCCTCGCCGAAGATCTGCGCGGCTGCGCGCTCGATGCGGGGCGCGCCGTGCGGAGCCAGCTCGACGAGCGCACTCAGGTAGCTCGCTCCCCACTGCAAGCGGGTGGCCGGGCCTTCGCTCTTGTCGAAGGCCTGTTCGAGCCATTGCAGCGCACCGTCCTTGTCGCCGCGCGCCTTCGCGTTGCTCGCCAGCTGCGACATCAGGTAGTACGGCGAATGGCTCTTGCCGAGGTTGGCCTTCAGCAGCGCGTCGGACTCCTCGCGCAGGCCGGCCTGGCCGAGCACATAGGCCGCCGCAGTGATGACCGCCTGTCGCTCGTAGCCGTCGGTGATCTCGCGGTCGGCGCGCGCCGCATGCGCGCGCACGTCGTTCAGCAGCGCGGCCGCAAGCTTCGGGTCCTTGGCATCCTTCGGCACCTCGAGCCGCGCCATCTCGACACGCGATCCGAGTGCGCTGATGCCGTCGCCGCGCGACAGCGTCGTGTCGGCCTCGAGCCGCACGAGCGCCTTGTCGAACGCAGCAACGACCCGCGCGCGGTCGCCGCCCGCCGCTTTCGTCGTGATCGCTTTCGTGATCTCGGCCGCGTAGCTCGTCAACACGTCCATGTGCATGCGCGAGGCTGCCGGATCGGCGAGCAGATTCAGCAAGCGCTCGCGCCCCTTCGCGTCGGCCTTCACGCCCTTGTCCGTGTCGGTCGCCGCGAGCGCCTTCAGCCACAGCCGCGTTTGCGTCTGCCGCTCGCTCGCAGGGCATGCCGCGGCAAGCGCGGCCAGCAGTGCCGGCCGCTCGCCGGCGCTCACGAGTTGCTGCTCGTCGGTGTCCCACGAATAGAAGGCGAGCAGTCGCCACTCATTGGACGTGAGCGGCTTGCCGGCGCGCGCATCGGCGAGCACGGCCTTCACCGGCCGGCCGCCCGAGAGCCCTTGGTGCAGCACCGCCATCACCTGCGGCGCGTCGGCTTCGCCCGGCAAGCGCGTGATCTCGGCGCCAGCAGGCGTGAACAGAACCATGGTCGGGTAGCCGCGCACCTTGAAGCGCGAGCCGAGCTTCTGCGCACCGGGAAGGTCGCCGTCGATCTCCACGGCGACGAAGGCGCGCGAGCGCTCGATGAAGTCCTGCCGATTGAACAGCGTTGCCTTCAACTGGTTGCACGGTGGGCACCATTTCGCGCCCCAATAAACGAGCAGCGGCTTGTGCTCGGCGCGCGCCTGCGCAAAGGCACGCTCGATGTCGGCGTCGGCCGAGGCGGGGATCCATGCGACGCTCGGCGCGGCGGGCGGCGCAACCTCCTTCGCGGCGTGGGCCGCGTGCAGGCCAAGCGCCAGCGCGCACGCGACGGATCGGACCGATGCCCGGCAATACATACGCATCGTGAACTCCGGATCAAGCAAGGGCCATTGTGCGCCGCCAGCGTCCGCGGCGTCTGACATCATTCGCGTTCGACGACCAAGTCGAGGCGCTCGCGAAAGCCGATCGACCGCGACAGGACCCTCGAGGAGGCTGCCATGATCAAGTTGATGCTGACGGTTCTTGCGCTGGCGACAACCGCAAGGGCAGCAAGGACCACCCGCTGCTCAAGCGCTACGAGGGATCGTTCATCGTCGCCCACGATCCGAAGGCATTCGCCGAGTTCGTGCTCCCGCTGTCCAGGCTCGAAGAGGTGCCGGGCAAGAAGGACCACAAGAACGTTCGCGCCTACGAGCCCAAGCAGAAGAAGGCGCTCGAAGGGGCGACCATGCGGCTCGTCTACGTGATCCCGCCGAACCGGTCGCCGCTCGAGGTCATGCGCAACTACCAGGACGAGGTCCGCGCCAAGGGCGGCAAGATCCTCTACGAGTGCAAGGCCGAGGAATGCGGCGGCAAGCCACAAGGCGGCAGCGAGGGCTGGGCCGGCCACATGACGCTGGCGAGGTTCCTCTACCCCGATGACCGCATCACCGACCCCTTCGGCTCGAACGGCTGGTGCGCGATGACGCGAGACGTGGCCGATGCACGCTACGCCGCCGCCGAGTTGCCCAACTCAGGCGCCCATGTCTCGGTCTACACCTACACGCTCAAGGTCGGCTCCAACCAGTACTGCCAGGCGCTCAACGACCGCACGATCGCGATCGTCGATGTCATCGAAGCCAAAGAACGCGAGCAGAAGATGGTCACGGTGCAACATGGACCTGTCGCAGCGACGCGCCGCGGCCGTGGTGGCGACGCTTTCATCGCGCCACGGCGTCGGCAAGGAACGCCTCACGCCGGTCGGTGTCTCGTTCGCGAGCCCGGTCGCCTCCAACAAGACCGACGATGGCAGAGCGAAGAACCGCCGCGTCGAGCTGGTCGAAAACTGAAGAACGGAAAAATCGAATGGGAAACCCGCTGAATCGCAGGCGCCTGTTGCAAGCCGCCGGCGCGCTCATCGCCACCGTGCCGTGGCGCTCCGGTGCACAGCAACAGCAGCGGCCCATCGCCATCGCCGACATGCACAGCCACTGGGGCATGCTGCGCCGTCGCATCGGCGACTCCGATCCCGCCTTTGCCGACGAGCTGCGCAGCCAGCGTGTTGCGCTGGTGGCGTGGAAGCTGATCGCCGACGCTCGCTGGACGCGTTCCACCGCCAGTGGCATCGAGCAGGCCAGCGAGCCGGCGCCCGGCGAGTTGGCGGCTTTCTTCGACAGCAGCTTCGATCGCATGCGCGCGTACCTCGAGACGCACAAGCTGAAGATGGTGCTGACGCCGGCCGACGTCGATGCGTGCCTGGCGGGCGAGCCCGGTGTCGTGTTGGCTTCCGAAGGCGCCGACTTCCTGGAAGGCCGCGTCGAAGCGCTCGACGCCGTGGTCGACAAGGGGCTGCGCCACCTGCAGCTCGTGCACTACATCCGCACGCCGGTCGGCGACTTCCAGACCCAGCCTCCCGTGCACAACGGGCTGAGCGCGATGGGCAAGCAGCTCGTGCGCGCCTGCAATGCGAAAGGAGTGCTCGTCGACCTCGCGCATTGCATGGGGCCGGCTGTCGAACAGGCGCTCGAGATCTCGCGCGCACCGATGGTGTGGTCGCATGGCTGGGTCGACGGCGATGGCGGCCAGTGGCAAGACCCCTACGGTTACCTGAGGCGCCGCCTGTCGCTCGCGCTCGCCAAGCGCATCGCCGCGCAAGGTGGGGTGATCGGGCTGTGGGGGCTCGGCCTGTCGCACCCGCGCCTGGACTACGGGTTGATACGGCGTGACACCAAGGCCTATGCGCGCGAACTCGTGAAGATGGTCGATCAGATCGGCCCCGACCATGTGGCCTTCGGTTCGGACATCGAAGGCGTCGGGCCGAACTGGGTGCTGAACAGCTACGGCGACCTTCGAACCGTCATCGAGCACCTGCAAGGGATGAAGCTCGATGCTGCGGTGATCGACAAGCTGGCGCACGGCAACTACGCACGAGTGCTGAAGAGGGCGCTGGTGCCGGCGGGCTGAATGGAACGGGACCTGGCATGTACAAGCCGATCAACTACACCTCCGTGTCGCCGTACCTGATCGTCGACGGCGCAAGCCGCACGATCGAGTTCCTGGTCGAGGTCTTCGGCGCGGTCGAGATGCGCCGCTTTCCCGATGCCACCGGCAAGCTGATGCACGCCGAGGTGCGCATCGACGACACCGTGCTGATGTTCGCCGACGGCGGCGACGGCTGGGCTGCGATGCCGTCGTACGTCCACATCTACGTTCCCGACGTCGATGCCGTCTACCGGCACGCGCTCGCGGCCGGTGCGACGTCGGTGCAGGTGCCGGTGCGCAAGCAAGACGAAGACAAGCGCGGCGGCGTGAAGGATGCCGGCGGCACCACCTGGTGGATCGCAACCAAAGTGGAGTAAGTACGGCGCCTGTCAACCGCACGCATGCACCGTCGTTGACCACCCAGAGATGAAGCACAGACTGTTGCGGATGTTTTCGTACGCATGGGCGGCGCCCGCCAGCGCGCTGGGCTTGCTCGTCGCGTTGGTCGCTGTGGGCAGCGGCGCCAAGGTCACGATCGTCGACGGCGTGGTCGAAGTGGCCGGCACCCGGCTGGCTCGCTGGTTGGCGCACTCGGCGCGGCTCGCTCGCTTCAACGCGATCACGCTCGGCCATGTCGTCATCGGCGTGAGCCCGGCGGTGCTCGCGCACTGTCGTGCGCACGAGCGCGTGCACGTGCGCCAGTACGAGAACTTCGGCGTGTTTTTCTTCCCGCTGTACGCGGCGTCGAGCGCCTTGCAATGGGTGCGAGGACGAAGCCCGTACTGGGAGAACCACTTCGAGCGACAAGCGCGGCGGGGCAGTGCCTGCGCTTGTGCCGTCGGGAGAGCCCCATGAGCCAGCGCTTGCAAGCGAGCCCGCGCGTCGCGCGCATCGGCGCCGTGTTGTGCGGGCTTGTGATCGCAGGTTGCGCAGCGGTGGACCGCACACCCGGAGCTGCGCCGCAAGCGGGCGCAGTCGTCGATCCGACGCCGCAGCCCACGATGCCGGCCGCAAGCGCAGTGGCGAGCGCAGGTGCCGCACAAGCCCCGAGGCCGGCCTCTCCGGCGACCAGCGTGCCGGCCGCGAAAGCGGGCGCAAAGACTGCGCCATCGCTCCCCACGCCGCCCGTCGGGAAGGCGCCGAGCGCCGCGCCACAGCCGCCGAAACCGCCCGCCGCGACGCCGCCGCTGGACCTCGCGTCGCTCGAGAAGAGGCTGCGCGAAAGCAACGCGATCGGTGTGGTGACGAAGATCGCGTTGAAGAACCAGGTGGACGATCTGCTGGACCAGTTCCGCGCCTTCTACCAGGGCCGCCAGAAGACGACGCTCGGCACGCTGCGCCAACCCTACGATCGGCTGTTGATGAAGGTGCTCGCGTTGCTGCAGGACAGTGACCCGCAGCTTGCGAGCGCCATTTCGGCGTCACGCGAAGCGATCTGGGGCATCCTTTCGGATCCGGCCAAGTTCGCGGCCATTTGAATCGGTTCGTTCAGGAGAAACACCTTGAGCACAGGGATGAAGCGATGGGCACTGATCGCCGCAGCCGCGAGCTGCTTGGCCGCGCCTTCGCGCGCCGCCGATGACCCGGCATTGATGAAAGACCTGACGGCCGTGATCGCGCTGCTCGGCTTGCCTTGTGGCCAGGTCGTCAGCGCAGTGCGCAAGGGCGAGAACGACCATATCGCGACTTGCAAGGACGGCCAGCGCTACCGGGTGTTCGTGAATCCTGAAGGCCGTGTCGTCGCGCAAAAGCAGTGAGCCCGCGAACGCGCGCATGAAGCACAGCACGTCTCACGGGTATCGGCGTTGATCAGCGACTACGCCGTCGGCCTCGCGGTGCCCGCCGACGCGCACCGCATCGCGGCGCTGTCGCGCGACTCGATCGAGCAGGGGCTCGAGTGGAGTTGGACGCCGCGTCGTGTGCAAAAGAGCGTGGCCGATGCGTCGACCAACGTGGCCGTCGCGCGAGCGGGCGACCGTTTCGTCGGCTTCGCGATCATGAAGTACGGCGATGAAGAGGCACACCTGCTGCTGCTCGCGGTGCAAGCCGCGCACCGCCGCCGTGGCGTCGGGTCGGCACTGATGTCATGGCTCGAGGCGACGGCGCGCGTCGCCGGCATCGGCTCGATCAGCCTCGAGGCGAGAGCGACCAACGCGGCGGCGAGGGCGTTCTATCGCGAGCTCGGGTACCGGGAGGTCGGGCTTCTCGAAGGCTACTACCGCGGGGTCGAAGACGCGGTGCGGATCGCGAAGGACCTGCGCCATCATCACGGCGCGTAATGCGATGCGGACGATGCTGCTCGTGTGGGCTGCTGCCCCGCACGCTGAGCGTCTCGCGCCCGCCCATCAATCGACGAGCGCCGGCGCCTCGCGCACCGGGTCGCGCGGCATCGACGCGAACTGTGCCAGCGCAACACCGCCGAGCGCCAATGCCGCGCCGCCGAGCTTGACGGCGGTGTAGCTTTCGCCGGTGAGCGCCCACGCGACCAATCCGGCCACCGGCGGCATCAGATACATCAGCGGCGCGCTGCGCGCGACGCCGCGCACCGCATTGACCCAGCCCCACACCATCCAGCCTAGAAAGGCCGAGATCAGCACCGAGTACAACGTGCCGGCCCAGATCGCCGGGCTCACGTCGCCCCACGCCACCTGCAGCCCGGCAGGCAGGCTGATCGCGACCACCGGCGCGCTGCCGAGCAGCGTCGCGTACGCCATCACGACGACCCCGCCGTGGCGCTGGATCAGCGGCTTCGCGGCCACCGTGTAATACGAGAAGAACGCCGCCGCCACCAGCAACACCAGGTCGCCACCCGACGCGCGCCATGCCGCGCCGAGCAGCTTGTCGGACAGGAACACGAGCACGCCGACGCTCGCGATGGCCACCCCGATCACCTGGCCGCGCGTGAGCCGCTCGATGCCGTGCCAGCGCAGGATCAGCAACGTGAACACCGGCCCGCACGCGAGGATCAGCGAGCTCGAGAACGCGGTCGACCAGTGGATGCCGTAGGTGACGAGGCCCACGTGCAGCAAGTGGCCGGTGATGCCGAGCTTGAGCAGCGCGAGCCATTCGCTGCGCGCGAGCCGCGGCCAGCTCGAGCCATGCTGCGAGCACAGCAACAGCGCCGCCGCTACCGGCATGATCAGGTAGCGCACGAACAGGAAGCCGCCCGGCGACAGCGCGTTGAACACCTGCTTCTGCACGCTGAAGTTCGCGCCCCAGACGAGGATCAACACGAGCGCAGCCCACAGCGCATGGCGCTCGCGGGCCGGTACGGCGCCGGCGCTTGCAAAGGTTCCTGAAGGGGACGACATCGAAGACACGGCGCGAGGCCGAAACGCCATCTTGACGAAAAGTCGGCGTGTGCGCTGACGGCCGCCGATTAAGGCCTGCTGATGGCGGGGCCGAAGCGCGAAGCTGCGTCCATGACCTCGCACGTCATGGACGCGACGCAGCGCGGCAACGAGACTGGCTGCACCGACCACTCATCGCGGAGATCTGCCATGCGCACCATCCTTCTCGTCGTCACCGCCTTGTTCACGTTCTTCACGCTCGCCGTCGTCGCGCACACCGGGTTCATCGGCTTCTACGAGCAATTGCTGTCGACACCCGCCGGCTGGCAG